>Ga0116152_10000058_pt1 | contig 77806 bp, 58 predicted proteins | sample AD_UKC119_MetaG_FD_89894 | JGI IMG/M metagenome (GOLD analysis project Ga0116152, IMG submission 89894) | Active sludge microbial communities of municipal wastewater-treating anaerobic digesters from Hong Kong - AD_UKC119_MetaG | ecosystem: Engineered > Bioreactor > Anaerobic > Digestate...
GTCCGCGAGCTTCCACGCCTCCCGGGCGCCGAGGATCGCGGGCCGCAATCCGAATTTCTCGGCGAACTTCAGCGCCTCAGCGATCTGCTTGACGGAATCCGCACGGAAGAAGACAGGCTTCTCCCCCGCGAGGAACGGAACCATGGCGTCGAACCGTCGATCCTTCAGATGCGCGGCGCCGGCGGCGTCGGCTCGCGCGTAGGCCGAAGCGTCGCGGAAGTAGGATTCAACGTCCGCCATCTGCTCGTCGTATTTCGAGCGCCGCTGCTTCTGCTCCTTCTCATCCATCCACCAGGGCGCGGACTCCGAAAGGTGAGGCAGTTGCATGCACAGGCCGACACCGCCGGCGACACGCGCCTCCGGCATACTCCAGCCATCCAGGCGAACGACGCCGCACTGACCGGAGATAACGCCTCCACGGGCCGGAATCATCGCGGCCAGCACGCCTTCGCTCCGCGCGACACGGACCATCGCGGAGAACGGGTCATACGCCGACAAAGACTGCAGATCCGGCTGGAATGTCCCGAGGACGACCTGATCGTCTGTCCCCGCAACGGATTCGATCTCCAGCAGGCCCATCTGGACGCCCGCGTTGATCAGCCCCGGATACACACGCAGGTCCCAGTCCGCCAGGTCCACGACATTGGCGCTGTCCGGCGGTGTCGCATCGCCCTCGCCAAGCGCCGCGATCTTTCCATCGACGATCTGAATGAAGCCTCGCTCGATCACGGGCGCGCTGATCGGGTAGATCGCGCAGTTGAGCAGCCAGGTTTCACCGCTGGCGCCAAGCTCCAGCTCGGCCGGCACAAATGGATCCGTGAACACCTTGATGTCGCGCGGCGTCATCGGGGCCTTTGCGTCGAAGTCCGCATGCTGAAAGAGCGCTTCCCCATCGATCAGGGTCAGCACACAGCGCGAAAAGGTGTCGAGCGGATGACCGTCAAAGACCGCGATATCCGCCTTCTTTCCGACCTCAAGCGATCCGACATACTTGTCGACGCCCAGCTGGATGGCGGCGTTCAGTGTCGCCAGTCGCAGGGCGTCATTCTGCGGAAGGCCACCGAAGTGCATCGACTTGGCCGCCTCCAGGTTCAGATGACGCACGACTTCCGCCGAGTCCGAGTTGATGGTCGAAACGACCCCCGCCTGCGCCAGCCGCGCCGCGTTGTGCGGAATCGCGTTGTAGGCCTCGATCTTGTACGCCCACCAGTCCGAGAAGGTCGACGTCGAGCAGCCGTGCCGGAAGATCTCCGGAATCACGCGATAGCCTTCGAGGATGTGCTGCAGGACGGCGATCCGGAAACCATAGGCCTCCGCCACGGACAGCAGCCGCAGGACCTCGTCCGCGCGATAGCAATGACAGTGCACCCAGATGTCGCCGCGATACACATCGGCAAGCGCCTCCAGCCGCAGGTCTGTTCGAACCGGACGCGGATCCCTGCCGGCGGCGGCGTCCTTCTTGAATCGCTCATGTTCGTCGATGTACGCCACGGCCGCGTCAAAGGACCTGCGCAGGACGCCCTCGACGCCGAGGCGCGTTGTGGGGAACCGATTTCTGCGCTGAGCGAAATTGGAGTGCTTGACGTTCTCACCAAGCGCGAACTTGATCGTTCGCGGCGCTTCCCTGAAGAACCACTCGTCGAGCGGATGACCATACTTCAGGCGCAACGTGGCGTTCTGCCCGCCGATCGTGTTGGCCGATCCGTGCATCGTATGAATGCACGTCGTACCGCCGGCCAGCGCGCGATAGGCGCCGATGTCCCGCGGGTTGATCACGTCGCGAATGCGCACTTCGGCTGTCGCTGACAACGTCCCCTCGTTCACACCGCCCGTGATGCACATGTGAGAGTGCGGATCGATGAGCCCGGGCGACACGCAGTAGCCGCGCAGATCGATTTCCGTCACGCCCGGACGCGCCGCCAGGTCCCTGCCGATGGCCGCGATCCGCCCACCGATGACCAGCAGGTCCGTCTCAGGCAGATCGTCATCCACAATCGTCAGCAGCGTTGCGTTGCGCAGCAGGACATTCCCGTCGGTCTGCAATCTGGGCGCGCGATCCGCCTCAACCTCACATTCGTATTGTGGCCATTCGATGTTGGCGAGCTTCTTCAGAAGCGCCGCTTCCGGATCCTCGTCGTCATCGGATGCGTCGCCCGTGGACGCCGCTCCGGGGTCACTCGCCGGTTCGTCGGGCGTGTCGATCAGGGGGACGTCCTTCGACGCGTCTTCTTCGCCCTCCTTCGCCCGGCGGCCACGCGCCTTGGCGCCCTTCTTCTCCTTCTTACCCTCCTGGCGATAGGCCTTTCCCTCCACGAACACCCAGCGGACCTTCGTGTCTTTGTCGAACAGTGGCGCCGTCGCCAGTGTGAGGTTGGCAAGCCGCCCGCTTTCGATTCGCCCCATCGTCGCGTCCTGATCGAGCGTTTTCGCCGTTGTCGTCGTCAGCGCCGCCAGCGCGGCGCCTTCGGGAAGGCCTCGCTGTACGGCGGTTCGAAGTCGCGTCAGACAGTCTGCCGGCGAATCAAGATCGTACGTCGCGATGGAGAATGGAATGTCGGCATCGTGAAGGCGCTGGGCATTGTCGACCTCCTCGCCCCACAGCCGCCGCTTCTCTTCGAACTCCCGACGGGATATCCAGGCCTGATCGTGCCAGGCGTCGTCGAACAGCGGCTTCTGATCGCTCCAGGTCGTTGACGGATCATCTTCCGACGCTTCATCCGTCGTGGGTTGCGACGTCGTTTTTTCGTCGGTCCGCACAGGGCCCTTCGGGGCCTCCGGAGCGTCGGACCACTTGAGACTGAGAATGACGGGAACGCGCGCTTCCTTCAGCCGATCCGCAACACGCCAACCCTCACGCGCCCCGACGATCATCGGCTTCAGATGAAATTCGGCGGCAATGTCCAGCGCTTTGAGAATCTCGCTTTCGCTGTTCGCCAGAAACGCGACGCGCTCATGGCCGTCGAGAGCGGGCCGCAGCGCTTCGAGATCCGGATCGTGCGGCGTCCGCTCGCCCTCCGGATGCCGCTGGGACCACGCGCCAAGTTCACGATCCCAACCGGCGTCCAGCAGCGTCTGCCGCAACAGCGCAATCGCGCCCATCTTTGAAGATGGATAACCGCCGCCCCATCGCGGTCCGCCTCGCCCCTCGCCCGCGCGCGTCACGAACGCGGCGTGTGTCGCCACATCGTCCGAAACCACGATCCGACGCAGGGGTCCGTCCCCGGCCAGCAACAGGGCGCTGCGCCCCGACAATATCGACGTCTGCGGCGCCACGACAGTCGCTGTGAAGCCGGCCTTCCGATGCCCGCCGAAATCCGCCGACTCCGGATTCAGTCGCTCCGCCGCCCGCCAGCTCGGGTGAATGAGCCGTCGATAGGCCTCGACCGTCGCCGACTGCACGGTCTCTGTCGTGTCCGGCGATTCATCCGCCAGACGCCTGATCTCCGCGTCCGAGCGATCTGCGTCGTCCATGCCGCGCTGCGACATCGCGTCGATCAATCCGGGGTAGACGATCAGATCCGTGGCGTCGAAGACAACCGCGTGTTCGGGCGCCTTGATCGACGCGCCGACCTCAACGATACGACCGTTCTCGATCAGGATCTGACCGTCATCCAGCGCCTGCCCGGGCTCCACGACCACGCGTTTGGCTTTGATCAGAATCGGCGGCTCGTAATCCTCTGACAACACGGCCGTGCGCCAGAGGCTTATGATCACGAGATACAGAATCCACGCACGGCCACCTGCGGCTGCGAGAATACGCATTCCTACCCGTCCCTTCGTCAGGCGCCGACGCGGGATCGTCGACGGTTCGATGTCATTCCTCATTTGGGATAGACACAGGCGGCGTCCTGCGGCGGAGACAGGTTCACCCACTCCCACTCCACACCGCATGTCGCAACTCATCCCACTCAGAATACTCTAACAAACGCATAGAACAGTGAGAATTCACTCCAAAGTCAACAATCGAAACAGTCGTGTCAGACGCCGCTAGGAACCACCGCCCCAGAGGCGATTCAGGCCCAGGTCCACGTTGCGAATTGCGACGGGACCGCTCGCTTCGTCATCACCGATGGCCTCGCCCGAGGCCTCAAATGAGAACAGCGGCCGTACCTTGTGGGGCAGGAATCGCGTCAGTTGTGCGAAGCCGTGGCTGTCTCCCAGACGATGCTTCGTATGGTAATAGCGAAGCGGAAAGTAGATATGCAGATGGTCTTTCGCGCGCGTCATCGCGACATAGAACAGTCGCCGCTCTTCATCGACACTCTCCCGGTCGCCCGTCGCCATGTCCGACGGGAACATGCCGTCCGCCGCGTGAATGATGTGCACGACGTCCCACTCACAGCCCTTGGCCGAATGCACGGTGCTCAGCGTCAGCCAGTCCTCGTCCAGTTCGGGTGGTCCGGCCAGCTCCGATGTCGACGCCGGCGGATCGATTGTCAGCTCCGTGACGAATCGCGATCGCGACGTGTAGCGCGAGGCGATCGCCTCGAGCTGCTCGATGTCGCGCATGCGCATGTCGAAGTTGTCAAACTTTCGCCTGCACAGCGGCTCGTAGAAATGGCGAATGCGCTCCACCTGTGTGTGCAGCGGCGGCGCCTCATGCTCGCTGTCCGCTGAGATCTCTTCCCCCATCGGTATGCCGGTGCAGTCTGAGAGAATCGTCCGCAATCGGCCACCGTGGTCGCGCGACGCGGCGGGCAGGCTCGGCGTTTTCCGCAACCACGATCGCAGCGGTGAATCACTCTCGCCCTCCGACATCCGCCGGCGCACGCCGATTTCGTCCATCACGCGCTGCGCCGTCCGGGGACCGATCCCGTCAAACAGATTAAGCAGCCGATGCCAGCTCAGGACGTCGTATGGGTTTTCAATAATCCGAAGGACAGCCAGGACATCCTTGACGTGGGCGGCCTCGATGAATTTCAGCCCGCCGTATTTGTGGAAGGGAATATTGCGATGGGCCAGTTCGACTTCGAGGGCGTCACTGTGATGCCCCGCCCGAAACAGGACGGCCTGCCGCATCAGCGGAATCCCCTGTTCGACGTAGTCAATGATGCGCGTACAGACGGCTTTGCATTGCTCGTGCTCGTCGCCGCATGTAATGATCGACGGCTTCTCCGCCGACATCCGATTCGACCAGAGCGTTTTCGTGAATCGCTCCTTCGCGTCCGAAATCACGGCGTTCGACGCGTCGAGGATCGGCGTCGTCGAGCGATAGTTCTGCTCGAGCGTGATCGTCGAGGCGCCTTCGAACTGCTTCGGGAAATCGAGAATGTTGCGAATCGTCGCCGCGCGAAACGAGTAGATCGACTGCGCGTCGTCCCCGACGACCATGATGTTTCGCCGCCGCCCGCACATGCCGCGCAGAATTGCCGACTGAACGCTGTTCGTATCCTGGTACTCATCCACCAGCACATACTGAAATCGATCGGCGATCGCGGGCCCCGCTTCCGACCCGCACAGGGCGCCCCAGAACAGCAGCAGGTCGTCGTAGTCCGCGACGTTCTGCTCGCGCTTCCGCTCGACATACGCCGTGAAGATCTTCGCAATGTCGTCGGCTTCCTCGCGACACCACGGAAACGCCTTGTCCAGCACGCGCGTCAGTTGTTCCTGGGAATTGACGACGCGCGAGTAGATGCTCGCAAGCGTGCCCTTCCTGGGGAACCGGCGGTTCTTTGCCGCCAGCCCCAGCTCGCTGCGCAGCAGATTCATCAGTTCCGCGGCGTCGTCCTGGTCCATGACCGTGAACTCGCGGTTCAGACCGATCGCGGAGCCATAGACGCGCAGCAGCCGATTCGCGACGGCGTGGAAGGTTCCGCCCCAGACGGCGCCCGTCGCCGACTCGGACGTCATGTGCCCCGCCCGGCGGATCATCTCTCCGGCGGCGCGACGCGTGAATGTCAGCAGGAGGATCTTCTCCGCAGGCACGCCCTGACGGACAAGCCAGGCGACGCGACAGGCCAGCGTCTTCGTCTTGCCCGTTCCGGCCCCGGCAATGACCAGCAGCGGTCCATCGCCGTGAGTCACGGCGCTGCGCTGTGCGGGGTTCAACGAATCGAGCCAGTCGGCGGACATGTCGGCGGCGAGTCTCCAGAGGGTTCTGGTTGGCGGATCGATGATGAAGGCATCATAACCGCCGCGCCGCAAAATGTCCGAGCCGACTGGCTCGCAAAAATCGTTCGCAGGCCTCAGCCCGTCGGTGTCACTTCACGGATCGACGCCGTCGAATGCGTCGCCGCATGACAAGCATCATCGCGGGAACCATCATCATCGTGGCCCCCGGCAGTGCGCCACAGCTGTTCAGGGCGTTGAGCAGCGCCTGCACGGCCTCGGCGTCGAAGAACAGCACGACCGGCTGCGTGTTGTCAATCAGGATCGGATCGATTCCGATCGGACCACCGTAATAGCCATAGCAGGTATTGATCTGGTCCATTTCCGATTCGTCGAAGAAGTCGGCTCGACCCGTCTCCTTCGGATTGTCACGATCCGAGATGTCGACCGTCTGAAGACCATAGGCCGACAGGGCGAAGATGCGATCGCCGATCAACCCGACGCGGTTCACTTCACCGACATTCTCGAACATGCCGCGCTGCGCCAGCTCCGTGTCACTGAAATCGACGAGCTGGACACCGTTGACACACTTTACGTCGTAGATCACGTCAGAAGCAAAGGACGCGTCGCTCGAAATGGCGACATCCCCGTCGGCCGGCGGCGCTTCATCCACGCCAACACCGATCGGTTCATTGAAGAAAACGTCGTTGTAGTCCTCGTGGTGGAACGGAATGACGATCAGACCGAGATCGTCCAGCACCTTGAAGGCCTTTTCGTCATAAGTCGCCTCGGAAGTCGTGTACGATCCCGGAGGGCCGAGCACCACGCGGCCGAGCTGCGAGGGATTCGCGGGATCCTCCACATCGTAATAGGCGACGGCGGGTCGGTTTCCGTCCGTGTCGTCGATGCCGACGGCAATCAATCGATCGCCGCGCGGTTCGATATGCGTCGAGAACCCGGGCACTTCCAGTTCACCCGCCACTTTCGGATTCGCCGGATCGCTCAGGTCCAGCACGAAGAGCGGATCGACGCGCAGGAACGTCACGGCGTAGCCACGGACGCCGTCGAATCGCACAGCCTCCAGCGATTCGCCCTGGATGATCTGCGTCTCGCCCAGCGGCTGCACGTCATCCATGTCCGTGAGGTCGTAGGTGAACAGTCGCACCTGCCGGAAACCAAAGCCCCACGACTCCGTCACAATGCGGAATGTCTTCTCAAACGCGTCTATGTAGAAACGCGTGTCGATCGAACCGGGCACGCTGAACGTATCACGCAGCGCGATCGCGCCACCGGCGTCCGAAATGTCGATGACCTGGATGTCCGTCGTCGAGTCGCCCGAGTCGTTGTCATAGCCGTAGCCGGCGGCAAAGATCGCCGTGTCCGACACGTGCATGAGCTGGCCGTCCCCAGGAATCACTTTTCGCTCGACCGCGACGGGATTCGCCGGATCCGCCACGTTCACTGATGCGACAAATCCCATGTTCACGTCGCCCTCGGCGCCCGGCGCCAGGAAGCCACTGTAGTAGTTGATGTTGGAGCCGATGACGTAGATCACGTCGCCCACGCGTCTGCTCTGGCTGGCGTAGCCGACGAGGTTGATCTTGCCGTCCGTTGTCGGATCCGTCGGAACGGACACGTCAACGATTGCGAGCTGACTTCCCTCAAACTCCGGCTGGGAGGGAAGGGCCCGCCCCCCTGTCCCGATGCCCGCGATACCCGGTGATGGTTCGATCGCAAGATCATCGCCGTAGTACGCGTAGAAATACTCCGCGCTCAGCAGGACGAAAACGCGATCGCCGACCACATACATCTCGATGCCGCGGCCCCGCAGATCCAGCGAGCCCAGCAACGCCGGGGCATCCGGATCCGCCACGTCAACGATCAGGAGCCCCTTGAACTGATTCAGGGCGTAGAGCTTGTCGCCAATAACCTTGACGACGTCCGCCTCTTCGATATCGCGGACCAGATCGCCACCGGAGGCCTCATCCGCCTCGAGCCCGGGCGCCAGCGGCGCCGCGGATGGGACGCCGAACCCGGCGGGCGCGTCGCCGGCGGCGTTGTCCTGGGACGTCGATTGACCGACGCCGCCGTTGAGCGTCTGTTGCGCCGTCGTGTTGCAGCCTGTCTGCCATGCGAGCGCAATGGCGATAAGACTGCAGCCGGCGATTCGACCGGCGCGCAACGATGCCCTGCAAAGCCATGAAATTGGGTGGGAAACTGACATGTCGATAGACCCTTATCCTAGCGCGAGGAAGGCCTGATCACTCGCAACCGGTAGAACCCAGCCGAACGACCCCGCCAACACTGGAGATTATACCGCGGCCCTAAGTGGCCAGGAAGCCCCATAACGCCGTGTGACCGACGGATTGCATCCTTCGGATTCCCAGGGCATTAACGAAGTCCGGGACGGTTGTCCCGTCAGCCAGAGACACACCCGGCGCCGACGAAACCCTCGAATTGAGATGTGGGGCGCGATCAGTTTGATGTGAATCTCAGACGGCTCCCCGCGCACTTCATTCGCGATTCGTCAAACGCCCCTGTTCACCAGGTCGGTCTTCATCCGGCTGGTGCTCATAAACAGGTGAATCAACGGCGCGGCGAATACGGGTAGCAGGAGGAGCCCCGCGGGTCCCAGGTCGATGAGGAACGGCGATCCAGTGAGGCTCGCGAACAATATCGCAATGCGGAGCAACCCCAACGGCAGCACATAGATACACACAAAGAGGACCAGGGTCAGCGACCAGCTTCTGGACGCCCGCTCGAGAAACGCATCGTCGCACAGCCATCGCATCGCGACGCAGAACGCGGGGATGGCGACGATGGACACGATTCCGATCAGGTTCGCGCCCAGCTGAACAACCGTTGGCCAGTCAGTCACGAAGTGAAGGCGAATTGAGTCCAGCGTCACGACAAACGCGACAAACACCACAAAATGCATGACGGACACGAATCGACGGGAGATCTCCATCGTCGAAAGCCTCGCCGCCCCGACCGTGATGAGGGCGGCGCCCACGGCGTCATTCAGAAAATCAAAGACAAAGCCTGAAGACACGCCATTCACCGTCGTGACACTGCTGAAGGTCACGTCGACGACGCATAGCATCCCGCCCCAGAAAATGAGTCGCAGCGATACAACGGCCCGATCGATCATTTGAGAGTCCATGGCCTCCACAATAGTCCGGCGCTGTCGCGATCGCCATCCCGTGGACTCGACAAATCGATGCTCGCTGGGCGCTACTTCGGTACATCGAATACATGCCGCCGCTTCCAGAGTGGCGGACCGCCGAGGTAGCGTTGCGCGTTTCCTTCAACGACCACGCGATCTCCCGCCGAGCGCGGAAACAGGAACAGACCGTAGGGCCGCTCGACGATCGGTGGTTCCTCCAGTTCGACTTCGATTCCTTCCGGCGTCGGCGCCTTGCCCACGCCCGTGTAGATTGCCCCCGTCTGGTACGTGTGCAGTCGCGTCCGCAGCAGGACGCCATCCTTCTGGAAATACGCCGATGCGCAGCTGATACCGTTGCAGTTCCTTGAGCGGCCTGAGGACAGCACCACGAGGTAGTTCCTGTCAAAGTCAATTTCGTCGAGCCCCGGGGCCGCGACATCAGCGAGATCGCCGAAGAGCGTCTCTCGAACCTGTTTCCATGTCGCCTGATCCGCGACCAATGTGTGAAGTCCCTGGTCGTTAACCGCGGTCGCCCCTGTCCAGACGCGCAGCGGCGTCGCCATGGTTCCCTCCGGTCGATTCTCCTGCTCGGGCAGCCGGACTTCCTCGCCGGTCCGCAGGTCGAAGTATGCGTCCGTCTGTGGATCACTGATCTGCGAGTTACGCAGCCGGACCGTCCATCGCGGCGCCGAGTCCTTCTCCGCGACGTTTCGGAATGTCAGCGTGTCATAGAACGCGCTCGTTGCCTTCTTCCAGCGGAGCGTCTTCGCCTCATCATCCTCGACGACCACATACGGCAGCAGGCCGATGTACGCCTTCGCGCCCTGCCACGAAACGCCTTCATCCACGGCGATTCCATCCAGGAATTTCGACGAAGCGCGTGACGGCGGATAGATAATCGTTGGCGGGATCCCGTTGTCGTATTCGATCACACGCGGCGGCTGTACGGGAATCTCCTCCACACCGCGAGGCCCGGGCGCGGAACTTCGAACGACGATCCGCCCCGATTGCGACTGCCGCGGTGGCGCCTCCTCGACCGGGCTTCGGGCGGCGCCGGCGAGCGCTCCGCAGCCGGCCAGAATCGACAACGCCGACAGCGCGGCGACACTTCGTCCTGAAGTCTCAATTCGCATGGGATCTCCTTTCGGCGCGACGAGCGCGGCGACTCTGCGTTCCAGATCCGACGGATGCTGAACCATTGCCAGCCCGGGCGTCTCAACACCCACGATTCGCTCCGCGATGGCCACGATGGCGTGCGCGAGCGTTCGACCTTCGTCCTGAATCTCCACGACATGCGCGTCGCACGCGCACTCCATCACGGCGTCCAGGCGTCGAAGCGTCATCAGGACAAGCGGGTGCCAATAGAACACGCACCTCGCGAACGCCTGAATGGGAATCAGCCAGTGATGTCGGGATTTCAGGTGGGCCACTTCGTGAATCGCGATGGCGCGCAGCGCCGCGTCGGACATCGCGTTCACGCTGGTCGGGAAGACGACGAGCGGCCGAAGGAATCCGAGCGTGTGCGGCGCGACGTTCGCCGACGTAACGCGAACCTCGGGGATCTCCACCAGGCCCAGACGCCGACTGGCGTCGACAACCGCGCCCCGCATTCGACCATTGGCCTCTTCGTCATAGGTCGAACGAAGTCGATGGGCTCGAGCGATACGCATCCAGGTACGGACCGCCTGAATTGCGACGCCCATCAGCCAGACGATCGCAATCCAAACACCCCAGGGTCGGCGCGTCGTCACGGCGTCGCGCGCCGGCGTCGCATCCGCATTGGAGAGCGTTCCGATCGGGTCCTCGCCATTCGGCGCCGGTCCATCGCTCGCCATCAGCAGTTGGGCCGCGGTATCGGTCGCCTGCCGCTTCAGCGGCGGCGAATCGGCGAGACGCGTGGAGGCCCCGCCAAACCATCGTCGCGAGGCCTCGGCGCCGATGGGCGCCATCACGATCAAAATCAGACCCCAGGTCAGAAGATGGCATCTCGCCCCGATCGCGCGACGCGGCGCCAGGCGCTCACCGACGATCGCGAGGGCGCCGAACAGCGTGACAAGCCATGCAAGATTCAGCAGGTAAACCTCAAGGGACGTCAGGCTCGACAGGTCGAGCAATCGTGTCATGATCGCCCACCTTTCGCGTCGGCCTCGTCCAGCATGGCGCGCAGGCGATTGACCTCGGCGGGCTTCAGGCGGCCCGTCCCGAGGAGGCTGCGGACAAGCTCCGTCGCCGACCCGTCGAAGAACTCCTGAATAAACTCGTCAGCGACGCGACCGACGGTGCGTCCACGATCGGTCGTCGCCACGTAGCGTGTGGCGCCTCTGGCCTGACGCCGCCGAAGCCAGCCTCGCTGCTCCAGCCGCTGGATGACTGTCAGGACTGTCGTGCGGGCGACACGGCGACTCCGACTGATGGCCTCCCAGATATCCGCCACAGAGACGCCGGTCTTTCCGGCCGTCCAGACGATCTCCATGACTTCAAGCTGCGGGGGCGTGAGGTTTCCGCCAGGCGGCGACATGCGACAACTCCCAACTGACTACTAGTGTCGTCAGAAGAGACTACAGGTGTAGTCAGTCGAATGCAACCAAAATCTCTCGCGATTTTTCGCAGGGAGGAGTTGACGTCGAATGAGGCCGCCACGAGTCCCCGGATGTCGCCCCGAATCGCGGTCGACCTGGCGCAACGCCCGCTCCTGACGCACAGGATCGGCCCCCGTCGCCCGCTTCACATCGGCGCCCGAAACGCAACATAACGGGATTTGACGAGCTGGCTCAGCCCGGGAGCGCAAATTCAGGAAACTCCGGCCACGGCCGGAATCGCGAACCTGGCGCCCCACCACCGCCACGACGTCGTCGCGACGATGCGCTCGCGGAACCACGTGCAGCGCTCTGCCAAATCAGGGCGCCGCCCGCATCGGGCCCAACAAAAAAGGGCCGCCCGCAACAGCGGACGGCCCTCGTGTTTGCCATCTGTCGAGAGGAGATACTACTTCATCTTGCGCGCCTTCTCGACGGCGCCCTCGACGGAACCGACGTACATGAACGCCTGCTCAGGCAGATCGTCGTGCTTGCCGGAGCAGATCTCCTCGAAGCTGCGGATCGTGTCCTCGAGCTGCGTGTACTCGCCGGCGAAACCCGTGAAGACCTCGGCGACGTAGAACGGCTGGCTCAGGAAGCGCTCGATCTTTCGGGCGCGGGCTACGATCAGCTTGTCCTCTTCGCTCAGTTCTTCGACACCCAGAATCGCGATGATGTCCTGCAGATCGCGATAGCGCTGCAGAACGCGCTGGACTTCCTGAGCGATGTTGTAGTGTCGATCGCCGACGTACTGCGGATCCAGAATTCGGCTCGACGAGGCCAGCGGATCGATGGCCGGGTAAATGCCCTTCTCCGAGATGCTTCGGGCAAGAACGATGAAGGCGTCCAGGTGGGTGAACGCCGTGGCCGGCGCCGGGTCGGTCAAGTCGTCGGCGGGTACGTAAACCGCCTGCACCGACGTGACAGCGCCCTGGCTCGTGGACGTAATTCGTTCCTGAAGCTCACCCATCTCCGTGCCCAGCGTCGGCTGGTAACCGACGGCGCTGGGCATTCGACCCAGCAGCGCGGACACTTCCGAACCGGCCTGGCTGAATCGGAAGATGTTATCGACGAAGAGCATCGTGTCGGCGCCCGACTCGTCGCGGAAGTACTCCGCCATCGTCAGCCCCGACAAAGCGACGCGAAGTCGCGCGCCCGGCGGCTCGTTCATCTGACCGAAGACCATCGCCGTATGCTCGATGACCTTCTTGGTCTCGCCGGACGATGTCTTGAATTCGGCCTCCTGCATTTCCAGCCAGAGGTCGTTTCCTTCGCGGGTTCGCTCACCCACGCCGGCGAACACGGAGTAACCCGAGTGCTCGCGGGCGATACGGGCGATCATCTCCTGAATGATGACGGTCTTTCCGAGACCGGCGCCGCCGAACAGACCGGTCTTTCCACCGCGAACGAACGGGGCGAGCAGGTCGATGACCTTGATGCCCGTGACGAGCTGTTCCGTCTTCGGCGTCAGCTCGGCAAACTCCGGCGGCGAATGGTGGATCGGCCGTCGCGTCTTGGCGCCGACTTCACCGCGACCGTCGATCGGATCGCCCAGCAGGTTGAAGACGCGGCCGAGGACCTCGCCACCCACAGGAACGGAGACCGGGGCGCCGGTATCGACGATATCGACGCCGCGCTTCAGACCGTCCGTGCTGCCCAGGGCGACGGCTCGAACGCGACCGCCACCCAGGTGGGAGGCGACTTCGCAGACGAGCTTTTCCGTGACCGTCTCGGTACCGACCTGCGTCGTGACCTGGACTTCCAGGGCGTTGTACAGGGCCGGAAGCTGCGATTCTGAGAATTCGGCGTCGAGCGTCGAGCCGATGACCTGCGTGACTTTGCCAACGTTGCCGGTTGCAACCATTTGCCAGTACTCCGAAATGTTGCGCGAGCGACGGCCCGCGTCGAAACTTTACTTAAGCGCTTCGGCGCCGCCCACGATATCGAGCAATTCCATCGTAATCTGTGTCTGACGCGCCCGGTTGTACTGCCGCGACAACGTCTTGATCATGTCTCCCGCGGCGTCCGTCGCGGCCTTCATCGCGATCATTCGCGCGACGTTTTCGCTGACGGCCATGTCCGTGAACGCCTGGTACAACCGCGTCTTCACGGTCTGCGGAAGCAGCTTCTCCAGCAACTCCTCCGGCGCCGGCGAAAAATCATACTGCACGCTCGAGGCGTCGGATCCACCCGCGGACTCTCCCGATTCCTCCTTGCGGAGCGGGAGCAGGTGCATCACTTCCGGGACCTGCTTTCCGGCGGAAATGAACCGCATGTACACGACATACACGTTTGCGATCTCGCCGGCCCTGTAGCGTTCCATGAAGGACGCCGCCAGCGGCTCGACCTGTTCAAACCGCGGCCTGTCGTCGATGTCGCGAATCGGATTCGTGACTTTGTGGCCGAAGAATCGGCAGTAGGCGATCCCCTTCTTGCCGACGACATGCATTTCGTTCTCGCGCCCGTCATCCTTACCTCGAACGAACTGTTCGAAAGTGCGAAGGATGTTGGCGTTGTAACCACCGCAAAGCCCGCGATTCGACGACAGGACGAGGATGACGTCCTTCGTCGCCTCGCTGTTCTCGCGCATCAGGTAATGTTCCTTACCGCCTTCAGCCGCCGACGAGAGTTCCTGGACGAGTCGCGTGATCTTGCTCGTGTAGGGCTTCGTCGCCGTCGCGCGATTGAACGCCTGCTGGAATCGCGCCGTCGCGATCAGCTGCATCGTCCGCGTGATCTTCCGCGTGTTCGACACCGCCTTGCGGCGCTTTACGATTTGTCGTGCGTTCGCCATGGATCAATCAATCCCGATTGCGGCGGCCGACTCGCGACGGCCGCGATACAACGTCATACGCCGGCGTGGCCCATCGGCCAGCGCCTCGCGCTGTTCGTATTGAGAACTCAGTATTTCGCAGAGCCGCTCCACATCGTCGGTCGCCGGATATCCCGGCAGCGGCCTGACTTCCAACAGAAGGAGCGGCGCCCGTGTCGCTTCCGGATCGGACGGCATTCGCATTGGCCGCATGATCCAGACCCGCGCCGAATCCGGCAGCTCCGCGACAACGGGAAACAGGTAACCGCGCTTCGGATCGTTCACGAGGACTGTCCGCACATCGGCAATGGCCGAAGCGATCGCCGCGTCCCCCGGCGTTGACAACATCGACGGCGCGGCTGCGATGTGTGATAACAGGGCGACGACGCCTGTTGCTGTCACCACCCGCGATCGGAAACGCCCGCCCTCGCCCGGCTCGCAGGAACGAACAACAACGGCCATCAGCGCAAGCAGCGCCGGCGTGAGATACTTCGCCGCGATCGCATGCGGCGGCAATCGCCCCATCGACAGCAGCGTGATCCACGCGACCAGCCACAGGCCGCCCAGCGCGAACAACATGCGATCGACGCGTGGACGCTCCCGAAGCAGAACAGACGCCAGCGCGAACACCAGCAATGTCGGTCCAACGGCCAGCCAGGACGTCTGAAGACGCCACGGCGCTGTCACAAACAACTGTGAGAGATTCTTCCCCACGCTGAACACGACCGACGTCAGTGGCGCAGTCGCGTGCGCCCCGCCCGCGGGACGTTGCGCGATAATGTCGAATAGTTGCGCAATCGCCGGCCACGCAAGGACTGCCGCCATTGCCAGACCAGACGCCAGCGCCAGGAACCGACGACGCCCTGTTCCCCACGTCGCGACGCACGCAGTCAGAAGCCAGAGTCCGATCCAGATCAGGGACCCGAAGTGCGTCCAGATCAGCAGCGACGCTGCGGCCGCGATCCAAATCGAATTCCAACGCCAGTCGGATCGGGGCTCGGCGACGCGAATCATCGCACAGACGCTCATGGCGTAGCCGAGCGTCACGAGCGAATAGTGTCGCAGTTCGATGGCCATCAACACGATCGCCGGCGTCAGCAGGAAGAGCGCGAAGGCCATCAGTCGAACCATCGGCGTCGCCCGCGGCCAGGCGAATCGATCGAGCGTCAGCGCGGAGGCCAGCAGCAGCAGCGAACCGAGCAGTCGCAGCGCCGTTTCCGACGAGAGACCGCAGCGCTGTGCCGCATACAGCATCCAGAAGTAGAGCGGCGGGTGAATATCGCGATCGTGCAGGGAGGCCCGGACGTCGGCGAACCCCGTGTCGCTCGACGGTCGCAGCATCGCCCTGAGTTCGGCGGCCTGACGCATCGGCGGCGTGTCCGCCGCCTGGTCGTCGTACAGCCGAAGCGCGATATCCGCCTTGCCGGCGGCGGAGAGCAGCGAAATCGCCTCGTCGTGTTCGAGCATCCCCGCCGTGCGCATCTGTGCGGCGCGCACATGAACGATCACGGCGACAAGGCCGATCAGCACGAACGCCACGCGCGTCTGCGCGCTCGTCCGCGGCGCAACCGAGTTGGCTGTGCGCTCGCTCATTCCGCAAGGGAGTCTCGCTTGTTTCCCGTCCGAGGCTCATTCCAGTTAGCGCTGCCTGCTGACGAATCGGTCCTTGAACGTCCTGATGCCGTTTTCGATCTGCGGCACGAGGTCGTCCGTCAGTTCCTTCTTCTCGGCGAGGCCGTTGCGAACTTCCGGAATTTCGTCGCGGAAGTACTTCAGCAGCCCCTCTTCAAACTGTCCCACCTGCGACAGGGGCAGATCGTCGATGAAGCCCTTGGCGCCGGCGTAAATGCTGATGACCTGATCGATGACGTCGTACGGCTTGTACTGCCCCTGCTTGAGGAGCTCGACCATGCGGGCGCCGCGATCAAGCTGGCGCTGCGTGGCCGCGTCAAGTTCCGTACCGAGCTGGGCAAACGCCTCAAGCTCGCGATAGGCGGCCAGGTCGAGTCGCAGCGAACCGGCGATCTTCTTCATGGCCTTGATCTGGGCGTTACCTCCGACGCGGCTGACCGAAATACCGACGTTAATCGCGGGTCGAATACCGGCGAAGAACAGATCCGGTTCCAGGTAGATCTGGCCGTCGGTAATCGAAATAACGTTCGTCGGAATGTAGGCCGACACTTCGCCTTCCAGCGTCTCAATGACGGGAAGCGCCGTCAGCGAACCGCCCGACGTCGGATCGACGGCGACTTCGTGACCCGCGTGGTTCTTCACTTCTTCCTGCGCTTCATGCTTGCCCGGAACGCCGATGTAGGTCTTGCCGTTGACGCCGCCCGCCTTGTAGGACTCGCCGGACTTCACGATCGCGCGTCGCTCGGCGAGCTTGCAGCTGCGCTCGAGGAGTCGACTGTGGAGGTAGAAGACGTCGCCCGGGTAGGCTTCGCGTCCCGGCGGTCGTCGCAGCAGCAGCGACAGCTGTCGATAGGCCTGGGCCTGCTTCGACAAGTCGTCGTAGATGCAGAGCGTGTGCTTGCCCTGCGTGTACATGAGGAACTCCGCCATCGCGCAGCCGGAGTACGGGGCGATGTACTGGAGCGGCGCCGAGTCGGAGCTCGCCGCGCTGACGACGATGGTGTAGTCCATCGCGCCCTGCTCGCGAAGCGCCTCGACGACGCTCGCGACAGTCGATTCCTTCAGACCGATCGCGACGTACACGCAGATGACGCCGGAGTTCTTCTGGTTGATGATCGTATCGAGGGCGATCGCCGTATTACCCGTCTTACGGTCGCCAATGATCAGTTCGCGCTGACCACGGCCGATCGGAATCATGGAGTCGATGGCCTTGATGCCCGTCTGCAGCGGCTGGTTGACGGGCTGTCGCTGAGCGATGCCCGGCGCCTTGAATTCGAGCGGCCAGGTGTTGTCGCTGTGGATGGCGCCCTTGCCGTCCAGCGGACGACCCAGCGGATCGACGACGCGGCCGATCATGGCCTCACCGACGGGCACGCTCAACAGACGTCCCGTCGACTTGACGGTCTCGCCTTCGCGAATGCCGAGGTAGTCGCCGAGGACGACGACACCTACGGAGTTTTCCTCCAGGTTCATGACCTGGCCGATGGCGCCGTTTTCGAATTCGACCATTTCGCCGGCCATGGCGCGACCGAGGCCGTAGATCTGGGCGACACCGTCGCCGACGCTGATAACGCGTCCGACTTCGGCGGAATCAAGCTGCTCGGAGTACTGAGCGATTTCCTGCTTGATCACTGACGTGATTTCGTCGACTTGAATTCTCATGAATTACCCTTCCGTCACAAATCGCGTCGTATCGCCGCGAATAATCTGATCACTGGTCGCATGCAGGGCGGATCGCATCTGTCGCAGCCGCCGACGTAGACTCAAATCAAACAATCGATCGCGTACCTGCACGCGCAGTCCGCCGATCAGCGCCGGATCCACGCTCTCGTCGAGGATCGCTTCGAACCCCGTCAGGCGTTTCACTTCGGCCTTCAGTTTCTCACGTTGTTCGTCATTCAGAGGGACAACCGACATGACCTGGACCCGCTCGCGGCCCGCACGGGCGTTGAGCTTCGCCTGGAACGCGTCGCAGACCGCCGGAAGGATGGCCGCGCGCCATCGATCATTGAGCACGAGCATCAGGTTGAGAATCAGCGTATCCACGCGATTCTCACTGAATGCCCTGCGGATGCTCTCGCGCCGCGCGTCGTCATCGATGGCGGCCGAGCTCATCATCGCGGCGAACTCGGGCGAGTCGTTCCAAAGCTGGCGCACTTCGGCCAGTTGAGCGGCGATGTCCGCCGTCTTTCCGGCGTCGTCCGCGGCCTGGAGCAGGCTCTCCGCGTAAACCGCGGCGGCCGGCGACATGTTGTGATCAGTTGCCATTGAGCGTCTTCTCGCTGTCAGTCCCAATGTGTCAGCGGGCACTCGACCCGCTCACGCGTTCCGGCGGCCCTCCCCGGGCGTCCGCCGGAAAACCGAGACCTAGTTGTTCATCTTGGTCAGTTCCGCGATCGATTCGTTGATCAGCGTTTCGTGATCGCCCGCGTTCAGTTCCCGCTGGATCATCCGGCCGGCGACCATCGTCGAGATCGCGACGGTCTGATCGTGCAGCTTCTGCAGGGCGTCGTTCCGTGCGAGTTCGATTTCGCGCTTGGCGCGATCGGCGACGGCTTCCGCCTCCGCCTTGGCCTCGGAAACGATGCGCTTTCGCATCTCCTCCGCGTCCCGGCGGCCTTCTTCCACTACCGCTGCGGCTTCCTGCTGGGACTTCTTCAGCTTCTCTTCGAACTCGGCCTGTTGCTGTTGCGCCTTCTCACGCTCGCGCTTCGCCTCTTCCAGCGAAGTGCGAATAAACGCCTCACGCTCGTTCAGGCCCTTGAGGATGGGCTTCCATGCGGCGACCCGCAGGATGACGAGCAGCACGACGAACACAGCGATCGACCAGATCGCAGCGCCGAAATCCCAGTGGAGCAGGCCCGGCTTCTCGTGGCCGCCATGATCGGCGCCATCTGCGTGGCCGGCGTCGCTCCCGTGGGCCGCCGTCGTCTCACTGGCGCCGTGGCCGGGCTCTTCCGCGAAAACGGGGATCGACGAAACGCCGCAGGTCGCCAGCAGCATCGTCAGGATGATCAGAGGCTTTCGTGCCATCAGTATCCTCAGGTGATAAGTAGTTCGATTCGTCATACGGTCCCTCGGTTCGCCGAATGACGGCGAACCGAGGGACGCGCAGACATCCACAATCGTCGGCGATCAGCCGCCCGTGACCATCTTGGCCAGCGAGCCGGCGACGCCGTTTGCGACGACCAGCGCGAAGAAGGTGAAACCTTCGATGAGGGCCGCCGCGATGATCAGCGACGTAAAGATTCGACCACCGGCCTCCGGCTGGCGAGCGATACCACTGACCGCTTCACCGGCGAGATGACCGATACCCTTGGCGGCGCCCATCGTGACGAGACCGGCGCCAAGGCCGGCGCCAAGAGCCACAAGACCCTTGTCGCCGAAGAGCATCGTGCCTTCTGCAAGCAATTCCATCATTGTCCAAACTCCTCTACGGCGACCCGCGGCCGCCTGCTATGAATGTTGTTGACGGCGTTCAAGTCGAGTAAGGCCAGGGCGCCGACTACCCCAACCGCGCTTCGTTGTCGCGCCACGGACTTCCGCGGCGATTGACTGCAAGACACACCTTCACACGTCGCGCTCCAGCGAGGCCGTGGCCTCCGTCGCGACTTAGTGCTCCGGCGACACGGACGCGCCGATGAACAGCGTCGTCAGGAATACGAACACGTAGGCCTGAAGGAAGGCCACGAACAACTCCAGGCAGCTGAGTCCCGCACAACCGAGAACAACGGCCACGCCGACGGACGACTGCTGGGCGACGGTCTTCAACGCGATCGCCAGGGCGAGAATCGACGCGAGGACGACGTGCCCGGCAACCATATTGGCGAACAAACGAATGGCCAGCGCGAAGGGCTTGACCACGGCGCCGATGCCTTCGAGCAGAAGGAGCATCGCCCACATCAGGAAGTCGGCAACCACAAGGAACATCGAGCCCAGTCCGTCAACCTTCTCCGGCATCAGCACGTGCGGCGCAAAATTCCATACATAAAGAACAGGCGCCATGAAAATCGCAATGACGGGCGACTTGCCCGCGGCATGCGACTGATGGGCGGGATGCTCGGCGTCGTGCGCCAGGCCATAGGAGTGGCCTTCGCCATGCATCGCATGCGCTTCGTCGTGGTTGTGATGATGCCCGTAGGTGCCGGCGACGAGGTCCTGAAAGACCTCCTTGGCGCCGGAGAAATGAATCATGATGAACGCGCAGATCGCCAGGCCCGCCGTGATCATGATGTTGCCGGTCGCCGTGCCACCCAGGTGCTGCACCTTGCCACCGGTAATCACTGCGATGATGTCGGCCAAAGGGATCATGCCGAGCAGGTTGCACGTCAGAATGTAGAAGAAGAGTGTCCAGAGGAACGGCATGAACCGATCCGTCTTCGTGTCGAGCACGGGGCGCACGACTTCATTTCGGATGAACTGCATGACGGCTTCGATGGCGTTAGTGAAACCGCGCGGGATGATCTGATCCGCCCCCCGCGCCGTCATCGCCGCATACCTGCGGCCCAGGATGGGGAACAGCAGCAGGAGAATCACGGCGGCGACGAGCGTCATCAGCAGGTGATTCGTGAAAAACGTGTCGTGGGGACTGAACTCGATGAGCCCGATCGGGTCCTTCCACGTGATATCCCAGTGCTTGAGCTTCTCCTCGAACAGCCGGTGCGGAAGCACGTGATCGAGCGGGTCACTGGATGCGAACATCAAACCGGTCACGAAGTCGCTCCGTCATTTTCTTTCGGCGTCACGCGATAGTAGCGCTTCACAGCGAGCACGCCGAAGGTGGTTTCGATGGCCAGTAGTACGATATAAAAAACCGGCGCCCAGAAGAGAAAGGACGCCATGTGCGGTTGATACAGGATCTGATACGCGACGAGCGCTGTCATCGTCAGAAGTAAGCGAATGACCGTGCCGCCGAAGGCCGCCTGTCCGATGTAGTCGGGGAATTTCACGGCGACAATCGCCAACGGAATCAGAGCGGCCAGTGAAGCGCCGCCACACAGGAACGCGATGGCGAAAAGGCTCGTGCGTCCCTCGTCGCCCCATCTGTCGACGGACGGCGTGATTCCGACTGCGACGATCGCCGCGATCGCAGCCAGGAGGCACAACGCACACATGAGAGCCAGCTTCAACGCCCAATCACCCGTTCAGCTTGTCGAGTTGGCGGATCATGACGAACAACCCCAACCCGAGCCCCAACATCAGGCCGACCAGCAACAGCCACGGATCGGTCCCGTATTTTTCATCCGCCTTGTGACCGATGAATCCAAGCACGCCCAGACACGCAACAAACTCAGTCACGACGCCGCTGTATCGCATCGCCTGCGCGATGAACCTGGCGTCCTGGTTGCGTTTTGGCGGCTTGGGAGACTCCTCCATCGGACTTTGTGAAAAAAAGCACGAAGTCAGAGAAAAAAAACAGGGCAAACCACTTCGCCCCGATTTCTGACCACACCCCCGAAATTTCACCGCGGGGGCGCGGAGTCTAGCCGGGACTCTCAAGAAGTGTCAATAGCGGACGCGTGAAGCTCCGATAGCTTTCGACGCCGTTCGATGATCCCCGATTCGAAGCCCGGGCCGCAACCGCGTTCATGAGCGCGATCGTGACGACCGCCGGCCGGGCGCTTGACCATTCCGCCACACGCCTACAATCCGGGGATGGAACCCGCCTTGCGCCAACTGACGAAGAATCTCGCCCGCCTGGCCACGAATTATGACATGACGGGCGAATGGCCGGACGACGCGATTGCACACCTCACCAAGGCCGGCGCCTGGGCCTGGGTCATCCCCGAGCAATATGGCGGCATCCAGCTCGATCCCGTGTCGATGGTGCGAGGCTACGAGGCCGTCGCGGCCGGCAGCCTCGCCTGCCTGCTGATCCTCTCCCAGCGGGACGGCGCCTGCGAATTCATCGCCTCCTGCGAACGAGCCGACGTCAAGGATCACTGGCTCCCCCTGCTGTGCAAACACAAGCTCATGACGTCGATCGGCATCAGTCAATTGACGACGAGTCAACGACGTGGCGCCGCCCTGAAGGCCAGGGCCCACGGCGACGGGTTCATTCTGAACGGCGTGATGCCGTGGGTCACGGCGGCCGAGAAGTGCGACTTCATTGTGACCGGCGCCATGATGGAGGATGGACAACAGATTCTGGCAATGACGCCGACGACTCTGAAAGGTCTTCATGTCGATCCGGCGATGCGGCTGATGGCGCTGGAGTCGAGCCGAACCTCCGAGGTCTACCTCAAGGACGTTCACATCGGTCCCGAACTGGTCCTCCGCGGTCCCGAGGAGAATGCGCTTCAGCGACGGATGCCCGTCAAGTCACTGGTCGTGTCGTCGGCAGGGCTTGGACTCGCCGGCGCCCTCATCAACAAGATCCAGCGCCACTCGCGAGACGCGTCGAACGAGCTGCTGATGCTCGCGGAAGACGCCTACGCCCGCTACACGGCCGTTCGCGAACGGATCTACAAGGCGGCCCAGCAGCTCAGGCAGGACGCCGATATTCCCAAGACGGAAATCCGCGTCGCCGTGAACGAACTGCTGATGCGGCTGGCGATCACGTCGATGACATTCGCCAAGGGCTCCGGCTTCATCCGGCAGCGCGACGCGCAGCGCCTGGTTCGTGAAGCGATGTTCTTCCTCGTCTGGTCCGCGACGGATGACGTCCGCGCAAAGACGTTGTCGCGATTCCTGGACACGCCCTTCCCGGATTCCAAATCGCTTCAGGCCTGACGCGCTCAGGCGCCACGCGTAAAAAGAAAAACGTCCCGCACAGCTGAGTTGCGCTCGTAAAGAGCGGCTCAACCGTACGGGACTGTGTGCAGGTACTGTCAGAAAACGCCGCGATTACGGCAGGTCGATGTAACCGAGCGTCGTGTCGGAATTTCGACCCGTCTTGTAGGCGACGATGTCATTGCTTGCGTGGGCGTCCGACGCCCGAACCATGTCGGCGGAATCGTCCGGATCCGTCAGCAGAACGAAGGTCCCGCCCGTGCCGACGTGGAGCCACTCGCCCGTGCCGATGCTGTCGACACCGCAGAGGAAGTAGTAGCTGCCATCCGGCGGAATCGTGCAGGCCTGCGCCCAGCCGATGCGACCCAGGTTGTCTGTCCCCGCCGTGACGCGGGCCTCTTCGTCACCCGCCAGCGTCGGATTGAGATCCGCCGTTGTGCCGATGCCGGAGCGATAGTCGGAACCGACCGAATCGAGAGCGTCGCGATCGACGTAGTAGATGTACTTGCCCGTGGCGTTGAGGCAGAGATTGACAGCCGCTTCCGTCACGCCCATGTCCATGACGCTGCCGTCGGAGGCGTCGAGCATCTTCGCCCGCGTGCTGCCGTTTTCGAAGGCGTGATAGAAGATCATTCCATCCTTGAAGGACATCTGCGTGTCCTGGATGCCACCCTCGCCCGAGACGTCGTACATCTGCGGCGCCGTGTTCGGGTTGTCGATGTCGTACACGTAGAAGATGTCATTGTCGGCGACGGCGACCATCTTGTTGGCGGCGTCGACGTCAATCTGGTCAGGCTGCGATGCGGGATTCGTTCCGAAGGCGATGATGCTCGGCGTTGCGCCGGACACATCGACCACTTTGACGATCTTGCCGTCTGTGACTTCGCCGTCGTCGCTCATCGTGGCGACGTAGTTGCCGTCCGCGCGGATGTGGCCCTGCGACTGCACGCCGACGGGGATGTTCTGAAGCCGGATGTCCGTCACGGCGATGTCCGACGTCGTGTCATCCTCCGTGTTGAACACGTGCAGCGTGAAGTCGGCGCTCTTGATCCAGATGATCTTCTTGCCGGCGACGGCGAATGCGCTCGCCCGATAGTCGGCGGAGTTCGTCACGCCACGGCCCGCCGTGTCGCCCTTCCGGATCCAGTCGACGCCGGAGAATCCGCCCGTACCGTAGGCGATGATGCCGTCACCCGCCGCGACGCGGGCGCTGTTGTGAACTTCGATGCCAGTGTTCACCGGCGTCAGGCTGCTCGGCGTGCCGCCGGTGTTGTCGTTGCCGTTGGTGTTGCCGGTGTTGTCATTACCGTTCGTGTTGCCGGTCATGCCGCCATTCATGGGGCAGTCCCCCGCCATGCCCATGAACAGCGCCGCTCCCATGACGAGGGAACGCGCGATGAACTTTCGATACGATCTTGCTGTCATTCTTGATGTGTCTCCTCAAACAGAAAAAATGAACACGTGCTTGCGAGGAATGTCCGCCGAAGTCCGACGGGATTTCGCATGATGAGGTCCCTGCACACGTGCTGCTCAAAGTGATGCGCCGCGCGTTCGAACCACGCCGGTCCCGCTCACTCGCGCCACCTTCCGTCTGAAAATGCGACAGCTCGGTGGCGAAGGGCCAGATTTTGTCTGTTTTTGTTGATTCGGCGCGCCGGGGCGCCCCGTGATCAGGCGGGATTGAGGCCGACTTCAGAAGACTCGTCGTCGTGATTGACGCGGATGACCGTCAGCCGATACCACTTGCCTTCAGGCGACAACAGAAGTCGCGAATTGCCGGCCGCCATATCTCGGATCCGCTGAATCCGCTTATCGCCCTCATAGAGGTCGAAATCGGCGGTTCCGTCCGATGTGGTGCCGCGCAGGCGGATCTTGACGCCGTCCACACTGACCACTTCCCGATCCGCATCGCGCGAGAGATCATGCCGCATGAGATAGGTTGCGGACGCCGCATCGGCCGCGGAAGCCGTTTCCGCGGCGGCTTCCCGGGGACGCCGGCCTCTCGGCGCCGCGTCCGGATCCGGATCCGGGGCCGCCTCAGGCAATTCGGCTCGCCGGGCCGGCGTTTCGGGCGAAACCTGGATTGTCAGGACCTTGCCCCCCGTCTTCTTCCATTCGCGTTTCACACCCGCAAGCATGGCGCCGTAGTCTCGCTCGAGGTCGTCATAGAAAGACAGCGCCTCGGATCGATCCGGCTGGATGGCCAGGGCCCGCATGCACGCCTTCCACGCCTCGTCATACCGCCCTTCGGCCCTCGCAAGCCTGGCGTCATTGACCCAATGGGCGGCCGCCAGCGGACCGAGCCGTCGAAGGGCCCGATCGTAGGTCGCGTTGTCCGGATTGGACTGAGCGGCCTTCGCGTAGTAGGCGTACGCGAGGTGGGCCTCGCCGCGTTTTTCCGCTTCGATGCCCTGCTTGTAGGCGTTGTGGCCCGCGCATCCCCCAACGAATGCGGCAAGCAGCGCCATGCCGATGAATCGATATCTGTTCAGAAGGTTGCGGTGTTGCATGGCTGGTTTCCGCCGCCTCACCGGGCGATTGGGGCGTCCGCGTTTTCGCCGGAATCGCCTTTGCCAGAATCAACGTCTAGTCGCCGCTCGACAGCGCGATCGGCGCGTCGGTCTCCGCATTCGTCGCGGCCAGCGCGCCCCAGCTCAGGGGACGATCGAGCGGATGCGGCCGATCTCGGAACAGGCGCGGCGCGATGACGTGCTGAACAAACTCCGCCGACGTCACAGTCGTATGCCCGCCGTCCCAGTCATACTGGAGAAACGACGCCCGCCACGGAAGATTGTATACGCGATCGTAGGCGTTCCGTCCGACGACGCCGCCTCGACCAAGGAAGACAAAACCGGAAAGCCCGACGGGCGGACCGTCGCCACCGTCGGCGTTCGTCACAATGGCCTTCAGAATGCCATCGTGAGGACTCGTCGTTGCGTATAGCCGGCCCGTGACGTTGTTCATTACGGGCGTCAGGTCCCTCGACGCCCCGACGGAGGACGAGAACAGGACGATGTGGTCCACCTTGACGCCCTGCGCCAGTTCCTCCACCGCGTTGAGCACGACGGCCGTGCCGGCGGAGAGTCCCATGACGTAGATCGGCTCATTGGGCGACGCGCGACGGGCGTCCTCGATCTGTCGGGCGAGCCCTCTGGCCACAAGGCTGCTTCTCGCCGTGATCAGATGATCCGTCGTTGGTCCGAGGTAGGAACTCCAGGCGTAGTTCCTGAAGCGTCCTCGAAACCCCGCCTGATGCAGTCCGGATTTGACCGAACTCGCGCTGGCGTACCAACCGGCGCCCTCGCAGTAGAAGACTGTCGGCTGCGGTCGCGCCTCGGAGCAGCCGATCGGCGCGCAGGCGCACACGACCGCCAGCAGCGTCGCGAACCCCCCGGCAGGCGTCATTCGGAATCGTCGAATCACGTTAGACTTAGCGCGGCGTCTCAGACACCGCCGGGCTCGGGGATGTCCCAACCCTTGTCCTTCTCGCGCTGCTGAATCTGCTCGAGCGAGAGGGCGCCCGCAAGCGGGTCCTTCTTTTCCGTGATGTTCGTGCCGCCGCTGAAGAGCTCAGCGTTCTTCGCGGTCCACTCGGCATACGGCTCCGGCAGTTCCTCTTCCGTGTAGATTGCGTGAATCGGGCACTCGGGCACGCAGAGACCACAATCGATGCATGTGTCCGGATCGATCACCAGCATGGCGGGGTTTTCCGTTTCCCAGAAACACTCGACCGGACAGACGGTCGCGCAATCGGTGTACCGGCAGTCCACGCATCGTTCAGTCACGACATGGGTCATGGCAAAATTCTCCCACCTTCGACCAGTGGCGGCGCCGTCCGGAGCGACCGTCCACGAGAGTTCACAAATCCGGACCGTTTTTATGTCACAGTTTCGCCGCCTCGTCAACCGGAATTGTCGATTGATCTTATTGCGAATTCGGGGCTTGCGTCCCCGGACGCCTTGCGGCACGCTTCCGCGTCTCGACGACCGCTGATGACGCCGGGCGTCGGCGGAGGATGACGACAGCATGGCTGAAATGCGCTACGACAATTTTCTGGGCCTGGAGCCACGTTACAGCGACCCTAAAAAATCCCGGTACGCCGTCCTGCCGATCCCGTACGACGCGACGACCAGCTTCCTCGGCGGGACGCGAAACGGTCCGCGGGCGATTCTCTCGGCCAGCCAGCAGGTGGAGTGGTTCGACGAGGAATTTGAAAAGGAATTTCATCGCGTCGGCATTCACACGCTCGACCCGATTGCGCCGAACGCCGCGGGCCCCGAGGCGATGCACAATGACATCTATCGTGTCGCCAGGCGCGTGGTGGGCGCCGGCAGGTTCCTGATCGGACTTGGCGGGGAACACTCGATCACGAGCGCCCTTGTGAAGGCCGTCATGTCGAAACATCGAAGCGTCAGCGTGCTTCAGATTGATGCGCACGCCGACCTGCGAGACGAATACGAGGGCACGCCCTACAGCCACGCGAGTGTGATGCGGCGTGTGCTGGAACTCGGAGTCCCGATCGTTCCGGTGGGCATTCGCAACTACAGCCTCGACGAACATCGATTCATGAAGCGCCGCGGATTCTCGCCGATCTCGGCCCGCGAGACGCGCGAGAATCCCGAGTGGATCGAACAGGCGATTTCATCACTCACTGACAACGTCTATATCACGGTCGACATTGACGGATTCGATCCCGCGTACGCGCCGGGAACAGGCACGCCGGAACCCGGCGGGCTCGACTGGTTCCAGGTGACGGACCTGCTCCGGGCCGTCGCGATGGAACGCACCATCGTCGGCGCCGACGTCGTGGAAGTCGCGCCGCAACCGGGGTCCGTTCAGACCGAATTCCTCGCCGCAAAACTCATCTACAAACTCATTGCACAAATTGAATCGCTGATGACCTAACGTCAATGTGACCTATGTCATAGACGTGTCTTCGGTAATGCGCTTCATTTGTCGTCCGGACGTCCAATCCGCCAGCCCGCTGACTTCGATCGGCGGCGTAACGTTCGCATTGCGCAATCAATACGTGCATAGCCTATCGGTATAATTTCGCCGATATGTGGCAAGAACACCGTGGGATTTTGGCATGATCAGGCAATAGAGAGGTCCGCAAATTCTTACGCGCATGTGAGGAATTGCGGGGCCTGAACTGGAAACGATTCTTGTCGCAGCCGGTCTTTACGAGTCATGTCGAATTTGAAAAACGGCGTCACTGACACGGTCCCGACCGACAGGTGACAGAGACGCCGCACTGGGCCGGCTGAGGCGGAATCAGGTCGCTGATCCCCTGGGGCCATGAGGCGTTCGGTTAGATCAAGATGTCTCTCCGCGCCCCTCAAATGAAAGCGAGCAGACGTCATGATGTTTGTGAACCGCCGCGTTTACCTCGTGGATTCGGATGCTGAGTCACGAAGCGCGCTGAGCCGCGTCTTCAACACAGTTCACCTGCACAGCGTGGAGTGTGAATCCGCCGAGGACTTTCTGAAGGCGTACGATCCGCAGATCGACTCGTGCGTCGTCCTGGAGGTCCGCCTCCCCGGCATGACGGGGCTTGCCCTGCAGAAACGACTGAACCAGAAGGAAGTGCCGATCCCGATTCTCTTCGTGACGGGACACGCGGACGTCGCCACGGCGGTCGAAGCCATTCGCAATGGCGCCGACGATTTCCTCCAGAAACCCGTCGAGCCTCAGCGGCTCATCGATCGCATCCATCTTGCGTTCGAACGCAACCAGGCGACGCGCGAACGGGCCATGTGCCGCGAAGAGTGCAAACGAACCCTCGCACAGCTCACGCGCCGCGAAAACCAGGTGCTGATGGAACTCGTGCAGGGTCGCAGCAATCGTGTGATCGCCGAGGCGCTCGGCATCCGTGAACGAACGGTCGAGGCGCATCGCGCCGGCATCATGCGCAAACTCAAGGCGCACTCGATTGTCGATGTCGTCCGCTGCGCATTCGCCGCCGGTGTGGATGACCCGGCCCGGCCCGTGAATGACAGCAAGTCGGCGCCTGTCGAGTCCTACAGCGAGAACACCGTGATGCGTTCGTTTGCATAGACGTTGATTTCGCCGGCGATCGTCAGGCCCGCCTCGACAATCCGCTTCGCATCGAGCGATGTGTGTTGCAGCAGCGCGCGTGTCGCGGCCAGAGCGCAGACGCCGCCACTGCCGATTGCGATGATTCCATCCGACGGCTCGATCACATCCCCATTGCCGCCGATGATCAGACTCGTCTCGGCGTCGGCCACGGCCAGCAGACTCTCGAGGCGACGAAGCACACGATCTGTCCGCCAGTCCTTGGCAAGTTCAATCGCCGCGCGACGCGTATTCCCTTTGAATTCCTCGAGTTTTCCCTCGAATCGATCCAGCAGCGCAAAGGCGTCCGCCGCCGAGCCGGCGAATCCCGCCAGGACCTTGTCCTTGTGCAGCCGGCGAACCTTCACGGCGTCCGCCTTCACGATGGAATCGCCAAGCGTCACCTGGCCGTCGCCCCCCATGGCGACGTGGCCGTCGCGCCGGACCGAAAGAATCGTGGTCGATCGAAAACGTGGATGATTGGGCATCGTGTCTCTGCTCGTTCAGGTGTGTCGTCGTCTCAGTCCGGACACGGTACCTTCTGTCCCGCGCGATGGCAATGCGAACGACTGAGGCCCGAGCGAACGTCCGTCGCGTCGGGCCTCCGTCCGGCAGCGCCTGAGACCCGGGCGCGACCTGGATGCGTGACTGGTTCAGATTCTCGCGCCTAGCTCTGCGGCAGCAGAATGTAGGCCATCTGGTTATTCGTCAGCGTTCGGAACGCACAGATCGCGTTGCTCGTGACGATCTCCGTCGCTTCGACACCATCGGGATCGACATTGGCGTGTTGCGACGCCGAGGCCGGAAACGCGACGAAGGCGCCGCCATTCCTGCTGACCTGAAGATACTCGGCCAGGTTCGGGGCGCCACCGCCGGCCAGGAATCGGAATCGACCGTCCTTCGTGATGGCCAGCGTCAGACCGTAACCGATGAGTCCGTCCTCGCGGGTATCGGCGATCAGCGTGTCGGTGTCGTGCGTTTCGGTGATCGTGATGGCGCCGTTCACCTCGCCCCAGATGCTGCGGGCGACTTGATTCGTGATGATGTCGTCATCCGTCTGGTGCGTGAAGTACCCGAACTGGCCCGCCAGGAGATAGACGCTCGCCGGCGCCGCGGGATTCTCCGACAACTCCGTGACAGTGTCGGTTCCGAGATCGGCGATCATGACCATGCGGCGGTTGTCGTTGTCCGTGTTGCGCGAGTGATAGATGACTTTGCCGGCGTCGTACCAGAACTGCTCGGCGTTTGTCGCCCCGCCATCGGACGACACATCGAGCATATGCGGCGCCGCCGTCGGATTGTCCATGTCGTAGAGATAAAAGACGTCCGTCTGCAGGACCAGGATTTCCTTCTCGTCGGCATCGATCGCGCAGAGCACGATCTCCTGGGACGTCCCCTGCTGATCGGGAATGTCCTGCGTGAAGCTCGTGATCACCGGCGAGGCGCCGCTGAAGTCAATGAACTTGATCTTGTGGCCGTCGGAGACGCGATTGTGATCGGCGACGGTCACGATGTACGCTTCGTCCGCCCAGAATTCCATCGTACCCGCGGCGCCGCTGAAATGTGACAGCTGGGTCTCGGGGAGCGCCATCGTGGATTCGTCGCCCGTATTGTGGAGAAAGACGTTTCCATCGAAATCCCGGGCGGCGATCCATCCGTTCGCCACGTTGAATCCACTTTCGACGAGCGTCGCGGAATTTGTCACGCTGTGAACATCCGTCCCCTCCGACGGGATCACATACTCGATTCCACCGTTTTCGCCCGTGCCGACGGCGATGACGTGATCGTCGACGCGAATATCGCCGTCGGCGCTGAGGCCACTCAGGACGATGGAAAGCCCGTTCAAGGCGCCCCCGCCACTTGTGTTGCCATTGTTGTTCGTGGCGCCCATCCCGCCGTTTGACGGGCATTGCGCCCCCGTCCCCGCGGCGATCATCGCGCCGCTCACCAGCAGTGTTGCCATCGTTCGCGAATGTCGTGTCATTTCAAGCTCCTTCGGGCGCCCGGCCTTCGTCGCCGCGCCGCAACAGGAACCGTCCCGTCGGCGGCCCGCCATGGGCGAATCCGACTTCGGCTCCGGAAGAGAACGCGCAGCGGGCGGCGCGCATGGACCAAAGAAGACGCTGAAATTTCGCAGGGGACTTCTGCGCAGATGGATCAGGGGGCGGCCGCGGGCTTGATATCTTCGGCCTGCTTCGTCAGTTCCGTCGAGGAGAGCGGATTGGCCGTGTAGTCGCTGATCAGCGCCTGCGTGACCATGACATCGACCCGACGATTCGCCGCGCGGCGATCATCACTGTAGTTCTGGCGGACAATGGGCTCATAGGATCCCGCCGAGGAGACGCGAATGGCCCTCGGATCCACGCCGAGCGCCACGAGTCGGTCACGGACCGCCCGGGCCCGGGCGTAGCCCAGATCGATGGCGTCTCGATACTGCGACTCCAGTGGGAGCGGCTCGCTTGTGGCGTGACCGCGTATTTCGACCTTGTTGCGCTTGCCCTTGAGTTCCTCGGCGAGCTTCGTTAGCCAGAGTTCCGCGTCGGGTTCCAGTTCGGCGCTGAATCGAGCGAACGCGATGGGACCGCCGACCGTCAGTTCGACGCCGTCCCGAACGCGCTTGACGCGATAGTATTCGCCGTCGAGTCCCGGCTCGTCACTGTGGCCGTAGTTCTTCTTCTCGCGAGGCACGTAGAACGTCTCGAACTTGACCATGAAGCTCTTGAAATCCACCTCGACATCCGGAAAGTAGCCCGTCTGGCCCGACGATCCGAACGCCTTGCGAATCGACTCCAGCGCGGCCATGAACAGCTTGTCACGATCGTCAAAGTTCGCCATCGCCGCAAGGAGAATGAAGAAGCAGAGCAGCAGCGACATCATGTCGCCGTAGGTCAGAACCCAGAGCGGCGCGCCGGCCGGAGGACATTTGCATTTCTTGCCCATGAGCGATTCCGTTCCGCGCTACGCCTTGTTGGCGGCTTCCAGCTGCGCCCGCGCCTTCGGTGTGAGGAACACAACGAGCTTCATCTCCAGCATGCGCGGATTGTCACCCGCCTGGAGCCCGAGGATTCCCGCCTTGGCGATCTCGAGGTAGAGCACCTCTTCGTCGTGCTTCGCGGCGAGTTTGTCGACCAGCGGCAGCGCCAGGAAGTTCGCAATGACGGCGCCATACATCGTGGTCAGCAGAGCGACGGCCATACCGGGACCGATCTTGGTCGGATCGTCCATGTTCTTCAGCATGACGACGAGACCGATGAGTGTTCCGACCATGCCAAACGCCGGCGCGTACTTGCCGAGCATGTCCGGCACGCTCTTGCCCTCGGAGTGCCGCTGATCGATGGCGTCGACTTCCATATCGAGGACCGCTTTGACGGTATCCGCATCGGTTCCGTCGACAACCATCTGAAGACCGTTGGCGAGGAAGGGATCCTTGATGTCGGCGATGGAATTCTGAAGCGACAGGATACCCTCTCGTCGCGCGACATCGGCCAGGGCGACGAGTTGCTTGATGAGCTGCTGTGGTTTGTCCGGCCGATTGAAGAAGGCGACTTTCGCGATGCTTGCAAGCCCCAGGAATCGTTCCAGACGCACTGAGAGCATCGTGACGAAAATGGATCCACCGACGACCATCGCAACGGATGGAATGTCGAGGAAGGCCGTGAGATCGCCATCGGCGCCGCTGAACAGTGAGTAGAACAGCAGACCGAAGGCCGCGACGATTCCGATGACGCTGCCAATATCCATACGACGCTTCGATTCTCCGCTCGGGTCATCGACGCCCGATTCCGGCGTCCCAGGTCACTTCTTCCACGAGGAAAGTGCGCTGGCGTCTCGATCTTCATCGGACCTGCGACGGCCGCGTTCCAGTAATTGGTCGGCCCAAAGACAGCCTCGCGCGGAATCCGCGTACTAGTTGTTCGGAAGGAATCGAGGCGTCGGGCGAGCGTGGACACGAATCTCGGCGCAGAATCGGCCGAACGCTCCGATAACACCGTCATTGGGCCACCGATGACCACGCAATCGCACGGCTAGCCAGCGCCATCGATGCCCGACATCTCGCCAACGAAAAAGGCCCGACGCTCAGCGCGTCGGGCCTTCAGAGGTTCCTGGATTGGAATTGCCGGCGCCCTGGGCCGGTCGCTTCGCCCGCGAGGCGTTACCTGGGAACGACGAGAACCATGCCGGGCTTAAGCCGCGAAGGCGAGCTGACAGTCTCCTTGTTCGCCTCCAGCAGTTCGCGCCATCGCGACGTTGAGCCGAACAGTTCGCGGGCGATGCTGTAGAACGTATCGCCCTTCCTGACGGTATAGCGTCGCTGCGGAGCGACGACGACCGGCGAAGCCGTGGCTCGTCGCACCGTCGCGGAGCGCGACGTGTCGCCGGCGCTCGTCAGCTTGACGACGCTCGACGACTCGACGTCTTCGAGTTTCGGGATGACAAGCTGCCGACCGATGCGGAGCGATCGAGGTCCCTTGATCTCGGGGTTGGCCTTCAGAATGGCGTCGACACGGCGACTCGTCCCGTAGTACTGCATCGAAATATCCGACAACGTGTCGCCGGAGGCGATCGTATGTCGTCGCGGCCAGACATCCATGCGGGGAGGAATCGATCGCGGCTCATCGGCGATCGGCCGGTTCGCCCCGGATTCAGGCCGCGTCGAAACGCGCGGGGCCGTCGGGCCGCTTCGCATGGGCGTGGGCTTGACGGTGGATCGTCCTGTCGTTCGCGTGGCGACGCGAATCGGCCGATTGTCACCCGCCGGCTTCGTCGCATCCCCGGCGCCCGTGGACGGGTTCCTGATTGCGGGATTCGTGGGCTTCGCGCCGCTCGAAGCGACGGCGCCGGGCGCCCCCGCTTCGCTCACCGGCTTGATGTCCGCAGTCGACTGCGAACCGGCCGGCATTCGCGCCGGGGGCACAACAGGCGATCGCGTTTCCGCCGCCGTCGTGATGTCCCTGGATTTTGTGAGGACGAGTGGCGACGCGTTCGTCGTGCGCGGCGTCGCGCGCGATGGCGTCGACGACGATTCCGGCGTCGGCGTCGTCATCACGGGAGCGCCAGTGGCGCCGGCCGTCCGGTCGCCCTGCGACGGTGTCTGGCGGTTTGCCGGAGACAGCGTCGGCTTCACAACGCGCGACCCTGGAGAAGTGGAAGACGCCGCGGGCGACGTGTGTCGTCCCGCGGGCGTCCGGTTTGCATTGGTTGTGGTTCGCGACGCCGCCCCCGCATTTGCCACACGAACCTCGCGACTCGTTGTCGCGCCAGGTCGTGGACTATGCGGATTCCTGCTCGGCTGACCGCTGGTCGCGGGCGTCCGCCCCTTGCGGGGCTTCGCCTCAGACTTCACGTCGGCGGACGCCGTCTTTTCCGGCGTCAGCAGGAGATCGCCATCGGTGCGATCGCTACCGTAAATGAAATACACGCTCGTCGCGGCGACGATGACGAGTCCCGCCGCGATTCCGATTCGCATTTCCGTGCCCATGACATCCTCCTTGACGTCGTTGGCCATCCTGGCCGCTTAGGCTTTGCTCAACTGAGCCCTTCGAAGCAGAAACTGACTTGCAATGCCAACTGAACTGTACGTTCCGATGAGCAGACCCACAAGCAACACGTAGTTGAAGCTGTGAATGCCTTCTCCGCCGAAGACGTACATCACGAAAACGGTAATTATCGACGTCAGCAAAGTCAACACCGTTCTCGACAGTGTCTGATTGATCGAGTCGTTGACCATTTCGACAGTCACTTCCGACTGGCGGCCGCGATTCTCACGAATACGGTCAAACACGATGATCGTGTCGTTGACGGAGTAACCGACAACCGTCAGCAACGCCGCGACCATCGGGAGGTCGATCCGGAAGACTTTATCGATCATGAGCAGGCTGCCGAGCGCCGGCATTTTTTGCGCGATGTAGTAGGTGAACGCCACGGCGGACAGCGCGATCAACACGTCGTGAATAAGGGCCGACACCGCCGCGAGACCCCAGCGGACATTTCCGAACCGAATCCAGACGTAGCCGATGATCAGGAGCCAGCTCAGGGCAAGCGCCAGACCGGCCTGAATCTGCGACTCGCCGGACACCTGCGTGTCGAACTGCGTCACCTGTTCCAGGGACTGCTGGCGCTGAAGGGCCGCCTGGATGAGCTTGACTTCCGGCTCAGCCAGCGACGCCTGCCAGACCGACATGTTGTCGCCCTGGTCGCTCGCGAGGAGCGAAACGTTCTCGTCCGCCACGACGATCAGCACCTTCGAGTAGAGCTCCTCGTCCCCGGTGGCGACGCCGCTCGGGCGTTCAAGACCAAAGACATCCGATTCACGCCAGCCGAACTCCTCGAAACCGGGCTGGAGGCGCATCGCCTTCAGTCGATCGCGCAGCGTGGACAGCGGCTGCGGGGGCGTCAGGTGATCGAGCGCGATCGCGACGCCGCCCTGCCAGTTGGTCAGATCGATGGCCGCCGCGGCCTCGTCACTGAGCGTCAGGCCGAGGGCGCGAGGATCCGTCTGCGTGATCGGGAAGTAGGGATCGTTCGTGTCCGGATCATGGACCATCGTGAAGGCGAGGGCCGGCTTGATCCTGAGATCGTCCTCCATCTTGTCGAGGATGGCCGAGACGACAATTTCCTTTGAAGTCTCACGCGTCACGACAGTGTATGACTTGCCCGCCTCGCCGGCGTCTTCAAAGGCGCTGTTCGTCTGCACCTGGGCGCCCGTGATCGCCAGGGCCGCCCGCGTCAGTCGATCCGACAGCCGCTTCCTGATCTCGTCGGCCGTCGGCGTCTTGGGATCCCGGAGGAACAGCGTCACTTCGCCGGAACCGGCGTCGGCGAATCGGAACGGCTCCGCCTCGCTGAGCTGATCTCCGAGTTCGTCGAGAATGACGGGCTCAAGCCGGATCGCCGGGACGCCGGACGTCAGTTTGACAACGCCATCCGTGTCCGTCACCTCGGCGTTCTTCACCTTTTCGGCGAAGGTCTTCAGGTTGTCGGCGGCGGCGTCGAGCCGCTTCGTGATCTGCGAGGGAATGTCCTCGGCCTTGTCGCCCTTGTCGAACGTGTTGTTTTCGACCAGCTCAAGCTGGGCCGACGTTCCGCCCAGGAACTCGATGTCCATGATCTGATCAGGTTTGAGTCTGAACCCGGCGATGGCGCCGGCCAGGATCAGTGTGCCGGAAATCGCATAGAAAATATGGCGTTTGCCGACCCAGTCGATCTTGGGCACGCCGATGAATTTCATCATCGGCAGTTCCTTCTTGCCGTGATGCATCGCCCGGAAGATGTACATCAGTCCCATCGCCACAACAATGGCGGGCGCCACATCAATCAGCAACGCAAAGCCGAAGCCTCGCGCGACGGAGCCGTGGAGATCTTCCGGCCTGTTCAGGAGATAGCTGAGACCGATGAACGCGAGGCCCACGCCGGCGATCGTGGCGGCGGCGTAGAACGGGAATCGAACGACTTCGCGCGGGATGCTGATCATCGACATGAATTCGAAGAACAGTCGCGTGACGAAGTACGCCGTGAAGATGTTGATGAAGACACCGACGCCGAGGGTCAGACCGAAGCCCTTCACCTGCTCGCTGCCCACCATGTAGAGAATGACACAGGTGAGGATCGTCGTGATGTTCGAGTCGAGAATGGCCCGGAAGGCTCGCTCGTATCCGAGCTTGATCGCCATCCTCAGGGCCGTGCCCTTGGCCGTCTCCTCGCGAATTCGCTCATTGATCAGGACGTTCGCGTCCACGGCCATACCGATGGCGAGGACAAGACCCGCGATACCGGGCAGCGTCATCGTGGCGCCCAGCGTCGCCATCATGGCGCCGATGAGCAGAATGTTGATCGCGACCGCGATGACGGCGATACCGCCGGCGTACAGGTAATAGAACAGCATGAAGATGGCGACGAGGATACCGCCCCACTTGGCGGCCGTCAGACCCGCGGCACGATTGGCCTTACCCAGCGTCGGACCGATGGCTCGAACGCTGATCGGCGGCTCCTTCAGCTTCTGCGGAAGGCTGCCGGCGTTGAGCTTCTTGACCATTTCATTGACTTCATCCGGCGTGAAGTTGCCCTGGATGATACCGTTCGTGCGAATCGCCGAGTTGATGTTGGCGCTGCTGATGGCGCGATCGTCGAGGAAGATGCAGAGCTGTTCGCCGCGATAGAGCGTTGTCAGCTTGACGAACTGGTTACCGCCGATTTCGTCGAGGGTGAATCCGATCGCCGGCCGACCGCTGTCGTCACGTGTGAACCGGGCCGACTTGAGCGACCAGTCCTTCGTATCCGTCTTCTTGTGTATCATCGACGCTTCGTCGGAGATGTTCGCGAGCACGTAGTACTTGTCGCCGAATCGATCGACGACATGAATGCTGCTTTCCTTGATGGCGTTGAAGTTCGACGCCAGCTGATCGGCCTGGACCTTCAGAAAATCCATCGGGTCCTCGATCTCGAACCACGCGTACTCGTCGCCGAGGCTCGCGCGGGGACCTCGCTGCTGGAGAATGTCGCGGTACTCCTTGAAATCGTTTTCCGCGGTTCGCTTCGGCAGGATCCGGAACTCAAGAACGCCGGCGCCGCGAAGCAGTCGCTGCAGGTCCGCCGGATCGAGCCGGCCTTCGCCGCTCTTGTTGGTGTTCAGGTCGTCATACGCCTTGATGATCCCGTCGATGATGTCCTTCTGCGCCGGATGGGCGGCGATGACGGCCTCGAGCCCCTTGATTCTGCCCTCACCGCTGGCCGGCATTTCGAGAAGGACCTGCAGGCGACCGACATCGACGTTGGTCGCGAGCACATCCGCAATCGCGCCGTCGAGGGCCTCTTCGCGGGCCACGAGCGTGTTGATGTTGACGCCCGTCGTCGCCGAATCGACATCAATGTTCATTCGCAGCAGGTTGGCGACGGCTCGATTGTAGTCCGACGTGAGCGTGTTGATGTCCGGCGCCGGTGTCGCCGCCGTATCCGCTTTCACGGCCTCCAGCTCGTCCCACGCGCGGGCGATCGCCTCCAGGAGCGGCTTGCGCGTCGCGACATCCTTCTCGAGCGACGCCATCTGTGCCGTTCGCTCCTCGGCGGGGAGCTTGACCCATTCCGTGATCTGATCCTTCGAGAGGTTCTTTGTCTCGGCCTCGGCCTTGTTGGATTCGTACTGCGACTGCGCCTGCTTGAGATCGTCATACGCCTTGGCGGCGCTGTTCAGCAGCGCGACGCGCTCCTCGATCCCACCCGCCAGATTCTCAAACGCGGCGGGTCGATCGGCGGGCGTTCGCGAGATGGCGGCCACGACCTGATTGCGTCGCAGCAACGTTTCTCGCAGCTGATCCTGATACTTCTCCAGATCCTTTCGCGGTCCCGCTTCTCCTTCAGGCGGCGCCGGCATCTGGATCTCGATGCGATTCGTGCCGACGGGGCGCCACACGAGGTTGAAAACACCCCGCGGGTCCACACGACGCTGCAGGACCTCGATCACGCGCCGGGGCAGCTCTGTTCGATCCGTCCCCTGCATGCCGGTGTTGTCCAGCTCGTACATGAGGCTGTAACCACCGGCCAGGTCGATACCCCACTTGATTTTTTCGTTGATCGGGTTGACCGCCGCCAGGGCAAGGGCCGAAAGGACGGCGACCAGGACTATCTTCCACCAAATATCTCGTTCGTTCATCGCTGGGTACTCGCAGATTGTGAGTTCAAAGATGTTGTCTGAGACTGCCGGCGAGATTCGGGGAACGGCGTGGCGGATGGGCTTCGGCCATCGAGCCAGGCGCCCGAATCGTCGACAGATGAATCATGACTGTGAATGTGCCGCATCAATTCAAGCTGAATGGGAACTTCGTATCCGTCGCGGACGCCAGGGCGCCAAGCCGCATGTGACTGGCCGTCGCGCGTAAGAACCGCAAGGACCTATCGGATCGGCGGCGCATTCGGTTGATGCGAAGTGTGCTTGAATTGTTGAGATGGGACGATTGACTCGTCCTGCGCCGCCACGTGGCTGTGAATTGGCGCCGTCGACAACCAGAGCGGCGTCGGAGATGTCAGTGTCGGCGAACCACCCTGTACCTCAGCGGGTTTGGCGGATGCCGGCGCGATAAACGACGCCCCGCCTTCGTCCGCCCTGACAGGCTGATCATCGGACTTTGAATCTGTTGACCGCGTCCCATCGTCCGTCCGCGAAACATGCTCGATTCGATCGGCGCGATCGCGCCTGCCCCGGGCCGCCATATCGGCGACGGCGGCGGACGGGCTCGGTCCCATAGCAATCGAAGCGATTGCAAGGGTCGCCAGCATGTGGACCTGGATGGAACGCAGAAGTCGACTCATGAGCCGAGAGACTATACCGCAGTTGTGAGATGTTTCAACGGCCGGAAACCCCGCCCCGTTCCGACCGGCGCCATTCCCGGCCCCCACCTTTTCACACTTCAGGGCGCGCGATCCCCGGCGGGCTAGTTCCCCAGCCAGAGGATGTCAGAGATTGTGGCCAGGCCGAGTAACAGGCTCACACAGCCATTCAGCGTAAAAAAGGCGAGATTGACCCTGGAAAGGTCCGTGGGACGCACGACCGACTGTTCGGCCGCAAGAAGAATGGCGGTCACAATCGCCGCCGCCCAGAAGAGCCAGGCAAGGCCAACAACGACGCCGAATGCGACGAGGAGCCCGACTGTCACGACGTGACACCCGCGCGACACCCACAGCGCCCCTGCGATTCCGAGTCGCGCCGGAACGGATTTGAGCCCGTCTCGACGATCCGAATCGATGTCCTGACACGCATAGATGATGTCGAACCCGGCAATCCAGAAGAGCACGCAGCCCGTCAGCAGCAGCGCCGGAACCCCATACGTCTGCGGCGCGATGGCAACCCAGGCGGCCGAGGGCGCGAACGCAATCGCCACGCCCAGGACGAAGTGGGCCAGCGGCGTCACACGCTTCATATAGGAATAGATGGCCAGCAGCGCCAGGGTTGGCGCCGACAGCCAGAGTGGCCAGGGATTATCGCAGAACACAAGAAAGCCGACGCATCCCGCGATGAAAACGACGGCGCTGATGACAAGGAAGATCCACGCCTGTGCCAGCGTGATTCGACCACTGACAAGCGGACGCGTCGCCGTCCGTGGATTCCGGGCATCGATGAGGCGATCAGCGATGCGATTAAATGTCATGGCAAAGCTGCGGGCGGCCACCATGCAGAGCACGATCAGAAGCAGCTGCGTCATCGACGGAAGCCCGGTCGGATTGGATCGGGCCGCGAGGAACGTCGCAATCAGGGCGAATGGCAGCGCAAACACGGAGTGCGAGAACTTGATCATCTCGCCCCATGTGCGTGTCGCGCCGACAATTCCGGCGCCGGGTGAAGAGGATTCCATCGTCAAGAGGCCGTTATCTCCGCCGAAACGCCTCAGCGCTCCCCGCTCGATTCGGCGACACCCTCGGGGCGCCATCGTCGGAAAGTCACTCAGGTTCCGCGGGTAGGATAGCCGATCGATCCCCGATTCGCGCGGCGGACGGAGGTCTCGCGAATGGAACCCGGCCCGGTTCCGTTGAACGACTAGGAAAGCCGGAGCCGCAGCGGCGGGTCACGGCGAGGCGTCGGGCGCCACATCAATTCGGAAATTCACTCGTTCGGAGGACAGCGATGCGCGTGCATGCGGCCCTTGGCCTGTCGGTGGTTCTGACCCCTTTCGTTGTGGCTCACGCAGGGCCGACCATACCGCAGGATGTTCGCTCCCAGGTGAAGACGCTCGTCGATGAGCGAATCTGCCCGGGCGTCATCATCGGACTGATCGACGAAAGTGGCGTCTCGTATTACGCGGAGGGCGGGACCTCGCTGAGTGGCGGAGCGAAGGTCGACGAACGAACAATCTTCGAGATCGGCTCGATCTCAAAGGTCTTTACGGCAATCCTGCTTTGCGATCAGGTTGAGGCGGGAAAGCTCTCGCTCGACGACCCGATCGGCAGGTTCCTCCCACCGGACACGAAGGTTCCCAGCCGGGGCGAACAGCCAATGACGCTTCGCATGCTGGCGACGCATCGCAGCGGTCTGCCGCGCATGCCCGACAATTTTTCCCCGGCCGATCCGGAGAATCCGTACGCCGATTACGGCGAGAAGGACCTGTTCGCCTTCCTGTCGAATCACGAACTCCGACGGGATGTGGGCGCATCGTACGAGTATTCAAACCTGGCGATGGGCCTGCTCGGCCAGTTGCTCGCTCGCGAGTCGGGGAAGACCTACGGCGCCCTGCTCCAGGATCGCGTCGCGCGAACCATGGGCCTGCGGGACACGTGCGTGAATGTCAAAGAGGCGGACCTGCCGCGCTTCAGCGACGGCCACGGCGGAGAACGCAGACAGGCGCATTGGGATTTTGACGCGCTGGCCGGGGCCGGCGCGATTCGCTCCACGGCGAGCGATATGACACGTTTCCTCGCCCTCAACATGGGGCTCGACCACTGTGACATCGACGCGGCCCTGAAGGCGGCGCAGGCGCCGCGCAGCGAGACGGGCTCGCCGGATCTCGACATGGCGCTCGGCTGGCACATCTGGAAGCGGCACGGCGCCGAGATATTCTGGCACAACGGGGGCACGGCGGGCTTCCACAGCTTTTGCGGCTTCAGGCCTGACAAGAAGCTCGGCGTCGTTGTGCTTGCGAATGACTCATACAACATCGACGCAATCGGCCTCCACGCCCTGGAGCCGAAGTTTGAAATGAAGGAAATCGAGAAGTCCGTTCGCGTGGATGGGAAAGTTCTCGATCGCTACGTCGGCTGGTACCTGCTGAATCCGTCGATGCGCATCGAGATCACGCGCGCCGGAGATACGCTAAAGGCCCAGTTGACCGGGCAGGACGCCTACAGCGTGCACCCGATCGCCGAGAACCGATTCGTGTATCGCGTCGTCGCGGCGGAACTGGAATTCGAACGGGCGGCCGACGGCGCTGCGACGGCCGTCGTCCTGCGTCAGAACGGACATGACCAGAGATTTGAGCGGGCGCCGGCCGACTTCAAGCCTCCCGCCGCCCCCAGGGAGATCAGCGTCGATCCGAAGATCCTGGCGTCCTACGTGGGCGTTTACCAACTGGCGCCGGGCGTCGAGTTCGACATCCAGTTGAAGAGCGGCCAATTGATGGCTCGGCTGACAGGCCAGCCGAGCTTCCCGGTATTTGCCGAGTCCGAGACCACGTTCTTCTACAAAGTGGTCGAGGCGAAACTGACCTTCGAAAAGGACGCAACCGGAAAAGTCATCGCGCTGACCCTCCACCAGCACGGTCGAGACCAGCGGGCGGAGAAGACGAAGTAGTCTCTGCGGCGAATTCGGCCTCAGCGAGGCCTGGCCGCATCGAGCCATTGTCTCAGGACGCCGGCAAGCCCCTCGCCAACCCGCTCCTCGTCGCCCACCACGGCGTGGGCGCCGGCGTCGACGAACCCCTTGCTGTGCGCATGCAGCCGGGAACGCACGGCGACGTGAGCCTGCGGCGCCATCTGTCGTACGATCTCGAGGATCGTCATCGCCGTGCCGTGATGCGGAACAGTAATAAGGACGAATTCGGCGCCACGGATGCGCGCGTGCTCCAGAACTTCGTGCTGCGTCGCGTCTCCCACTTCGCCGTGAAAACCCAGCGATTCAGCCTCGCGAGCCCCCTGTCGATTGAGATCGATCACCGCAACGCGCTTGTCGGCGCCCACAAGCGGCCGGACCGCGACCTGACCGGCGGGCCCGAACCCGATGACAACGACTTCGATTTCGCCGGTGCGCGTCGTAGCGCCATCGTTCGTTGGCGACATCGAGCGGGCCCTTCTCGCCAACCACGCGCCAAAGCGGGGCGCAACAGGGACAAGGAACGCCGTCAGGAAGAACGAAGCAATCGCGGAGGAGACGACGATCGCATAGAGGGACTCGGATACCACGCCACTCGCCCGCCCGATCGTTCCGAGAACGAACGCAAATTCACCGATCTGCGCGAGGCAAAGCCCGCTTGCCGTGGCCACCTGCACCGGCTGCCCGAGCGCCATAAAAATGATCGCAACGATAATGAACTTCCCTATCGTGATGAGGAGCGTTGCAGAGGCCACCAGATACCAATGCTCGTAGATCCAAATTGGATCGGCGACCATGCCGGCGGCGCCGAAGAAGAGCGTCAGCAGCACAACGCGCAACGAGGACACATCCGCTCGGATCTGGGTGGCAAACGCCGAGCTTCCCAGCAGCATGCCCGCGACAAACGCGCCGAGCGCGGGCGAAAACCCGGCGGCGTGCGCGGCCCAGGCGGCGCCAAGCCCGGTCACGACGGCGAGAATGACAGTGAGTTCCCGGTTTCGATGGAGGGTCATCGTCCCCAGGGCATAGACGGCGACCTTGTTGAACAGGAAAAGCAGCATCGCCAGCCCGGCGCCGACGGCGCCCAGATAGCACACACGCGTCAACATGACCGCGGGGGCGGCGTCCCCAGCCAACAAGGTCATGAGCATGGCCAGCGGCACAACTGCGACGTCCTGAACAAGCAGGACCGCCAGGCTGTTTCGGCCGTGCGGCGCGTCAATTTCAGCCCGCTCCATCAATGTTCGCAGGACAATCGCCGTACTGCTGAGGGCGACCATGGCGCCCACGGCAATCGACGGTCGCACGCCCAGCCCCAGGGCGCACCCTGTGAACGCCGCCGCCGCAAGCGTCGCGATGACCTGAATCCCACCCGCGCCAAGGGCGCGAGCGCCCAGTGATCGAAGCCGCGTGAATGAGAACTCGAGGCCGAGCGTGTACAGGAGCAGCGCAACGCCCAGCTCGGCGATCGCCTCTATCTCGTGCTGGGATCGGACGACGCCAACGCTCCCAGGGCCTCCGAGCACCATCCCTGCGATGAGATAACCCACGATGGGGCTTTGATCGAAACGCGAAAACAGTCCGCCGAGGACCAGGGAAGCGGCGAGCAGCGCGACGATGTCACCGACAATCGCCCAGAAATCCATGCAAACCCCTTTCCGCGCGAACGTCTGTCGTCGAATTCGCCGTTCGCCTGCGCGCGATCAGATCATAGCTGAGCGTCGCCAACGGCCATCGCCGGCTGCGGCCGGCGCCTTCGGCGCCTTTCAAAACCGCTGAAACATCGCGCCTCGGTTGAAGCCTGTCATTGTTTCAGTATATATTGAAAGTTCAACAGGTTCAGCGCAATCAGGAGGCCTGGTCATGGCGGAATCATCGAAATCGAACGGATCCCAGCCGACACCCCTGGACGCCTCTCGGCAGCTTTTCATCCGCCGATGGGGCGAAATGGGCGGCTACTGGGGCATCAACCGAACAATGGCCGAGATTCACGCCCTGCTCTTCGTCTCCAACGAGCCGGTCTGCACGGACGATGTCATGGATCGGCTCCTCGTTTCGCGCGGAACCGCGTCCACCAACCTCCGGGCGCTCGTCGATTGGGGGCTCATCGAGCGCACACACCTTCGCGGCGACCGACGGGAGTACTTTCTCTGCCGCACCAACGTCTGGGAGATGCTCGAAACGATTATCCAGCAGCGTCGCCGGCGCGAAGTCGAGCCGATCGTGGAGACGATTGAGAAATGCCTGGAAACTGTCGGACCAGCGAAGAAGGGTAAGGCCTCCGAAGAACCCGAAGACGTGACGAAATTCCGATCCCGCCTCGAGGAGATGCAGAACTTTCTTCAGGCGTTCGGAACCATCGTGGACATGATGGTCACACTGGGCCCCCAGGGGCTCGAACGCGTCACGGGCATGATGACGAAGATGATCTGAGCGCCGTGCGGCGTTCACTCATCCGCCGCGACCACCTGAGCCGCGTCGCGTTTGTCATTCGCCTGCTTCAGCGCCGCCTCGATTCTCGCAATCGCCATCGCATTCTGCGGAAACTGCGATTTCATTTCATTCCGGACCAACGTGAAACGATCGACGGCCTCATCGTAGTCGCCCATTCCCTCCGCACATTTCGCGATCGCGTACTCCACATTCAGGACGGGGCGGGCCGTCGGTCCATGGATGGCGGCCTGCATCGCCGCCGACTTTCGGTAATCAGACATGGCCTCCGCATACCGCTTCCTGGCGCGATGGATGTGGCCACGCAGCAGATAGGCGTTCGCCGTTGTTGCGTGTCCCGCCGGCAGGCGTTTCTCGTAGATCTCAATCGCCCTGGCCGTGTGCGTCTCCGCCGGCGCGTAGTTCTGGTCGCGCAGACAGCGGGACGCCATGTGCTCGCTGAGCGTGCCGACGAGCAGGTCATCCTCGGGCAACATGGACTCGGCGAGTTGTAGCGACGCCTCGTAGATCGCGTCCGCCTCGTCAGTGCGATGCAGACTCACAAGGACGCGCGCGAGATCGATCTGCAAACCGAGCTTTCGGCGTGTGTCCGAGAGATTGTCCGGATCCCCCATCCATTGGACGGCCTCCCGGGCATGCGCTTCCGCCTCGTGGAATCGCTCCTGTGCGAAGTCCTGATGCGCGAGCGCCTGCAGCGCCATGGCCAGTTCCGGTCGTACCCACGCCTCGGATTCGGCGTGACGCCGAAGGACATCGACGGCGTGATTCAGCCGATCAGGGTCCGGGCGCTGAGACTGGGCGATCCGCAGACCCGCCAGCGCCACGTCGCAGTTGGCGGCCTGCGGCGAATCGGACCCAAGATGTTGTGCGACAAGTTCGGCCGCGATGCTCAGGTTCCGTTCCGCCTCCGGGTAGTCGCCGCGTTCACGAAAAATGACACCGATTCGATGGCGCATTTCGCCCTCGATGAGCGGGTCAAAGTCGCCGCGATCGAGTTCCGTCGCCAGCGTCTTCATCACCTCGTAGACGGGGACGTCGCCGGCGGGCCCCTCTGACGGCGCCGCGTTCATGAGCACCCAGAGCAGCAGCGACGTGGCGTCCTGAGACGCCTTCGCCATGCGCCGCGCGTCCTGCTCGGCGGAATCCGCTCTCGAATACAGGACGGCAAGCCAGATCGACACGCCCACGAGCAGCGCCATCGCGCCCGCCGCCAGCGCCGACGCCGCACGATGACGCGAAACGAATCGGCGAACGTCGTACAGTACACCGGCGCGCATCGCGGACACGGGTTCCCGACGGAGGTATCGCCGCAGGTCCTCGGCCAGTTCATCGACGGCGCCATACCGATCCGCGGAGCGCCGCGCCAGCGCCTTGAGGAGGATCGCCTCGAGGTCACCCTGCAGTGATCGATTCAGTCGGGCGGGACGCTCGATGTCGGCCTCGCAGACCTGGAGAACGGCGGCGGCAAATCCCAGATCCGACAGATTGTGCGGGCATTCGCCCGTCAGCAACTCGTAGAGCATGGCGCCGATCGAATAGACGTCGCCTCGAACATCCGCGGCGGCCATGGGTTCGCGGACGCGTTCCGGACTCATATATGCGAGCGTCCCGGCGCCGCGCAGCGCGATCGACATGGAGCAGTTCATCGCGCCATCGTCGGAAATCGGCGTCGCAAGTCCGAAGTCAACGATCTTCACAACGCTCCCGACCGGCGAATCCCCGGGGGCGACCGCTTCCGGCGCGCGATCATCGGATCGCCAGTCAACGAGAACGTTGGTCGGCTTGAGATCCCGATGAATCACGCCGTTGCGATGCGCAAAGGAGATCGCGTCGCAAACGACGAGCATGAGTTCGATCCTTCGGGTCAGCGCCGCGTCGCCATTGAAGGTCACGCGATTCAACGGCACGCCGGCCGCGCGTTCCATGACGATGTAGGGCGCCCCCTCGACCGAGACACCCGCGTCCACGAAGCCGGCGATGGCCGGATGACTCAGTCCCGCTAGGACCCCCGCCTCGCGCCGCCACGCTCGCAGCGCCCCTTCGTCCGCCACGCATCGGCGATGCAGCAGTTTCAGCGCAAACCGATCCGAGGCGCCATCGGATCGGACCTCGAAGACCGCGCCTTCACCACCGAAGCCGATCAGACTGAGCAACTCGTAGGGACCGATCCGTGTTCCGCGCATGCGGCTGGAAAGATGACTCGTCCCGCGAGTCGGATCGCCTCGGAAGGCGGAATCCTCCAGGAACGCCCCCATTCGATCGTGGGCGTCGATCATCGCACAAAGGCGATCTCGCATTTCCGCGTCCTCGGCACACCAGCGATCCATGACGACGCTTCGTTCCGTGGCGTCGCATGTGAGGATCTCGCTGAAGGCGGCGTTGATCCGCGCCCATCGATTGTCCATGGCAAATCGTCCTTCCGGCCTGGTCAGTCGTGCGTCATATCATCGAAGAGCCAGGCGCGGGCGAAGGCCCATTCCCGCTTGATTGTCGCCGTGGAGACGCCGAGGATGTCAGAGGCCTCTTTGTTTGTCAGTCCGCCGAAGTACCGAAGCTCGACGACCCTGGCTTTCCGCTCGTCCACATCATGCAGTCGATCGAGCGCCTCATTCAGCCGCAGCAACGCCGGATCAGGCAGCGCCGCCGCGACACGCACATCCACCAGCGACAGCGGGATCTCGCCGCCGCCGCGTTTGGCCGCGTGTCGACGCCGGGCTTGGTCGACGAGGACGGATCGCATCGCGTGCGCGGCGACCGCAAGAAGTCGCCGGGCCGAGTAATCTGGCACATCGTCAGCCGCGATCATGCGCAGGTACGCTTCGTGAACGAGCGATGTCGTCCGGCGCGTGCCGATCCTTTGTTTCTGCAGAAGGAACGATGCCAGGCGTTTCATCTCCGCATACCCGGCGCAGCCGTCCAGCGAGACACATTCCTCTTCTGATGTTCTCGCACCAGAGTCCGCCATGCGGTTCACCCTCGAGTCCGTTGCAGTAAATCATGGGCGGCGTCGATTGCGATCGCCCGTGATCCCTTTGCTCGAAAAACTGCGTCCAGATTCATTGACGGTTCGGAATCGCCGTCAGGCTCAACGTGGTCGCGGGAGCGGACGCGTCCGTTGTGATTAACGACTTTTCATTCCGCGCAGGAGGTGACATCATGCCCAGGAGACATAGTATTTTGGCCGTAGCGCTGGCGGCGGGCGGCCTATTTGTTGTGGCGGCTTCGCAGGCGTTCCATACGTCTGTCGCTGACGCCGCGATGATCGAAGTCGATACGGCGCTGCAACCCATCGGTGGCAAAGTTGGCGCCTGTATCGTCCCCGGAAACGGCTACTGCGCGGAGGTCACGGAACTGGTGTGCCTGCTCATCAACGGCGACTTCCAGGGCCCCGGAACCACATGCCCCCCTGAGCCCAAGGACGATCAGCCGAGTGATCTTGCGCCACAGCCCGTCGGCGGAAAAGTCGGCGCATGCATCGTGCCTGGCAACGGGTACTGCGCGGAAGTCACGGAGCTCGTCTGCCTCCTCATCAACGGTGACTACCAGGGCCCGGGTACATCGTGCCCGCCGGAACCGAAGCACGACTAGTCCTGTCGCGCTCCCTCTTCCCCACACACCAGTCTGCTTCTCATGGGGACCGATCGCCCTCTCCCACGGCGGTCGGTCCCCGAAAACGGACCGCCATCACTTGCGCGCCACGTCGGCGCCCCTGTGAAATCCGGCAAATTGCGGGCCTTCAAGTCACGAAGCGACAAGTCCCGATATTCCATTTATGAGCAATCCGACTCAGGGGGGAAGTGCGCGCCGCGACGACGGTCCATCGACCGCTTAGTCGGCGTTTGTTCTTTTTGCCCCCGGGATCATTGAACTTCTTTTGATCGCGGATCGTAGCGCGATAAGATAAGTCCGAACCTGTGTCCCGCACGGTCGCAATTCACAGCCCAACGGGGCGATGCGGCCATTCGACGTCGGACGCCAGCGCGAGGACGCTCAGGATGAGCGTTCGCCGGGCGACTCGACGGAAACCCGCCAAGCCGCATGGCCTCACAGGGAGGTGAGCCAGAATGTCGCAGATCGTGAACCCCGTCACGAACACTCAAACGGATCGATGCGTCGCCATCCCGACGGACCGACGTCGAGCGCATCAGCATTGGTCAAGCCCGTTCGCCGCCAAGCGCATTCACCTGATCGGCATCGGCGGGTGCGGCATGGCGAGCCTGGGTGGCGTCCTGCTGCGATGCGGCGCCATCGTGTCGGGATCCGACCTGCGGGAATTCGGCGACCAGGCGGCGCTCGAAGAGATGGGCGCCACGATTCGAATCGGGCAGGCGCCGGTCAACATTTCGAAATCCTGCGACCTCGTTGTCTATTCGGCGGCCATTCGCCAGGACAACCCGGAGCTGGTCGAGGCCAAGCGCCGCGTTATCCCATGCGTCAAGTATTCCGAGATGCTCGGACAGGTGATGCGACTGCGAACCGGGCACGCCATCGCGGGCACGCACGGCAAGAGCACGACGACGGCGCTGCTGGCGTACATTCTTCGACGGGCGGGCCTCGATCCGACATTTGTCGTCGGCGCCGGCGTTCGGCAGCTGGGCGGCGGATCCGGTGTCGGTGATGGACCGGACATCATCGTTGAGGCCTGCGAGTTCGATCGCTCGTTTCTCAATCTCGCCCCGAAGTACGCGGCCATTCTCAATATTGAAGAGGACCATCTCGACTGCTTCGACGGCATCGGGGCGATCAACGAGGCGTTCCGCTCCTTCGCATCGCTCGTTCCCGCCGACGGTGTCGTCATCGCAAACGGGGAAGATCGAAATGTTGCCGCGGCGCTGGAGTCAATCGGCGCCCCGATTGAGACATTCGGCTTCGGCGACGAAATGACGTGGCAGGCGCGCGACGTGACGCACGAAGGAGGCCGGTATCGATTCCATCTGACGCGGAACGGCGATCCGTTCCTCGACGTCCGGCTCGACGGCCTGTACGGCCGACACCAGGTCCTGAACGCCACTGTCGCCGCCGCGCTGGCGCATCGCGCAAACGTCGCGCCGGATGCGATTGCCGACGCCCTGCGTACGTTCGAAGGCGCTGATCGTCGAATGAAACACAAGGGCGAGGTCGGCGGCATTCTGATTCTGGACGACTATGGGCATCATCCGACGGAGATTCAGGTCACGCTGCGGGCCGTCAAGGAACGGTTTCCGGATCGCCGCCTCTGGGTCGTTTTCCAGCCGCATCAGCACTCCCGCACGCGCTTCCTGCTGAATGACTTTGCCAGGAGCTTCGGTTCGGCGGATCGCCTGCTGATTCCGGACATCTATTTCGTCCGCGACTCGGAACAGATGCGGGACGCCATCTGTTCGGAGGATCTCGTCAAGCGTGTCCACGCCAATGGCGGCGACGCGACTTACCTGCCCAGGCTTGAAGAGATTACGCAGTACATTGTCGAAAATGCTCGATCGGGCGACGTCGTTCTCACGATGGGCGCCGGTGACGTGTGGAAGATCTCGGATGAACTTGTTCGCCGACTTGCCTGACGGCGTCGTTGAGGTTGACGCCCCTCTCTCGCCGCTCACATGGTTCAGGCTTGGTGGTCGCGCCGACTATCTCATTCGCCCGCAGGATGATGAGCAGCTTTCGCTGATCGTCCGCCGGTGCGAGGAACGCCAGATCCCGATTCACACACTCGGCCTGGGCGCCAACATTCTGGTGCCCGACGAGGGTGTTCGCGGTGTCGTGCTTCGGCTGGACGCCCCCTTCTTCAGCGGGTTTCAGTTGACGGACGAAGCGCTGATCGCCGGCGGCGGCGCCGATATGACGGCGATCGTCAAGCGCTGTGTGCGGGAAGGCCTCGCCGGACTGGAACAGCTCGCGGGCATCCCCGGAACAGTCGGTGGCGGAATCGCCATGAACTGCGGCGGGCGGTACGGCGATATCTCGGCGGCCGTTGTGGCAGCGGAAACGGTCGATCCACATGGAGTTCGGCGCGTCATGACGCCATCCGACCTCGGATTCGGCTATCGCAGGTCCAGCGTCGGCGACAGGATCGTTACGAGAGTGACATTCGGCCTTCAGAAAACCGAGGTCGATACCCTGCGCGCCCGATTCCGCGAAATCTGGGACTACAAACACAGCACGCAGCCATCACTCGGCGCGCTGAGCGTCGGCTGCATCTTCCGCAACCCGGCGGGCGATTCCGCGGGGCGGCTGATTGACTCGGCGGGCCTGAAGGGGCTCCGCATCGGCAGCGCCTTCGTATCCGAACAGCACGCCAATTTCGCAATGGCGGATCGCGGCGGAAATGCGACCGACGTGCGCAGGCTGATCGATTGCGTTCGCGATCGCGTGGAAGATTTCTGCGGCATTCGGCTGGAACCTGAGGTAAAGTTGTGGTGAACCGGGTTCCGCCGGCGACGGCGCGGAATCGGCACGCACGGAGGCTCTCATGGCGGCGACGATCGACGCGGCTGGCATTCGCGAACGGCTCAACCTGAAACGCACAGACGAAAAGCTCGCGATCACTGTTCTGTCCGGTGGACCGGGCGGCGAGCGCGATGTGAGTCTCGACTCGGGACGCTGCGTCGCCGAGGCCCTGCTGGCCCGGGGCCATGACGTGCAGGTGGAGGATATTGCGCCGGACCAGCTCAGCGGCCTGGCGCGCGAAGTCGATTGTGTCTTTGTCGCATTGCACGGCGAGTTCGGTGAAGACGGCGCCGTCCAGCAGATCCTCGAGCGACGGCGCCTCGCCTACTGCGGCAGTGGTCCCGACGGCTGCTCGACGGCCATGAACAAAGCCGCCGCCAAAGAGCGATTCCTGGCGGGCGACATCCCAACGCCGAGGTTCACTGTCGCAACGCGAGAGAACATCCGATCGGCGATGGCCGCCTGGAACCTGCCTGTCGTCGTCAAGCCCGTGTCGAGCGGCAGCAGCCTGTCGTGCTACATCATCAACGACGTCACACAGTTCCGACCGGCGATCGAATCCGTCGTCGAGCAGTTCGGCGCCTGCCTGATCGAACGCTATGTGCCGGGCCTGGAAATCGCCATCGGCGTACTCGGCGATCAGGCGCTGCCGCCGCTGGAAATTCGAACGAGTCGTCCCTTCTACGATTACCAGGCCAAGTATGTCGATGATACTACGGAGTATCGTTTCGACATCGACCTGCCGGCGGAGCTCCTGAAAGAACTCGGCGAGATGAGCGTCAGGGCGCACAATTTGCTCGGCTGCCGCGACTTTTCGCGTGTAGACTGGCGTGTCGATAACAATACGATGCGAGGCTTTGTCCTCGAAGTGAATGTCATTCCGGGAATGACGTCTCACTCGCTGTTTCCAAAGGCCGCGGCGCGCGTCGGTATCGATATGCCGGAGTTGTGCCAGATCCTGGTGGAAATGGCGATTCGACGGAAGTTCTCGGCTTAGCTCGCCTTTACACGCCTGAGGTTCGACGTTGCCGCGCGGTAAGCCCAAGAAAGGTCGGAAGAAAAACGAAGAATCGGCGTTTTCGACTGCGATCGCGCATCTGCTGTCCGAAGAATCGGCGGCGATACGTCGCGGAGCGCTGGTGGCGTTGATCGTCGCTGTCATCGGCGCCTTTGGCGTGATCGGGCTGCGACGCCTTGAAGGCCACGTCCACGCCCTCAACAAGTTTGATCGCGTCCAGCTCTGGATCTACTGGGAAGACTGCCCCTTTTTCCTTCAGGACAATCAGAACGCGCACATCCTGCGCAGCCTGGAACATGAGATCGCCCTCTCCGCGAGCGATACCGTGCTCGACGGCGGTCTGGCGCAGCGCGTTGCTTCCTCCCTGTCTCGCCCCGGCATCGGCTGGGTCCGGCGCGTCAATCGCGTCGTGGTCCGCCCCGACGGGCGCGTGTCGATCAACTGCGACTTCCGCGAGCCGGCGGCTTACGTGGAGGCCGGCAAGTCAACCTGCTATCTCGTGGACAGCGAAGGCGTTCGCCTGCCGGGCAAGTATGCGATCGAGGATTGCGAATCAAGCAGCCTGCTGATGATTCGCGGTGTGCAGGAACCCGAGCCGAATGTCGGTCAGGCCTGGTTGGGCGAGGATCTGTCCTCCGGTCTGAGACTTGTGTCGCTGCTGTATCAGCAGCCGTTCCGGGATCAGGTTGCGAGCATCAACGTCGAGAACTTCGGCGGACGCGTCAGCCCGCGCCAGCCGCATCTGGTCATGGCGACGAATCGGCCCGGATCCCGAATCTGGTGGGGACTGCCGCCGGATGATGAGCGAGGCATCGAGAATTCGGCCCGGCAGAAACTCGCCCTGCTTCAGCAGCTCTACTCGGAAACGGGTCGCATCGACATCAATCAGCCATTTGTCGATATTCGAACGTATCCGAACTCCGTGAGTATTCCACACGCGCCTGCGGGAACGTGATTGACGGGGCGGCCGGGACGCTCTCCATGGGGTTCGCTTCCGTCCCCGCCCACTCAACGGCGATTCCGCCTCAATCGGGCATGGACTACATGCGTTCCAGCGTCTGAATGCCGAGCAGCCCCAATCCGATGCGAAGCGCCCGGGCTGTCAGGTCGCAGAGTCGCATGCGCGACGCGTATGTCTCCACATTGGGCGCCTTAAGGACGGGGCAGTTCTCAAAGAAGACGTTGAACCGGCCGGCAAGGTTGTAGAGGTAATCGCAGAGATAGTTCGGCATGAGCTGCTCGCCGACGGAATCGATCGTGTCGGGAAGCTGAAGAATCGCCAGTGCGAGATCGCGTTCGGCGGGCTCATCCAGTTGAATGGACGCGCTGGCGACATCGGCGTCGTAGGGCGCCTCCTCGCGGCCGCGACGATAGATCGAGCAGATTCTGGCGTAGGCGTAGAGCATGTACACGGCCGTGTTGCCCTGCAGCGCGAGCATCTTGTCCCAGTTGAACACGTAGTCCGTGTTGCGATTCTGACACAGGTCGGCGTATTTCACGGCGCCGATGCCAACGGTCTGCGCAACACTCTCCATTTCCGCCTCAGAGAGCTTCGTCGCGCGCGTCGGGTCATCCTGCATCTTTCCGATGACCTGCCGAGCCCGCTCGACAGCCTCATCCAGCAGCGCCTTGAGTTTGATCGAATCTCCGGATCGCGTTCGGAGCATCTTTCGATCCTCGCCGAGAACCGATCCGAAGGCGACATGTTCAAGCTGGACGGTCCGATCCCCCTTCCGCGTCCAGCCTGTCGCGTGCGCCGTCGGAAAGAGCATCTGGAAATGAAGCTTCTGCGGCGCCCCGACGACGTAGATCACGCGATCGGCGCCAAGTCCGCCACCGAGCCGATCGAGCTGTTCACGCAGCCGCGTCGTCCGGAGCTGCACCGGGTTGTTCTGAGTGTGCGCCACACGATAGAGGATGGCCGCGATGTCGGTCGTGGCATACAGCGAAGCCCCATCGGACTTCTCGATCAGCATTGGCAGCGCGTCGCCCTCGGGTCCCTTGAAGCAGGGAGCTCCGTCCGGCTTTTCGAGAAAGACGCAGATCGCGCCCTGGTCCTCGCGACAGACGGCGCGAACGCCATCCACTTCCCTGCCCGGCGGCGCAAGAATCCGCTTCACTTCGTCGACCACGCCCGGCAGACGGGCGCCGCTCGACTCGATTTCGTGAAGCAGCGGCTGGTAGAAGCTCTCGCCACAGACGTCGCGATCTTCCAGCATGACGCCCAGCTGGCGATAGATCCCCGAGCAGACAATCAGTGTCGCTTCCTTCGCCTTCGTCCAGGCGGCAAGTTCCTGGTCGTTGGATCGATCCGTCTTTCCCTGGAGCATCGCGGCCACGTATCGCGAGAGCTCGGACAGATGCAGGGACTGCCCCGTCTCGGGATTCTGAATCGTCAGCGCGTCATCCCGAAAGTCCTTTGCGGCCTTCTCGATCGCCGACACGTATCTGTACAACGGCAGAAGCGTTTCGAAACTCGGCTCCAGCGCCGCGAGATAAGGCTGAAACTCGACAGCGCCGGACGGGTCATGATTCAGATTGTCCTGATGAATCCGGGCCCGCTCCTTCAGCATCGCAAGTGTCGCGTCGCGATCTGTCGCGGCGTTGGAGAGCGCTTCCGTGATTCGCTGAAAGTCCTCGATCGACTCGCCCTGGCGCCGGGCCATGCACAGATGCCACAGCGCCAGGATGACCATTCCGAACTGCGTCCCCCAGTCGCCCAGGTGATTCTGCCGAATGACATCGTGCCCCTGGAAGCCGATGACGCGGGCAATCACGTCCCCGATCACTGTGCTTCGAAGGTGTCCGACGTGCATCTCCTTCGCCACATTGGGTGACGAATAGTCCACGACGACGCGCAGACGCGCCTCGCCTTCGACAGGTGTGATCCCGAGGCGATCGGCGCCTGTCGCGGGTGGAACCTCCTCCAGCATCCCGGACAGCCGCCCCGTCCGCAGCCGCAGGTTGATGAAACCGGGCCCGGCGACTTCGACGGATTCAAACAGCTGCGACGCCCCCAGGGCGTCGGCGACCGCCTGCGCGATGTCTCGCGGCTTCCGGCCCAGCGCCTTTCCGAGGCTCATCGCGACATTGCATTGATAATCGCCGAACCTGGGGTCCGTTGCCGGTTTGACGAGCGGATCGACGCCGCGTCCGTCGGCGCCAAGCGCCGAAACGAGCGCTTCGCCGATTTCGAAGTGCACCTGGGAGATCAAGGACCGCATGGAGGCCTGTTCCTTACGTTCATCATGGGAGGCGTCGTCGCGAAATCGCATTGGACGACTGTCACGTCCGCGTCGGCCACAGCGGCCGAGCGGCGAATCCGGACATCATCCTCGCCCGTTGCGGGTTTCGCAACCGGCGTCGCAGATGAGCGCAGGCGGGTGGAAAATCGATCAGGTCGCGACAGGCGCGGAACACGGCTGAGGTCGATCGGCGGTCTTCTCGGCGCAGAAGTGACTGACGACGTCGAGCAGGCGCTTCTTGTCGATCGGCTTGCTCAGGAAGTCATTGCAGCCCGCGGCAAGACACGCGTCACGATCCTCGCTGGACGTGCTGGCCGTCAGCGCCACGATCGCCCCGCTGAAATCTCGCCGCCGGAGCTCGCGCGTCGCGTCGACACCGTCGAGAACCGGCATCTGCATGTCCATCAGAACGAGGTCGAACGGCGTTCCATTCTGTTTTGCGGCGAGAGCGCGGTCGACGGCGTCCCGACCATTCTCGACGATAGTGACGCGGAGCCCGGCTTTCTCGAGCATCCGCTGAAGCAGCCGCTGATTGAACACGGCGTCGTCCGCGAGAAGCACGTCGCCACTGACAACCTGTCGATCAGACGCGGCGGCGGCGGCGCGTTCGGCCGCATCTCGGCGCCGAATTTCTGAGGCGACATCGGGCGCCGTCATCGCAACACCGGTCACGTCTCCCGTCGCGATGGTAACAGTGAAGGCGCTTCCGGCGCCGCGAACACTTGTCGCAACGATGTTGCCACCGAGCATACGGGCGCAGTGTCGACTGATGGCGAGCCCCAGTTCCACGCCGCCCGCCTGCGACGATGCGGCGACACTGCTGAACGCGTCGAAAATCGCGCCGATCTTCCGGGCGTCAATCCCCTCACCCGTATCCTCGACAACGAATTCAAGTGCGCTTCGCCCCGCCCGACGTCCATCAATGTTCGCAGGGATGAACCGCATCGTGACGCGCACGTGTCCCTTTGCCGTGAACTTGATCGCGTTGTCGACGAGGTTCTCCAGGATCTGACGCAGTCGTACAGGATCGGACTGGATTCGCGCGGGGACGGGACCATTCACTTCCGTGAGAAGCTGCAGTCCCTTCTCCTCGGCCCGAGTCCGCATGCGTCGATAGGTGTCCAGCAGAATATCGAGCGGGCTGACTTCCTCGACGTCGATGGACATCCGCCCCGTCTCGATTCGCGCGTAGTCCGTGATTTCGTCGATGAGCTGAACAAGCTGTTCGCCACTTCTTCCGATCGCCGTAATCGCATCCGCTCGCTCCTTCAGCGTGAGCGACGCGTCCTTGAGCTGGTCGGCGTATCCGATGACCGCCGTCAGCGGATTGCGCATCTCTAGGCTCATCGTGGCGAAGAAGGCCGACTTCGTGCGATTGGCGTATTCCGCCTCTCCGATGGCGTTGCGCAGTCGCTTCGACAGCGCCGAGGTTCTGAGGCAGTTGTTCACTCGGGCAAGCAGCTCGACCGCTTCGAACGGCTTTCGAACGAAGTCGTTGGCGCCGCCGGCCAGCGCCGCCGTCAGCAGGGAATGGCAGGTTGCCGCTGAAAGGAGAATGATCGGCAGTTCGTCCGGTGTCATCGCCCTGCGAACCACCTGCATGAATTCCAGGCCGTTCATCCTGGACATGAACTGATCCGTGATCACAAGGTCGAACGTCTGGCTCGCAACGAGCTCAAGCGCCGTGGAGCCGTCCTCGGCCTCCATGATGATGGCGCCCTGGGCGCCCAGGGTCCGTCGCAGACATTCGCGAGGCAGCGGACTGTCGTCCACGACGAGAATTCGGCGACCTTCCAGAGCGCTGGTCGGTGTCATGATGTCGCGTACGTATTCCGCGAGCGCGCCGGGCTTGAACCCCTTGTGAATGAAGTGCACGACGCCGTATTGCGATGCGAGCAGTCGCTCATGTTCCGGATCGTGGGAGGTCACGACGATAATGGGCGCTTCCGCCCCGGAGAGCGATTCCGTGATTCGACGACAGATTTCGGCGCCGTCACCATCCGTCAGCACCGTCCCCAGCGTGACCAGCGACGGCTTGTGTGTCGCGGCGATGTCATAGGCCGCCGAGCCACTCGCCGCCTCCATCACGTCGAACTCGGCCGGGTTGAATTCAGCGCGGATGAGATGCCGCATCGTCCGGGAAGGGTCGACGACGAGCACGAGATGCTTCCTGTTCTCCGACATCGTCACGCCACCGCCCTCGCGTGCGCCCGACCCTGACACGCTTGCGCGGCCTCGCCGACACCGGCAGGGCTCCCGGACCGGCGGTTGGACCGCCGCCCCCCGCAAGACGCCATGTCCTCCTAGTCGGGTCGACGAGAGTGTCCGCCTACCAAAATCTGAGGTCGAGCGACGACAACTGTGCGTTATCGCCAAGTGTCTCGGACTGTCGGTCCATTGCGCGGAATCGATCCGTGACAAAGCGATTCGCCGGCGCCTCCGGGCGCCGAGGGATGATCCCTCCGCCGCACTGAGATATTTACGTATTCCCGCACTACATGAGACTCACCGCGGTGGCGGATTCAGACACACGTGCGTCGCGTCGCGCGGCGCCTGCAAGCCCCCCCTGACGCCCTTGGCCTACTCCCAGGGCGGTCCGGACTCAGATTGTCGTGAATACGGCCGACGGTCCGCCAGCCCTTCCGCTTCAGAGACGGCGGATGGTTGGCCTACTGAGGGGCTTGCCGCCCTCACTTTTCGAGGAGCGTTGTCCGCCCCGCCGACCGACCTTTGATATTTCGCCGCGCCGCGCGGCTGGCCAGCCGTTGAGGTCACGGCGTGGTTTCGCGCATGGAACTCGCTACGATACCCTCCGTGCGCCCCACGAAGCCGGCGCGACGAACGACGGACCGACGATGCTCTCTCAGGCTGAACAACAACACGCGGGCGACGACAACGCGCTTTCCCCGCGGGGACTCCCGGAGACGCTCCGGCGACTGAACCAGAAGATCGCCTACCAGAAATCACAGAAGCGTCGCCGCTCGCCCCTTGCGGGTCGCCAGCCGACGGCGTGTCCGGACTGCGAGGCTTCCTGGGTCGGACTGGCCCGTCGCGGCGTCTGCCCGGAATGCGGATTTGTGTACGACGAGAACACGCGCGCCTGGACGGGGCGACGCCGGGCGCGTCTCGGAACGCCGATCCTGATCACGATCGTGGCGCTTGTCGTGGCGATCATGTACTTTCGCGTTCTATGGGTGGCCGCGCCCCTGGCGATCCTGGCGCCGCTCTACCTTGGCTTCACGATCTACGATTTCCTCGTGACGCGTGATGGCCGATTCATTGCCACGACACCGCGAGGGGTTCTGTATCGCATCGGCTCCCACAAGACGCGTACTGTCCCGTGGAATGGCATCGTGCTTGTTGAAGCCACGGCGTACAGGATGCCGATTTTCAAAATCCACCACAAAAAGCGCGCGAAACGCCTGCGGATCAATCGGGCGATTCGCAACTGCCGGGACGGTTGCGCCTTCGCGGCGGCCGTCGAAGACGGCATGAAGCGATACGCCGGCCGCCCCGCGGCGCCGATACGGGTCCCCCCATCGGTCGGCGCCACCGGGCCATCGAAAAACGACTGAGCGCTGCGGCGTTGTTTCCCCACCTGTTGCGATTCTGACTCAGCAACGGTGCGCCGAAGAAGTCGTTGCGCCCCGACGAGATGAACGCGCAGTCACGTGATGCAGACGCGCGCCTGCGGGCGCGGGTTGTCCAATAGGCGTCGCGCGCGATGCGCCTGGGAAGCGTGGGCGCCACGAGGATGCGTCTGTACCGAGCGTAGGGGATCTGTCCGTACCGAGGAGATCAGCGAGCCTCAGCGAGACGTGTGCGTCTCAGGACGACGGGTTGACGCTGAGGAGCGCGTGCTCGCCGCGCAGCTTGACTGCACGCCGATGAGGCGAGCGCGTACCGGAGAGATGGGCGAATTTCGGGAGGTTGCGTTGGTCCCATGACCGGGACTCGGCTCCCGTCGCCGGCGAGCGAATTCGGCGGGCTCGAAGAGGGTTTTGCGCCGTTCGGCGGCTTGACCGATTGTTAACACGGGGTTAGATTCGCCGATCCTGATTGCGGGGTAGAGCAGTTGGCAGCTCGTCGGGCTCATAACCCGGAGGTCGGAGGTTCGAGTCCTCCCCCCGCTAAATGACGTAAGTAACGCAGGTTCAGGAAGTTATCGCCTGACCCTGCGTTTTTTCTTGCGCCGAAATTCGCCAATTGTGGCGTAATTGTGGCGTGACTGTGGCGCGATGTGCAACGCCACCGCAGGGTCTGCCGCTCCGTCAACGGAGACCTGCAATGGCGACCCTATTTCGACGCGGAAAGACCTGGTGGATCTATACGTGCAGCGGAGGACGACGACTCCGGTGGTCCCTCGAGACCACCGATGAGCGAATCGCCAAGCGCAAGCTGCGCAAGATCCAGTTCGAACAGGATACCGGCGACCTCGAGCTCCCCTCCGAGACGCCGATCGACATATTCCTCCAGGCCTACTGCGAACACCTCGAGACCACCCGCAGCCGCAAGGCCTTCAAGAATGATCTGTCTTACCTGCGGATCTTCTTTGGGCCGGTCTGCCCGGCACTCGAACCCAAGGGCACAGGCAATCATCGATTCGATTCGGCTCAGCCGCGGCGCGTGAAAGACCAGCTTGCCCGGCGGCACGTGCGTGTCGGTACGCTCGAACAATTGACCGCCCCGATGATCGAGGCGTTCATCACGCGGCGTATCCGTCTCGATGACATTTCACCCAAGACCGCCAACCGCCAGCGCGAAGTGTTGCACGTGATGTTCAATCACGCGATCCGTCATCACGGATTTCGGTCCCTCGATCGTCGGTTTCCCAATCCGGTGGATGCAGTCACACGGCGACGCGAGGCGGAACAACCGATCCGACACCTGTCGCTCGAAGAGATCGGCGAACAGCTTGATGTCCTCGCAGATCACACCACGATTCAGGTCATGGTCGCGGTGTTCATCTACGCCGGATTGCGTCGCGAAGAGGCGCTCTGGCTGACGCCGCAGGATGTCGATCTCGGATACGGGATGATCCACATTCGACAGAAGGAAGTCGGCGGCGAGCGATGGCGGCCCAAGACCGGCCGCAATCGACGCGTCCCGATCTCCACGAAGCTTCGGTCCTACCTGGAAAAAGTCCAGCTTCGCGTCGGACAGACATGGTTTTTCCTCACGCCGATGGGAAAACGCTGGGATCCGGACAACTTCTCGCACCGCCTGAGGAAGATCAACCGGGAAAACGGACTGCTCTGGTCCTGCCTGGACTATCGGCACACCTTCGGCAGCCAACTCGCGATGAAGGGCGAATCGCTCTTCAAGATCAGTGAGCTGCTTGGCAACAGCCCCGATATCTGCCGCAGGCATTACGCAGCGCTGACTCCGGAGCGAATGCGCGACACGGTGGAATTCGATGCATCGCCGTCACCGCCGCAACTCAGGTATTCGCCCGACATTCCTGCGTAGTCCGAGCGGGCATATGGCGTTCAGGCCAAGACACACGAAGGGAACCAACCATGGGAATGACATTGAACAAGCATGATCGCACCCTGCTCTCTACCCTTGCGGAATACCGAATCATGTCGGTGGATCAGATTGCCGCCTTGCTGCAGCGTAATTCTCGCGGATTGCATCGGAGAATTCGGGCCCTCTACGACGCGGGCCTTGTGCAGAAACACGTGCGTGATGTTGACGGGCGTCGAGGCCGGCCCGCGCATCTGGTCTCCCTGAAAACTCCCGGTTTGAAGGTGCTGCAAGCGGCAGGCGAGTTACCCTGCGACGTGAAGGCCCGCCAGGTGGCTTCGACGGACATCAGCAAGGTTGAACATCAGCTCATGACGAATGGGTTTCGGATTCATCTGGAATCGATGGTTCATTCGATCGATCAGCTGACGACGGAGTTCTTGTCGCCGGAATCTCCATTTCGGCGTCGAGCGACGGATCAATGCTCCGTCGTGCAGGATCGTGTGCTGGTCAATGAATCCTCAGGCCGGACGGTCGAATTCATCCCCGATGGCGTCTTCACGATCACCGACCAACGTGCGGGCAAGTCCCTCCTGTTCTTCCTGGAGGTGGACCGCTCGACCGAACCATTGACCGGCAACAGCCCCGGGGCCCTCCGCCAGAAGATTCGAACCTATCAGACCTACTTCGCGACGAGCGGTTACAAGCGTTACGAGGAAATTCTCGGCACTGCGCTGAACGGGTTTCGGCTGCTGTTCTTCGTTGACACGCCGGCCCGACTCGCAACCGTGTGTCGGCTGGTCCGCGGGCAGGCTCCGCGCGATTTCATTTGGGTGAGCGACGAACCATCCTTGTTTCGGCAGGGCCTGTCGGACTCGATCTGGGTTCGAGGCGGGGATGAACCAAACTCCCGCGAGTCGATCATCGGTCCCAAGCTGGCGGTGAGGATGCAACTCAGTCGCGGCGACTGAGCCGTCGCTGAAGACCAGGTACGGCGTTATTGGGTGAGCCAATCAACTCGGCAGGCCCAAATGACCAGTACCAAAAACCTCCTGGGAGTGTGCCTTAATTGGGCGAATCCCGTCAGCGAATCGTGCTTTTTTGATACCTGCCGAATTCGCGTTACTCAAATCTCGGAAAGGACTTACATGCGGTACCAAAAACCGAATATATACCAGTAAAGGAAGTGATTTGATTGAAACAGGCAGTGTTGATCAGTTCGAGGCGTCGGCGAGTCCGGTCTTTCGGTTTGTAACTAAGAAACTCTCGTCATGCTTGCATGGGAAGCTCAGTCGCGGGGCGGATTCGGGATCGAATTCAAGTGGATCTTGCTGAGCTACAACGTCTGTCTGATCGGTTTGCGTGGGAATCCAGATGAGTCGTCGTGGGCATCGGGGCTGTCGTCATGTCATCTCGTGCCTGCAGCCTGACAGGTAGTCTTCTGAGATTCCGTCATCCAATTTTTCGGCGGTACGGTGGTGTTGCTTGGGATCGCTCGAAGGCTGTATCGGCTTCAGCTGCCGGGTCATGGATGTCACCCGCCCTTCGTTGGTAGGGAATCTAGTGACTTATTTGCCGATGGGTCAAGGTGCCTGAAGACTCGATACCGGAGTAGTACTCGGTTGCCTCTTGAGACGCCCATGTTGTTCCCGTCATGCTCGAAAATCGAATCGACTGATTTCGCCGGTGTCACATGGTGGACTTCCATGGTGTGCGGGTTACAGCCCGGCCATCGCTTGGAATAGAAGCTCCGCGATCTGCGCAAGATCGGACCATCCTCACATGCATCCATCGGGAGTCCATACTCGTCGGAATTCTATCTTGGAAAGTGATGATTACGGCTATCCAGTTTATTCCACGGGCTGCTGGCGCAGATTGCCACCGCGTGGCCACGCAGACTGCCGTTCGTAAATCTTTCCCCCTCCGCAGGGATCTAGATCATTTCCCTGCTCCGGGGTCGGCTGACGCCTCAAGATTTAGCGAGGCACTCCGCTTGCGGCGTTCGGTGGCCTGTTTGTGATTCTTCTCTCTACGGTTCGTACGATGTGGCGAACCGTCGAGAGCGGTGACCGCCGGAGGCGTCAAAATGAACAACAGTGAATTGAACGAACAGGACATCAGTGATATCCCGGTATCTGCGACCTTGAAGGTCGAGCGGCCTTGCCGTTACGGCAGCGTCCCGGGCTTGTCAGACGACGAACTCGCAGATCCGAGGGAATTAGAACGAATCGCCTTCCTGAAATTCTGGGAGCCGATTCTGACCTTACCGATCAAGCCGCGGCGAAGCTGGCTTCGACCGGCGTTCGATGAATCGGGACGCGTGGATTGGGGTGCGTTCGATACCGTTGACTTCGAACGCATCTACGGTCCCTTTCGCAGGGCCCGGCATCGTGCAGAGCAACTTCGCGAACGACTCGACGATCTCATCATCATGCTGAGCATCGTCAAGGACCGAGTGGCACGGCAGGACCGCTACCTGGTCATCAAGCAACTCCGAATGGGATACACCAGGTTCGAGCACATCGCCGATGACGACATGCGTGCCTTCGCGGAGATCTACCTGAAAGCCGATCTGCTGAAGAAGGAAATCGCCGAAATCGAGGAGAGTCGCTCGAAGCGGCAGCCGCTCGCCTGCCGCTAAGGCGGGCCATGATGGGCCCGCGATGCTCACAGCAGCGATTGTATGCACGAGTGTCGCAATTGGCGGCCCTCTTTCAGCAGGACGAAAAGAGGCCCTTCACGCGAGATGTTGGGTTATCGAGGCAACACCATGAGAAATCAAAAACCCGTAACGAAGATTAATGCAGGGACCGTATCGTGTGCGCTGTGGCAGAATGAGATTCTGTCGGGCGGGCAAGTTGTCACCGTGCTTCGGGCAACCCTGGAGCGACGGTACAAGGACAAGGACGGCGAGTGGAAATCGTCCGGGAGTTTTTCCCGAAACGAGATCCCGTTGGCCATTCACTGCCTGCAGAAGGCGTTCGAAGCCATGCTCAATGGCACGGATGCGGAAACAAGTGACCAGGAGTTTCACACGGGGCGCTCCGCCTGAACCGTCGCCCACGAAAAACGTGGGCGATCCTTGTAGTCGCGCCAATACCTGGCCACGCAGTTCAATCGCGTCACCAAGTCAACGGTTGGCGGTTCGCAGCTTTTCGGTGCGAACCGCCAAGCACGCGGCCGCACCGGAGGATGAATGATGGAGCAAAATGATACAGAAGTAAGCCATGATGCTGACACGGTAGTCCGACCGATCGCGGGAGGGATACTCCTTCGAGCCGACGATCTCGCCATGAGGGAGTTGGACGGCCTCACTTTGGAGATGATCTATCGCGAAGTGTATGGCTTGCCCCCTGGCTCAGTATCGGGCGACATTCGAGGCCCGCTTCACAGTGACGTGTTGAAACTTCGCTGGGGCCCAACGACGAATCTGCCTGTCAAATGGACCGTCCACGAGGTACAAACGCTCTTGGGCGACCTGTTGGATGCGGGGCTCGGCGCCTTTGCAGCCGTACTGGTCGAATTGATCCGGCGGAAGGCGCCTCGGCTTGTAACGGCCCCAACGTATTCGGGAAGGGATTCGTGAATCTGGCGACTTACGTCGCCACTTCACAATCCGCGCTGCGCTGTTTCGCAGCATTCGGCCAACCACCGCTCGAATTCCATCTCGGCCAGGATCGCTTCCTTTTCAGCGGATGGTGTCCGCGTCAGCATTGCGGCCAGCCGCCCCTGTTGTCGGCGCGCACGGACACCGACCGCGCGCACGAGTGTACTTCGTTTGTTGTTCGTCATGATCACCTCTGCGAACGGCAAGCCCCGGATACCTATAAAGATTGCGCCTCCTGCACCCGCCCCCAAAATCAGGAGAATCGAAACCTTTATAAGTGACTTCGTTTACCACTCGCCAGGAAAGACGCTTGAGGTAAACGAATGGACACAAGAATCACGCCGGCCCGACCGGAACCAACGAACTCACCTGACATGTATCAGATCGGCCCCTCTTCGTACGCTGGCTACCGATCGGTCATATCTGCCTATATGCCCCGAATCAGTGCCGATCGTCCCCACCGGATACCGTCAGCCCAGACCATTGAGCAGATCATCAACGATGCGCACCTCTGCGTACCTGCAGGAGACACGACCACGGCCTTTTTGACGGACAGGCAGCACACCGCCCGCCTCGGTCTCGACGACGCCATCTCACAGATTCGACGGCGATATGACATTTACCGAACAAACCTCTACGAAATCGAAATCGCCAAATGCGCAACGATCAACGCCGCCCAGACCTGGCTATCCCATCCGTGGGCGGATGTTGGATCCGAATCCGAAGACGTTCATCGGATGTTGCAGGCATTCTATCAGCAGCAGCGCGAGGAACGCCTCAAGCTATGGCAGGACGTCTCGAGGCTGAAGCTCCTGCTGCCAGAAAGCGCCCAGCAATACCTGTCCGCCTATCGCAAGGTGGCGATCTTGAAAGATGGCGAAGGTGATGCTGTGTGATCAATCGGGCGGCCGAATTATGCCGACGACTCAAACCGGTTCTGGGCAGGAAGGTCGATGGCCTGTGGGCCGCCTACATGGCCGAGTCCGACTCCCGCGGCAAGGCCGAGATCGAACAGGCCCTGGAGCTATTGGCCGCAAAACACCTGGGCAGCGGCTACGAACCAGATCGCTCTCCATTTCCGCCGCCCCCACGCTCGTTCTCCACATCCGGCGATATCCACCTTGGCGACGTCTCTTACGGGGCTCGCACGATGTATCCCTTCTCGCTGCGAAGCAGCCGATTGAAAGAACACCTTCTGGTGGCCGGCCGATCGGGATCCGGAAAAACCAATCTGACATTCGTGCTCATGCGGAACATCATGGCCCGGGGAATCAAGGTGCTTGCGCTTGATTGGAAACGCGGGTACCGGGACCTGCGTCAACTGCATCCGGATCTACAGGTCTTCACGATTGGACGAGACGTCGCGCCGTTTCGATTCAATCCGTTGATTCCTCCTCCTGGATGCGAGCCCAACGTCTGGATCAAGCTGATCGTTGACGTCATCGCTTCCGCCTACCTCGGCGGAGAAGGCGTGATCAGCCTGCTGGTGGCGGGCATCGAGCACCTCTATCGCGAGGCCGGTGTCGACGATCAAACCGTTGTCGCTTGGCCGACAATCATCGACCTGCTGGCCTGGCTACGTGGAGCCAAACTCCGGGGCCGGGCTGCGTTGTGGCAGGCATCGGCCGAACGAATTCTCCTTGCGATGACCTATGGCGAATTCGGTGCGGTCATTGCGACACAAGACAACAGCCACGTTCGAACACTTCTGGATCACAACGTCGTTTTCGAGATGGATGGTCTGTCCAGTTCTTCCGACCGTGTCTTGTTTTCCGAAGCGTTGACACTGTATCTCTATCGGTATCGTCTCTCCCAGGGGCCCCGCCGCGATCTCACGAACGTCGTCATCCTCGAAGAGGCTCACAATCTTCTGCTCGCAAAGCAGGCCGGCAGCAGGGAGTCGTTCCTGGAGAATTCGATCAGGATGATCCGGCAATACGGCATGGGGTACATTTTCGTGGACCAATCCGCATCTCAGTTGAGCAAAGTGGCCTTCGCGAACTCGTACGCCACGATCGCCATGAGCCAGAAGTTGCGCGCCGACATCCAGACCATGTCCGGCGCCATGAATCTGAGCGAAGAACAGAGGGATGCCCTGAGCACACTTTCGATCGGAAGCGCCGTTGTCCGACTTGCAGATGAACATCCGGAGCCGTTTCTGATTCGCGTCCCGCTGTGTCCAATCGAGGAGGGCGCCATCTCAGACGAAGAGATTCGACGCGATATGGCCGGTTGTTCCGGGGTTTCCACCGCAGATACAGTCCCGCATGATGAACCAAGAGGAATTCCGCCGATTCCGCCCGCAGATAGAAAGAAACAGGCCAAGTCAAAGAGAGAGGAATCCCACCCACCATCCCCCAGAGAATCATCATTGAATCCCGATACACCTGGTATCAATGATGAAGAAGAATCGCCTCCACCCGGAATCGAATTGACCCGTGAAGCGATCCGGTTCCTCTCGGATATTGCTGCGACGCCCCTGTCAACGACCGTCACGCGATACCAGCGGCTGCACCTGTCGCGGCGCCGCGGCAACGCCATTCGCAAGGACCTGCTTTCGGCCGCATTGATCGAATCGGTCCCTATTGCGACACGCTCGGGACAGGTCGTGTTGTATCAAATCACCGAACATGGCCGATCGATCGCTGAAGCCGCCGGCATCGAGGTGGGCGTTCACCCGCGCCCGGGCCTCGAGCACACGTTCTGGGCGGCGCGCGTCGCCGCCCATTACGAGGAACTGGGATTTGCAGTGACACGCGAACATCGCGTCAATGGAAACGGGTACGTCGACCTGCATGCTGAATCGCACAATGAGCGCATCGCCATCGAGATCGAAACCGGGAAGTCGGATATCAAGGCGAACCTGACCAAGCTGCAGGATGCGGGATACGATCGGATCGTCTTTGTTGCGACGTCCCCTGTTGCCGTATCCAAGTGCCAGCGAGTTGTTGCTTCATGCGAAAACACAACGGCGCCCCCCGTCGATTTGCTGACCTGGCTTGACGTTTCGTGAGGGGTCGCAACGGGGAGAGCGGTTCCGCCGCTCGATTCGAATCTCTGCACTGAGAGACGACGACATCTCCGAAAGGGCCGATACGACCCACCATAGAACAATGGCGAACGGCACTTTGATGAGCCATGAGTAACGTGGCTGGCATGGGACCTCTTCGTTCGCGCTAATGTCGATATGATCGACGATCTGGCCAGAAATCGCGGCGTGCTGAATAGCCGAATCGGGGACGAGCAGCCCGCGCGATATTGTCCCTCAAGCGTTCGGGCCATCGCGGACCACTCAGGTCCCGTGGATAGACGAACATCGCTTCGATGCCATTGCTTGCATACGCTCGCTGCTTGTGTCGCACGCCTGCGGCGTATTCCGGAAGGTCCATCATCCCTGCATACTCGATGATCAGCCGGTTGTGATTCGGCAATGTGAAATCGGGATGCCAGATGCGGTGCTTTCCACGATCGTAGATCAGTGTCGGTTGCTCATGATAAAACGATATTCCATACCGATTCAGGATTCGCCCAACCTGAGCCTCTCCCCGAGACCGGTACGGCGGTTCCCGCAGCGCGTACCAGCGTTCGCGTTTGTCGTCCGGCATGGATGTCAAGCATCCTTCACCTCCGGCGCCAGTTTGGCGACATTCTCGATGGCCTTCGCCAGTCGGGATTCAGTACTGCTGATATGTCGTATCAGTTTCGTATTGTGCTTCTGAAGCGTTCCAGCCATGTCCAAGAGACTCGACACCCTGCGGTAATCATGCGCTTCCAGTGCCTTCCTTGCTTCGCCCGTAACATCACGGATCCTGCGCTCGGTTTCGGCAACGGCGCCGTCCAATCGCTCCAACCGATCGTCGATCGCCAGCTGCTGGTACCGGGCCCGCAACTCTCCCGAGATAGGTTCTCGCTCATCGGGAGGCAGCTTCGCGATTCTGTGCCGCGTTTCTTTCAGCTTTGCCAGGTGTCCTGCCTTCATCATCTGGGCTCGCGACCGGAGATTTGCCAATCGTTCCGTCAATTCTCCCGCCACAGGGAGTATTCGCTCCAGATAGGCGCTGACCTCTGCTGCGACGTCGGGGCGCCGTTCGATAAACTGCACTCGAGCCCGCGCGCGATTGAGTTGCCCACCGACACGGTCGGCGTCTCGGTAGTCGCGGAGTAGATCACTCATGTCGTGTCGAACGCGAGGAATGTCAGCCGGAACTGGCGACTGGCCACCATGGCGGTGCTCGTGCCGCGCCAACATCATGAGGATCCCGGCAATCAAGGTCAGAACCGCGATCGACTGGACAACACGTATGTCGAAAGGCCAATCAAGTCCCAATGCAAGTCCGATGAGAAGACTGACACCGAGCGCGATTGCCGCCCCCGACCAACTACCACCGATTTGGCGCATCGCTTGAAAAAGTACGCTTCCGATCGCAACCAACGCAAACCCCATGGCAATTGGCCCTATATGTTGTATGGACCACCCCGTGCGAGCCTCCCACCAAACGAGGCCGACCGCCATTGCCAGCCCCATCGCCGCCGACATCGCGATCGCCGGTCTTTGCTGACCGAGGCGCTTGCCAAGCACGGCATAGCTCAAGGCGGAGAAAAAGGCGAAGGCCAGCACAAGATCCGGCAACAGCGTTTCAAAGATGTGCCCTCCCGCAAGAAGCGCGAACGGATCGGTGGATACCATGGGGCTTTCACGGTACCACGGATATATAAACCTTCCGTATCAAGTCGCCTCGGTCGCCGTCAGATGTCGGAGTTGCACGTCCCGATACGGAGAATCGTCGTTCGCGTCGCGGCGTCACTCTGGAGGGGCGCAAAAGTCTTTTATACCACCTCGGTTTACGGATGGTGTGGAGTTGATGCGTCAACGTGGATTTTGAATCGTACCTTCGTGAATGTCAGCAGAGGCTCAGCGCGGCGACCAGCCGAGTCAAGGACTTCGCAGTCTTCGACTTCAATCACATCCCGGACCAGCCGCTCATGCGCGAGGAATGCCAGCGCCTCATCGACATCAAGCTCCGCTTTAGCCTGACAGGGATTCCCACGCATCTCGCCGTCATCGGCAGCCGAGGGTCGGGGAAAACGCTCACGCTCAAGTACCTTCAGACTATCATTCCGAGTCGAACCGATCTCACCGTGCTCTACGCCAACTGCCGAACTCACAACACGAGCTTCAAGATCCTGGCACATCTCCTTGGTGTACAGGCCCGCGGCGCCAGCCTGACGGAACTGTACGACCGCTTTCGCGTCCGCTACCCGAACAAAACCGTCGTCGTTCTGGATGAAGTCGACCTGATGAGTCTCAAGGATCGGCGGCGGGAGATTCTCTATCTCTTGAGTCGTAGCGAAGCGCCCTACATGGTCATCATGCTTTCCAACAATCCGCACGTTCTGAAGGAACTTGACCCGGCGACGATGAGTAGCTTGCAGCCCGAATTAATCCACTTCCGCAATTACAACGCCGACCAGATTGCAGCGATCCTCCAGGATCGCGCAAATCGCGGCCTGCATGAATGGGACAAGGGCTCACTCTCGCATGTTGCCGCGCTGACCGTCCGCAATGCCAATGCCGACGCACGGCTGGCCATCAAGACACTCTACTACTCGGTGACCGAGACACGGCGCGACGTCGAACAGTGTTTCGAGAAGGCGCGGCACGACATTGTCGTCGATATGATCCATGACCTGTCGGATCCGAACCTGATGATCCTGAAGGCCGTGTCGTTGAGAGGAACAGATTTCGTTAAGGAAATCTATGAGCGATATTGCCGCCTGAGCCACTCCCGCCATCTCAAACCCTTCAGCTACGTCTATTTCTATTCGAATCTCAGCTACTTGCAGAGCGTCGGCCTGATCGCCCTGCTCTCGGCCAAAGTCGGTCGAAGCTACACGAATCGCGCCGTCCTGACATTTGATCAGTCGATTCTCGATACCGTTTCGAAACTGCGCCTCGACGCCTGAACGATGCCGCAGGGACAAGCGCGTTTCGTTCTGCTGGACGCGAGCAGACGTCCTACCGAGTCATGTCCCCTGATGCGAGCGATACGCAGACGCCGCCAAGTCGATGAGCGGCGTCCTGTTAAGTGAGCCCTCGGAGTGAAAACATGACCAAGGAGAGAGTAGCAAGTTCGACGCAAGCGATTGAGAAGGAACACCCCGTCACGAGTGAGATCTTCAAGGCATACCGTGTCGAGGTCGTACGACAACGGCTCGCCGAACCGGGCCCGGAATTGGCAAGCCCCGCCGCTGTTGCAAAGCACTGCGGTCATTTGCAACAGTTCGACCGAGAACGCCTGATTCGGCTGGATTTGAACCCGCAATGCCGGCTGATCGGGGCCGAGGTGGTTGCCATCGGATCGGCGGACGCGCTTTGGATGAGTATACGCGAAGTCTTCAAGGGCGCAATGCTCGTGGGTGCGACCTCCATTGTCATCCTTCATAATCACCCAAGCGGCAACCCGACGCCCAGCAAAGAGGATCGGCTGGCCGAAGCGCGACTGCGGGAAGCAGGTGAGTTACTGGGGATCCCCATGGTGGATTTTCTGGTCATCGGGGACAACGGTCGATACTGGAGCGCTTCTGAGAGTCGATGAACGGAGCCCGACTGCCGCCTTCAGATAGAGAGAGCGGAGTTTTCGCGTGGGAGCAGACACCGACATGTCACATCATCCATCCTTATCTATATCATTTCAATATGGAAAGAAAAGAAGAAGAAGAAGGAAGCGGCACACGCTGCTCTGCCCGAACGACGCATAAACTCCGCATAGTGTTTCCCAGAACATCCTGTGTTGCTCGCCATGCGGGATTTCGCAGTGACATCCGTCATCCCGGTGCGGGAGTCACAAAGCTTTAAGTACCCCAGGTCCCTCAAATGTCCCGTGAGGTGATTGATGCATGGGAAGACCATTCAAGTGTCCATATTGCGGGGCCAATGAATCCATCGGTAAAGGGGCTCGACCCACCAAGACGATGGGGCTTCGTCGGCTCCGGCTGTGCAAGGGCTGCGGGAAGAAGTTTACTCCGCGCCGGCAGAAGCAGACGGCGCGAGTTGAATCCACGTCGCGACCTCGTCGTTGATGCGATGACATCGGAGCCTGGATTTGCGGCTTGGCGCGCCGAGGTCGAAGGGCTCGCGACGCCTCTGCGCCAAGAAATCGACGCACTTGTTTGCGAGACGCGGGACTTCTTCTACCGAGTCGTGCTCATCGGGCGTTCGTGCGCTCGCTGCAATGGTCAACTCGCAATGCAACGTGAAGGTGAGTGTCTGTGCACCGCTTGCAATCATCGCTTCGATCCGACCACCCAGTTCCAGCAATGCGATACCTGTGACGGCAAGGCTCGGATAAGGCAGACGCGATATGCGTGCCGTAAGTGCGGCGGTGAGATCGTGTCACGGTTTCTATTCGACGGCAAGGTATTCGACTCGGAGTACTTCAGACGCAAGATGGCCGAATCCCGCGAACGAAGGCATCGCCAGCCCAATCCTGAGGCTGAACGATTCCCGGTAGATTGGTCGGCCGCGATAGCGCCTGCTTCCGCCGAATTGGACAGTATCCCAGGTCTGCTGGCGGCGCTGGATGCCTTGACGCGCGGTGAGTACCCGACGATGGCACTGTCGCCAGCCGACGAGTTCAACCTACAGCAGTATGAACGACACATACAAGCTCATCTTGGGCCGATTGCTCTCCCATTGGATGAGATACCTCCGCTGAACGAAGTGGGCCGACGTGACCGGATTTGGCGCTTCATCGCCGTCATCTTCATGGCACACGCGGGCATCGTTGACATTCAGCAGCAACACCAAGTGATCATGGTGACCAAACGTGAAATTAACAGAGAAAGACCTGGAATTCCTGGAGACACTCAAGATCCTGACCACATCGAAGGACTTGTGGGTTGACCTGAAGTCTGATGAACCTAGCTACATGGTGCTTAGAGGCACCTATGGGGAAAAGATCCACCAGGCCTTCCACATGAGCCGCCAAGGCGTGCGTTGGCGCTTTGGGCGGTTGTTCAACGACGTCTATGTCTCCGCATTTGAGACGATCCTGTTTGTGGAGCGAACCTTCGGCCCCGAACTGCGTGACTTTGCCATCCGCATCGGCAAGGAACGTCACGCCCTGCGTCAGCGTTCATCGGTTGACGCCTTTCGGTCGGCCGATTCGCTCCTTTCTCGTCGAGAAAACCCATCCACGCCACAAGAATCACGAGCCGAGTAAATGACAAGGGAATCACCCTCCGCAATTCGCTTGGCGCTCCGCGACGAGAACGCGGCCGAAATGGAGCAATTCGGCGATGAATGCACCCTCATGAGCAGGATGCGCACGCTTTGACCCGGTATTCGGTGCAAGATCCCTGCTCGCCATCACCACCCCAACGATTTTAACATCGGCCGCTTTTTCACGTCCCGCGACGAAGGCCACATTCACCCCAAAAACCCCACCCTCAAAATGACATCCACCAAAATCGACCTGTCCTTCAACCGGATCGCACGGGTCGGCGACCTCTCTGACCTCTCCGAGACACTGTTTCCGGGGAATCGGAATCAGCAGCATGCGTTTCTTGCGATCTACCTGGCAATCAAATGGAGCGAGAGACGATTCGTCACTGACCTTGGAGACGTTGCACGTGAGCACGCGATCTCGCGGCGTACGCTCGAGCGCGTGCGGGCGAAGATGCGGCGCATGGGGTTGATCGATCGAGTCTCAAGATTCAACACACGGTTTGGTGGATCGGAGGGCTGGATCCTATCGTCTCGCTTCGAGCGCAGCCTGACACGCCTCGCCAGTCAGGCCGCCAATTTTCGTGTGCCGAGTTCGCCTTCGAAGGATAAGGATCAATTCCATCTGGCGCTGGCCAAGAGTCGCTGCAATGCTGGCTGTGTTGATTGATCATTCAAATCATGGGCCGTTGCGATCAGTAATGGATTCGCGTTCTTCGATCGAAACGCCCTACCTCCGAAGCGAAACATTTAAGAATGCAACGCACTTACTACTGCCTAATCCTCACAAGCACCGCTTCAAGCGCTGCAGGCAGGCCCGTGCGCAATCGGCCACGCGGCCTGCACGAGGACATTTCGCGCGTGAAAGTTGGCGACGCTACCGTCGCACCGCATCACGAAGCGATTCCTCGACGAGACACTGGGATTGGCATTCAGACCAGCCCGCAATCAAGGTAGTCATCGCGCTGCCCACCGATTCAATCGGGATTTTCTCTTGGCGCCGGCAACACGTCCCGCGCAATCACCATTCAGCTTCTGTCTGCGCCAGCATGCCGCGAGCGATGAAAGCCCCGGGCCCTTGATCGCAGGGGTGTCCCCAGATGCGTTACATCGCTCTTCAATCACGTACATCAATTTCTTTGGCCCGCGACACCATGACCCAACTGGCATGGTGTCGCATGACCCCATGGAGGTATCAACCATGAAAACGATTCAAGCAAGTATCAACACAAGACTCTTGAAGAAAGCCGACCGGCTCTTCACCGGAACCCTGGCCGGCAGGATCATCGAGATCCTGCAGAACGCCCGCCGGGCGGGCGCCACGAGGGTAGAGGTTTCCAATCGCGGCGGCCAAGTCACGGTCCTCGACAATGGCGACGGTATTGACGACTTTTCCACATTGCTCGATCTCGGCGGTTCGGGATGGGCGGACGAACTCGACACCAGCGAAGATCCGGCGGGCGTCGGCCTGTTCTGCCTGGCGCCGCGACGCGTCGTCGTTCGAAGCAATCGCCAAACGGCCACGCTCGAGCCGGGTGCCTGGACCGGTTCACCTGTAGAGGTTCGAGATGCCCCATCGTCCGGGGTCGGAACAATGATCGAGTTCGCAGACGATCCGTGGACACACGGCGCGGTTCAGCCTCACGCAGTATTCTGTGGCATGGAGGTCATCGTGGACGGTCAGCCCTGCGGGTGCGAGCGATTCACCGCAGATACTGCATCGCACCATCCTGAACTCGGCTGCCGGATTGAAGTTCGAGAGAATCGATCGCTGAGTGCCTGGCACCGCCTTGCCCATTCCGAGCGCTACGGTGCAAACGTCATCGTGAATTTCCACGGTCAGGTCGTAGCCTTTGCGCACCATCCAATCAGCGAGCACTCCCTCCACTATCTGATCGACCTGACCGGTGAAACGACCGGAATCCGCCTCATGCTGCCGGCACGGACACGACTGGTGGAGAATGACGCCTATCACCAGCTGCTCAGCGCCATCGAGTTGGAAGCCTTCCGCTTCCTTCGGCGTCGGGGGGAACACCGCCTTCCCTATATAAAATATACGCGCTCGCTCGAACTAGGGGTTCAGCTTTCCGAAGCCACGCCGACGTTCACCGTGGGTCTGATCAGTGCGGTTGAGGGGCCGGAGCCTGTCGAAGTGACGATGCCCGACGGCCATCCATTGGATCGGTGCTATCGCCTGTCAGACGAGCTGGCGAAGAGTGAGGAATTTGCCGAAACGAACGTCCACCTGCTGGCCTCGCTCGGCCGCTTCGATGTGCCGTTTGTTCCAGTGACGATTCATCACAACTACGACGGCTACCAATGGGCGGACTTGCCCACCATCGATCGAATCGAGGTCAAATCGGGAAAGATCCTACACAGTGATGGACTCTGGTCCGGCGAGTTGTATTGCGTGGATGCAATCACCATTACCGCGCATGCCAGTGACGGCAGGGTGCTTTCATCGCCTGTCTGCATGGCCATCCGCACCACTCCCCCGCCAGAGGGGCCAACGTGGTGTGCCGAGCATGTTCTGGTGACGCCCGACGCCCGCAGCCGGCTGCATCCAGCCGAGATCTGGCATCACCTTGGCGGTTGGTGCGACGAGGGCGACCGCTATGAAACCCAGGAGTATGAGTTCGAACAGGATCTGAGTCGTTTCTGGGCCGACCTGATCGGACCGGACGAACACCTGCGACAGAGCATCCTGGAGGTGTTGTCGCGCGTCCCGGGCGATTGGCGCGAAGTGACCGTCTACCGGCCCGGCATCGTCAATATTCAGCTCGCCGACGGTACCAACAAGGCCCTCCTCCCCCCTTCCGATCAGTAACGACTTCCACTGAATTCCAATCCTGAGCCGAATCGCCGAGACGCAAGGTCGCAGATTCCGCGCGCGTGCGTGGAACCTTGCACACTGGCGGTCTGCTCACCTCCTGAAAGGAGACTTCCATGTCCGATCAACTCACCTGTCCACTCTGTACGAAGAAGTTCCCCTTCACCCTGATCCCCCACATCCGGGATGACCACAGTGTCGATCCCCTGGCATTTCGGAGTCAGTTCCCGGAACAGGCACTTCACTCGCCCGGGTTTGCGGCGTTCGTGAAGGAGCGATCCGTCGCGAAGCGCGACGACGCGCTGAATTACCAACTCGATGTTGCCGGCTCGCCGATGACGGCACGCTACGGCGTCGATCATCCACTCATTCCCGCGGCCGACACAGCATTCGTGTGGACCGATCCATGCAAAGACGTTGCTGAGGCCATCGAGCACAATGAACGTGTCTTTATCTACGGTCCCAGCGGGACTGGTAAAAGCTCGCTCGTGCGACAGATCGCCGCACTCACGCAACGACCCGTGCGCCGCGTCTCGCTCAATGGAGAGACGTCGGTGTCGGATTTCATCGGCCACTGGACTGTGAATGAACAGCGGCAGACCGTCTTCGTCCGCGGCATCCTGCCGCAGGCGATGCTTGAGGGCCACATCCTGCAACTCGACGAGGTTGATGCGATGCAGCCGGAGATCGGTTTCACGCTCCAGCAGGTATTGGAACCGGACGGCCGACTGCTGCTGACCGACACGGGCGAGGATATCGCGCCGCACGAGGACTTTCGGCTGGTGGCCACTGCCAACACGCTCGGCTTCGGCTCGGACTCCGGACTGTATTCCAGCGGCACCCACGTGCTCAACTTCTCCTGGCTCGATCGCTGGGATGTGGTGGTGCATGTCGATTACCTGCCTCTAAACGAAGAAGTCAGACTCCTCCAATCGCGGCATGCGTCGCTCGAGAAGAACCTGCTGACCTGCCTGGTGAAGGCGGCCGGCGATCTTCGCAAGGCCCACGCCGAGGAACAGCTCACGACGACGGTCACGACGCGGCGCCTGCTAGCGCTATGCGCGCGGCTGGAACGAGGCAACGACTTCGCCCGCGCGTTGCAGACGACCGTGCTCAACAAGGTTCCGCCCGAAGACCGCAAGGTGATCGCCGAAACGTTCGATCATCACGTCGGCCCACTGGGCAAGTAAGTCGAAAGAAACCAAGTTCAGTTGTGCGGCCAGGCCTGTCATCGCGATGCGACGGGCGTGGCTTTTTTCATGCGCATCGCAAAAGGAGAAGATTCCATGCGATTCAACCCATTCGAAAGCCAGCTTGAAAGACTGGCGAGAACCCTGACCGATTCATTTGGCGTCTCGGTCGTGTGCCAGGGCGAAAACGCCTACACCGATGGCAGGCAGATCGTGCTGCCATCCCTTCCAGATCCGATGGAACCGAGACTCGAGCGAATGATCATCGGATTCCTGGACCACGAGTCCGCTCACGTTGTGTGGTCGGATTTCAGTGAGGTTGAGAAATTCAACCGCAAGTACCCCGGCTGCGAGGCCATGCTCAACGTGGTCGAGGATGCCCTGATTGAACAACTGGCCATGCAGCGCTGGCCGGGCGTTCGGGCAAACCTCGATGCGCTGTTCAGCCAGGTCAAGGGCCGAGTCCGCTCTGCTTTGAAACGGGCGAGTCCATTTCGGCGATTCTGCACGGCCGTGTATCTCAAGCTGTCGCATCACAGCGACATGTTGGGACTCGCGCAGGAAATCGTCGGCTACGAGGATCTGTTGGATGCGTTTCCCAAGGTTAAAACGACGGCAGACTCGGCCGTGCTGTCGGAGAAGTTGCTCAACCGATGGATCCGCAACTGGCGGCAGAAGAACTCCGCACCAAAGCCGCAGAAGGAGCAACCGAATACGAACGCCAATAATGGCGATCAAACGGAAGCAGATTCGAACTCCGACGGAGATACGGCGACGGGTCAGGAGACAGGTGATGCGAATCCATCATCGGGGTCTCGTGACGATAAGCCTGAAGGCGAAGAAATTACTTCGCAGCCAGCCGAGTCCGGCAATGAAGACATTTCGTCGGCTGACTCAATACAGAGCGGGGGCGACAACGACGATGCATCGTCGGATTGCCAACAAGACGCGGGGTCTGGCGCATCGCGCAGTGATGCTGAACCGCCGGCGACACTTGGAGGTCAGGGCTCGGGGTCTGGCGCA
>Ga0116152_10000059_pt1 | contig 77742 bp, 63 predicted proteins | sample AD_UKC119_MetaG_FD_89894 | JGI IMG/M metagenome (GOLD analysis project Ga0116152, IMG submission 89894) | Active sludge microbial communities of municipal wastewater-treating anaerobic digesters from Hong Kong - AD_UKC119_MetaG | ecosystem: Engineered > Bioreactor > Anaerobic > Digestate...
AAATATGTCGTCCCTACGGGACTTTTTAAATCTGATGCATTCAAAAGCTACCAGTATGTAGTCCTTAACGGGACTTGAATTATCATATCGATTATTTTAAAACCCATATTATAAACCTGCGGGGTTATAGTCCCTTTAGGGACTTAATATGGGTAGTAAAAATTTTAACGACAAGATTTTAAAGTCCCTTTAGGGACGAAACAAACAACCTGACTAGATAGATTAAATGGATTAAACAAGCGCCAACCGGGATTTGTAATCCCGGGTTGAATATTTTCGGATTTAAAATCCGAAAAAGCAGCATAAACACTTCGCCAAAATTTTTGCGCCTTCGCCCTTTGACCCCAACTCTTTGCACTTAGCTATCCGCACTATGGTCTACGCCCTTTGCTCTCTGCTCTTTGCCATTTGCCATGCGCCCTTCGCCCTTCTACACCGCCTTATACATCTTCCCCGGCAAACTGCTCACCATCCCGTCGAATTCAAGGCTCAACAAGATTGCAGCAATTTTGGAATTAGAAAGCTTGGATTGCATTACGATATAATCGATTCCAACCGGCTCCCCATTTTTCAGGATTTCCATCACCTGTTGCTCTTCCGGGTTGAGTTCACGGAAAAGTTTGGCTTGTCTGCCAGGCTTTTTCACGTCATCCCAGTTCATCAGGTAGCGGATATCAGCCGCATTCTGGATCAAAGCAGCCTTGTTGGTTTTGATTAGATAATTGCAGCCTTCAGAATAAGTATCCGAAACCCGACCGGGAAAAGCAAACACATCACGGTTATACGAGTTGGCAATATTGGCTGTGATCAGAGCACCTCCCCTTTTTGCTGATTCCACCACAACAAGCGCATCGGCCATACCGGCCACAATGCGGTTTCGCTTGGGAAAATTCTCCCTATCAGGAACGGTGGCACTCATAAAATCGGTGAGCAAACCACCGTTTTCAACCATCTTTTCCGACAAAGCCCTGTTTTGTGCAGGGTAAAGCCGGTCAAGACCATGGGCCAAAATACCTACCGTCGGAATGTTATTTTCCACCGAAGAACGATGCGCCTGCGTATCGATACCATAAGCCAAACCGCTTACAACGAGTAAATCAGGACTTGTCAAATCACTGATCAGTTGATCACAAACCTCCCGCCCGTAGGCCGTTGATCGCCTTGTGCCAACCACACTCACCACCCGGCTTGCATTAAGGTTGGCATTCCCTTTATAATAAAGCATAACCGGACTGTCGAGGCAGCTTTTAAGGCGGGTAGGGTAATTTTTTTCAAGGAAATATAAGGTTGAAATTTCATTTTTTTCGATGAACAGCATCTCCTGCTCAGCCCGTTCCAGCACATTTTGCGAAAGAATGGCATTCACTGTAGCAACGCCCATTCCCGGTATTTTAAGCAGGTTCTTTTTGGTTTCCCTGAAAACCGCTTCGGCAGCTCCGCAATAGGAAATGAGCTTTTTGGCATTTACATCCCCGATTCCGGGAATCAGTGAAATCGCAATCTGGTATTGTAACAACTGGTTCGGCATATCACTTTCAAAAATAAAAGAAATCTGCTCAGGACAGTTCAAAATATTGTATTTTGGTTTGAAATTATTCAGGCAATTGATAGCTAAAAAACCAAATATCCTCGTTTGTCCACTCGATTGGGGCATTGGTCATGCCACGCGATGCATACCACTTATCAGCAGTTTAATAAAACGGCAGGCGAATGTGATCATTGGTGCTGATAACCGTCCATTGATGTTGCTTCGGCAGGAGTTCCCCGAATTACAATTTATCCGTTTTCCGGGATATCAATTCAGCTATCCAGAATCCTCAAAAATGGCTTTAAAAATGTTTCTGCAGGCACCCCGGATAATGAAAGGGATCAAACAGGAACATCAAAAACTGGGTGAAATAATCAGCCAGCACAAGATTGATATTGTAATTTCCGATAATCGGTTCGGACTTTATAACCAAAGGGCATACACGGTTTTTATGACCCACCAGCTTTTTATTCAAACACCACCGCAGCTGGGGTTCTTAAAACCCATTTTAAACTGGCAAAACAAACGGTATATCAACCATTTTAATGAATGCTGGATCCCTGATTTTGAAGGTAAAGAAAATCTTTCGGGCATCTTGAGTCACGGGAGGCAAACCCCGCAAAACGCTTATTTTATAGGACCACAAACAAGGTTTAGCAAACCTGAAGAAAGCAAACCATTAAAACCTAAATTTGAAATGTTGGCCATTCTTTCAGGACCGGAACCCCAGCGAACCCTACTCGAAAATAAATTGAAAAAAGAGATTCTCAATTCAGGGAAAACGGCATTAATGGTTTTGGGTAAACCCGAACTCGAAATAGAGGAGCAAGTAAATGGCAATCTCATAATATACAACCACCTAAACGCAAAAACATTACAGGCGATGATCCTTTCATCCGATGTCATTATTTCCCGTCCCGGTTATTCAACATTAATGGACCTGGCCATATTAAATAAAAAAGCGGTTTTTATACCCACCCCGGGCCAAACCGAGCAGGAATATCTTGCAAAACATTGCGATGAGCTAGGACTTTGTTATTGGATGCCACAGGACAAATTTAACCTTGAAATGGCCCTTAAAAAGTCGAAACAATACAGCGGCTTGAATTTTGCTCCTGAAACTGCTTTGCTGGAAAAAAGAATAGATTCGTTGCTCGAAAAGCTTTAATCTTGTGATTTATCGGTAAACCATTTCAATTTGTATCTTTGCCCGATAAATTTATCATCCATGATTTTAGATGCAATAGTTTGGAACGTAAAGCCTGAGATTTTCAGCATAGGATCCCTTTCCATACGATATTACGGTTTGCTGTTCGCCCTTGGATTTGTATTCGGATATATAATCATGAATTACATTTTCAAAAAAGAAGGTAACCCTCAGGGCGTGCTTGATACGTTGACTACCTACATGGTAATTGCTACGGTAGTAGGAGCCCGGCTGGGTCATTGTTTGTTTTACGAACCGGAATATTACCTTGCACATCCTATTGATATCCTGAAAGTTTGGGAAGGAGGCCTCGCAAGTCATGGAGCCGGTGTAGGTATCATTTTTTCTTTGTGGCTGTTTTCACGGAAAACCAAAAAGCCACTATTATGGATACTCGACAGGATTGTAATTGTAGTGGCACTTGCCGGGTTTTTCATTCGCATGGGAAACCTCATGAACTCCGAAATATATGGTATTCAAACCGATCTTCCCTGGGGATTTATTTTTGAACGCAGAGACGAACTGGTTCCCAAGCATCCTACTCAAATTTACGAAGCCTTATTCTACCTTGTAATTTTTTTGGTTCTGTTTTTTATCTATCGCAAGAAGGGTGTAAAAATCCAACAGGGCCTATTATTCGGCCTTTTCCTGGTTACACTTTTCAGTGTGCGTTTCCTTATTGAATTCATCAAAGAACCACAAGTAGGATTTGAGGAGAATATGGTGTTGAATATGGGTCAAATACTCAGTATTCCCTTTATTATACTGGGAATATACATGCTTATTCGATCACAAAAGAAAAAGATTACCTAACAGGGTTAGGGAGCCATTTGCATCATTTGGGTAAAGGAACTATCAATTTTCTGGTATAACTCATCCTGCTTATTCGTGCGAGCCATCATTCCCAACTGCTGTATTACACCCAGGGCCTGCCCGTAATCTGATTCATAATACTTTTGCAGATCGGCATCCAGCGAATTATAATAATTGATATTATCGGTGTAAATCTCAAAAACACGTTCCAAAATGGCATTTGCTTTTTCGGGTGCTCCCGCATCATAATACACATTAATAAACGGGATCATAAACATGTCGTAAGTAAATTTTTCATCCGGAAATTGTGTAAGGCAATAATCAAGAAGCTCAATCGCCTTATCATTTTCACCTTTATCCACCATTGCCTGGGCAGTACGCATGAAATTTTGCTTTGGTATAACAGCATTTCTGGCGCTTTCACGATCAACATAAACATGCGGATCTGCAAGATTTCCCCACTGGCACTTGTTCATGAAAATATCATATGATTTTTGCTCATCCACACCACCAACACCATTAATATAGTTATCAGCCTTAACCGGCATAAAACGGTATACAAACCCCTCAAGATGGCAGTATTCTTCTACATCCAGAACCTTACTTACCGAACTCGGATTAGCGAAATAGATCGGCCGGTTCCAATTGTTAGTGGCAATTATGTCCAACAACATCAGGTCATTTTTATATAAATAACTTTGCTTCACTTTCCAGGTAATCTCATCTACGATCTTGTCCTGCATATACTCAGGAACAGCAGCTTTACGCACTATATCTGCCGAATCAATGACAAGTTTAAAGTTTTTGGTGGGAGAAAATTTAATTTTCTCACCAGAAGTAAGAGGAACCATGGTTTCTTCATTATCACTGGCGATAAAATCAATCACCCTGCTCAGCTCCACAGGAGCTTTGTTTTTCATTTGATTATAAAAAACAACGGCATTATTTACACCATTTTCATACTGATCGTAATTTAGTGTAAATGGCAACGGCTCCGATTCGTAGGCTTTATTCATCATTTGGTGAATGTACCAATGGCCTGAGGCCAGCATAAAATTAACCACCCTAACATCAGTACGGATTCCCTCCACCTCCTGGGCATACCAAAGCGGGAAAGTATCATTATCACCATTGGTAAAAAGAATTGCATTGGGTTCGCACGATTCAAGATAATTGATCGCAAAATCGCGTGCAGCATATTTGCCTGAACGATCGTGATCATCCCATCCTTCTTTGGCCATGATACCAGGTACAAGGAGCAGTGAGGCAAATGTTATGACCATGGCTGCTACTTTCGGGTTTACTTTGTTTTTGAGCATATCAAAAATACCCAATACACCTAATCCGATCCATATTGCAAAGGCATAAAATGAACCTGCATACGCATAATCCCTTTCCCGAGGCTGATAAGGATATTGATTCAGGTAAATCACGATGGCAATACCTGTCATCAGAAATAGCAGGGTTACCACCAGGAAATCTTTGCGATGGCTGTTCAAATGATAAATTAAACCAATCAAACCAAGGATGAAAGGCAAAAGGTAAAATTTATTATGGGCAGCATTATTCATGCTTTCGGGTAAGTCGTCCTGAGGGCCAAGTCCTAATACGTTTTCATCAAACCAATTGATACCTGTTATCCAGTTGCCATGATCCGCTTCGCCCTGACTTTCGATATCGTTTTGCCTTCCGGCAAAATTCCACATGAAATATCGGAAATACATATGACCGAGCTGGTAAGTTCTGAAAAAACGGAGGTTTTCGCCAAAAGTGGGTTTCATCCTCACTTCTTGTTCCCCTTCAGGGGATTCCACACTGATTGGAATCCCTTTAACCTTTCCATACTGCTTGTACATTTGAATATGGGCTTGTTTTTGATTACTCCACATCCTGGGGAAAATAGTTTCAAAGCGGGGGTCATATTCCGGAATTGTATTTTTGCGATTATCTGTTATCACATATCTGCCCTTTTTAACATCCTTTACATAAACCGGATTGCCATCTTTTAAACCAATCGTTGGCGCGTTATAATATTGTCCATAAGAAATTGGCCAGTCGCCATATTGTTCTCTGGCAAGGTAAGCAAGCAGGGTGATAGCATCTTCCGGACTGTTTTCATCAATGGGAGGATTTGCATTGGAGCGGATAATGATCATAAAGAAACTGGAATATCCAATAAGGACAAAGGTAAAGCTTAGTATAACCGTGTTCCAAAGAATGATCCTTTTACGGCGGGTATACCTCAATCCCAGTACGATCAAGCTTATTAAAATTATGAAATAAACTATGGTTCCTAAATTAAATGGCAAATGGAATGAGTTAACAAAAAGCAATTCAAACTTGCTTGAAAATTTCACGATCCAGGGTATAATTCCATTTTGGATCAGGCCTAAAAGCAAAATTGAAACAACACCTGTAATTAAAATACCCTTAAGTGAAGGTTTGAATTTTTTAAAATAAAAAATAAATGCGATCGCTGGAATGGTCAAAAGGTTAAGCAAGTGAACCCCGATTGAAAGGCCAATCAGGTAGGCGATCAGCAAAAGCCAGCGATTGGCATATCGTTCATCCTCATCTTCCCATTTTAGCATGGCCCAAAACACCACAGCCGTAAATAATGATGACATGGCATAAACCTCTCCTTCCACTGCTGAAAACCAAAAAGAATCGGAGAATGTGAAAGCTAAAGCGCCAACCACACCACTTCCGATTATTGCATAAGTAGCTCCATCAGTTAATGATCCGTAAGCATTTACAATTTTTTTACCGAAATGGGTTATGGTCCAAAATAAGAATAATATAGTAAAACTGCTGCTCAGCGCCGACATGATATTAACCATGAGGGCTACTTTGGAAGTATCTCCAAAAGCAAATAATGAAAAAAAGCGGCCCAGCATCTGGAATAAGGGTGCTCCCGGTGGGTGTCCAACCTGCAATTTATAAGCTGTAGCAATGTATTCACCGCAATCCCACCAACTGGCTGTGGGCTCAACAGTAAGGAAATAAACGATGGTTGCAATAGCAAATACAATCCAACCAATAATGTTGTTAAGTTTTTTGTATAAATCCATGAGCATGAACAGTTTCTGAATGTGATGGCGAAAATACGGAATTTCAGTTCAAGAAAAGGTTTTAATTAGGAATTATTAACTAAAATTAACGTCAAATCGATTGTTATGAGCGGGTTCAGGTTAAACCAAAAAAACAATGAATAATTTGCCCAAATTAAAATTATTGTTACTTTTGCAGCCGCAAATTAAAGTTCTTTAAATGATTGACCCATGGTGTAATGGTAACACATCTGATTTTGGTTCAGACGTTTAAGGTTCGAGTCCTTATGGGTCAACTCAGAAAGTAAAACCTTTCGTTGGATAACGGAAGGTTTTTTTATTTGCCCATGAACCAAACGATAGTTTGCGTAAAATGGGTGAGTATAAAAATCAGCCAACAATAGTTGGCATTGGTTTCTCCTAAGACTTTAAAGGATATATTTGCTTTGATTCGCGAATAAAATCAGGAAGTTTGGGTTTAAAACGTATACTCGTACCGTGTTAAATTGGGGAGCTTTTTGGTTCCGAATAAATCTTTAAACCGGTAAGTAATGCCAATACTCGAAAATGAGTAATAATCATAATCACCTCCCTGATGTACATTGTCAAGCTTATCATTTTGAGCCTGTCTGATCGCTAAATCAGCAGTTATTACCAGGCGGTCATTTACAACATAGCTTAGCTCACCCCCGCCAAAATAAACAAACTCCGGAACTCCCGTATCATGAATGTTATCGGCCGGCACGTTTCCGTCGCTGAGGTAATCAACCGTTTTAAAAATAAATTGCCCCAGACCTGCAAATGCAGTTATTCCAAACCTGGAAACCTTATCACCATTAAAAGTTTCAATAAGGTTTAGCCTGCCTTGAAAATTATACTCGACAAAATTGGTACGGAAATCTGTGATGTTTTGATTTTCATTTGATAAACCACCATATAAAACCTGGCCACCCAAGCTGAAAGCACTGTTAAATTGCTTATTAATCATAAAAGAAAACGCAGGTTCGCTTTCGAATTTAAGTTTACCAATTAAGTCGTTGTCGTAGTGACTTAAGTCACCAAAATAGGAAGTAACCCCAGCATTAACAGAAATGGACCAGTTTTTCCATGCTGTCCGCGGTTTTTCACCACTCCAGGCATATGGATTGGATGCCAAAGAAGTATAAAATACTCCCAAAATAAGTGCCACCGAGAAAACAACTTTGGTTTTCATGTTTTTGGAGGTTAATTGTTAAACGTAATAGTAAGACAACAAAATTCACAAATGGTTGTTCATAAGTCGCGAAATTATAATATAGTTTGCAATTGAGGAGAGAAAAATTAATTTTTTAAACGATATTTTGTTTATCGCAAATATCCAAAAACTAAACAAACATTTAAAAAATTAAAATTCATTTATTGCATAACAGCAGATACTTTATTAAAATTGGGGATGCAATACTTGTTTTTATCAATGTTATCAACCTGCTCATTAAAATTAATATCTCCACGCTGATAACCTTTTATTCCAGCTTGCAATTTCCAAATATCTGTAAGGTCAGTAAGATTTATCATTCCATCGCCGTTCATGTCTCCTGCTGACATTCCCCAGGTACCATTTATCAGATGTGAATAACCATTGACTCCACCATATACTGTAGCAGATGAGGTAGTAAAATCGATGGAAATGATGTTTTCGTTGATTTGCAAAGGGTTGGCCGAAATAATGTCAAGATGATTTCGATGACGGACAACCAGGTATTTATCACCCTGATAAACATCATCAAACTGTGGAAGATCGGTAAGATTAGTATCTCTAATACTACCATCACTTAAAACAAGGCATGCTTTTTTCCATACAGCAGTATCGGCAATTGCATCCAAAATGTTACCATCCGAAACCCTTAACTCAAGTAAACACCAGTCAACAACTTCATTGGAACCATTGCTTTCCAGATATTCCATGCCCTGATAATACCAGGGATTATCGAAATATGGTTGATAATTTGGAAGTTCAGCCTGTGGATACGGATCCATCGCAGTTCCGTTAAAAGCGCCTTCCAGATATACTTTAGCATCTATTGAGACCATTGCAGGAGCATCATCAAATCGAAGGGAAGACATCACCGGTAAATGGTCAGCCATATAATATAAGGCATTTAACACTGAATCGGGGACAGTGGTATTAACAGGACCATCAAGTATTCCCAGGTTGAAATGCTGCCCATCATTGGCAAGTGCAAAAGAGCTTCCCGGAACGTATTGAACCGATTGATTGCCCGAAACCAGGTTTTGAGAAAAGAATGTAAAATCAAAACGATCATCGCAACCACCGGTGGCGCCACCGCCAAATTGCGCTGTGCGTGTACTTTGTGTGTGAATGGCTGCAAAAGAACTGTTATCGTGCCAGTTACCGGCAGGAAGCGGATCCACCATATTCAAACCGGTATTGCTGATAATGTATTGGTATGCCGGTTCGCCTGAATCATAAAAGTTTAAATCTCCACCAAAAACATAGTTTTCCGTTATCCCGTTGTCAGCCAGGTATTGACCTACCTCCATTACCTCCTCCAGTCGTTGTTGTTCATTTGATGATCCCGTTGAAGACTTGAGATGAGCTACAAAAAAACGCATAAAAACGGTATCGCCGGCAGCAAGGTCAGGACCCTTTTTGTATAAAATATATTCATTTATATCACGCAATACGGTGGAAATTACATTTTGACTCCTTAAACTAAATTTATTGGAATTAAAATAGAGCATGTTATCGGTATCCGGACCATCAGAGAAAGGAGCACGCTCATAATAATCAACAGCACCGGCATTTAAGCCAAGGTTTAACAAATCATCGGCACCTTCCTCATTCAGCATTTCGGTAATGAGCAGTACATCGGGTAAGCTATACTGCATAATTGTTCTGAAATAATTTACCCGTTCTGGTGTACTTCCTGGGTAGTTCAAAACATTGTAATACATAACTTTAACGGTATCCTGTGCCATTACAAACTGGCACATTACCAGCACTAAAACACTTGTAATAAAGTATTTCATCGACCTGAGATTAACATGTTAGAAACAAAATTTGCTTCGGATCCTGCACGCAAAATTAGTATTAATTTATAAGTGCACACTTGCTTAAATATTAAGTTTTCAACCGATTAAAAAAAACTCTGCTGGCAGGCAGAGTTAATTTAAGTAAGACTGGAAAACGATCTCCTATGTCTTTCCTTAGTTGGTGGTAATATTTTATTTAAAACGCAAACTAACAGTATACAGTTACCACTTGGCTTATAAAAAAGATAATAAATTATTAATTTAAAATACATTAAGAAGCATAAAGCCCCAATTTGAGGCTTTATGCACCAAAACTTTTAAAACATCCTTTACTTTAATTCGGAACCTGACTGGCTAAATTCAGGTTAGGTTTCCAATAATTGGTTTCGTCCGTGTTTTGAACAAGTCCATCTAAATTAAAATCACCATCTTTATATCCTGATTGATTCAATTCGGGTCTCCAAACATTGGATTCATCCGAGTTTTGAATCAGTTTATTGCCATCTCCATCACCTGCTATCATTCCATAATTACCACCACCAAGGTCCTTGAAGCCCTGTTCGGCAAGATAAGCTTTGGCAATATCATCCCTGAAATCCCATGTATAGGCAGCTCCATCTTGCGTTACATTAGCTGAAGTCATAACACTGAGGTGATTCCGGTGCCAAATTACTATGTACAAATTATCCGTAATGGAAATATCAATTTGTAATTCATTTTCGCCATCCATACCCACAATCCTTCCATCTTTGAGTAAAAATGCTGCTTGTTGGGCAACCATGGTAGCCGCTGTTGCATTTTCAGGACCACCCGGTGTTACCCTATACTCAACTAAAACCCAGTCAACAACATTACCGTTTGGAATAGCAACTACACTTTCAGTTCCAATATAATTCCAGGGAGAACCTCCATAAGGTTGTGACAAAGGAAGATAGCCATTAGAATTCAGAGAGGTGCTCATTTCGGTGGCAGTAAAAGGGCCTTCAAGAAAAACTGAGAAATTGGCAAGTAACCCACCTCCTACGGTAATATTTCTGGAATCACCGCCACCGGTTTGACAATAATAATCTCCATACCACAATTGCTGAACAGGAACATTCCATGAAAGTACCTGGGCAGTTTCACCAGCAAAATCAGGTGAATTGAGCATTGCACCTTCATAATACCACTGATACGGCGCACCAAGAGAAAGAGCATCAAACTGAAACTGGCCGGTAATAGGCTGGTGATCAATGAGGAAGACAAACTGATCAGATGTACCGTTCAAATTGGTCCGGGTATTACTCCAGGTGCCATTATTCACTATATCACCCTGACAATAAATATATAAATTGTAATTCCCGTTAATTAATTGACCATTGTTAGTAATCCTGCCACCCACATAGAGGGTGGTATTTGTATTTACCCTGCTTCGCAGAATTCCTGTATTTATAATATACCCATTATAGGTGGCATTGGAGCTTAAGTGGACCTCTCCAAGCAATATAACATTGGGTTCAAAAACAACAGAATGTATATAGGCACCCGAATTTCCTTCATACTCAAAATCTTCCCCTGAAACAGTTCCGTTATACAAATATCCATTGTATTGAGTTGTTCCCAAAACCGCTAGTTTCGCGGCAGATGGCATAATAAGCGTACCACTATTCAGGTCAACATTGGTACCACTAAAAAGCAAATCGCCGGTGGAAATAATTGAAGAAGCTGGATCACTATTAAAAAATGACTCGGTTGAAATGAATTCATTGTTTTTACAAATAATGTGTTGATCAGCTGTTCCGGTCATGTTGAGGATCGTATTTGTCCATTCTCCATTATTGACTATTCCACCTGTAACATTCATGTTTAAATCATAATTTGAATTTCGAATTACACCATTGTTAGTCAATGAATCATTAACAGTTATAGTACTATTCACATTAGTGCACGTTTGCAATGTATCTTCCACAATGGTGTTACCATTAAAAACCACCCCATTTCCATGTATCCTTACGATTCCTTTTAAAACGGCATCATGAAGGGTAAAACCCTGTAAATAAGCCTCATTGTGCAAATATATTTCCTGACCGTGGTTCAAACATGTTCCATTAAATAGATAACCCCCCAGGACCGACAGGTTTGCACCTTTGGAATAATCAATTTCCATGGTTACACCATTAAGATTAATTTTTGTATTTACGAAATTAAAATCAGTCATAATATAAATGGTTCCTGTGGTGTCAGCAGCATAAAAATATTCCCCGGTAAATTCACCCGTTCCGCCCTGGAAAATCTCATGGGTATTGTAGCTCATCATTTCCGTATAGTAATTCGACCAAATCCCGTTATTTGTAATATTTTCGTTACATCTTAAATGGAAATTATAATTTGAATTCTGTATAGTTCCATTGTTGGTTAAATTACCATCAATATAACACCAGTAAATGTTAATATTGCTTGGATTCATCAGGATGCCGTTATTGATGGTTTCACCCTTAAAAATTACGGGATCAGCCCGAACTATTACCGTACCTTCAAGGGTAGCATTGTTTATGATGGATTGATCCCAAAGTACTGCACCATTATCCATTATTAAACTTCCTGAATTGGTTATGAGATCAATTTCATACAAATATCCTCCGTGAAGTGTTAATGAACCGCCCTTGGAAACCGGCAATATCATTTGACCATTGTTAAAATCAATATTGGTTCCGTTGAAAGTAAGATTAGTTAAAGCATTTATGCTGCTTAAGGGGTCATCATTGTATAAATAATTACTGTTGAATTCATGCGCAGGATCTAATGTTAAATATTGAATATTATTAGAAGCCATGTGCATTTCTGAAAATGCCCAGGTTCCATAATTGAAAATATCTGCATAGAAATAAATATTCAGGTCATAATTGGATTTTAAAATAGATCCATTATTTATGATATCACCATAAATGTATGTATGGATGTTTTCATTGTCAAAGTTCCGGATCACCCCGTTATTGGTTGTTGTTCCATAAAAACGTACATTATTGTTATCCACATACATGGTTCCGGTGATCAGTGCATCTTCAATTTCACTATTATTAATTCTGGCAGAATTTATAAATTCCAGTTCGTTCCCGGCGCAATCAAGACGGCCATCGGTTAGATTAACATTGGTACCACTGAAAGTAACTTTTCCGTTCAGAATGGTTACCGATGCATTTTCTGAATCATTTATTTCTGCTACCGCAATTGCTTTGCCATTAATACATGAAATGTATTGATCCGTTCCGGAGGTCATTGTAATTAAATTATTGGTCCAGGTCCCGTTATTGACAATATTACCATTTACATCAATACTCAGGCTGTAATTAGATGTTTGAATAACACCGTTATTTGTGATTAATTCATTAACCGTGATGGTAGCATTTTCATTTGTTCGGTTAATTAAAGTTCCTTCAATAACGGTATTTCCATTAAAAACTACCCCGGTTCCGCGTAATCTCACAACTCCGCACAAAACCGGATTTTCAATAGTAATACTCTGCAAGTAACCTTCATTATTGGTACTGTTCATTTTCAGATTTCTACCATTAGCATATAAGGTTCCACCATAAATTCCATGGTTAATAATGGTTAATGTATCCATTGATAAATCCATGGTCAATTCCTTTCCGTTCAAATTGATCCAGCTATTTTCAAAAGTAAAATCAGTCATAACTGTAATCATGCCCGTTGTGTCAGCAGCAATAAAGTTTTCTCCGGCAAATTTACCAACCCCTCCCTGGCGGAGTTCATGTGAATTATAGCTGGTCATGTAGGTATAATTGTTTTCCCAGGTGCCGTTATTAGTAATATTACCATTACACCTTAAATAAAGGTTATAGTTAGGTTCCGTAATTGTACCGTTATTGGTAATATTTCCATCTATATTGCACCAGTATACATTATAATTAACATAGTTTGAAAGGGTTCCGTTATTAATGGTTTCTCCTTCAAACGTTACATTATCATGCCTGATCAATATATTCCCAGCCAAAACGGCATCATGGGTAACTACATAACTGTGAATATACGCTCCATTATCCATGTAAAGCGTACCTGAATTGGCATCAAGATCAGTTCGATACAAATAGCCCCCATGCAGCGTTAAGGTTGCGCCCCCACCAATCGGCAGTACCAATTGACCATTGTTAAAATCTATTTGGGTGCCGTTAAAAGTTATATCCGTGAGCGCTACCACAGCAGATGAATTATCCGTGTTCGTCAGGTTTGTACATGCAATTTCCTGTCCGGCTCCACATGAAATATATTGTGTTGTTCCTGCAATAAAATTCACATGCGAATTGGTCATTATCGCATTGTTGATCAGGTTACCGGAAATGTTTAAGGTAAATGAATAATTGGTTAAATCAATGGTGCCATTATTTGTAACATCTCCTGTAATATCCAAAACGCGGGTTTGATTCCAGCTATTTTGGAAAACACCTGTAGCGTTTACCGTTAAACTGGCGCATATGTAGTTACCATTAAGGTAAACAGTTCCAGGTCCTGCAATAACCACATCGTCAAATTGAGTGGGTATTGAGCTTGCTCCCCAGGTAGCAGGGTCGCTCCAGTTTCCGCCGGCTGCTACCGAGGTATATGTATCTGCATTGCTTGCTATAGAAAACAGCAAAAAAGCAGTTGCAAGAAATAATTTAATTGAAATTTGGTTGATCTTTTTCATGATGATTATTTTTTAAATTATGTATAATATTTTCCAAGCTCTTTCATGATTATTTCCTTATTTCTTTCAGAAACGGGGAGGCTTTCACCATTACTCATTTCTATTTTTGTTTTTTTGGAATTTGAAATTCGAACGATATGATGAAAATTGACTAAATAATTTGGATGAACAGCAATAAATGGATGATCCTTTAATTGGCTACTAACGGTTTCAATATTTCCATCGAGCAATAGTGTATTATTGTTAACTAAAAAAAGTTTTGTTCCTTCGGGCATTGCTTTAAAAAAAATGATTTCATTGATCCTGAATAGGTGAACCTTGTCTTTTGATTGAATTTTCACTTTGAATTTGTCCTCATATCTGTCAATGATCTCTTTTATCAATGAGCTTCTGCCTGTTGACAGATCAATAAAATCCGAATCCAACCTGATGTTCGTTTTATTGGTTTCGAGAAAACGGTTCAGATCGTCCTGGATGCCGCTATCATCAATGATTATTATTCTGTCCATGTGAAAGTTTGGTCAAATTCAGGAATCGAATTTAATCCAACAACACCGCATGGGACCGGGTAAATTATTATTCGCAGGGATTGGGTTATTATTTGCAGAGGGTGGAGGGCGAAGAACAGATGCTTGAGTTTTTAATAGATTTGATTGGAATCGTTGAATCGGCAGACTGGTTAAATTGGTAAACCGGCTAACTAGGTGAAAGCTCTCTTCACGATATCGGAGGAAAAACCTGCTTGATTTGGGATAAAGAGATGAACCAGAACCCTGAACCATGAACTCTGAACTCTGAACTTACCTACCGGCCTTTAGGTTTGTAAAGTTATTTAATTTACAATATTGTATTATTAATAACAGGGGGTTTTAGGGGGAGTTGATAACTTTGAAAATTGTTAATAAAACAAAGAATGGGGTGAACTTTGCCTGCCGGCTAGGTTTTTAGGCCTGTTGCCTGTATCAGTCCCCATTCTTTCACTTGGCTACTAAGAACCAGATAGAATTTTAGATTTAACCTTTTAAAGGTCTTAGTTTAAGTAGCTATAAAATTATACATTCTTATGGATATAAAAGAAGTTATTGGGATAGATGTTGGGAAATTAAAAAATGAAGCCAGGCTTCATTTGGCCCAAAAGGTTTTTGAATTTGATAATACCCTTTCAGGTTTTAAACAAATGCAGAAATGGGTAATAAAGAATACTGGACTCCAAAAGGATCAATTAATGTTTGCATTTGAACATACTGGTTTATATTCATATCCCTTATCTTTATTTTTAACAGAAAACCAGTACAATTATGTTGTAATCCCGGGATTGGAACTAAAAAGGTCAATGGGGATCACCAGGGGCAAAGATGATAAAATTGATGCAAAAAGAATAGCCCTTTACACCTATGAAAAAAGGGAATCCTTAAGTCCTTACCAGCTTCCACAGAAAGAAATCATACAAATAAAACGTCTGTTGTCATTACGTGAAAAGCTGGTTAAACAACGTGCTGGATTTATTGGAACCCTGGGAGAGTACAAGCGTTTTTTGGTAAAAAAAGATAACCAAATGCTTTTTGATGTTCATGAGAAGATGATCATAGAGCTATCTAAACAAATTGATAAGCTTGAAAAACAACTGGATGATATTATCAAAGGCGATGGGCAATTAAAACAAATGTATGACCTGATAACCAGCATTAAAGGAATTGGCCCTCAAACTGCATTGTTTATGATTGCCTTTACCAATGGATTTTCTCAGTTCCAAAACTGGCGTAAATTTGCTTCCTATTGTGGTATAGCTCCATTCCCTAATACATCAGGGATATCAGTTCGGGGAAAAACTAAAGTGAGCAACCTGGCTAATAAAAAGATAAAATCACTACTGGATCTGTGTGCTAAAACGTCAATACAGTACAACATAGAAATGAAAATATATTACCAGAAACGTGTTGAAGAAGGAAAACCTAAAATGGCAACAATTAACATTATCAGGAATAAACTACTGTCAAGAATTTTTGCCGTTGTTCAAAGAGGAACCCCATATGTTAATACTTTAGCATATGCCTCATGAAATTGTTTATAACTTCAATAAATAACATTTGTATTAACCATAGAATACAGGCAGGCTCTGAACCCTTAAAAACCTCTACATCCGCTCAAATACCTTAAATAATTCTTCTCTTTTCCGCGAAGACACCGGAACAATGGAATCATCTGCAAGTACAAGGTGCCCTCCTTCGGTTTTATCGAAACGGGAAATATGGTCGAGATTAACGAGGTGGGATTGGTGGGTTCGGAAAAACCCGGCCGGTTCAAGCATTTCAGCAAATTCTTTGAGGGTGCGCGAAACAATGAGGCGCTCGCCATTATCAAGGTAAAAATTGGTGTAATTCACATCGGCTTCGCAGCGGATGATGTTTTTAACATGAATGATATGAATGCTTTCAGCCGTTTTTAACACGATCTTTTTGATCTTATCCAAATTGGCTAAAAGGGCGCTGATCTTTAATTCTGTTTCTTCCTGCTGGATCGCTTTCCCGGCTTTTTCAACGGCATTGAGCAGATCGGAGGCCACAACCGGTTTTAAGATATAATCCACCGCGCTGAATTTAAAAGCCTGAATGGCATATTCCTCGTGGGCTGTGATAAAGATCAGTTTGAATTGAAAACCGTTGAATTTTTTCAGCAAGTCGAAACCGGTTCCATCGGTAAGGTTTATATCAAGGAGAACTAAGTCGGGTTGGGTGCGGTTGATCAACTCAAAACCCGAGGCAACCGAATCGGCTTCCCCGGCAATGGTAAGAGAACTCCGGCTCAGGCCCAAAATATTAACAATGGTCTCCCTTGCTTTTGATTCATCATCAATAACGACGACTGAAAACATGTTGATTGTTTTTCCTTAATTGGTAATCTGATGACAAATATAACCAGAATCTAATTTCAGTAATTAATGATTTTATAAAACATTATCGCTTAATCTATACGGAACCTCTAAAACGACCCTTGTCCCAATAGCTTCCCCGGATTCCGCCTTCAAATCCTCGATTTGTAAAACAAACTTTTGCCGGAATTTTTTACCCAAATTGGCCAGGCGCTCCCGCGTAATACCGGTTGCCATGGATTGATGTTTACGATTAATTTCAAGTTCATGCGCTTTTTCACGACCTACACCATTATCTTCCACTATTATCCGGAGTAAAAACTTTTCCTTTTGAATTATAATCGTGAGATCTCCCTGTTCGGGTTTATGCCTGAGCCCATGTTCAATGGCATTTTCAATAAAGGGCTGCGCCATCATGGGTGGGATAAGCGTTTCCGCCGGATCAATGTTTTCATCCACATCAATCAAAAAATCAAACTTACCATCATATCGCAGCGATTGTAATTCAAGATAAGCCCTCAGCATCCGGAGCTCCTTTTCCAGCAATACAAACTCAACGCGTGAGTTTTCGAGGGTGATCCGCACCAGATCTGCAAATTTGGCCAGGAAATCTCCGGCTTTTACCGGGTCCTGTTTGTAAATATAACTTTGGATGGCTATGAGCGAATTAAAGGTAAAATGAGGGTTCATTTGTGAACGCATCAACTGCTGCTCAAGGGTGATCGCCCTTTGCCGGCTTCTCAACCTGAAGTTTCGGAATGTGATATAACCAATGATCAACAACAAACCAGCCACCCCAATGATGGTGTACATCATTCGGTTTCTACGGCTCAGGCGCAGGTTTTGTACTTCATTCTGTTCTTCGAGCAAGGCAAGCTGGGCCTCTTTTTTTTCAGTTTCATATTTCATCTCCATTTCCCGCACCGCCCTGTATTTTTCTGCACTGTAAATACTGTCCTTTAAAGCAATGAACTTTTGCTGCATATTAACTACCAACTTGTATTCTCCCAACTTATCATATATTTCCGACAGGTTCTTATATGCTTCTGCCTGCAATCCCAGATCACCAACCTGTATCGCCAATGCCAGCCCTTTTTCATTGGATCCAATTGCCAACGTGTATTCTTTTTGAAGTTTTTGAATTTCACCCAGCTTGATCAGCGCCTCTGCCTCTCTTGACATATCACCTTCTGAAGTAGATAAGCCGAGGGCTTTTTGATAAAAGTCCTGCGCCGTTTTCAGGTCCGATTCCGCACGATAGGTATCGCCGATCAAAAGATAACAATCGTCCTTTTCATGAGAGTATCCCGACTTCTCAAACAAATCCTTGGCCTGCTTATAAAACTCACGGGCCCTGTCGGTTTCGTTCAAACCGGCATACACATAACCAATATTCATGTAGCAAGTGGTTTCCCGCACAACATCATCGGTTTTTTTAGCCAGCACAAGCGCCCGGCTGTAATATTCAAGCGCCTTGTTATAATCATTTTGTTTGTGGTAAATATCGCCGATGTTCTGATAGCACGCTGCCACGCGCCGGTCGTGACCCATTGGTTCGAGGGTTGACAGGGCCTCAAGATAGTACTTCAGGGCAAGTGTCAGGTAACCCTGCTCTTTAAAAACATTGCCCAGGTTTACTTTATTGCTGGCGATCCAGGAGGTGTCCGTGGTTTGCTCAGCGAAAAAAAGCGATTGCTGATAATATTCAAGCGCCAGCTCATACTTCCCCTGGTTTTTGTAAACAATCCCAATTTCGCTCAGGCACTCCGAAAGCAATCCCGGATTCCCAATGTGTTTGGCAATTTCCAGGGCTTTAAAATCATATTCCAGGGCCTTTTCGTAATCGCTTCTGAAAAAATACTCTATCCCAAATTCGATTACCGCCCTAAGTTCTAATCTTTTATAAGTATCAAATTCTTCTCCCTCCTCAATTCCCGATTTACCCAGCCGATTGAGATTTGAATGGGTCATCTTCAGGGCTTTATCGTAATAATGGATCAGTGAATCGGAAGGGCCATTGATGTAAAGGTTTCCAAGATGAAAAAGGGTTTTAACGCGGGTTGAATCAACTGTTGTTTGCTGAAGTGCCAACAACAGGCTGTCTTTGACCTGATCAGCGAAACAAAGTTTTAGTAAAATAAGAAACCCTGCCGTAAGGATCAGTTTAAAAAAATATGTCGGGTTGGTTGCCATTTTGGAAAATCACAACCAAAAGTAAAAAATTAGAGGTTAAGATGAAAAAGTAAAAGCGGGCTTTTTACTAAATATTAAACATAAGAAAGCAGGTTGCCGAGCTTTTCAAATTTCTGTTGATAATCAGTAAGGGAGCGATGGATCACCTCATGGGCTTCATCTTTGCTAAAAACATGTGTAATCTCCACATCGCGCGGATTTCCGGGCAGATCTTTATAAGTCAGGAAGTAGTGTTTCAATCGGTCGACGACCAGGTCGGGCAAATCATTAATATCTTTTATTGACTGGTATACGGCATCATTATTCAGCACTGCCACAAGTTTATCATCCGATTCATTGCCGTCGATCATGCGGAAACCTCCAATGGGGCGAGCTCTTGCCAAAATATCGCCATGCGCAATGTCTTTTTCGGTGAGGATACAAATATCAATGGGGTCGCCATCGCCTTTTATGTCTTTTTTACCTGACTTTTCCATGCAAAACTCGGCAACCAGGTCGCCGCTGTATGTTTGCGGAATGAAGCCGTACAAGGCGGGAACCACGTTTGAATATTTTTGTGGCCGGTCAATCTTCAGATATCCGGTTTCTTTATCCACCTCGTATTTAACCGTATCGGTTGGAACCATTTCGATGAAACAAGTGATCACCTCAGGTGCGTCATTTCCGATATCCACACCGTGCCAGGGATGAGATTTATAGCGCAGGCCCATCAACTTACCGATGGGATCCATTAATTTATTCGATGACATATTTTTGCGTTTAGGGTATGCGTTGCAAAACTAATAATAAACTACTTTACAACCGGGAATCGTTGCCTTAAATCGGTCCACATCTTTTTGCGAAATCCGGGTGTTAAAGCATTCAACTGTTTTCAGTGACGAAATGTTCTCAATTTGTTTTAATCTTTTTACCTGTGTATTATTCAGGGCAAGAAATTCAAGATTGGAAAGGCCGGAAAGGGCTTTCAGGTTGTTTACCTGCGTACCAGAAATGTTCAGTGAATTTAAGTTGCTCAGTTCAGCAAGCGGACTTAGATCTGCAACGGGGGTGTTTTCAAAATCCAGAACTAAAAGTTTACTCAATGCAGTAAGCGGACTCAGATCGGCCACCGGGACCTGGTTAAAATGAATTTCGCGCAATTGCCTTAGTTCAGATAAGGGGCTTAAGCTTGAAACCTGTATTCCCTTAACGGCAAGCTTTTCTAGATTTTTCATTTTGGTGATCGGGAGCAATGAAATGATGTTCATCGATCCCGAAACATTAAGCTCAGTGGTGAAAGCAAGCGCATGCAACTGCTCTGTGGAAGGTGGTGCGTCAATTTTAAAAGTGGAAGTAAAATACTCTTTCCAGGCATCACTCAGCGAATTCCACCACTCCTGCATACCCGGTGTATCGTAAATTACAACGCAACCTTGATGATCCCGGGCAAACGCATAGGCAGTTTCTTCATTGATGCCACTGTTATCTGCAAATACAAATTTCAAATCCTCATTTTTAGTGAGCGGTTCAAGTGTACTCACCGCAGTATTTTCAATGTTGAGAACAGCCAATTTTTTGAGCCTTCCGGCAAAGTTCAAGTTCTTAACTGTTGATTCGGACAGGTTTACATCGGTCAATTCAAGCGCATCAGCAATGGGTGAATAATCTTCAACCTGAACACCTGAGGCATCCAATTTATGAAGATTATACAAACGTTTCACCGGAGCCAATGTGGTTACAGGCTGATCTTTCAATGACAATTCCTCCACCTGCAACAGGCTGTGTAATTCTTCTTTGCTGGGATTTTCACTCAACTGTGTGGCATTAATGATAAGATCTTTCCACGGTTTTTCAAGCTGCTGCCAGCTTTTAAGCAATTCTTCCGATTCGAAGATCACCAAAGTACCGGGATTCTTTTTCATAAATTCAATCGCCCGTTCACGTTTCATTTCCAAAACATCGGCAAAAACTTCCTCCGAGTCCCAGTAAATCCTTTTCAGGTTGGGCAGGCCATTTAAGGGGTAGAGGCTATCCACCAGGGTATAACTGATCCGAAGTACTTCCAGTGATTTTACTTCGGAAAGGGGTTGAAGTTGGGAAACCGTCGTGTGCTCAACATTCAGGTTCTTTAGCTGTCGAAGTTTTGAAACAGCCTCAAGATCATTGATCCGGGTACCGCTTGCATCCAACTCTTGCAGTTCCATGGCCCCTGAAAGATCATTCAGGGAAGCGACATGGGTATCGTTCATTTTCAAAACCTTCATTTTGGACAGTTCGCTGAGGGCTGCAATTTCAGTAATACGCAGCCCGGAAACATCCAGCTTTTCAAGGTTTGGCAAACCTCCAAGAAGATCAAGGTCATTTACCAGGGTAAAAGCGAGGTTGAGGTCTTTCAATGAGCGGCTGTATTGCAAGGGCGAAAGATCAACCACCGGAGTATTGGAGCAATCCAAAACCTCCAGCTTATTCAGGTTGCGCAGCGGAAACAAGCTGGTGATAAGCGTATTGGAGCAATTAACTGTGGTCAGCTCCGTGAGTTCAGAAAGCGGTTCCAGGTCGCGGACGGATTCGTATCCCGAAACATCAATGGTGCTTTGTTTTTTTAAACCGTTCAGGTAGATCATGATGGGTTTTGAATTCACAAAAAGCGTATCGGTGATGATATCCTCCTCTACCGCCCCGGTTCGCTGCGTAGGCAATTCCAACTGATAACGGGTATTGGTATCATTTTCACCCTGATGGATTTGACTGATGTAAATCAAACTATCTTCAAAATAAACGATATCGGACAGAGGAATAGAATCAAAAAGCACAATGTTGGCGCCGAGTATCTTCCGCCAGTTTGCGGCAAGGCTATTCCACCAATTACGTATCTCCTCCTTTTCGTTTATTTTAGTGGTGTAAATGCTGGCAATGCGCAGATCGTTTTTAGCCAGATCCAAATTTACCTCCATATACCGTACTTTCCGCGAATTGATTGAGTCACCGGTAACAGTGGTCGCCACCAGGTCGCGGTTAAAAGTTACCTTGAAAAAATGCCCGTTTTGATCATTGGTGAAATGATCGATGCTTACAACATGAAATTTAAAGCTGGCATTTTTAAAGAAAAACTCAATATCCTTCAAATAAGCCTGCACATCCTTATGCAAGGGAACATCCCGGTTTTCGTCGAGGTCATCTTCCACCTGAACTTTATCGTCTTTGAAAATTTTGAGGTAACTTTCATTGATCACAATTTCCTTCTCCTTGGCAGGTGATTCCGGATCGCCCAGAAAATTGAGGGATCCTTCGAGGTAATCCACCAATTGCTCCACTTGCTTATTATACCTGTTGATCTCATCTGTCGAAAGATCAGCACCCGGAGCTTGCGATATACCGGTTAAAGGAAGCAGGATGAACAATAAAACTGAAAAGCGTAGTGTATTTTTCATTTGCGTTACAAATTCAGGGTTATGGCAAATAAAATTTGATCAGGTCTTCTTTTTCCTTTTCCGAAATCTTATAAAGTTTTGAGATCAGCCAGCCCGAATTGTTACCGGGACGGTTAAAAAAAGTAACCTCAAAATACCATCCATCCACCTGGAAAAAATGAAACTTCAGCGGCCCGAGGTTCTGATATTCCATGTTTCCCATTTTCACTTCATAAAACAACAAAGTGCGGTAATCGGGTTTAAAAGATTTACTTGCGTAATATTCGGTATAGGTTGGATCCTGAAAAACCTTGTACATGTTCATAAAATCGAGCTCGTGACTCATGGGGTGTAAAAATTTACTTTTTACAAGCTCCTGATCACCCTTATTGAATTTTTTCAAAAACTTATCGAAATATACATTGGTGATCACCCATTTGTATCCCAGATTCTCCTGTTCAAGTTGCAGAAAAAGCAACAATGTTTCCTTCTTCTTGTAATACATAAAAGTTGCCGGAACCTCTGCAAACCAGTTGTCGCCATGAAAATCAAGAAAAACTGGATTATCACTGTCAGCTACGTGATTAATAAATTCCTCTTTCTGGCTTTTTTGAATAAAAGGACTCTCCTTGTCGAATAACATCTCCAGGTACACTTTTCGGAAGGCATTATCACGGTAAAGGCTGTCGCCGGGATAATAGCGATTCCCATAACGGTCTTCTTCATTATTAAACCTTCTGAAAAACTGGTTTACCTGTTTGGTTTGGGCATAGAGGTCGGTTTCATCGCCGGTGATGGAGCTCAAACTTCCCTGCCCGAATGCAGGCATTATAAAAGCGCAACAAAGCAAAATTAAAATAGTGATTGAATATTTCATGCTGCTATATACCTATGGAATTATAAAACAAAATTAGGATGAAAATCAAACCCTAAAGTTGTCATTTAAAATACTTTTCAAATAAATTACCGACATAAAAAAAGGCCTTCAAACGAAAGCCTTTTTTGTAATTTATGAGGCTTACTCTTTAGTGGTTTCTTTCACCCTGATATCACCGAGCAGCACATCCCAGAAACCGATCAGTTTACCTGCTATCTGTGTTTCTTTCCGTTTCACATAAACGGTAATGTCTTTTTTAGTCACATCCTGGTACACAAGGCCACCCTCCTGATCATAACCGGAAAACTTCTGGAAAATGGTAATTACACCCACGTAGGTACCATCCGGCTGACGTTCGAGGTCGCTTACATATTCAATTTTGTACCATTCAATGTCAACCTTGCTGTAGTTAAGTCGCATCAGTCGTTCCAGGTATTCGCGAACCTGGTAATAGTTGATCTCTTCTTTGTATAATGAGGATACGCCCACTTCGCTTCCTTCCATAAACAATTCGACTGCACGGTCGATTACCCTGTTGGCTTCTGAAAACGGGGTGTCTTTATCGCCGATCAAACTGATGTATTTACTCAAATCTCTAACCTTTTCAAGTGCAAGGCTATCAATTGCCTGTTTCCTTTCCGGACTCAGGTTATCCTGTGCCACGCCCTGCAGTGCAAAGCCGGCAAATAATAAAATGATGAGGGATTTATAGGTTTTCATAGGTTTAGTTTTTTATTAATTCAAGTGAAACAATTTGTCCGTAACCATCCATTTTAACACTGTAAACACTGTTGTTATAGTTTTTAGTGTCTTTCAGGTAATTGAGGTATTTTTCGATGGTAGTTGGTTTATCATAATCCACATCGGTGCCAGATTTACTGATAATGATCAGCACCGGAACATCCGGTGAAGAGAACATTTTCATAGCTTCGGCAATTTTTGCATTGGCTTCAGGAACGGTTTTGGAATTGGCAACCTGCTTGAAATACTCATCAATGTAATGATAGGTCTGTTCTTCCGCTGTTTCCTGTTTCTTTTGATCATCAAGCTGCTTCTGGCGCAAAGCTTCTTTTTGAGCGGCAATTTTTGCTTCCACTTGTTTGATCAGTTCATTAACACGGGTATCGTTGAGGTTCTGAGATTTGATATCATTTAGCCTTCTTTCCATTTCTACAACAGGCATTGTTCCATCGTCGTTCAAAATGGCCTCCAGTTCAGCGATGGCTTTAGCAACCCGATCGGCATACTCTTTTGCTGCTGCTTCCTGGGCCAGCTTTTTCTTACTTTTACAACCGCCTGTGCTGAATGCAATCCCTCCTACCAGCAATATTATGAACAGCCTGGGGATAATACTTTTGAAATAAAACTGTGTTTTCATTTTATTTGATTTTATGGTTTACTAATCTATTGATTTTCCAATATTTATTACCAACGAATAAATTGATTTTTTATTCAATTGCTTGCAAAATTATCTAATTTTAATGCCCGAAATTTCGATGAATAAAAAACATTTCAACATTCCGGTTTTCATTCCTGAGGCAGCCTGTCCGTTCCAGTGTATTTACTGTAACCAACGCAAAATATCGGGGCAATTGCACATTCCGGGGGATCAGGAAATCATCCAAATCATTGAATCGCGACTTCAAACTATGCCCATCGAAAATTCGGAAATTGAGTTGGCCTATTTCGGGGGAAATTTCACCGGATTTTCAATGGAACAGCAAACCAATTACCTCGATTTAGTTCAACCCTACATCCGTGATGGTCGGATCTCAGGGATCAGGTTATCTACCCGCCCCGATTATATCTCCGAAGAAATTTTGAAATTGCTAAAAACCAAACATGTAAGCACCATTGAACTGGGTGCACAATCGCTGGATGATGAAGTATTGAAGGCTTCAAAACGTGGTCATACTGCCGCCGAAACAATCAAAGCTTCCCAAATGATACTTGAATTTGGATTTAACCTGGGTTTGCAAATGATGATTGGTCTGCCGAGTGATTCAATAGATAAAGCGGTTTTTACGGCTCATAAAATCATTGAGCTCGGAGCCACCGAAACACGCATTTATCCAACCCTGGTGATCAGGGACACGTTACTTGAGAAAAAATATCATGCTGGTAAATTCCAACCACTTAGCCTCGAAGAAGCCATTGTTTGGTCTGCTAAGATTCTTCAGATTTTCGAGCAATCGAATGTTAAGGTTTTAAAGCTGGGATTGCATCCTTCGGATGGTTTGTTATCCGGCGCTGACCTGGTGGCAGGGCCCTGGCACCAATCGTTTCGGGAGCTTGTTTTAAGTGAGATCTGGCGCGAACAAATATTGCCCTTATTGAAGCATTCCGGACAGGGAATTACAATTGATGTTTCACCAAAAGAGATCAATTATGCTATTGGTTATAAGGGCTCAAACAAAAAATTACTGAGTTCAGGATTCGGTCGGGTTTTATTCAGGAATGATAGTAAACTACCGGGAAGGGCATTCAAATATTCAATCCTAACCTGAAAATTGATTTTAAGGGATTTTAGTTTCTTTCAGACCAGGAATGTATGATCTGTTGTAAAGCCTTTACACCATCTGTTAAGGCTGCTGGTCCGGGTTGCAGAATAATGGCTGAATCAATTTCGAATAAATCTTTGTTTTTAACGGCATTTATCTGATGCCAGCCTGCTCTTTTAATCACCCTGTCCGACCTGAATTTCCGCCCACACCAGGAACCCAAAATGATATCCGGATTTCTCTGAATAACGTCTTCGGGATTTGCAACGATCCTATCTTTGGCCAGGGGTTTGTTTTTATGTTCAGGAAAACAATCAATACCACCGGCAATCTCAATTAATTCGGTCACCCACTGAATGCCTGTGATCAAAGGGTTATACCATTCCTCAAAGTAAACCACAGGTTTAATTTTCAATGTTTCACTTTCCTGCCTTAATTTCCCCAGATTTTTCTCCGTCTCCCCGATGAACTCAGCAGCCTTTTCTCCTGCCCCAACCAACGAACCCAATTGCTGTATCATGTTGAAAATCCCTTCTACCGTCCGATGGTTGAAGATATGCACTTCAACGCCTTTTTTGATCAATTCTGAAGCAATTTCGGCCTGAATATCAGAAAAACCGATTACCAGATCAGGATTCAGATTAAGGATTTTATCAATATTGGCAGAGGTGAATGCAGAAACAACAGGCTTTTCCTTACGTGCAAGTGCCGGCCTGACGGTATAGGTTGAGATGCCCACAATCCTATCCTGTTCCCCCAATAAATAAAGGGTTTCGGTGGGTTCTTCGGTCATACAAACAATCCGTTTCGGATAACGGTCTTTCATCGAAGCCCCCTTCGTATCTCGTTTTCATATTCAGGAAAATAACGGTTTATCACCGGCAGGTCGAAACGGCTCATGATCATGGTATTGCTTTCGCGCTTAAGTAAAAATTCAAAGGAAATTTTAAGCAACGCTTTTTTGGAAATCTTACCTGAAGTGAGTTCATGATAATAGACATCTGAAAGCGTCACCTCATGTTTGGTAACAGAAGTTTGTTCTACAGTTACATGAAAGGTATTTGCATTGATTTCCTGAATTTTAATCATTTTTATTGTGTGATTAATGGCGGAGTCGGTTCAAGTTTAGCGGATGAAGATATAACCCTTCCATCGTATAAAATGTTTTGATGAAGGGGTGATTTTAATGCCGGAAAGGCACCTTTTAAAACATTGTTGGGCCTGTCGCCCTCAAAACCGAGGTATGAATATTTGCCGTAATGAGGCAACAGCCGCGCAAGCCCCGGGATAGCAGCCTGAACTGTGGTGGCCACAAATCCATAAGTAAATGCATTATCATTCGGATTAGGAATTACAAACACCAAAGAACCATTCTGTGAAAGCTCATCAATTTTAGCAATGTTTTCATCTCCTAAAAACACAGCATAGTCATTCGTTACCGGGAATGATCCGGCAAACTTATTCTCAAATCCCAATACCCAAACCGATTTATTCTCCGGCAGTTGGGAAACATCCTCATCCGTAATTATTTCCAGGTTTTTACCCTGGGCTACCTGCGATTTTTGCCAGGTTTCGGCCATTTGCTGGTAATCTTCCAAATACGCACTTTTAGCTGGTAAAATAATTACGCCATCGGTACTTCCATAAAGCTGTGATAATGCAGGCGGCACCTCTGATTTATCAAGTCTGCGGAACACATCAAACTGCGGATCCACTTCCAATCGAACCGGTTTATCCCGGTAACTAAATTCAATTTCCTGTTGCTTTGTATCCAATTCCACAAATTCCAATATTACAGTATCCTGAAAATAAACCGCAACGGGAACATTTATAAAGTACGGGGCACTTTCCTGAACCTGTTTCAGGGTAAATTTTAGCTGATAAATATCGCCTTCATTCACAACCTGATGATTTTCAAGTTTAAGATCCGGTGCACCTTTGCGCAGGGTCCATTGATCAAAAAAGGCTTGCAATTTCAGTCCCGACACCGCCTCAAAAGAGCTTTGAATATCATGATAAGAGGCAATGGTAAATTTGTGTTTTTCGTAAAAATCACGGTACGCCTCTGTAAACAATTTATCACCTACCTCTTTGCGGAGCATGTGGTTCATCATCAAACATTTTCCATAACCAATCGCTTCTTCTGCCGAGTTATTCCGCGAACGAAAATCGACCAGCGGAAAATCATTTTCACTGTTCACATAATCGGTGAACTTTTGCAAGGTTGTCTGCCGGTATTCTGCACCCTGACCCTGCTGTTCCTTCATTAAATGATCGGCCATGTATGCTGTGATCCCCTCGCACCAGTTCCCCGACTGCATATCAACATATACCGAGTTTCCCCACCAGTTGTGCAAAAGCTCATGCGGATAAGAGGTATATAAAATAAAAGGAAGTCGAATGACCCGTTCGCCAAGCAAGGTAAATGAAGGCATCCCGTATCCTGTTTCCCAGAAATTTTCAACCAAAGCAAATTTGGTATATGGATAAGGCCCGAGCAGGCTCTCATACATTTTCAGATACCCGGAAGTAACGCCAATGTAGCGGTTGGCAAGTTCCTCATCAGGAGTTCTAAGAAAGGCCTGAACTGCTATATTACCGGCCATTTGCTCATATTCCGTAAATTGAGCTGCTATCAAATATGCTTCCTCATCCGGGTTGGGTGATTCGTAGTGGACAAGTTGCAATCCATCCTTTTCATCGTTAATGGTACGTTTTCCCTGCGAAACCACATTCCAGCCTGCCGGAAGTGTAACGTCCAGATTAAAGGTAAAAAGCGGCTCTGCAAATGACGGTATCCAATAGGTTGAGCCGCCCAGGTAAACACCCATATCAGCAATAATGCCGCTGGTTTCGCTGAATCCCCGGGCCACAGCTTCGGCTCCTTCTTCAATTTGGTCGTTGATCACCCCCGAATATTCAAAAGTTATTTTTAAATCGCCAGTAAAATCCCCAACTTGAAGAGTATACTCCTTATACAATTGATCTGATTCTTTTCCGTCGGAGGGTTTTAAAGCAACACTTCCGGAGGAGATCTTCAAATCCAGGTTTTTATTCAGAAAAAATGAAATGGAACCCTGGTCAGCAGCAACTATAGCTGGAATGGTTACCTGATCCACAACGGTGATTTTGTTTTCAGGGATATCAAGTTTTGCATTAATTTCATGATGGATCAACTGACCGGATCCCAAAACAGAATAAAGCGCCAGTGCCAGAGATAGCAATATTTTTGAGCGTTTCATATGATAATCTTTAATTAAAAGCGAAATTACGACTTTTTAGGGGACGGTGGTAAATATGCTTTTGGTGTTACAACTTAATCAACCAAAATAATATCAAGTATTTTTACCGGGGGATGCAAATATTGATCTTTGGTTGGCATCTGCCAATATCGCTCCACGGCATCCATTCCTTTAACCACTTTCCCGAATGCAGCAAATCCCTGCCCGTCGGGATTGCGTTTCCCGCCATAATCAAGTTCCGGGTTATCACCGATGCATATAAAAAACTCCGAAGTGGCTGATCCGGGCTCATTTCGTGCCATTGAAATTACGCCATCTTTATGAATGATACCTGTTTGTAGGGTAGTTTCATGTTCAATAGGTGGCAACATCAGCGGATGAAAATCATCCTTCAATCCACCTTGCAAAACCTTAATTTTGTACTTCGATCCTGCCTGGTTGTCATCCCTAACAGCCCTGTAAAAACTGGAATTTTTGAATCGGCCTTCTGCACAATATTGCATGAAATTTTTCACGGTAAGGGGCGCTTTGTCAGGATAAAGTTCTATTTCAATGGAGGCATCTTCGGTGATAATCACAACATGCGGATATTCATTTGAACAGCCTGCCAAAAGCACAAAGCAAATAATGAGGAATAGATTAGTTGAAATTCTAACCATGAATCTTTTCTTTTGACGAAACTAAGGATTTTTCATATTCGGCCAAAGTTTATTACTAAGTTTACGGCATCTTAATGCTGATTTTTTATGCTCATTATAGCCGATAAACGTATTCCCGCTGCTGCTCGAAAAAAACTGAGTGAATATGGAGAAGTCGTTCTGTTTAAAACTTCTGGCTTGACCTACGAAGCCATTTCAGGGCACCCGGACATTTTTTTCTGCGCAGTGAACGGCCAATTGATTGTTGCACCCAACCTTCCTGAAAACTATAAATCCATTCTCAGAAATCATCAAATTTCATGCATGGAAGGCGAGCAACCGGTGGGTGGTAAATACCCTGAAAATGCGGCTTACAACGTTGTTTCAAATGATAAATATCTCTTTCACAACTTCCGTTATACCGATTCCAAAATCAATGAACTGGCGGATGATTTGGATTTGATCCATGTGAACCAGGGTTATTGCAGGTGCAATTTATTGCCCTTGAAAAATGATCATTACATCACCTCGGATGAAGGTATCAGGCGGGTTTTGGAGAACTATCATTTCGATGTGCTTTATGTGGATCCAAAGGACATTTTGCTTCCCGGGATGAAACATGGATTCTTTGGGGGTTGTTGTGGTGTTTGGGAAAACAAGGTTTTTATCCTTGGCAATTTAAATCATTTTGGCGATGGTAAAAAAGTAAGAACCTATCTTCAACATCTCCATTACGAAATCATCGAATTGTATGACGGGCCTTTGTTTGATGGGGGGAGTGTTTTATTTATTGCTTAACCGCAAGGTTCGCAAAGGTGGTGCAATGTTCGCCAGGAATAGCTAAGGTTTATGGAAATATAATCATAAACCATGAATAAATTGAGATCTAAGAAATTGTTATAATCCTCCATTTCCACTTAATAAGAACTTCTTCAGCTTTGGCTATTCATACCATGATCTAAATGGTCGCCAGATATCGTTCTGAACAACATAGCGTCCTTGGCGTAAAACTTAGCGCCCTTTGCGGTTAAGTAATTTCCATTAACGAATGTTTATCGTTCCTCTCCCATTTTTATTAATTTCGCGGCTCAATTTAAAATCTCAAAATCATGCTTCGATCACACACTTGCGGAGAACTGAATATCAATCATATCAATGAATCGGTAACCCTTTCGGGATGGGTGCAAAAATCACGCGATCTGGGCGGGATGACCTTCGTCGACCTGCGCGACCGCTATGGAATTACCCAGTTGGTTTTTAATATGGATACCGATGCCGGCCTTTGTAAACAAGCCCGGAAACTGGGCCGCGAATTCGTGATAAAAGCCACCGGCAAAGTAGCTGAACGGAGCAACAAAAACCTGAAAATCCCAACAGGTGAGATCGAGATCATTGTTTCGGAACTGGAGATTTTAAACACCTCAGAAGTGCCCCCTTTCACCATCGAAGATGAAACCGACGGCGGTGAAGACCTTCGTATGAAATTCCGCTACCTCGATTTACGCAGGAATCCCATTAAAAACAACATGGCGTTACGCCACAAGATGGCCATCGAAACAAGAAGTTACCTGGATTCACAAGGATTCTTTGAGATCGAAACACCCTTCCTGATCAAATCCACACCCGAAGGTGCCCGCGATTTTGTGGTTCCTTCCAGGATGAATGAAGGACAGTTTTATGCACTGCCCCAATCCCCACAAACTTTCAAGCAACTGCTCATGGTAGCCGGTTACGACCGCTATTTCCAGATCGTTCGTTGTTTCAGAGATGAGGACCTGCGCGCCGACCGTCAGCCGGAATTTACCCAGATCGACTGCGAAATGGCCTTTGTTACGCAGGATGACGTGCTTTCAACCTTTGAAGGGATGACCAAACACCTTTTTAAAAAAGTGAAAGGCATCGGGATTGACTATGATTTCCCCAGAATGTCGTACGATGATGCCATGCGCCTTTATGGTTCTGATAAACCCGATATCCGTTTCGGGATGCAATTCGTGGAACTGAATGAGCTGGCACAGGGAAAAGGCTTTGGTGTATTTGATGATGCAGAACTGGTGGTTGGGATCAATGCTGAAGGATGTGCCGAATATTCGCGTAAGCAGCTCGACCAACTTACCGATTTCGTGAAAAAACCACAGATTGGGGCCAAAGGGCTGGTTTATGTAAAATATAACCAGGACGGAACGGTAAAATCTTCCGTGGATAAATTTTTTGATGAAAATGCATTAAAAGCCTGGGCTGAAAAATTCGGGGCCAAACCGGGCGACCTGATGCTGGTCCTGGCCGGCGATGCAAACAAAACCCGGAAAGCGCTCAACGAACTTCGGCTGGAAATGGGTAAGCAACTTGGGCTGCGTGATCCAAAAGTATTCAAACCGCTCTGGGTGGTCGATTTCCCGTTGCTGGAATGGGATGAAGAAACCAACCGTTTTTATGCCATGCACCATCCGTTTACCTCACCCAAACCGGAAGATGTTCCATTGCTCGAAAACGCTCCCGGCAAGGTAAGGGCCAATGCTTACGACCTCGTGATCAATGGCGTGGAGATCGGTGGGGGTTCCATTCGTATTCACAATAAAGGTCTTCAGAAGAAAATGTTTGAGATCCTCGGTTTCAGCGATGAAGAAGCACAAAATCAATTCGGATTCCTGATGAATGCCTTTGAATACGGTGCACCGCCACATGGTGGAATTGCCCTTGGGTTCGACCGCTTGACTGCGTTGTTTGGCGGTTCCGATTCTATCCGTGATTTCATTGCTTTCCCGAAAAACAATGCCGGAAGGGATATGATGATTGATTCGCCATCAACAATTTCGCAAGAGCAATTGGATGAATTGCGGTTGAAAATTGTAAAATAGCTATTAGAGGAAGATGTTTATTTATTTTTACAATGTTTTCCCATTATGTCTAAATTATTTGATCTATAATAATCTGCATTTTTCGTAATTTCATTTCTCATCCAATTAATAGTTTCTTCTAATTCGGGTGATAATGCATGTGGCTTAATATCAGGTTTTTTAGGATTATTTCTTATAGTATAAAATACATCAGCAAAAAAACCAAGTAAAACCAAACCTATACCTGAATAAAAAATAATTTCTAAACTTTTAGATTGTGAAGATTTACTAAGAAATTGTTCTACTAAGTATATTCCCAGAACAATTAATGTAACAACAACTCCAAACTTTTTAATGAAGTTACCTATCCAATCAAAGAATCTTGCAAAGTTTCCTTTAAGTTCCATAAATGTCAGTTATTTGATAAAATTATTTTGCCGGACTTTTCTGAGTTACCAATATTAATTCTATATATAAACATACTCGGTTTTAGATTTGCCGGAAACCATTTATATATATGTTTTCCTTGGTCAACTTTTTCCTCAACTAATAATTCGATTTCTTTTCCATACAAATTAAATATACGTATTACTATTTGAGTTGTTTTCTTGACATCAATTTCAAAATTCAATTCATTACTAAATGGGTTGGGGTATGCAATGACCTTCAATTGTTGGGTTTGAATATTTGATGATTCACTAAATTCACCAGTAATATAGGGCATATCAAAATCAATTGAACCTATCTTTCGAAGCTGAATTTTCCGAAATGCAGGTCCATACTCACCTAATAGCGATACAGGACTATGAATATTTAAACCATCTGCACCATAAGTTTGCACATAGCTAAAAAGACCACTATAAAATTTTGCGGGGAATACCCATTCTTCAGTAAGGTTTTGCGACAAAATAATGGGGGTTTCTGTTTCACTAGATAATTGAAATATATAACTCTCTAGGTCAAATGGAACTGGCCATTGCGGATCCCAAGTGCCATTGCAGAAGTTGTGCCAATCCTCAAAATCTGATAGCCAAAAATTGCCATCATATGGAACAATTAAACCATCCGCAATTTCTGCCATTTTTAATTTATCTTCATGTCCATCAAAGCTGCTATAACATGACCATGAAACAGGAAAAGAAGTTATTAAAACACCTAAATTGGAGTTAATACTTTTTATTGTTTCAATCAATTCAATTCCATATGACTCAATAAGATTTTCTTGCCATCCATCTCCAGTATTAAATTGATCACAACTTGGATTGCCCCCCATTTCAGTTGCATAGCTTATTGTATCCCAATATAAATGAGATAGAATAATCCCAGAAAGACCATTTATGCCAGATATTTCCTCAAGCATAAGATTGATGTTTTCCCTATATTCACATATACAAGGTGAAATAGACATATTTGGGTAATTTTCAATTGGATTAGAGACGAGAATTTGCCTGTAATTATTGAAATTTTGATCAAGTGTATATTTATCGGCTAATACACTAAATCCAGCAAAAATTTGAATATTATTTCCCTGATTTGCATTTATCAGTTGACCTAGGGCATCAAATTCAAATTGATCTGGAAACAATGAAGTAGAATAATATAGATGCCCAAGTTCGGTTTTGACAGTTAGAATTATTGAATTAAATCCTCCAGATATAGCTTGGTCAATTAGAAAATCTGGTCCAAATTCTTCTACATCACCAGGGTTTACCCAAAATGATTTGAATCCTTCAACAGAAGAACCAGAATAATTCATTATGTTCTTAATCTTCTCAATAAGTTTATCTTCTTTTTTTGGAGGGCCTAATGAATCTCCAGTCCATTTGGTGTAGTTGCAAGTATTGGGATCTGAACCAAATGGGCAATGAATTTCAATGTTAAGCCAATCTTCACTATCTTTATCATAAAACATTGATCCTCGAGTTGGAATCCCAATAGATTTAGCCCAACCAGTCATATTTCTTAATGGGAATGCAGAATTCGTTAATTTATGTCTTTGCTGTTCTGATGTTGACATATTTTGACCAAAAGAACGTTTATAAATTACATATTCTCCATATGAATTCATTGAGTAATATAACTGTTGTGCAACATCAAAATAATTTGTTAATGTTCCTGCAATATCCTTCGCAGTCTTAAACATATCATATTGTCCGACAGAAAAAGGATTATATCTTCGATAAGTTTTATGCCAATTATTATTAACTGAGGAAAAATGTTCAAATCCATCTGGGGTATCCCATGGTACTAGTCCTTTTGAAGAAATTATCAATAATTCCTTGGATTCAGGCATTATTCCATAAAATGCGTAAAATCTTAAGATAGAAGACAATAAGTAAAAGGTTTCAGGAATTCGAATATGGCCGTTATTAAATTCAAATAAATCCGGTATAGTGTTATTTGTAATTAGGATATCCAGAATGCTTTGACAAAACTCGACATACTCCGACCTTAAAAAAGAATTTTGGAATAATTCCTCACTAATTGAGATATCTGGGTACAAATTTACCGGAGGATTAATAACTGAAATTTCCTCAAATTGGACATACAATCCTTGGTCAAGAAGTAAAATAGATTTAGTAAACATTTCAAGGGCTGTTGCAAAATTACATGTGTCGGAAGCAATAGGGATTACTTCAGGAACCAACCTGTAGGTTTCCATATAGTCAGACGCATACTCAGCACAATCCAGAACTTGACTTTGATATATTGTACCCAACGTCCTAAAACCAAAAGTCATTACTAAAAGAACTGTAAGTATTAAAGTAATCGATTTCATTATTTATATTTTTTCCCTGAAAAACAAATTTCATAGAATTAAAAGAAAATGCAATAGATTATATCTCCTATTTGATGAAGTAGACGTTTTTAACAATAGAACCAGATGTTTTGCAAATAAAAGGAGAACTCAATAAAAGGTGGTCTAAATATCAGTCAGATTCTTAATCGTATTTCTTGGAATTTCAAAAAGAATATTCTTGCCATTAAACATAAGTATGCAAGTTTTTTTCTTTCTATTTACTTCTTTTAAAAAGTCAAGGTTTATAACTACAGATCGGCTGATGCGAAAAAAATTTGGGAAAGTAAGATGATCGGCAATCTTACCAAGATTAAACGTAGAGATTTCCATTACACCTGTTTTAAGATATATTTCTGTGTAGCTCCCATCTGCTTTGCAATAGATAATTTCCTGTGGATCAATCAGAATGTATCCTTCGCGGGTATTAAGCTTAATCCTGTGCTTGTGATCTAACCTGGCAAAGAATAATTCAACCCTTTGGCTAAAATCTATTTGGACCTTTTGCTCCAAAATGCGAACAATTGTTTGATGCAGATCATTTTTATCGACAGGTTTTAATAGATAATCAAATGCAGCATATCTGAATGCCTCAATTGCATATTTATCGTAAGCCGTTATAAAGACAATAAAGGGCGAATGAATTGAATTTTTCAATAACTTTAACAATTCAAAACCATTTTTTTCAGGCATTTCAACATCCAGAAATACAATATCAGGAATTAGATCCAATACCATTTGGAAAGCTTGATCAACGCTTGAAGCTTTTGCAATTATCTCAATATTGCTCATTTCCATGACGAGATTTTCAAGAAGATTTCTTGCCTTTTCTTCATCATCAACGATTAGGGCGGTTAGATTTTTTTGCATGTTAATTGATTGAGAGTTTAATTATCACTTTTGTACCGCTCGGGATGCCTGTTTCATCGTAAAGATCTTCTACCTGATAATCAATTTTCGTATGATAATATTCATTGAAGAGCTCAAAATACTGCTTCATAATTTTATCTCCCTTACCCGTTGAGCGGCTCCCGATTTCTTTGGCTTTTTTCCTGCCAACTCCATTGTCAATAATTTCACAAACCAATTCGTTCGATTCGTTGCGAATATTTATTATAACGCTGCCCGGACCCTTAAGATGCGCAATCCCATGTTTAATCGCATTTTCTGCATAGGCCTGGAGCATCATCTTTGGAACCATAATTTCTCTATTAACACCCTCAGCGATGTTAATTTCAAATGACAGTTTTTCACCAAACCTGAATTTTTGTATATCAAGATAATTATTCACAAAATCCAGCTCCTCATGGAGTGTCCTGGAAATTTGATCACTGCTTTCGAGGGTTTGCCTGATCAGTTTTGAAAATTTTGTAAAAAAATTATAAGCCAGCTCTTTTCTTTCATCATAAATAACTGCAGCAATTGAATTTAATGCATTGAAGGTAAAATGAGGCTCTAACTGATTCCGGATGGATTTCAACTGAAGTTCATTCAATTTTTGCTTCATCGCAAACCGTCGCCTTATTTGATTTTTTTGCATCTTGTTAATTAGCAAGTTCAAAAACAAAATCAATAAAAAAATTACTGAATAGATAACATATTCCCAATAGTGCATGGGATTGATGCGATATTCAAAAAGCAACAACTGTTTACCCTTTTGGACACAAAATTGCGGATGCTTATCACCTAATTGCAGAGTGGAAAGAAGTATGGGGGAGTCATTTTGAAAACTGTAGGATAACATATTTTTGAAATTGTCATCAAGGATATACATTTTGTTGTTTTGTACCGCATTTATGACAAACTCATTACTACCATCATTATTCAGATCCATAACGATGATATTCGAATTTATTCCATCCGCAAATTCCAGTTTTTTTTCTTCTAAAAATTCTAATTCTAAGTTATACATGAAGTACCTTCCAACGTTTGTAGGAATAATCAATTCATCCCGGTTTTTAATAACCCTGCCATGCCTTGTTGTAAATGGGGATTCAACCTTTGGAACCATGACTTTTTTTTCAATTTCTCCGCTTTTGTTTATGAGAAGTAATGACGATGAAAGACTATCGTTGCCATAAACTTTAATAAAAGCAATTATCTTCTTATTAGTTGGTCCTTCACCAGAAAGGGTAATTACGTTGCCCAGTGAATAAGCAAAAGCTATTGGTTTAAAAAAATATTTCAACTTATTGTTAAAAGCAAATAACAATCCTTTTCTATCTGTGATTAATACACTATCGGCTGTTTCTGGGTAATTTGAAGGGGACCAGGTGCTGGTAAAGATTTCTTTGGAACCGTCATCATCTATATCAAAAATTGTAAAATCCTGGATCACATTGCCGCATTCTGCTGACGTGATTAATTCGTCTTTTTTAATATTGTAAATAAATACTTTTCTTGGGAAAATACTATAACCACCATTAACTGCAAAAACCAATTCTTCTGAACCATCTCCGTCGAGGTCTGAAAATTTAGCTTCTGAAAAAAAGTAGTCATATTTCCCATTTTTCTGGTGAACAGTTGTAACAAACCTCCTTTCAATAAGGAATTTCTTTTCGGTGTAAATATCCAATCCATTGAGGAAAATTGAATCGTTTGATTGGGAGAAAATAAATATCCATTTGAGATTTGAATGATTAAAATTATTGGTGATAATTTCGTGCATATTAGCCAGTGAGCAGTTTAGGTTGTATTGTCCGATTGTTTTTCCTGTGTGGCTTCGCACATAAACCATTCCCTGCCCTTTGTGGTTATTTCCAAATATTATTTGCTCACTACAATTATCACCATCGAGATCATCAAATGAAACAATAGCATTAAAATCCAATCCGGATGCCCGGATAAACTCCAGTTTATATTTATCAAAAATATCAGGCAATAAAAGCGTAATCGCAATCGTGAACATGATCGATAAAAAAAACGGATGCACTGCTATTGAAATAAGCCGGTTCAAGGTAATAATTAATTAATCTCTGGTTTTATTAGGGAAACGAAGATAAGAAACATTATGCTTTACTTATTGAAAATGCTCCTGGAAAAACGAAATTGATCAAAAAAAACCGGAAATTAAACCAAAATATTTTTGTATTTTCGAAAAGCAACCTAAATGATTAGCAATCATTAATCAAAATAAGGTTTATGAAAACAAAAAAATCAATTCTCGCAACTGTTCTATTTCTATTTTTTGCATTTTCAATATCAGCCCAAAACCAGGAAAATGAGTTTAACTCCTCCCCAACAAAATCAAGCAACACAGAGCTCAACATCGGTGTAGCTGATATTTTTGCAAAACCCTACCTGGTTTTTTACGATGCGTATTACATTTATCCGGTTCAACTGATTTCATATGCCAAAAGTCCGGGTCTGGTGCTGGGTATGAAGTTCCATAATCAAAATGGAGCTTTTCGTCTGAGTTCTAAGTTCAGCTATCAAAAGCGCCACCTCACCGACCCTGACAATGCGGATTACGATTATTCTGACAGTGATAACCTGGCCTATTGGTTTTATGCTGGGCATGAGTGGCACAGCAGGTTTAAAAGAGCTACTATTTTTTATGGTTTTGACCTTGCTTATGGTCATGAAAAGTACAAGGCCTATAATGAACAATTCGGGGATATTAATGAAAGCAGCAGGAAAACAAATGCTGTTGGACTAAGCCCATTGATTGGATTTAATTATTTTCTCACACCACAAATTTCACTGGGAACAGAATTTAAAATCAACTTTCTCACTTTTACTGCAAAGGATCATTACCATAGCGAAAGTTCAGATGGGATTGGCAATTATTATTATTCCGACTCAGAAACCAAAGAAACCGGTTCCGATATCAACTTCGGGCCTTTGGGATATCTTTCACTTAATATTTACTTCTGATTTCCAATCCCTTGATCTTCTATAAGAACTGATTTCCAATTGAGCCGGATAATGTTAATTTTGCGGTCAAATTAAAATGATGACTGCTTCCGACATAGAGATCATGTCCCCCGTGGGTTCTTACGAATCGCTGATGGCTGCCATACAAGGCGGTGCCAATTCCGTTTATTTTGGCATTGGCCATTTGAATATGCGCTCCAAATCGAGTAAAAACTTCACGCTGGATGACCTGAAAGAGATCTCTTCCATTGCACAAAAAAACAAGCTGCGCACCTACATTACCCTCAACACGGTTATCTATGACGAGGAACTGGAGGAGATGAAAAAAATCGTGGATGCTGCCAAAGAAAACAAGATTACGGCCATCATCGCTTCCGATCAATCGGTGATACAGTATGCCAACGAAGCCGGTATGGAAGTGCACATGAGCACACAAACCAACATCACCAACATTTCTGCTGTTAAATTCTGGTCGAATTTTGCCGACGTGATGGTAACCGCCCGGGAACTCAACCTCGGCCAGGTGAAAGAGATCACCCGGGAAATTGAAAAACAACAAATCAAAGGGCCATCGGGGAATTTGGTTCAGATTGAGGTTTTTGCCCATGGTGCGCTATGCATGGCTGTTTCAGGAAAATGCTATTTGAGTTTGGATAACCTGAATTCCTCTGCTAATCGTGGTGCCTGCCTGCAGCAATGCCGCCGGCCCTATCACGTTACCGACGATGATGGCATCGAACTGGTGGTGGACAATGAATACATCATGTCGCCCAAAGATTTGAAAACGCTGGATTTCCTCGATAAGATCCTTGATGCCGGTGTTCGAGTCCTGAAAATTGAAGGCCGTGGCCGCTCCGGCGATTATGTTAAAACCGTTACGCAAGTTTACCGCGAAGCTGCTAATGCATACTTCGAAGGAACTTTCACGAAGGATAAACTCGCAACCTGGAACGCGCAACTCGCAACCGTCTATAACCGCGGTTTCTGGGATGGCTACTACCTGGGGCGCAAAATGGGTGAATGGACCGAACAATATGGTTCGCAGGCAACGAAAAAGAAAGTGTATGTTGGAAAAGTGACTAACTATTTCTCAAAACTGGGTGTGGCTGAGATCAAAATGGAGACGCATGATCTGAACCTTGGTGAGGAAATAAAAATACTTGGGCCGACAACCGGTGTGGTGGAAGAAGTTGTTAAGGAAATCCGGGTGGAATTAAAGCCGGTGGATAAAACTGTAAAGGGTGAGGATTGTTCCATTCCTGTGAAGGAATTGGTAAGGCGTGGGGATAAGGTGTATAAGATCGTGGATTCTGACTGACCTCAATATTTTTTTAGCATAAATTTTTTTTATTCATTACTAATGCATAAATTTGTGCATTACTAATGCATATGTTTATCAATCATGATTTTAGCATCTGATCTTCAAAAAATTATAGCTTCTCAGTATGAATCCTTGCGTATTCCTGAAAACCTCGTTACCCGTTCAGTTTTAAATGAAATTGACCCAACCATCCCTTTTGCGATCGTATTGTCGGGTATTAGGCGTTGCGGCAAAAGCACACTTTTATTCCAATTGCTTCAGAAATTTCAGTCCATGAATTATCTGAACTTTGAAGATCCACGTTTGGTGAACTTTGAATTAAGCGATTTTGAAAGGGTCGACAAATTATTCAATGAAAAAGAAAATGCATCCGATCTCTATTTTTTCGATGAGATACAAAATGTCGATCGCTGGGAAATGTTTGTTCGTTCACTTCTCGACCAGAATAAACATGTAATACTTACGGGTTCGAATTCATCATTACTGAGCCGGGAATTAGGTTCGAGGTTAACAGGCAGGCATTTACAATTCGAGCTATTTCCATTTAATTATACTGAATTTTTATCGTTTTCCGGCAAAATTCCGGGAACCGGATCATTTTCAGATTATATTGAAACCGGCGGATTTCCCGAATTTATACGATTTGAAAGGATACAAATATTACAACAACTGCTCAGTGACATTCTGAACCGCGATATTGCCGTCAGGAATAATATTCGAAATGTCAGACAACTCAATGAACTGATCATCTTTTTATTGGCCAATACGGGTAAACCATTTTCATTGAATGGATTGCAAAAAAGCTTTCAATTCGGCTCCGTAAATACAGTGAAAGATTTCATTTCTTATTTCGAAGATGCTTACCTGGTTTTTACCATTCCGAAGTTTGCGTATTCACTTAAGAAACAAGCAACAAACCCAAAGAAAACTTATGCCATTGATACCGGCATGATCAAGGCCAATACAACGCGCTTTTCGGAAGATCACGGGCGATTGCTGGAAAACATCGTATTTCTTCATCTCAGGAGAAAATACGACTCCATTTTTTATTTTAAAGAAAAAAACGAATGTGATTTTGTGGTCTTTGAAAAGGACAAAATAACAAAAGCCTTTCAGGTGTGTTATGAATTAAATGACGGCAACATGCAACGTGAAACCGCCGGTTGTAAAGAAGCCATGCAGATGTTCGGATTAAACGAGAGTTCGATCATTACCCTTGAGCAGGAAGATACCATCAATGAAGGTGATTTGAAAATAAATATCGAACCGGCCTGGAAATGGTTTTCGACATTTGAATAAAATAATAAAATAATGTGCTCGCAGATTTCGGAGATCACGCAGAAATTCCGCGAAATCTGCGCGATCTGCGAGAAAAAAACAGCAATGAACTACTTCAACCTCCATACACACAGCCACTTTTGCGATGGCAAAGAAGCACCCGAAGCATATGTGAATCGCGCTATCGAACTTGGCTTTCATACGCTGGGATTTTCAAGCCACGCCCCGGTGCCCTTTGAAAATAAATTCGCTTTGCGTGAGGAGAGACTTGATGAATATTTTCAAACCATTCGAAATCTGCAATCAAAATATAAGAATCAAATCAAAATTCTGCTTTCGCTGGAGATCGATTTTATTCCCGGCATTACCAGAGATTTTGCAGAATTTGTCAAAGCGGGCAATCTCGACTACACAATCGGTGGTGTTCATTTGATAAAGAAAAAAGGAATCGAAGAACTTTGGTTTATTGATGGCCCCTTGCAGGAACGATACGATGAAGGTTTGCAAAAATTGTTTAACGGTCATGGCCGGCAGGGTGTGGAAGCCTATTATCAGCAGGTTTTGGAAATGATCGCCACCCAAAAACCCGATATTATCGCCCATTTAGATAAGATCAAGATGCACAACAAAAACCGCTATTTTTCGGAAGAGGAAGGCTGGTACAGGGATCTGGTTTGGAAGGTTTTGAAATACGTAGCCACTGAAACCAATTGTATCATTGAAGTTAATACACGCGGACTTTACAAAAAGCGGGCTGAGACCTATTTCCCTTCCCCGGAAATTCTGGAACAAATTCATCATTTAAAAATTCCCATCACCCTCAACTCAGATGCCCACCACCCCGATGAGCTGGATAAATTTTTTCCGGAGGCACTTGAAACACTTAAAGATATTGGGTTTAAGGAGTTGGTCTATTTTGAGGGGAAGGATCGAAAACAACAATCACTTTAATTCCCGGAAAGGTTTTAACAGGAATGATTAGCGTCCTGATAGTCTCGATAGCCATCGGGATCGGGATTAGAAGTTAATCAAAAACCATCTTCACATGCTCAATTTCCGCTTCCCAAAAATGCGCCCCCTCTTCTTTAAAACCAACCCGTTTGTAATAATTAACTGCCCTTACTTGTGAATGAAGGTAAACAGGCTTAAGCAGCGGCTTTACATCATTTAAAACTTCCTTCAGCAAAACTGTTCCCACTCCTTTGTTCCGGTATTCTTTCAGCAAAGCAAATCGCTCCAACTTAATACCCTTTGCTGTTTCGCGCCAGCGGGCCGTGGCAACAGCTTTATCATCCACAAATAGCAGGTAATAATTTCCTTCCTTCTCGTATTCATATTCTATTTCAGGATCAACATGCTGCTCATCAATGAATACCGTTTTCCGGATTTCATTGGAAAGTTTCATCATTTTTTTATCATCTAACCTGAACTTGCGGATTTCCATGATTCAATTTTTTTCACAAATTTAGTTATTTCAACCTGTCAGTTTCCTACAACTGGGCTTCAACAGTTATAAGTACCATTTATTTAGTAATCTTTAACAATAGCCTCCCTTTGCCAATCCTTAAAATTACTAATTTAGCGAGGTTACAAAAAATGGCTTCACCCGAAGAAAAATATAACCGTCGCCGACTCAGGGGCTCCTACATCACCACGGTGGTGAGTATCTCCCTGGTGCTTTTTATGCTGGGCCTTTTGGGTTTGATCATTTTGCATGCGCAAAAGCTTTCGGATTATGTGAAAGAAAATATCGGTTTTTCTATTATCATGAAAGACAATGTGAAGGAAGCCGGGATCATTCAATTGCAAAAGATACTGGATGCCACGCCTTATGTAAAATCTACAAAGTATATCACCAAGGAGCAGGCTGCTGAAGAATTTGCACAGGAACTGGGCGAAGATTTCACCAGTTTTTTGGGTTACAATCCTTTGCTCCCTACCATCGAAGTGCGGTTTAATGCCGAATATGCCAATAACGACAGCCTGACCATCATTAAAGATAAAATCCTTGATAACGCAAATGTTAAGGAAGTGTGGTACCAGGAATCGCTGGTGGATGTGGTAAACAAAAACGTTCGGAAAATCGGGATCATCATCCTTGGCTTCAGCGGGCTTTTACTGCTCATCAGCATTGCGTTGATCAATAATACGATTCGTTTGTCGGTTTATTCAAAAAGATTCCTGATCAGGAGCATGCAGTTGGTGGGTGCAACCCGCCGATTTATCAGCAAACCGTTTATCCTGAAAGGCATTGTTCAGGGTATCTTTGGGGCTATTCTGGCAGTAATTCTGTTAGGCGGAATTGTCTACATTTCTCAAAGAGAAGTTCCCGAACTGGTGAGTTTGCAGGATATTGACCTCTACCTTTCATTACTTGGCATCGTTATTCTGCTGGGCATCATTATTACCTGGCTTTCAAACTACTTTGCCGTGAGGAAGTACATCAAGATAAAATCTGAAAATCTATACTTTTAACAACAAAATCATACCTTTGCAACTTTAAAATCAAAACGGATGGCAAAACAAACAAAACAAAAAGAGACTAAAAAACAAGGCAGTTCGGTTGAACCGGCTGGCAGCACTGGTTTTGCTTTTGGTAAAGAAAATTACCGGCTATTGTTCATTGGCCTTGCTTTAATTTTAGTAGGCTTCCTTTTGATGATCGGAGGCGGGTCCGACGATCCCAACGTGTTTAGTGATAAAATCTTCAATTTTCGGAGGCTCACGCTGGCTCCAATCCTGATCCTGGCGGGTTATGTGATTGAGATCCTTGCCATCATGAAAAAACCAAAAGATTAATTTCCCGTATTACATCATAGCACTTCAAAGCCTTTTAAATGAACTGGATAGAAGCAATTATTCTCGGAATTATACAAGGGTTAACCGAATTTCTGCCTGTTAGTAGCAGTGGCCACCTTGAAATAGGCAAAGTGGCCCTTGGTGTCAATGCAGAAAAAAGTCTGATTTTCACGGTGGTAGTACATGGCGCTACGGTAATGAGTACAATTGTGATTTTCTGGAAAGATATCCTGGCCATATTTAAAGGACTTTTCGCCTTCAAATGGAATGATGAAACAAAATATGCAGTTAAACTGATCGTTTCGATGATCCCTGTAATTATACTTGGGTTTACTTTTGCCGATGAAATAGAATCACTTTTTACGGGAAATATGCTTCTGGTAGGAAGCATGCTTCTGATAACTGCCTTATTACTCACGTTTTCGTACTATGCCAAACAAACTGAAAAAGAAATTAGTTTCAGCAATAGTTTTATTATTGGCATAGCCCAGGCTTTTGCAGTGCTGCCTGGTATCAGCAGATCAGGGGCCACCATTTCCACCGGATTGATCTTGAAGAACAAAAAAGACGGCATCGCTAAATTTTCATTTTTAATGGTATTGATACCCATTATCGGGGCAAACTTAAAAGACCTAATGGATGGCAAATTATCCGGCAATTCCGATATTTCGGCCAGTGTATTGATAGTTGGCTTTTTGGCTGCTTTTATTTCCGGAGTTTTAGCCTGTAGATGGATGATCGGGATTGTAAAAAAAGGCAAACTGATCTATTTTGCTATTTACTGTGCATTGGTTGGTTTGGGTGCGATCATATATTATTTTGTTGCCTAAAACATGTTGCAAAACACTCCAAAATTCAATTTCCCAGAAGGTGAATTATTACTAATTGACAAACCCCTCGAATGGTCATCTTTCCATGTGGTAAATAAAATCAGGAACAGCATTTTGCGTAAGCTTAAAATGCGAAAGCTAAAAGTGGGTCATGCCGGAACCCTTGACCCCCTGGCCACCGGACTTTTGATCATTTGTACCGGAAAATTCACCAAAAAAATTGAAAGTTTTCAGGCTCAGGAAAAGGAATACACCGGAACCTTTTATTTGGGTGCATCCACTCCTTCCTTTGATTGCGAGACCGAAATCGACCAAACCTATCCGACTGAACATATCAGCAGGGAACTTGTTATTCAAACGGCTGAAAAATTTACAGGCGAAATTGAGCAAATACCTCCTTTATTTTCGGCCATTATGGTGGAAGGCGTGAGGGCTTATCAACATGCACGCAATAATAAGGAGATCATGTTGAAGTCGAGGAAAGTTACTATTGATGAATTTGAAATTACAAGGATGGAATTGCCTGAAATTGATTTCCGGGTTACTTGTAGCAAGGGTACTTACATCCGTTCATTGGCACGCGATTTTGGTAAAGCATTGAATTCGGGTGCATATTTAAAAAGCCTTACCAGGACGCGCATTGGTGAGTTTAAATTGGCAAATTCGATGAGTATTGAAGAGTTTTTAAAACAGTTGGATTTAGCCTATCCGGAGGCAAATGTGAAAAAAAACAACTAAACCATTGACATTTCGTTATTTTTAGTGTAATTTTGCACCCCTTTTTTTATTAGGTACTGACATACATAATTGATTAATAATTATGAAATTATCTCAATTTAAATTTTACTTACCCAAAGAATTAATCGTTAGCACTCCCCCGAAAAACAGAGACGAATCAAGGCTGATGGTTTTGGACAGGAAGAAACAAACGATCGAGCACAAGAATTTTACTGACATATTGGATTATTTCAGTGATGGGGATGTGTTTGTAATAAATAACACCAAAGTTTTCCCGGCAAGGCTTTACGGAGAGAAGGAAAAAACAGGAGCACGCATCGAAGTTTTTCTGCTTCGCGAGTTGAATCGTGAAAGTTTGCTGTGGGATGTATTGGTGGACCCGGCCCGAAAAATCAGGATTGGAAACAAGCTTTATTTTGGCGAAAATGAAGAATTGGTTGCCGAAGTAATTGACAATACAACCTCCAGAGGACGTACATTGCGCTTTCTGTTTGATGGTCCTTACGATGAGTTCAAAGGCATACTTCAAAAGCTTGGTGAAACACCGCTTCCCAAAATCCACGAACGTGATGTTACACCCATGGATGAGGAACGTTACCAAACCATTTATGCCAAACATGAAGGTGCAGTTGCGGCGCCTACGGCTGGTTTCCATTTTAGCCGTGAACTGATGAAACGCCTTGAGCTGATCGGTGTAAATTTTGCTGAAGTTACGCTGCATGCCGGATTGGGTAATTTCCGAGATATTGAGGTGGAAGATCTCACCAAACATAAAATGGATTCAGAAGAGATGATCCTCGAAGAAGATCAGGCCAATATCATCAACTCGGCGAAGGATGAAAGAAAACGGATTTGCGCAGTTGGAACAACTACCATGAAAGCGCTTGAAACAGCTGTTTCGATCACCGGGAAAGTAAAACCATTCAAAGGCTGGACCAATAAATTTATCTTTCCACCCTATGATTTTACTGTGGCCGATGCCATGGTAACCAACTTTCATTTGCCGATGTCATCCGTATTGATGATGGTAGCTGCTTATGCAGATTACGATTTTCTGATGAAAGCCTACAAAATCGCAGTGGAAGAAAAATACCGGTTCTTCACTTATGGTGACGCCATGCTGATTCTTTAACATTTAACCTCCGGGTTAAATTCGCGAAAATCATTGTTTTGGATAGATATGTGATCATTGTTGCCGGGGGAAAGGGAAAACGGATGGAAACCGAAATTCCCAAACAATTCCTGCACATTGCCGGAAAGCCGGTTTTGATGCATACCATTAATAAAATCCTGGGTTTTGATAAAACCATTCAAATTGTCCTGGTACTTCCCGAACCGTTTATCGATTTCTGGAAATCGCTCTGTAATCGCTTTGATTTTAATCAACCACATCTTGTAGTTAAAGGCGGAAATACCCGATTTGAATCGGTTCTGTGTGGTCTCAATGAAACTCCAAAGGATTGTATTGTAGGCGTTCATGATGGTGTTCGTCCGCTGGTAAGTCATGTTACTTTGCACAATGTGTTTAAAAAGGCAGAAAAACTCGGCAATGCCATTCCGGTGGTGAAAGTAAGTGAATCGATGCGGCATATTTCCGATGATAAAAGCAAACCGGTTAAACGACAGGATTACCGGCTGGTTCAAACACCGCAATGTTTTCACTCCAATTTGATCAAAAAAGCCTATGGACAGAAATACCGTGATGATTTCACGGATGATGCTACGGTAGTGGAAGCTTTGGGTGAAAAAATCAACCTTGTGGATGGCAATTTTGAAAATATTAAAATTACCCGGCCGGGTGATTTAAAATTTGCAGAGGCATTTCTGAAATAAAAAAACCGGCCCTGAATTTTCAAGTGCCGGTGAAGTTATATTGAGTTTAATGATGCTTTATCTTGACTCGATTTCTTTGGAGAGGTCGTTTCTCGGTTCTACCTTTTTGAAGGTTGCTTTTAAGCTCATTCCATCTCCTTTTTGAACCATAATGATCTTTTCGTCTGAAGCCTCCACAATCTCGTATTTCGAATCTGTTTCGCCACTTTTGTAGGAGCTGTAAACATAAGGACCATAAGGACTCATTTCTATATCGAAGAAGTTATCGGGTCCATCCTGACCATTGTAGTACCAGTCGCCGCGCTCTCCGGCTACCTCCCAGATTTCATACTCAACTTCCCATGCGTAGGATCCCCAATACTGACCGGTCCAAACAACTCCTTCGTAATAAAGGCTGTAATAACCGGGATTGATCCTGTAATAATCTCCGTAATAAAACCTGTAAGGAATAGCTCCGGTACCGGCGTCGATATAGGTAGGTTCCTCAATCTGCCAGGTTAGTGCCAGGTAGGCATCACCCGGACGGCCATCAGTTCCGTGCCATGCTTTTTCGCAGGATGCAAGTGATACGATTAAAAGAACGGATAATAACATTCGAACAGTGATGCGGGTTACTCTATCTTCACCCATTTTTGCTGTTTCTTTCCCAATTTTTACAGTTGACCTTTTCATAGTTTAAAGTATTAATCCGCTATGTAGCGGGACGGTTTCTAAAAAATTGGGCGCCCACCCGAAATTATTCAAGGAGCGTGCCAAAAATTATCGATCTCCTGAAAGTGTTGAAAACAGGGAGTGAGAGGTAAATTTGAAAAGATGAAATGAAAAATTATTGAGCTGAAATGAATTTGAAACATTGAAAATTTAAGTCTCTTGAACCCTGAACCTGCCTCCGGCTGGCAGGCCCAGAACTCTGAACTCCGAACCCTGAACCCTCATTCTAGTGCGCCGCCAGCCAGTTATCCCCGGTATTCATTTCCACCACCAAAGGCACTTTCAGCTTGATGGCATTCACCATGAGGTCGTGCACTAACGGCTTTAGTTTTTCAACTTCATCCTTGTGGGTATCAAAGATCAACTCATCATGCACCTGAAGGATCATTTTTGATTTGAAATTTTCCTTTTTCATCGCATCGTGGATGTTGATCATGGCAATTTTGATCATATCTGCCGAAGAGCCCTGAATGGGTGCATTGATGGCATTTCGTTCGGCAAAACCGCGTACCACCGCATTTTTCGAATTGATATCACGCAGATAACGACGTCTGCCTTTGATGGTTTGTACATAGCCGTTTTCGCGCGCGAACTCCACCGATTTATTCATATAGGCTTTCACTCCAGGGTACTGTTCGAAATAGGAATCTATGATATCACGGGCTTCTCCGCGAGGTATATTTAATCTTTCCGACAAACCAAAAGCTGAAATTCCGTACACGATGCCAAAATTCACCGTTTTTGCATTTCTTCGCTGATCAGAAGTTACCTGATCCAGATCCACGCCATAAACTTTGGAAGCCGTGGCTGTGTGAATATCAATCCCATCATTAAAAGCTTTGATCATTCCTTCGTCTTCGCTGAGTTCAGCAATAATGCGCAATTCAATCTGGGAATAGTCGGCTGCGAGTAAAGTGAACTGATCATTTCGCGGAACAAAGGCTTTTCTGATCTCCCGCCCACGATCGGTACGAATTGGAATATTTTGCAGGTTTGGATTATTGGAACTCAGCCGGCCGGTGGCTGCCACCGCCTGATTGTAGGAAGTATGGATCCGCTTGGTTCGGGGATTGACCATGTCAGGCAGGGTGTCCACATAAGTCGATTTAAGTTTTGTGAGCGAACGGTAATCAAGGATATTTTGAATGATGGGGTGTTTGTTGATCAGCTTTTGCAACACATCCTCACTGGTTGAATACTGGCCGGTTTTTGTTTTTTTGGCCTTATCCACGATCTGCATTTTTTCAAACAGCACCTCCCCCATCTGCTTTGGTGAAGCAATATTAAAATCCTCTCCGGCTTGCTTGTGAATTTCATTTTCGAGCTCACCAATTTCAGTCTCCAATTGCTTTGAATAATCCCGTAAGGCTTGAATATCCAATTTTACACCTTCCGATTCCATGGCAGCCAACACAGGCACCAGCGGCACTTCCATTTCATCAAAAAGCGCCAAAGCTCCGGCTTCTTTTAATTCCGGTTCAAGGGCATGCCGCAACTGCAAAGTAATATCGGCATCTTCACAGGCATAATCACTCAATTTACCCACTTCAACGCTTCGTACACTTAACTGATTTTTACCTTTTTTCCCAATCAGCGTTTCGATGGAAACCGGTTTGTAATTCAAATATGTTTCCGATAGCAAATCCATGTTGTGCCGCATATCGGGCTGAATGAGGTAATGCGCCAGCATGGTATCAAACAGCTTCCCTTTCACCTCCACCTCGTACCAGCGGAGCATGGTGATATCGTATTTCAGGTTTTGTCCGGTTTTTTCGATTTTATCATTTTCAAAAACAGGTTTAAATTCATGCACGATTTCCCGGCATTCATGATAATTTTCGGGCAGGATCATGAACCAGGCTTCGCCCGGTTCAAGGGCAAACGACATCCCCACCAGTTCTGCCTGATGGGCATCAATCCCTGTGGTTTCCGTATCAAAACAGATCATTTTTGCTTTTTCAAGCTTTTTGATCAGCGCTTTACGCTGTTCGGCAGTTTCGACCAAATGATAGGTATGTTCTGTTTGCTCAATGGTTTTCAATTCTGTTGCATCGCTATCTGCACCTTCAGCGAATAAATCACCCTGAACAGAAATCGGGGAACCTTCTTTTACCGACATATCCGTAAAAATGCGTTGGGCAATTCCCCTGAATTCAAGTTCATCAAAAAGTGTTTTCAGGGCATCAGGATCGGGTTCATTAATTTCCAGTTTGTCGGGATCAAATTCAACGGGTACATCCAGAATAATGGTAGCCAGCATCTTCGATTGCAAGCCCTGTTCTTTAAAATTCTCCACGTTTTCCTTCAGTTTCCCTTTCAGCTTATCGGTGTTTTCAAACACATTTTCCATACTTCCGAATTCAGCGATCAGCTCTTTGGCCCTTTTTTCGCCAACACCCGGAATTCCGGGAATATTATCAGAAGCATCGCCCCAAAGTCCAAGGATATCGATCACCTGCTCAGGGCGTTCAATTTCAAACTTTTCGCACACTTCCTTCACCCCCATAATCTCGGCCTTATTGCCCATGCGAGCAGGTTTGTACATGAATATATTTTCGGAAACCAGTTGCCCGAAATCCTTGTCGGGAGTCATCATGTAGGTAATAAAGCCTTCCTTTTCAGCCCTTTTTGCCAACGTGCCAATCACGTCATCGGCCTCGTATCCGTCTGCATATAAAATGGGAATATTAAATCCTTCGAGCAGTTTTTTAATGTAAGGAATTGATTTGGCCAAATCCTCCGGCATCGATTCGCGGTTGGCTTTATAATCCACAAACTCGGTGTGCCGCTGCGTAGGTGCCATGGTATCAAAAGCAACGCCGATATGTGTTGGCTTTTCATTTTTAAGGACATCAAAAAGTGTATTGGTAAATCCAAAAATGGCAGAGGTGTTAAATCCTTTTGTATTGATCCGTGGATTTTTGCTGAATGCAAAGTAAGCCCTGTAAATCAATGCCATGGCATCGAGCAGGAAGAGTTTTTTTGGTTCCGACATAAAATAAATTTGAAAATGTTATGAGTATTCAACAAAGATAGATAAAACATGTCAGCTAATTTCCCCGGTTTTTTCCAACAACATTGCGAATAATCGCTAACTTTACCTGACATTAAATACCTGAGCATATGCCGCGCAAAAAAGCACAAAAAAAGATCTTCGTCCTTGATACATCAGTTATTTTATACAATCACAACGCCATTAACAGCTTCGACGACAACGATGTGGTAATCCCCATTACCGTGCTGGAAGAACTGGATAATTTTAAGAAAGGTAATGAGACCAAAAATTTCGAGGCGCGGGAGTTTATCCGGATCATGGACCGGCTTTCGACCAAGGGCACTTTGCAGGAATGGATACAACTGGAAGGTTCAAAATTGGGCATGTTCAAGGTACAAATGAATGAAACTCCGGCAAATGGGCTGAATGCGATCAAGGTTTTTGGTGATGACAAACCTGATCACCGCATCCTGAATGCTGCGCTTTGTTTAAATGAGGAAAAGCCCGGTTATAAGGTCATATTGGTAACCAAAGATGTAAACCTGCGCATTAAAGCAAAATCGTTGAATATTCCTGCCGAGGATTTTGAAACCGGCAAGATCAAGGATGTTGAGTCATTGTATTCAGGGATCTCCTACCTTGAAAATGTAAATCCGGAGGTGATTGATAAAATTTATGCGGATGGCCTGGTAGACGCCAGAGATATCGGCATTGACAAACCGATCCCGAACCATTATTTTATCATTCGGAATGATCAGTCGTCGGTGCTGGCATATTATAACCCGCGGCTTGAAAAGGTAGAACGGGTGGAAAAAAGGCCGGCTTATAAAATTATGCCCCGCAATGCCGAACAGGTTTTTGCCTTGCATGCCATCATGAATTCAAATATTAAACTGGTAACCCTACAGGGTGTTGCCGGAACCGGAAAGACCCTGCTGGCGCTGGCGGGATCATTGGAACAAAAACGGAACTTTAAACAGATATTTCTTGCCCGGCCGATTGTGCCTCTGAGCAATAAGGACATTGGTTACCTTCCTGGCGATATCAAATCGAAGCTGAATCCTTACATGGAGCCACTTTGGGATAACCTCAAATTCATTCAAAACCAATACAGCGAAAAAGACAAAGAGTTCAAACGGATCACCGAGGCGCTGGAATCGGAAAAACTGCTGATCCAGCCATTGGCATATATCCGAGGGCGGAGCATTTCCAATATTTGTTTTATCGTGGACGAAGCCCAGAACCTTACCCCCCACGAGGTGAAAACCATTATTACCCGTGCCGGCGAGGGAACCAAGATCATTTTTACAGGTGATATTTATCAAATCGATACGCCTTATCTTGACTCGCAAAGTAACGGCCTCTCCTACCTCATCGACAAGATCAAACACCATGAGATTTACGCCCACATCAGGCTGGAAAAAGGGGAACGATCGGAGCTGGCGAATTTGGCGAATGAGTTATTGTAGCAATTATTTTGGAATGAATTAATCGATTGGATCACTATTTATATTGATTCCAAAAGATTATTTTGTTATGTTTGACCTTTCAACCAGATCATTTTCAAAGTTCTGTGAAGCGATGTAAATTCATTAGATTTTTATAACCCATAATTTTCAAAACAATGAAAAAAAAGATCTCCTTTCTAATCTTATTAGGTTTCAGCTTTTATTCCGTTCAATTGTATTCACAATCCTGCACCCAATGCGATAACAGCGGTGACCCACCAGGAACCTATGCCAGCGAAATCGGTCAGGGTACCACAGCATCCGGGGATTATTCATTTGCCGGAGGGTACGAAAGCGTATCAAGCGGATCTCTTTCATTTTCCTACGGAGCTAATTGTATTTCAGAGGGAACTTACTCAGTTACAATTGGTCATTCAATTGCATCCTATGGTCTACAATCAATGGTAATTGGCTCTGGTGCAGGAAATGAAGAAACACAAATGTTAAAAAATAGTATATCTAAATCTTTAATGATAGGATTTGGATCTGAAAAACCTACTTTATTTGTAGGGGGTACAGGTCCAGGTTATACTGGGAAAATAGGCATTGGCGATGTAACCGACCCACAAGCAAAATTACATATCAAAGCCGATGAAGATGAGCCTGCCACATTATTTATTGAAGCTCATTCATTTGGCGGTTATAACGGTGCTGACCTTTGGCTCGGAACAACTGCTTATGGATTAAAGGCCATGTATGGGAAACTGTATTTTAATACTGCCGGCAATTACATATTCAATTCTGAAAATGCAAATGTGGGCATAGGAGTTTTAAATCCGACAGAAAAACTTGAAGTTGAAGGAAAAATTAAAACAACAGGATTTCAACTTATTGATGGCAATCAGGCAGATGGTAAAATTCTTAAAAGCGATGATGAAGGTAATGGCTTCTGGGAAAGTTCAAATACTAATTGTTTTGAGTGCCTTATTTCAGGCAACTATGCTAGTGCAATGGGTATGTCTTCAAGTGCAGAAGGTCAGGCTTCATTGGCAGTTGGGTTGGAAGCTAATTCGATAGGCAATTATTCAATTGCCTTGGGAAAATATGTAACGTCCTGGGGAGCCAGTTCGGTAACTATTGGCCGATATCTGGAAACAACAACCTCCCCTGCCATGGTAATTGGCACCGGCAACAATGAGTCAAATTACCTGGTTAATTCAATCTCCAATTCATTAATGATTGGGTTTAATTCAAACAAACCTACGCTTTTTGTTAGTGAAGCAATCGGATTAGGTTATACAGGTTCAGTTGGCATTGGCGATGTAACCGACCCACAAGCAAAATTACATATCAAAGCCGATGAAGATGAGCCTGCCACATTATTTATTGAAACTCATTCATTTGGCGGTTATAACGGAGCTGACCTTTGGCTCGGAACAACTGCTTATGGATTAAAGGCCATGTATGGAAAACTCTATTTCAAAACAGCCGGCGATTATATTTTTAACGATGAAGGAGCTAATGTTGGGATCGGAACACTTGTTCCAAAAGCTAAACTTCAGGTAAACGGCGACATCATGATTGAGGACGAAAATGCCGGACTAATACTAAAATCACCTGATGGGCAATGCTGGAAAATTTCAGTTAATAATGATGGAACTTTAAATACAATACTGGTGGATTGTGATCTGACAACGGGTGGTTTCGAAAATCAACAATCCAATACCGAAAAAGTAAGCATATATCCCAACCCGGCTAATCACGAAGTTACTGTTGAGTGCATTAATTTAAATCACGGATTTGTTGAAATCAGAGATTTAAAAGGCGCACTTTTACTACAACAAAAATTGAGTACAGGGTTAAATCAAATAAGCTTACAAAACTTAAATCAGGGTTATTATGTAGTAACCGTTTTGGATTCCGGCAAGAAGGTCATTTCTTCAGAAAAGATTTTAAAACAGTAGGTCTAATTGATTTGAAAGTCATTAAAACTGTTCAAATTAATATTTGAATTTCCCGATTTAAGATTGTCCGTTTCCGAACAATTTAATTATCTTTGTGCTAATTGACAATTGGTTACCAAAAACGGATTTAACACATGGATAAAATTGATGCTAAGATCCTGATCGTGGATGATGATCAGGATGTGTTGCTGGCCGCAAAACTATTCCTCAAACAACATTTTAATATCGTTCACACCGAAAAGGAACCCGATAATATCCCTAATCTGCTTGCTGTGGAAAATTACGATGTGATCCTGCTCGATATGAATTTCTCAAAAGATGCCACCAGCGGCAAGGAGGGTTTCCACTGGCTCAACGTGATCCTTGAGATCGACCCGGCTGCAGTAGTGATCTTCATCACCGGTTATGGCGATATCGAACTTGCTGTTCAGGGGATCAAACAGGGCGCTACCAATTTCCTGCTCAAACCCTGGGAAAATAAAAAACTGCTGGCCACCATCACCGCCAATTTAAAGGTTCGCGAATCGAAGAAGGAACTGGAAAACCTGCGCAGCCGCCAAAAGGTGATGATGGCCGATCAGGATCAGTCGTATGCCGATATTATCGGAACTTCGCCCGCCATGAACCAGGTGCTTGGCTCCGTTCAAAAGGTGGCTAAAACCGATGCCAATGTTTTGATTTTAGGCGAAAACGGAACCGGTAAAGAGTTGATCGCAAGAGCCATTCACAAAGCATCCAACCGGAGCAACGAAGTTTTTATCTCTGTGGATCTGGGCGCTATCAGCGAATCGCTTTTCGAAAGTGAATTGTTTGGTTTTAAAAAAGGCGCCTTTACCGATGCCAAGGAAGACCGCGCCGGTAGATTTGAAGCGGCTCACAAGGGAACCATCTTTTTGGATGAGATCGGAAATTTGTCTCTTGGGTTACAGAGCAAATTGTTAAGTGTTTTGCAAAACCGCAAGGTGGTAAGGCTTGGAACCAACAAAGAAATCCCGATTGATGTTCGGTTGGTTTGTGCCACCAACATGCCACTTTACCAAATGGTGAACGAAAATAAATTCAGGCAGGACTTGCTTTACAGGATCAACACGGTGGAAGTAAAGGTGCCACCACTTCGTGACCGGCTTGAAGATTTACCCGATCTGATCGATCATTTTCTTAAAATTTATGGTAAAAAATACAATCAATCGGCTAAACGGGTCAGTTCTTCCACCATGAAAAGACTCGAAAAACATACCTGGCCGGGAAATATCCGGGAGCTTCAGCATGCCGTAGAAAGAGCGGTGATCATGAGCGAATCCAATGTGCTTGAACCGCATGATTTTTTCCTTTCGCAGATGGACGACAATAAAACTACCGACATCACCACCCCTTCGATGAACCTTGAGGAAACAGAAAAAATGCTGATCCGCAAGGTGATTGATAAACATGGCGGCAACATCAGCAAAGCTGCCAAAGAACTTGGCCTTACCCGCGCATCACTTTACCGCAGACTCGAAAAATATGGTATTTAAACGATTTTACCTGATCATCATCACCCGGATACTGCTCATTGCAGCCAGTATATTTTTGTTTTTTTACCTGCTCACCATTGCAAGGCATGAGGTAAGCAGCATCATTTTAGCGGTGGTGATCGCTTTCCAGGTATACTTGTTGATACTATACGTAAACCGCACTAATTATAAACTTTCACAGTTTTTCGACAGCATCCGTTATGCCGATTTTTCCACCACTTTTTCTGATAAAAACATGGGAAAAAGTTTTGAGAAGATGAGTAAGTCATTCAACGAGGTGATGGAAGAATTCAAGAAAAACCGGGCGGAAAAAGAAGAGCATTATAATTATTTACAAACGGTAGTTCAGCACATCAATATAGGGATCATTTGTTTTGATTCAACAGGTCGGATTGATATGTATAACAATGCTGCCAAACGCTTGCTACGCAAAAATATCATACGGAATATTAATGACCTGGGGAGTGTAAAACAAGATCTTCCGGAAACCATGATGAAGCTTAAGGCGGGTGATAAAATGCTGATCAAGATATTTACAGAGGATGAAATCAAGCAATTATCCATGTATGCCACTGAGTTCAGGATGCGTGGCGAAGAATTTGTGCTGGTGGCTTTTCATGATATCCATGCCGAACTTGAGGAAAAAGAGATTGAATCGTGGCAGAAACTGATCCGGGTTTTAACCCATGAGATCATGAATTCTATAACTCCTATCAGTTCACTGGCAGCCACAATCCATGAGTTAATGATCGATGATACAGAGCCCAAACATAAGATCAGGAAGATAGACGAAGAAGACATCGAAAATGTGGAAAATGCATTAATGACTATAAAAAGACGCAGTGAAGGGCTTTTAAACTTTGTAGATATTTATCGAAACTTAACCCGGATCCCTCAGCCAAATTTCAGATATTTTCCGATCAAATCGGCTTTTGAAAGAGCCGAACAATTGCTCAAGCCCAAAATCGATAAGCTGAATATTACTTGCAATTGCAAAGTTTATCCCGATGAATTAATGCTAACAGCTGACCCTGACTTATTGGATCAGGTGGTAATAAACCTGGTATTAAATGCCATTGACGCGGTAAAAAATAATGATTCGGCTGAAATTTCGTTGATTGCCTATAATAATCAAAATAACCGAACTTTGATCGAAGTTGCAGATAATGGAACCGGGATAAAACCCGATATCGTCGATAAAATATTTATGCCTTTCTTTACATCAAAAAAGGAGGGCTCAGGAATTGGCTTAAGCCTTTCGCGTCAGATAATGTCTCTTCATAAAGGGTCCATTTCTGTTAAATCAAAACCCGATGAGGGTACGGTCTTTACCTTAACTTTTTAATTTATGAAATTTCGATTTGAATATTTCCTGGTAATGGCAGTCATTTTATTGTATAGCTGCGGTGGTAACGAAAACTCAGGAAAAACTAAAAATAAAGATAATAGGAAGAATACTGTAGAAGTCCCAAACTTTAACAGTGACTCTGCCTATGCTTATATTCAAAAACAGGTGGATTTTGGCCCCAGGGTCCCTGGAACTGAGGCACATGATGCTTGTGCAGATTACCTTACCATTACATTAAAGAGGTTTACTGATTCGGTTTATGTTCAGAAATATAAGGCTCGTGCCTATAACGGTGAAACCCTTAAAGGTAAAAATATCATCGCCTCCTTTAATCCAGATAATGCTGACCGGATTTTTTTGTGTGCTCACTGGGACAGCCGGCCCTATGCTGATCACGACGAAAACCCTGAATTTCATAATACTCCTATCGATGGGGCCAATGATGGTGCCAGTGGAGTTGGCGTGTTACTTGAAATTGCAAGGCAATTAAGTACTAATCAGCCTGAAGTTGGAATAGATATAATCCTTTTCGATCTGGAAGATTATGGCCCGCCACAAGATTCGCAACAACGCGGTGAAGGCGACTGGTGGGGATTGGGTTCACAATACTGGTCACGAAACACGCATATCCCCGGTTATTTTGCAAAATATGGGATTTTACTGGATATGGTTGGGGCAAAGGATGCAACCTTTCTCATGGAAGGCTTTTCACTTTATTATGCACCTGGATTGCTCAAAAAAGTTTGGAATACGGCCCACAGGATTGGTTATTCCCAGCATTTTCTATTCGAACAGGGCGGCTATATTGAAGATGACCATAAATACATCAACGACATATTAAAGATTCCTACCATTGATATTATCCACCTTGATCCCAATTCAACAAACGGAAGTTTTTTTGATCACTGGCACACTTCAACTGACAACATGGATCAAATAAGCAGGCAAACGCTTAAAGCTGTAGGGCAAACACTGTTAACGGTGGTGTTTGAGGATTAATCCTGCTTCTTTTAAAGTTCAATTTTTCTAATTTAATCCACATAATTTGGAGATTACCATTTGGTATAAAAAAACATAGCCACCCATAAAGGGTGGCTAAGCAAATCAAGGTAAGGTAATCTACATGGTAAGGTGTCCTATTTAATCGAGAATTTTCCCGAGTATAAATTACTACCCTGTAGTTCTACAAAATAAATTCCTTTGATGAATTTGCGGGCATCGATGGCAACCACATCATCAGTAGTTGAAACTGAACCCATCAGATTTCCGTTTTCATCAATAACGCGTACAAAATATTCTTCGTTATGCGGATTGTCAAATTCTATGCGTGCTAATTTACCAAAATTTACCGGATATACTGAAAAAGTCATTCCGTCTGCTAATTCGAGTCCTGTTACAGGCTCATTTGATCCGGCAAATTCAGTGAACAAATAGTTTGTCCAGTTTTTACGATCTTTATTTTGGTTCATCATTGAACAAACGTAACCGTTTAAGTTGCTATTGTAAACTGCCCTGTTTTTGTTAGTCCAATGTTTTTTAGATTTGTTCCATTCTGAGATAATTTGTTCTGAAAGCATATTGTTTGTATAAACATACTCTTCACGAACAAGATTGATTTCTTTATTATTGCTGTTTTTGGTTTTTACTTTTTCAACCAGATTGCCGTTATTATCATAGGATTTTTTTACGGTAAAGGCTGCATCTCCCCACTTGTCATTTTCCCAGTAAGTTAAATTCTCTTCCATTAACAGGTCGCTTGCATTATAGTAATACTGGTATTTAAGGAAGTTTGTCCATGCTTCATCATAGGTTTGAACTTCTTTTTCAATCAGTTTACCATCAGCAGAATATTTCATGGTTTCCAGCTGAGAATTGAAATAATTTCCATTGAATATGTTTTGATGAGTAATGGTCAATAATTTACCATCAACATCATAATCATACAATTTACGGTAATTTTCAATCCATTCTGAATGGTTGTCATCCCAAAATTTTTCTTTTTCAACTACCAATTGGCCATTGTTGTAATAATAATCGCGCTCATTATAATTTATCCATTCGGTATATTCATAAACCTGGATTAATTCAGACACAAGTACGTTATTGTTATAAGTTGAAATAATACGGTCGAAGTTTATCCATTCCTGGTTTGCATTGCTCCATTCTTTAGAATAGGTTGTATCATTTGAAATTTGAGCGAAAGCGTTGATTGAGATAATGATTCCGATTAATGTGATGTAGATTGTCCTCATGATTTTAAAATTTAAAATTATACACTTGATTTGCTTGGTGTACAACTTTACGAAACCTATGCCACTTAAATAAAACATTGATTATGAGGACTTTGAGTTTTTTGTCTGGTTTTTCTATTGTTTCTGTGCGGGATTAAATTTCCCAATTTGATACTGTTATGCAAATATAAGATAAATTTAACACACACAAATGTAGGTAAAAAAGTTTTATAAAAATTTTATTTCCAAAACTTTAGGACTTTTTTAACACAATTCTAAAAGGTAAATGCCATTATTGTATTGGGAAAACAAAAGGACAGAAAGAATGATCCCGGAATATTTTATACTATATTATATACGCAAAATATTTCCGGGATCATTGCTTATTGAATAGCTGATAGCACTTCTTCTCCGTTTTGATACATGGTAACACGAACCAGTTTTCGTTTATCATTATAGAATTTCCATTTCCCATGCCAGTAATATCTGACATTATCTTTGGAATATTCCATTCGGGCCCAGCCTTTTTGCTCCAGTTTTCGCTCATTAGAGTAATATTTTACCCGAATACGATCCTTTTGATGGCGGAACTTCATCCGTAATTCCCCGTTTTGATGAAACTCTTTGCTTACCCCTATTTCTTTGCCATGATCAAAACGGGCTATCGACATTGGTACTTTTTCCTCTTCATCCCAGTAGGTGATCCATTTGCCAGTTTTTAAACCATCCTCTCCAAATCGGTTAACCTTTTTATTAAATAACTGGGCTTGGGTACCAACAATCCAAACCATGGAAATGAAGATAAGCAATATTTTTTTCATAGTCTATTAGAATTCAATGAACTGGTGGCAGTTTTCAGATCATCCTTTTTTCTCTTCAGTTTTTTTCGCATTATCAAGTTTAAATTGAATGGGCATATTGAATTGCACCCTAACATCTTTTCCCCGCTGTTTTCCGGGATTCCAGGCCGGCATGCTTTTCACTACCCGCAAAGCTTCATTATCACAGGCATCATCAAAGCCCCTGAGCAACTTAACATTTGATATACTACCATCTTTTTCAATAATAAAGGTAACCAGGCACTTCCCCTCAACACCATTAGCCCTGGCTTCTTCAGGGTATTTAATATGTGTGCTTAAATATTGACTTAGTGCCTCATGGCCACCTTGAAAAGTCGGCATCTCTTCAACTACCATAAAAATGGGTTCCTCATCTGTTTGAGCTTCCTGAGATTCTTTAGCCTGAGCTTTGGCTTGTTTATCCTGGGCACTCACCGGATTACTCAAAATTACAGTTATTAATGCAGCAAGGATAATTGTAACCGGTAAAAGGAACAGGAACTTCCATACCGATTTGTTCGAATTTTTAATTGTTGACATCATAGTTAATCTTCTTTTAATTGTTGAATGATTGAAATTATTTGTTAAATAGTTAATCTGCATGCCAAATACCTGGTTTAAGAGGAGATTCTGATAGCTCATTTTATTAATACCGCCTTCCAGAACACCCCGATCGGCCAGATATTCATGATTGGTTTTTATTACCCTTTTATAAAGCCAGATGAAGGGATTAAACCATTGGAAAATCGTTAGTAACTCAACCAGAAACAAATCAATTGAATGGTATTGTCGAATATGGACCCTTTCATGTGCAATCACTTTATCAATCGAATTAGTATTTAATAAATCTTTGTTAACGAAGATCATGTTAAGAATTGAGAATGGGGCATAATCACCTGTTAACAATACCATATTATCGTTTCCGATTTTGATTATACCAAATCTCTTAATAAGAAATAAAATATGAAGCAATTGCGAAATCAACCTCACTGAAAACATAAAAACACCAGATAAATAGATGAAAAGCAAAATGTCGTTCGAAGACATTCCGGATGCAATGGAATTGACAATGCCTTCAGGACGGATAATTACTTCCTGAAGCCACACTGCATTGGCTGCATCCTGATTCACGGAAAAAGATAAAGGCAGGCCGGGAATTATTGCCGCCACCAAAATTCCAAGAATGAGAAATGATCTGTTTTGGCTGAATCCTGTTTCATTCTTAAGAAGTAACTGGTATCCAATGAAAAACAGGCTAAGGATCAGGCTGGATTGAAACCAATATTCAATAAAACTATTCATTGCTTTTCGTTTTTTGTTTTTCAATTTCTTTTTCCATCATCAGTTTCATCTCTTCCAATTCAGCTACACTTATTGATTTATCATTGGCTAAAAAAGAGGCCAGCGCCTTGTATGAACCACTGAAATAGTTTTTTACAAATCCTCTGAAAAATCCCTGGGAATATTCTTTTTTGCTTATGAGTGGATAATATTCATATGTTTTACCATAAGCTTTATGCGAAACAAATCCTTTTTTTTCAAGGATCCTGACAATTGTGGAGACGGTATTGTAAGCCGGTTTGGGTTCATCAAAATTTTCAAGGATGTCATTAACAAAACCCTTCCCGATCAACCATAAAACTTGCATGACCTGCTCCTCTGCTTTCGTTAATTCTTTCATTAACTATATTTTTAGTTACAAAACTAACTATTTAGTTAATTATTGTATCAAATTGTAAAAAAAAATCCGGTTGAAAGATCAACCGGATTTTTTTATGTCTAAATTAATTTTTACTGTTTGGCAAAAGTCACCGTATAAGTATAAGTTAAAGCGCCTGAACCCCAATCTTCAACAGCTGTGTAAGAGCCTTTCAATTTGGTGTCGCTGATCTCAATGATTGTCATTGTAAAAGCATCTTCACCCGGATAACTTACAGTAAACGATTTATTATCCTGGCTCATTACCCATGAACCGTCGTTGGTAGTTTGCGGATCGTTTACATCACATTTGGTAGCACCTTCATCATCTGTAATTGAACCGTCGGAGTTAAATTTCATGATGTCGTCTTTAGTACACGATGGAAATTGTGAGTAAAGATCAGTAATTGTAGTTCCCCCAAAGCTTACGCCCGGATCAATTGTCATCGCAGTGATTTTCCAGTAACCTGAAGTGAGGTACTCTTTGTTTGTTTTTGTTGGTGTTGAGTCATCATCATCCTTTTTACATGCTGTAACAATAACTGCAAGCACTAAAAGGACTAAACCTGCATTGAAAATGTGTTTTTTCATTGTTCTTAAAGTTTGAATTAAACAGTCAATAATTGAACTGCAAAGGAAATAAATTTTTTCTGTTTCAAAAACAAGAAAAAAGCCCCATGTGTTCACGGGACTTCAATTATGTAGGAAAAGTTGTTATTCCGTACCAAAACTTAAATTAGTTCAGTTTTTTAATCTTATCGTCCTTGGTTAAGCCTGAAAGAATTTCAATATTAATACCATCTGAAAGGCCTGTTTCAATAATTCTTTTTTCGAAAGTTTGAGGTTCTGTTTCTACTTCCACAAAAGCGGTATCATTTTCAAATTGCAGCAAAGCCTCACTAATAGCCAATACACTATCACGTTTATCGAGCACGATATCAGCATTTGCACTATAGCCCGCTCTTACAAAAACGGTATCAATCAAATCAACTGCTGCTTTGATCTCAAACTGGATGGCACCATTTTCCTCAACCCCTTTTGGCGAAATATGCTCAAGGGTGGCATTAAAATGGACATCGTTGATTGCGCCTATGGTCAGGATTAGGTCCATTCCTTCCTTGATTTTACCTACTTCACTCTCGTCAACTTTGCCTTCAAAGATCATCTCCCCCATGTCGGCAATAATAGCTACAGTGGTTCCATCATTAAAGGTATTACTTTCGATCACTGAATTTCCAATTTCAACGGGAATATCGAGGACCATACCGTCAATTGTGGAGCGGATTAAGGTGTTTGTACTTTCACCCGACTGGCTCGTTTGTCCCTCCTTGATCAATTGGAGATTATTTTGAGCCGATTCCACCTCCTCCACTGCATTGTTGTATTGCAGTTCATATGCTTCAAAATCAGTTTTGGAGATCACATTTTGCTGGTAAAGTTCCTTTTGCCTGTCATAATTTCGCTGGGCATCTTCCAGTGCTATTTTTGACCTGTTCACGCGGGATTCAGCATTATTCAAATTCACCATATTCGGAATTATTCTAACCTTGGCAATTAAATCGCCTTTTTTTACATAATTACCTTCAATGGTGTATAATTCTTCAATAATACCAGATACCTTAGGCTTAATTTCAATTTCTTTACGCGGAACCACCGAACCGGTAGCTACCGTTTTTTTCACAATATTAGTTACATCAGGAGTAGTAGTTTCAAACACCACCGGTTTTGCCTGCGATTTATCATATAAAAAGTAAATGGTGTAAAAAAACACTCCTATGATCGCAACTAAAAAAAATATCTTCAGAAACTTCTTCATGGTTTAAAAATTTATCAGTTGTTAAAATTAAACTTCATCTCTTAATGCATCAATTGGTTTGATACTGATTGCCCTGCTTGCCGGTATTAACCCGGCAAATATTCCTGAGATAACCAGTATTGTCAATGCCCACATGGCTTTTGTAAAATCAACAGATGGATTCATGAACATGTTGGACTCGGCACCCGATGATTGCAATCCAAAGTTTACAAGTTCAAGCAGACCAACGCCGATTGCCAAACCAAAATAACCGGCAATGGCTGTGAGAAAAACAGATTCAACAATAATCTGTGTAATGATTTGAACCGGTGGTGCACCAATTGCCCTTTGTATGCCTATTTCCTGTGTTCGCTCTTTGACCACAATAAGCATAATGTTACTCACGCCAATTACGCCAGCCAGTAAAGTGCCGACACCCACAATCCAGATCAGAATATTTATACCGGAAAACAAATTGGTCATTTTACTCCACTCTTTATCAAAATTAAATGATCCTACGGCACGCTCATCATCGGGATGAATGCTATGGCGTTGTTTCAATAATTCCTTGGCTTTGGTCTCCACCACTTCCACATGCACATCATCGCGTGCTGTAATGGAATACCATCCCACCATATCACCGTAATTATAAACTTTTTGAAGTGTGGTAAATGGAATAAAAATGGCCTGGTTATCTCTTTCGGCCTGCTGATCGTTCTTTTTTGACTGGAACATACCAACCACCTGGAAATACACCCCTTGAATTCGAATATATTCACCAATAGGATCTTCATCTGTTTCAAACATCTCCTGGTAAACATTTAACCCAATTACCGCGACCTTCCGCAAATTATCAATATCGTTATGATTGATAAACCGACCTTTGGTTATTTTCACCGGATCGATCAGATTGATCTCTGGATAATCGCCCTGAATATTAAAACTTCCTGTTCGCTCATCACGAACCACATTATTATTCCCATCCCGGCTCCAGCCCTGTAATCTTGGGGCGATATATTTTATTTCCGGAATATTATCCAGCAATGCCTTTGTATCATCATTATTAAAACGATAATACCTGCCCCTCGGAAAGCCTTTGTATGGAATTGTAGTATTGCGGGTCCACATAAATACGCTGTTGGTTGACATATCGCCCAAATCACGACTTGTGCCGTTATACAGACCTTCGCCGGCACCCATCATAATGATGAGCATAAAAATCCCCCAAAACACACCAAATGCCGTAAAGAATGTTCTCCACGGATTTTTGCGAAGTGCAAAGTATATTTCATGCCATTTGTCCAGATCAAAGATCTTCATAACTATTCGTCTCTTAATGCAACTACCGGTTTAACTGAAGAAGCTTTACGTGCAGGAACAAATCCTGCCAGCGCACCTGCAAGAATAAGGATACCGGTGGCTCCAAGTGCTACATTTATATTTACTTCCGGATTGGCAAAATAGCCCGAACCAGGAACAAACTTTGAAACCAGTTCGAGTAATCCCACACCTCCTACCAGTCCGATATATCCGGCAAATGCTGTAATCAAAACGCTTTCGAGCAGAATCAATCCAATTATGGATCCCGGTGTTGCTCCCATTGATTTCCTGATGCCAATTTCTTTGGTTCGTTCTTTCACCACGATCATCATGATATTGCTAACTCCAACTATTCCGGCAATGATTGTTCCTATCCCGATGATCCAAATGAATAACCTGATATTGGAAAAGAGGGTCATAAACCGAGTATAATTTTCCATGTTGTTCCAGATAAAAACAGCCCGTTGATCTTCTGGATCAAAATGATGCCGCTGCGATAGGTCCTTTCGCAACTGATTTACCATCTCTTCACTGCGTTCAACCGAAGCATCACCAATGGTTATGGTCATTGTGCCAAGCCGGTTACCTCGGTTGTATACCATTTGAGCCGTTGAAATCGGGATATAAATCCTTGACAAATCCCGGTCTCCTCCGGGGTCTTCAAAAACTCCGATCACTTTAAACGGAATTCCGGCCACCTGTATGTATTTTCCAATAGGATCCTCACCCTTGAACAGGGCTTCATCCACAAGCCTGCCGATGGAAACTACTTTTCTGAATTCGCTCACATCCACATCGTTGAGAAATCTGCCTTTGATCGGCTTAAGGCTTTCTACTACTCCATATCCCGGATGAATGCAAAAAATATCGAAAGCACCCTACTCATTTTTATAGGAGATGGTATTATTTTCCCAAATGGCAAACCTGCCCGAAATATGTTCTACGTCTTCCATGGTTTTGGTAGCATCGTAATCACTATTGGTAAATTGAATGAATCTGCCTGGTTTGTATCCCTGGTAGGGCATACTTGTAATTCCCTGGTTTACCCAAAGCGTATTGGTGGCATCTCCTTCAAACTCCTGCCGTACGCCATTTTCAAGTCCGTATCCTGAACCCAGTAAAATAATGAGCATAAAAATACCCCAGGCGACACTGAAACCTGTGAGGATCGTCCGGAGTTTGTTTTTCCGGATGGTGCTGTATATTTCCTGCCATTTATCGAGGTCGAACATTTTAAGTTTAAATTGTAAATTGGTTAAATCAGTTTATCAGGCCATTACCTGGTCTTCGAGCCATTTCTGGCGTTCGCCATTGGATATTATAGATTCTATCTTACCATCTTTCAATCGAATGATCCGTTGGGTTTTTGCTGCAATATCCCGTTCATGCGTAACGATCAAAATGGTAATTCCCATGTCATTGATCTCTTTAAACAAGTCCATTACTTCGATTGAGGTAGCCGAATCAAGTGCTCCGGTTGGCTCGTCGGCCAGTATCACTTTTGGTTTGGAAATGAGTGCACGAGCCACTGCAAGTCTTTGCTTTTGCCCGCCCGACAACTCATTGGGCAAATGATGCGCCCACTCTTTTAATCCCATTCTATCGAGGTATTCGAGCGCCATCATATTTCTCTTTTTGCGGCTTACTTTCTGATAATATAGCGGCAAAGCCACATTTTCCATGGCATTTTTAAAGGATATCAGGTTAAATGACTGAAATACAAAACCAATCATCTGGTTGCGATACCAGGCAGCTTTGGTTTCACTCATATTTTGGATCATTTCACCATTGAGCCAGTATTCACCATTGTCGTAGTTATCAAGAATACCGATGATATTTAATAAGGTAGATTTTCCGGAACCTGATGAGCCCATGATCGATACAAGCTCTCCTTTGCCAATCTCCAGATCAATTCCTTTTAAAACGTGTAAGCTGTTGGCTCCTGTAATATAGGATTTGTGAATGTCTTTAAGTCGAATCATTCCGTAAATATTCGTTTATGTCAGATTTAAATTGGTGAACGCATGTGTATCAAACGATTATCATGCCAATACCACATTGCTTTTGATATTCAATGCCTTAAAACGTATACATCTAACAATTCAGTATATTTCAGTGTTCATATTTTTACAGAAGTGTGCGGAGCCGTGCAGTTAAATAATGTTTCGCTACTAAAAAAAAATTCCTATTTTTACATATCAATTCCTAAACGAAAACCCATGCCAGGAGGTGCCGGTGGAAGTATAACAGCAATGATCCTGAGCCTTAAAAACAATAAGGCTTTATTACGCAAACGTAAAAATTTCAGGGATTTAAGAGCTGAGCAGGTTGCCGAACTCGACAAACGAAAACTCTCCTTTAAACATGCAGATGAAAAGTACCTTAAAGAACTCAGGCAGGATTTACTGAGGGAGCATAAAAGAGTAATGATCGCACTATATTTCAAACTCGGTCTTGTGCTAACCATCATCTTCCTTCTAATTGCCGGTATATTTATTTTAATTCCTAAAACTACAAATCATAAGGAGCCTGTGCGAACGGCAAGGAATCATGATGATACCGTGCGAATGTTTGCAAGTGCCTACAAGTATATGATTCGCTATGGTGAATACCGCTATAACGCAAAAGAATACAAAGAAGCCATTCATGAATTAAACCAGGCTCTGGAGCTATTCCCGGGCGACTACCATGCATCTTTGTTACTTTCAAAAGTATATACAGCTATGTGTAAAGAGGAGGACACACTTTGCAACGATGCAATTGCCACATTAAATTTTGTTATTGCCAAAAATGACACATCAGTCGAGGCATTGGAAGTAAGGGCAAACCTGTTGATCCATCTGGGGGATTTTACTAGTGCATCCAACGACTTTGATAAAATTTCTTTGCTACAAAACAATCCATAAAAATCCGCAAAAAACACATTATCAGATAAAGGCTGATCACAGGCATTCATCTGCCATTCATTTTTGCATGAACCTGATGCCACTTCAATTTTAATTAATTTATGTAATTTCACGCAAAAACAATAAAATGCGTTCCGACGACGATTATAAAATTCCTGAAGGAGACTTTATTCCGGGCATCTATAATTATTGTGATAGCTGGTGCGAACGATGTTTGTATACCAGTCGTTGCATGAATTTTGCCATGGGCCAGTCCATCGAAAAAGAGATAGAAAAAGGGAAAAGGATTGAACGATCAATGGAGGAAAATAAAGAATTCTGGCAACAAATTGACCAAACCATGAATGAAGCTGCTGAACTCATTGATGAGGAATTTCAAATAAAAGAAGTTTGGCATGAAAACACTTTTGAGGAAGACGATGATGATGATAACGAGGCCATGGAAGAGTTTGAAGCCATTCGTAAAAAAGCCGAGGAGCATGAAATGTCAGCTGTTTCAAAAAAATACATGATGCTAACTCATAAATGGCTGAAGGAGATGAAAAACGATTTGGTGCAGGATTATGATGAGGAAACCGATCAGTTTTCGTGCAGTTATCCCGGTTTAACGGATGAGGAGTTAAAACAACTAACCGAAGCCATTGAGCTTGTGCGCTGGTTCCATACATTAATTTCAGTTAAGATCCGGCGGGCAATTACAAGCCAGATTGAAGAGGAAAATGACGGAGATATGTTTGAGGGTTTTCCTAAAGATTCGGAAGGATCAGCCATGGTAGCATTAAAAGGGGTTAATGCATCCATCAGTGGCTGGACTTTTTTATACAAAGTGATCAAGCCCGAAGCTAAAACTATCAAATCATTCCTTCATATGCTTTGGTGGCTGAAAACCAATCTTGAAAATAAATTCCCCGGTGCTTTAACATTTGTTTGGCCTCCTGAGGAGAAATAAAAAAACCGGCCCAAATTACCGGGCCGGCCTCATTATATATTAACCTGAGATGTTATTCGGGTTTTGCCATATGGCTGTTGAGGAATGCTTCCATGGCCCTGTAGAAATCAAAACGATTTTCCTCATTGTGGAAACCATGACCTTCATTGTCTTTTACCAAATACTCCACATCAATTCCACGCGCTTTCATCGCTTCCACCATTTGATCCGACTCATCTTTATTAACCCTGGGATCGTTGGCACCCTGGGCAATAAAAAGTGGCGATTCAATTTTATCAACATGATAAACCGGTGATACTTCACGCAGCAGTAAGCTGTCAGCTTTGGGGTCACCTACCATTTCATACATCATATCCAGGAAGGGTTTCCAATAAGGTGGAATGGTTTTCATGAAAGTAAACATATTCGACACGCCCACATAATCCACACCGGCAGCGTAAAGTTTTGGTTCTTTTACCAATCCCTGTAAGGTAGCATATCCGCCATAACTTCCACCATAAATCGCGATTCTCTCAGGATCAGCAATTCCTTTTTCAATTAACCAGTTGGTTCCATCAGTAATGTCATCCTGCATTTCAAGGCCCCATTTTTTAAAAGAGGCTTCCCAAAACTTGCGGCCATAACCGGTTGACCCCCTGAAGTTCATTTGCAATACCGCATATCCACGGTTTGCCAGGAACTGGATCTCAGGATTGAAACCCCAGCCATCACGAGCCCATGGTCCGCCATGCGGATTAACCACAACCGGAAGATTTTTAGCCGTTTCCATGGTGTATCCTTTAGGCAATGTTAAATATCCATGAATATTCAGACCATCACGTGATTGATATTGAATAGGCTGCACATTTGCCATTTCATTTTCATCAATCCAGGGACTAACTTCAACTATTTTATCAAGTTTATCAGTGGCCTGATCATAGATGTAATAGGCTCCCAATGAACGATCGCTGTAAGTACGAATAATAAATACATCTTCGTTTTTATTTAATCCGGTAATCACAATTTCATAATCACCCAAATCTTTTTCTAACCTTTCATAGAGTTGTTTTGCAACATCATCAAAAAAGTGACGCTCCATTTTCCAGGAGGTATAAGATGCAGTAGTTAATACTTTACGTTTTTTCGAATAACTAACTCCTTCCACATCGTAATCGGGATTTTCATAGAGTACTTTTACTTCCTGGCCATTGGCAATATCAAACTCAACAATGGCGCTTTTATCGCGACCCAGGTTTGATGTTCCAATTACATTTTTATTGTCGAAAGTGAAAAAGTAAGGATTCATTGATTCTTTAAAATTGGTAGTAAGAACCATTTTCCACTCATCATCTTCAGTTTCACGATACAATAAACTGGTATTAACACCATCCATTGCCATTGCAACCCTTAATTTTCCATCATGATCGAACATCCAGGCCTGAATGTTACCCGGGTTTTCAGCCAACATGGTCATTTCACCGGTTTCCAGATTAAGGCGGTACGGATCAAAAACCTGTGGATTACGTTTATTGAGCCCGATGATAACTTCATTCGGAATTTCTTCCAGGTCATCAATGATTTGTGTACGAACATCATCAAAATCAGTAAAACAAACCGGGTTTGTTCCATCAATATTTACCCCATATAATTTATAATTTTCATCACCTCCATTGTCTTTTAAATAAAGGATCTGCTCATTATTGGGCCAGAAATATCCCGAAATATCACGGTCAGTTTCGCTGGTAAGCCTCACGGCTTCATCCGTTCCGCGTTCCTGGATAAAAATATTCATCCGGTTTTCAAAAGGTGCTTTAAAAGAATAATATTTCCCATCAGGGCTGATTTGATACGACGTTTTCTCAGGATTCTTAAAGAAATCCTCCAGTGCAATTTGTTTTGCTTTCATTGGTGCTTTTTCTGCATTATTGCATCCTCCCAGCATCATAGCAGCGCCGATGAAAAGAGAGATGAAAAGAATTAAATTTTTGTGTTTCATAACAGGGAATTTTTATGGTTTAAATTTTTAGTGAGGCACAAAGGTAGTTTTTATAATTAAATGATTTAAAGACATTGACAAATAATTATGGTGCAACAATCTATAAACAATTGCCTGAAGATAAGTTTTACCAGTTATTAATTTAAAGCACATTATTAGCTTTAATTTCGCCAGGGGAAATCGTGCAAATAATAAATAAATAATTTGATTATTCGTTTGTATTCCTGCAATTAATGATCGAATGCGTCAAATTTTCAAAAAATCACTTAAGTTATTTTTCATCCTCCTGCTGATTGGATTGCTGGCTGCAGGCGGACTCTTTTTTGTATCCGAATTTTATGGCGATGAAATTGAGCAAGCGGTAGTTGAAGAGGTAAATCAGCATCTTTCCGTGAAAATCAATGTGGATGACATACAGTTTTCGGTCTTCGAAAACTTCCCGTTCGCATCGGTCACTTTTTTCAATGTTTCTTCCGAAAATTCAACGGGGGCGGATAACGGCCCGCTGATCAAAGCCGGTGAAGTGAGCGTTTTATTAAATTTATACAATATCATTTCTAAAAACTACAGCATCGACAAACTCTTGATTCGGGATGGATTTGTGAACATGGTGGTTCGGAAGGATGGTACCCGAAACTTTGATATTTTTAACGACACCAACCCAAACAGTGAAGCAAAATTCAAATTGCAGTTAACCCAGGTCATATTCAAAAATATTGGGATATCATACCTGCATTACCCCTCTGATCAGGAATATCTTTTTAAAATTTCGAAGGGGTTTTTGCATGGTGAATTTACCACCGAAAATCAGCAAATAGGGTTTGATGGGCAGGTGCTCACAGATTATATCAGGTCAGGGAAAACCACCCTGCTTAAGGGCAAGGACCTTGCACTTCAATTACAAATAAATCAGCAGGATCATGGTAATAAAATCATATTCCAAAAAGCTGAGATTGAAACAGCAGGTATGCACTTTGAACTGGTGGGATCAGTTGACCTCACGGATAAAAACCGAAATCTTGATCTAAATATTGAAGCGGAACCGGCACCTTTAAAATCTTTCCTACATCTTGTACCTGACGATTTTCTTGAACCTCTCCGCGATTATCAAGTGGAAGGATTGATGGACTTTAAGGCGGCAATCAACGGGAAATTTTCAGGAAATAACCTGCCTGCCGTTCAATTCAACTTTGAATTAAGCAGTGGGATGATAAGCAATCCGAAAAATGGATTTAAAGCTGAAAGCCTTTCATTAAACGGTATTTTTACAAATGGTTTGAAACACCATACCTCGAGTTTCGACTTGAAGTTAAACAAGATTGATGGAGTGATAAAAGGTGGGCAACTGAAAGGAAATCTTCAAATCACCAACTTCAATAAACCTCTTGTAAAGGCTGATTTAATAGCCAACCTTGATCTGGCAGAAATTAAACAATACCTCAATCTGAGCGACCTGGAGTCAATTTCAGGTAAATTGTTTGTGGATATGAGTTTTACAAATCAATTACAAAGTTTCCGACAATTTACCATCAACGATTTTATTTCGAGCCGGACGGCAGGTTCACTGAAATTTGAAAAATTGCAATTTGCACTAAAGAACAACACCCTGGATTATCATGATTTTGATGGATCGTTCCAGTTCAGTAACAAAGATCTCCTCATTGATCATTTTCAGGGGAAAGTCTCTAACAGCGACTTCAAAATGACGGGATACTTTGGTAATATCCTTGCTTTTACTTTTATTCCGGGCGAATCGGTTTACATAAGTGCCGACTTTATGTCGGATAAAATAAATCTCGACGAATTGCTGGCCTACTCACCTGAGTCAGGTGATTCGCCCTATCAGCTTACCTTTTCAAAAAATGTGAATTTCGATCTGGAGGTAAATATCAATCATTTTACATTCAGGAAATTCAATGGCCGCAATCTTCAGGGAAAATTTTCAATGGCCGGCCAGAAGTTTTATGTGAAGGAGGGAAGCATTCAAGCCATGGACGGAAATGTTAAAATGGAAGGAATGATCAATGGAATGGATGCCGGCCTTTACCGGATTAATTGCGATGCTGACTTTACCGATGTGGACATCAGGCAATTGTTTGCTGAATTCGGTAATTTCGGTCAACAAAACCTTACCGACGAACATTTGCGGGGTAAAGCAACCGCCAATGTTCAATACAAATCAACTTTAACACCTTCATTGTATGTGGATCCGGCATCAGTGTACACCTTTGCCGATGTTACCATCCGGGAGGGTGAACTCATTGGTTACACACCACTTTATGCTTTATCACGCTATATTAAACGAGATGAGCTGGAGCATGTAAAATTCTCCACACTGAAAAATAACATCAAGATTGAAAATGAAGTAATCCATGTTCCCAACATGGAGATCAATTCGAGTACGATGAACATCACGGTTTTCGGCACACATACCTTTGATAATATAACAGATTATCATTTTCAACTTTACCTGGCTGATTTACTCAAAAATGGTAAAAAAGAAAAAACAGAAGAGGAAATCGAAGGCATCTTTGTTAACGAAGACGAATCGGGGAAACCACGATTGTTTTTAAGCATGACCGGCCCTGCCGATGATCCCGATATTAAGTATGACACCCGTGAAGTACGGAATAAAATTGCTGCTGATCTTGGCAAGGAAAAGGAAGAATTTAAAAACGTGATGCGCAGGGAATTTAACTGGCTTTCAAAATCACGGAATGATAGCTTATCGGAGGAGAAAAAAACTACAGGAGATCAAAAGCAATTTGCCATTGGCTGGGACGAAGTAAAAAAGGATAGCACCATAATCAAACCTCAACCCAAAAAACAGAAGGAGCCCACTAAGAAAAATCAAAATAGTGAAAAGACATTTATCGTTGAGTGGGACGAAACCTCTGATACGATCCGTTAATTGTTGCTGGCAACTTCATTTTTAACTTCCAGTTTAAAACCGGTTCCATGCACGTTGGTAATCGCAATTTCAGGATCAGACTTCAGATATTTGCGCAGCTTGGAAATAAATACATCCATACTTCTGCCGATGAAATAATCATCATCGCCCCAAATTGATTTAAGAGCCACTTCCCGCGGTAAAAGTTTGTTCCTGTATATACACAGCAATTTAAGCAATGCCGATTCCTTGCGGGTAAGAGTGTACTCTTCGTTTCCATTGCGTAGGATCATGTTAACATGATCAAAAGTAAATTTGCCAATTTTAAACTCAGGCTCATCGGGTTCGGCTATGTAATTGTTTTGAGTGATACACCTTCTTAAAATAGCTTTGATGCGCAGGCTCAATTCTTCGGTACTGAATGGTTTGGTCATGTAATCATCACAACCCGCTTTGAACCCTTTAATACGATCATCTTTTAACGATTTCGCGGTAAGAAAGATGATAGGAGTTACCTCATCAGTTTTTCTGATATCTTCAGCAACGGAAAATCCATCTTTCCTGGGCATCATCACATCCAGGATCACAAGGTCGTATTTGTTTTTTCTGAATGCATCCAAACCTTCCACTCCGTCTTTGCAAAGGGTAGTTTGGTAGTGAAGCATCTCGAGGTAGTCCTGAATGACAATACTAAGATTGGGATCATCTTCTACCAGCAGAATTTTGATTTTTGTATTTGTTTTCAAGCCTGAAAGTAAATTGTGAAAACCATCGACAAATATAAATAAATTTTTTAGCCAGTTGGTTGCGGAAGTTTAACAGTAAAAGTACTGCCTTTGTTTTTTTCACTCTTAAGTGTAATGCTTCCACCCATCGATTCCAGAATGGTTTTTACATAAAAAAGCCCTATTCCAAAACCTTTTACATCATGTACATCACCCGATTGAATGCGATGAAATTTTTTAAACACCTGGGGTTGATTTTCCTTGCTGATACCAATGCCATTATCGGTTACATCAATACATATCATTTCATCATCAATTCGCGTAAAAACATTAATCTCAGGATGTTTTGGACTGTATTTATAAGCATTGTCAATTAAATTGATCACCACATTATAAACATGAATCCGGTCGGCTAAAACAATATCAGGTTTGGCATTGAGGTGTTGATTGATCACCAGCGGGTTATCGTTATGCTGAACCAGGTAATTGTTAATTGTTTCATGGATCAATTTATGCAATTCAAAGGTTTCCAGCCTCAATTTAACTTCACCTTTTTCAAGGGTAGCAATTTGCAGCACCCTGTCGACAAGGTTTTTTAATCGCAAATTTTCATCGTAAATAATCCTGGCATATTTTTTCACACGGTCAGGAAAATCAGTGATTTGATCCTGAGAGAGCATTTCACTCGAAACAGATATGGTGGAGATGGGTGTTTTAAACTCGTGGGTCATGTTATTTACAAAATCTGTTTTCATTTCTGACAATTTCTTTTGCCTGATCAATGAATATATGGTAAACAAGAAGCTGAAAACCAAAACCATCAAAAACAAACCGCTCATAACCGGCAGGATGATCATGTCACTCAAAATCATTGATTTTTTATCCGGGAAATATACGCCAAGCAAATAACTATGCTCTTCACACAGGCAGCTCAATGACACCCAATCATCCGACTCCTTTATTTTTTTATCATCGGCTCCCGGGCTTCCCATTACCCAAACCGAATCTTCCTCCCTGTAAACACCATACTGGTAAATATTTTCAATACGCATGGCATTCATTTCATATTTCAACAGAGAATCGAGAATATACGGATTAACTACGATGAGTAAATTTTCATGCTCCAGATAAAAGTCAGGTTGGTAATTTTCAGTATCCGCCGATGGAAAAGCATCAGAGGTAAGTAGTTGGTTAACCACACTTTTCATTGCTATATGTACACGCGATGTAAACTGATCCTCTTTAAGCTGCCAGGCATCCCTTACCCACAACAACTGTGTAATTATTGCAGCGATCAACGAAACCGAAGTTAAAACAATTACAAGTATTATAACTTTCCTACTCATGATCCAAAATTAAGTGTTCCCTTGATGTATCCGGCCTTTTAACAAATTCTTAACAGGATTTAACAACTCATTAACAGCAAATCCTGTTTTTCAGTTATATGTTTGTAACACGAAAAAATAAAAGTAATAACGATAAAAGTAAAAGTATGAAAAAAGTTTTTTTAGCAGTTGGATTAATTGCATTTTTGATCGCAGGAACAGTATCAATTCAAAGTGTTAACGCAAGCACAACTGACAAAGATGTTTATGACGATCCTCCAAAAGCGGAGAAGAAAGAATCAAAAAGCTGCGCCAGCTATTCAAAAAGCAGCAAATGCTGTTCATCAAAATCAGCATCTGCAAGCAAAAGCGAATGCAGTGATTCAAAAGAAACAAAAACTACTAGTACAGCTACATCTACTTCAACTACTACATCTACTACAAAGAAAGACAGTCCTGATAAAAAGTAAATTGATAACCTCTTGTTTTTGGTCCCGGTCTTCATTTTGGAGGTCGGGATTTTTTTTTCGTGAGACTATATTTTTACAAGCCGCAGGCGCAGTAAAAATATCAAGTCGAACAATCCCGATGACGCCAGTCCATCGGGATCGATTATCACCACCAATTTCTTTTTTAGAACTGAATTGTAAGATGTTCTAAGTCGAACAATCCCGATGACGCCAGTCCATCGGGATCGATTATCACCACCAATTTCTTTTTTAGAACTGAATTGTAAGATGTTCTAAGTCGAACAATCCCGATGACGCCAGTCCATC
>Ga0116152_10000061_pt1 | contig 76706 bp, 63 predicted proteins | sample AD_UKC119_MetaG_FD_89894 | JGI IMG/M metagenome (GOLD analysis project Ga0116152, IMG submission 89894) | Active sludge microbial communities of municipal wastewater-treating anaerobic digesters from Hong Kong - AD_UKC119_MetaG | ecosystem: Engineered > Bioreactor > Anaerobic > Digestate...
TGCTCTACGCGGCGGTGACAGAGAAAATCATGCAACGACGCTTCCCGGCTGCGTGCAGGAAAATGGATGCACCCCGCCAACTCACTGACTGGCGTTTGTGGCAAACGGTCGCTGATGACCTGAGGGCTGGGATAAAGGGTTGCTTCCCGCCCTCAGCACAGTTTACAGAGGATTGCCTGAAAAGTTTGGCAGAACGTCGGCGAAAGCGGGGCTTGCAAGCCCTGCCGACAAAGGTTATGGGCTGGATCAAGATCTGCCGGAAACTGGGGGTAAGCCATGTTTGATCAATGGCTTATGGGCTTAAGTTGGCGCGTATGCCGAGCGCACCCATACCAGCCCGCTGCTGGATGAAAAACGCCCCAATCTATTCCATTGCACCGGCTGTGGCCTGCCGGTCTATGACGCCGCCACCAAATTCGACAGCGGTACCGGCTGGCCCAGTTTCTATCAGGCACTGGACAATGCCGTCGGTACACAGGAAGACAATGCCTGGTTCATGCGCCGTACCGAAGTCCATTGCCGCCGCTGTGGCGGACATCGGGCATATCTTTGATGATGGGTTCAGCCCCGACCGGCAAGCGCCACTGTATCAACGGACTGGCCCTGACCTTCAGGCTGGCAGCGGGATAAACATAAAATGTGTACTGAACAGGTTTACAGCAATGGCGCAAATACCCGCACCAGACTTTCCAGCAGCCGCTGCGGCTTGCTCAACATTCGGCGCTGCACCATTGTAACCTCCTGTGCACGGGTGCACAGCTCACAAAAATCCTGCTCCAGCTGCATGGCAAGCTCCACACCATAAAAAAACAGGTTACCCTCAAAGTTCAGGCGGAAACTGCGCTGGTCCATATTGGCCGAGCCGAGCGTGGCAAAGTTACCGTCCATGGTCACGGCCTTGGCATGCGTCATGGCATCATGCATTTCAAACACCCGCACCCCCGCCGCCAGTAAGTCATCCATAAAGGAACGCCCCGCCAGTGTCACCAGCCAGTGATCGGAACGCCTCGGAACCAGCAGGCGCACATCCACACCACGCAGGGCAGCGGTCTGCAGGGCCATCAGGATGGGACGATCGGGTACAAAATAGGGGGTTTCAATCCAGATACGTTGACGCGCCAGATTCATGGCGGCGAACAGGACCAGATGAATATTCTGCCAACGCTCATCTGCCGGACCACTGGCAAGAAACTGGGCACAAAGTGAGCCGACATCATTCATGACCGGGAAATAGGCGCTACTGACCAGGTCCTCAGCGGTAGCGTGGTACCAGTCCTGACAGAACACCTCCTGCAGCGAATACACCACCGGCCCCTCAATACGCGCATGCAAATCCTGCCAGGGCTCTCCCAGCCCGGCATAATCGTCCCCCACATTCATCCCCCCCGTGAACGCCACCCGGCCATCGACCACCACCACCTTGCGGTGATTGCGGTTGTTCAGGGTCAGACGGCGACTGAGCAGATTGACGCACAAAAAGCGTTCCACCTGCCCGCCGGCCTCCTGTAATGTCCGGAAAAAAGGCGGTCTGGCAAGCCGTGAACCGACATCATCCAGCAGCAGGCGCACTTCCACGCCCCGCCTTGCCGCCCGCGCCAGCGCATCACGCAACCGGGCACCGGTACGATCCGCCTCCCAGATGTAATAGACCAGATGGATATGATGATTCGCAGCATCAAAAGCCTGCTCCAGCGCGTTGAAAACGTCTTCCCCGGCACGCATCATCTGCACCGCGTTCCCCTGCAACGGGCCGACCCGGTCCAGCTTGTGTACCAGTTTCAGCAGTGAGGGGGGAATATCGCCGATTTGCCGGACACCTTCCACATCCGGCTGAACCCGTGCCAGTGAATGGGCCAGTGCTTCTTCCGCCTTACGGCGCTTGCGGCGGCGCATCCGCAGGCGCGTGGTACCAAACAGCCAGAACCCCAGCAGACCAATAAAAGGCAGCAGCACAATCACCAGCACCCAGGCCAGGGTGGCGCCCGACTCGCGCCGCTGCATAATGACCTTCGGCACCAGCACCACCACAATAATGCCATCCAGCAGCAGCAAAACCGTACTCAGCCAGCCGAACAGCTGCGTATCTGATGCAAACAAGGGCTACTCCGGCCCCTCAGGCCGCCGCCGACGCCGACGCCGAGACAACCGCCAAAGAACCATGCTGGCGCTCGTGCAGCTGCATATTGATCAGACGCAGCGCAGCCAGAATGGCGGCAAAAACCTGATTGGCATGCACGCCACGGGTCCGCACCCGCTTGCCGCTTTCCAGCCGCCAGGTAATGATGCACTCGGTCAGCGCATCAGCCATGCCGCCCTTGGGAATATGAATCTCGTAATCAGCCAGCTCAGGCATGACAAAGTCCTCCTGCGCCAGCAATACGCCGCTCACCGCCTTGATAAACGCATCAAAGCCACCATTGCCAAAGCCCCGCCCCCGGCATTCGACCCCGTTCAGCTCAAAGACCACCTTGCAGTCGGAGTCCCAGTGCAGTGAACTGGCCACGTGACAGTCCAGCAGGCGGATATGCTGGAAATCGGCATTCTCCATCACATCGGCAATAATGAACGGCAGGTCATCCAGGGTCATGTTCTGTTTGGAATCGCCCATGCTGACAATGCGCTCCAGCAGTTTCTGCTGGTCTTCCGCCGACAGGGTGATGCCCAGTGCCTCCAGATTCTTGGCCAGCGACGCCTTGCCCGCCAGCTTGCCCAGTGCATAACTGCGGGTACGGGAGAAGCGCTCGGGGCTGAGACGTGTTTCATACAGCCCGCCTTTCTGGTCCCCGTCAGCATGGATACCCGCCGTCTGGGTAAACACATCATCCCCGACAATCGGGGTGTTGGCCGCCAGCCGCTTGCCGGAGAAGGTTTCCACCATATCGCTGATGGAAAATATTTTGCTCTCATCCAGCGCGGTCTCAATCCCCATCTTGTCACGCAGCACCACCGCCACCTCGGCAATGGAGACATTCCCGGCCCGTTCACCCAGGCAGTTGACCGTGCCGTGAATCGAGCGGACACCGGCCTTGACTGCCGCCATCACATTCGCAATCGCCAGACCATAGTCATTGTGGGGGTGAAAATCGAACTGGCAGGCCGGATAGCGCGTGATCATGTCCGACAGGCTGGCAAACACCTCGTCCGGCGCCATGACCCCCAGCGTATCCGGGAGCATGAAATGCCGGATACCCAGCATTTTCAGCTCGTCCATCAGGGCAAACACATACTCGGGCTTGTCGGCGTAACCGTTGGACCAGTCCTCCAGATACACATTCACCGCCAACCCACGCTCATGGGCATAGGCAACAGTACGGCGAATATCGGCCACATGCTGCTCCAGGGTCTTGCGCAGCTGGTTGCGGCAATGCTTTTCACTGCCCTTGGTCAGCAGGTTGATGACCCCGCCGCCAGTCTCACCGATCCAGTCCACACTGCGGGTGTGATCCACAAAGCCCAGTACCTCGACCCGGCCCTCAAAACCATTGGCTTTGGCCCAGGTATTGATACGGGTCACGGCACCTTTCTCCCCCTGGGAGACACCGGCAGATGCCACCTCGATCCGGTCCACCTTCAAAACCCCCAACAGCGCCTTGGCAATGCTGAGTTTCTCCTGGGGAGCAAAAGACACCCCCTGGGTCTGCTCACCATCGCGCAGGGTGGTATCCATCAGGGTGACGAGATTATTGGGGCTGCTCATGCTGTCCTCGGCCATATCGCTGAAAAATACAGGGCAGTCATTCTAGCCGGTTTGCCCTGAAAGTAAAATTTGCGATTTACAGGACTGTGACTGGACTCAGCTTCGGCTGGTCGCCAGCTGGTATCCCAGCCCTCCGGCCAGCCGGCTCGCCAGCCTCCCAACCCAGGGCAGATGCCCGATACGCCGGGCCAGGGCATGAATACCCAACCTGATAACCCTTCCTGCCATACCCGAAAGACAGGGACAAAAAAAGGGAGCCGAAGCTCCCTCTTTTTTGTGAACTGCCGGAAAACAGGAAGTCTAACGTCCTGCTGCTGCCGCCTGGGCCGCAACCTCGTCAGCAAAGTTTTCCTGCTTCTTCTCGATGCCTTCGCCGACTTCCAGACGCACAAAGCTGGCAACCGATGCACCCTTTTCCTTCAACATCTGGGCCACGGTCTGGTCCGGGTTCTTGACGAATGGCTGACCGACCAGGGTGATTTCCGCCAGGAACTTGCGCATCCGACCTTCCACCATCTTTTCAGCAATCTCACGCGGCTTGCCGCTCTGCATGGCGATATCAATCTGGATTTCACGCTCCTTGCTGACCACCTCTGCCGGAACACCGCTTTCATCCACACAGACCGGACGGCTGGCTGCAATGTGCATGGACACATCCTTGCCCACTTCGGCATCACCCCCATTGAGGACGGTCACAACACCGATCCTGGCACCATGCTGGTACAGACCCAAGGTGCCGGCACCGGCATCCACCCGTTCAAAACGGCGTACCTGAATATTTTCACCGATCTTGGCGATCAGGGCGGTACGGGCTTCTTCCACAGTCTGGCCACCGGCCAGCTTCAGCCCGGCAACGGCATCCATGGCAGCCGGCTGGGCAGCCAGCACGGCAGCAGCAACCGCATCCGCAAAATTAACGAAATTATCATCACTGGCTACGAAGTCAGTTTCACTGTTGACTTCCACGATGACTGCGCGCTTGCCGTCATCGGACAGTGCAATCACGACCCGACCCTCAGCCGCTGTACGACCGGCTTTCTTGTCAGCCTTGGCCGCACCGGACTTGCGCATCAGCTCAATGGCGGCTTCCATATCCCCGTTGGCTTCAGTCAGTGCTTTCTTGCACTCCATCATGCCGGCACCGGTACGCTCGCGCAGCTCCTTGACCATTGCAGCAGTAATTGCCATTTTTCTATCTCCTGAATTTCAGTTTGTGTTCCAACAGCCCGACTTACTTTTCAGCGGCTTCATCCGCCTGTGCCACAGCGGGAACCGGAGCCGCTGGAGCCGCTGGAGCCGCTTCGATGGCAGCCTCAACATCGGCTTCCGTCGCCTCATCCGGCAGACGCTCTTCATCACCGGTGATGGCCGCGCTGACGTGACCTTCCTTGACCGCATCCGAAACAGCAGTCACATACAGCTGGATGGCGCGAATCGCGTCATCATTGCCTGGAATCACGTAATCCACGCTCTCCAGCGAGTTGTTGGTATCGACAACACCGATAATCGGAATACCCAGCTTCCGGGCTTCCTGCACGGCAATCTTTTCATAGCCCACGTCAATGACGAAAATGGCATCCGGCAGGCCTTTCATATCCTTGATACCGCCCAGACTGCGCTCCAGCTTTTCCTGCTCACGCTGCAACGTCAGGACTTCCCGCTTGCCCAAGCGTTCGATGGTGCCATCTTCCGCCATTTTTTCCAGATCCTTGAGACGGCGGATCGACTGCTTGACCGTCTTGAAGTTAGTCAGCATCCCGCCCAGCCAGCGATGGTTGACATAAGGCATCTTGCAGGCCTGGGCCGACTCACGCACCGCCTCACGCGCAGAACGCTTGGTGCCGACAAACAGCACCTTGCCACCCCGCGCAGCCAGCTTGCCAACAAAGTTCATGGCATCGTTGAACATCGGCAGGGTCAGTTCCAGGTTGACAATATGAATGCGGTTGCGCTCGCCAAAGATGTAGGGTGCCATCTTCGGGTTCCAGTAACGGGTCTGGTGGCCAAAATGGACACCGGCCTCCAGCATCTGACGCATGGTCACTTTAGGCATGGTAATCTCCTGTTTCGGGTTACGCCTCCATGCACCCCAGTCCGCAACCCGCGTGCCTTAAGGCTGACGGGCACCCTGCGACCTGTGCCGGTGCATGTGTGGTTTCATTAAATAAGGGTATAAACCCCAATCCGGCAAAGTTGTTTGCCAAATTGGCGTGCGCTTTATACCATGATTCGCTTTGAAGTGCTACCTGGAAGTCTTTTGATGGCTGTTCACATTAAAAATGCAGAAGAAATTGAGAAAATGCGTGTTGCCGGAAAGCTGGCATCCGACGTTTTGATCATGATTGAACCCCATGTCAAACCCGGCGTCAGTACCAATGAGCTGAACCAGCTCTGCCATGATTATATCGTGGATGTTCAGCAGGCCATTCCGGCTCCGCTGGGTTATGGCAACCCTCCCTACCCCAAATCCATCTGTACTTCAATCAATCATCAGATATGTCACGGCATTCCCAGCGACAAGCGCCTGAAAAAAGGGGACTCGCTCAATATCGACATTACCGTCATCAAGGAAGGTTTTCACGGCGACACCAGCAAGATGTTCCATGCCGGCCAACCAACTGTTGCCGGCAAGCGCCTGTCGGATATTGCCCAGCACTGCATGTATCTGGGCATCCGTGCCGTGCGTCCCGGTGCTACCCTGGGCGATATTGGTGAAACCATTCAGCAATACGCAGAAAAAAACTACTGCTCGGTGGTGCGGGAGTTCTGTGGTCATGGTATCGGCCTGCGCTTCCATGAAGAACCGCAGGTGCTGCATTACGGCAAGGCCGGTGAAGGACTGGTGCTGGAGCCGGGCATGATTTTTACCATCGAACCCATGATCAATCAGGGCAAACCGGACCTCAAGATTCTGCCGGACCAGTGGACTGCCGTGACCAAGGACCACAAGCTGTCAGCCCAGTGGGAACACATGATACTGGTCACGGAGGATGGCTATGAAGTGCTGACCCTGCGCCCGGAAGAAACCGGCTGGGAAAACCGCATTCAATGAATACACCCTCTGCACCGGTTCTGGACAAGCTTTACCGGGCGTTTCTCGCCACCCACCCGGCTCCCCTTCAGGCAGCCGACTGTGCCACCCTGCTCAAGCAGGCACGGGAACAGCTCAACCAGCTGTTCGAGCAGGGTCAGGACATTCACGCCCTGCTGCATGAGCATACCGGCCTGATTGATCGCATTGCCTGCGATGCCTGGAACTGCCGGGGTCTGGGAAGCCTGACGGATGCCAGCCTGATTGCGGTCGGGGGCTACGGGCGCTGTGAACTGCATCCGGCCTCGGACATTGATCTGCTGATCCTGCTGGCGACGGAGCCGGACCCGGAGCAGGCACAGAAACTTTCGGCCTTCCTGACTTTTCTATGGGATATGGGGCTGGAGGTCGGGCACAGTGTACGCACGCTGGAACAGTGTCTGGAAGAAGCCGACAAAGACCTGACCGTCATCACCAACCTGCTCGAATCACGCTTTCTGTGCGGGGATGAAAATGCCTTCTTCCGCCTGCGCCAGGGCATTCTGCCCCGGAACATGTGGGACAGTGAGCGTTTCTTCCGCGCCAAGCTGGAGGAGCAGCAGCAGCGTTATCTCAAGTTCGGCGATACCGCCTACCGGGTGGAACCCAACCTCAAGGAAGGACCGGGCGGTCTGCGCGACATCCACATGATTTCCTGGATTCTGGAGCGTGAATACGGGCGGCTGTCGCTGCTGGAGCTGCATGAGCGCAACCTGCTGGAACGGGAGGAATACGAGACCCTGCGTGAGGGGCGCGCCTTCCTGTGGCGGGTGCGTTTCAAGCTGCACAGCCTGACCGGGCGCAAGGAGGACCGGCTGCTGTTTGATTACCAGCACACGCTGGCAGAGAGCTTCGGCTACCCGCAGGGTCAGCGCAATGAAGCCGTGGAAGCCTTCATGCAGCACTATTACAAGACCATCACCCGGCTGGAACGCCTTACCGACGTGCTGCTGGGTTACTTTCAACGCAAGCTGCTGGACAGCCCTTCCAACCAGCCGGCCATGGTCGGTGAATGGTATGTACGCGAAGGTGCACTGCTGGCCGTCAACTCCCCGGATACCTTTGTCCTGTATCCGACCGCACTGCTGGAAATCTTCCTGATCCTGCAGACCACGCGCGGCCTGACCGGGCTGGCACCGGAAACCATCCGCCTGATGCGCCACAACCTGCATCGCATTGATGCCGGCTTTCGCAGTCAGGCCTGGCACCGTCAGATATTCATGCAGATACTGCGCCAGTCCAGCGGCGTGACCCATGTGTTCCGGCTCATGAACCGCTATGGCGTGCTGGCAGCTTACCTGCCACCCTTTGCCAATATTGTCGGACGCATGCAGTACGACCTGTTCCATGCCTATACCGTGGATGAACACACGCTCATGGTGCTCGGCAATGTACGCCGTTACAGTACCGACAAGGGTGCACGTGAAATTCCGCTGGCCGGTGAGGTATTCCGCAACCTGCCCAAACCTGAACTCCTGTATCTGGCAGCCCTGTTCCATGACATCGCCAAGGGGCGCAACGGGGATCACTCCGTGCTGGGAGCCGAGGATGCCTATCTGTTCAGCCGTGAACATGGCCTCAACCTGCATGATTCGCTGCTGGTCAAGTGGCTGGTACGAAACCACCTGCTCCTGAGCATGACAGCCCAGCGCAAGGACATCAGTGACCCGGCCGTGCTGCAGGAGTTTGCTACCCAGGTGATGGAGCAAAGCCGGCTGGACTACCTGTTCCTGCTCACCATTGCCGATATCAAGGGTACCAACCCCAAGCTCTGGAACAGCTGGAAACAGTCGCTGCTGAGCGAGCTTTATCTGGGAACACGCAAGCTGCTGCGCAGGCACGCCCCGCTAGCCAGCCAGACCGCCCTGCTGCTGCAGGAAAAATGTGGCACGGCCCTGGAAGAACTGGTGCCGGACGGCTTCAGCGAAACGCAGTGTCAGGATTTCTGGGCTCAGCTGGGGGAAGAATACCTGCTGCAGCATTCGGTGGAGTCCATCTGCTGGCATGCCAAGCACATCCTGACAACCTCCAGCGCCAACCTGCCGCTGGTGGAGCTGCGAACCACCACGTCGGCCAGCAGCAATGTCATCTTTGTCTACAGCAAGGAATTTCCACACCTGTTTTCGCGTGTGGTTTCCAGCCTGGAGCAGCTCAACCTCAATATTGTGCAGGCGCGACTGGTCGCGCTGGAGGGGGGTACCCGCAGCCTCTACACCCTGCATGTGCTCGGACCGGACAACACCCTGGTCACAACCCCCGATGACCAGCAGCGCATTACCGATACCATTCGCCACAACCTCGGTCTTGAGACCGCCTACCAGCCACACCACCATCGTCAGCGCCGTATTCTGCGCAATTTTGACGTACCGACCCGGATCAGCTTCCACCAGAATCCGGAAAAACAGGTAACACTGATGGAAGTCAACACCGGTGACATGCCCGGTCTGCTGTCACGCATCGGCGAAGTGCTGGACCGGGAAGGCATCCGGGTCCACAGCGCCCAGATCAGCACCCTGGGCGAACAGGCCGAAGACGTTTTCCACATCACCACTCGTGATGGACAGATGGTGGACCAGGAAGCGGTCCAGCAGCAGCTGGAAACGCACATCACCGAGGCCGTCAAATACTGAAACAGAGTACACCATCCCACTGAAATGCAATAAAATTGCAGATATTGCTGAAAACTCATGACACTGGAACAAACCCGTACCCTGGCCAGAACCCTGATGGCACAAACCCGAGGCCGCATCACCGATGCCCGCATCAACACCCTGGGCATTCTGCTGGAACATGATGCTGCACTCAGCCATCAGGAAATTGAAGCCCGTGCCCAGCAGCAGGGCCTGCCATTTGACCGCGTAACCCTGTACCGGGCACTGGACTGGCTGGTCCGGCAGAAGCTGGCCCATCGTATTGCAGCACCGGAGCGCGGCTGGCTTTACAATGCCCAGCCACACCTGTCGACACCACATGCCCATTTCCACTGTACCCGCTGTGATCACGTCTATTGTCTGGAAAACCTGCAACCGGCACTGTTGTTCAATCTGCCACCCGGCTATCAGCTCGAATCGGTGGAATTAAGTTTGAAAGGTGCCTGCCCGGCTTGTGCCACAAAGTAATTGCAACATCATTGCATTTTGGTATGCTGGGCTTCCCTTAAACAACAGGCCTGCCATCACATGAGCATCAACAATCTCCGCAATAAACGACTGTTATCAACCGGCATTGCACTACTGGCCCTGCAATTGCCCCTGAACGCCCTGGCAGCCGGGACCGATGACAACGACAGCAGCGAAGATGAACAACAGAGCCGGGAACAGCACAACGCTCACGAGCACGGAGCCGCCCGCCTCACTGTCGCCACTACCCGCAGTGGCCTTGAAATCACGCTCGACAGCCCGGCAGCCAACCTGTTCGGTTTTGAGCATATTGCCAGCACGGAGGCACAGCATCAGGCCATCCACAGTGCGGTTGAAATCCTGGAAGACGGCAGCACACTATTCCCGGGCAGCAAAGAAGCCGAATGCACCCAGAGCAGGGTCGAGATTGAATCGGTACAGGTTGCCCGCCACCACGAGGAAAAGCATGGTGACGATCATGGGGATGATGAGCATAACCATGAGTCTGAAGGTCAGCAGGATGATGACCATGAGCACGAAGCACATCAGGATGCTGAACAGGAAAAACAGGATACCGATGATGGGGGTGATGATCATGAGCACGAAGCACATCAGGATGCCGGGAATGCGGGTGATCATGAGCACGAGCATGAAGACGGGGCCGGCGGCCACAGCGATGTCACGGTACTCTGGCAGTTTGACTGCACCCAGCCACAAGCCCTGACCCGGTTGGAAACACGCCTGTTCCAACACTTCCCGCAGGGCTTCAACCAGCTGCAGGTGGAATGGCTGACAGCAGACAGCGCTGGAAGTCAGGTGCTGGAGCAGGATGGAGTGATCAGTCTGGTGCCATGAGCGTCATTGAGCTGCAGCAACTCCGTTTCCGCTGGCCGGGCCGGCAGCAGGATGTGCTCAATATTCCGCAGCTGAGCGTGCGCGAAGGCGAACACGTTTTTCTGCGCGGGGCCAGTGGCAGCGGCAAAACCACCCTGTTGAACCTGCTGGCCGGCATCCTCAGGCCACAACAGGGGGGGTTGCACCTGCTTGGCCAATCGGCCCATGCCTTGAGTGCCCCGGCACGGGACCGCCTGCGGGCCGATCATATGGGAGTCATCTTCCAACAGTTCAACCTGCTGCCCTACCTGTCCCTGCTCGATAACGTGCTGCTGCCCTGCCATTTCTCAATCCGTCGCCGTCAGCAGGCCGGCGATAGCCGGGCCACCGCCCTGCATCTGCTGGAGCACCTGCAGCTGGAGCCAGCCCTGTTGCAGTGCCCGGTGACTGAACTCAGCGTCGGCCAGCAGCAGCGGGTCGCCGTGGCACGTGCCCTGATCGGGCGTCCGGCGCTGATTATTGCTGATGAGCCCACCTCGGCTCTGGATGCCGACAGCCGGGACCGCTTCCTTGAGCTGCTGTTCCGCGAGGCGGATGCTCAGCACAGCACCATTCTGTTTGTCAGCCACGATGCCGGGATTGCCAGGCATTTTCCGCGTGTCCTGGAACTGAGCGAGGTCAATCAGGCATGATTCTGTTCAAACTGACCTGGCGCAGCCTGTGGAACCGTCGGGCCAGTCTGCTCCTGACCCTGCTGTCGATTGCCATCAGCGTCGCCCTGCTGCTTGGGGTCGAGTACATCCGCAAGGAAGCCCGTCACAGTTTCATGAACACCCTGTCCGGCACCGATCTGGTTGTCGGTGCGCGCAGTGGTCCGATTCAACTGATGCTGTACAGTGTGTTCCGTATCGGTAATGCCACCAACAATATCAGCTGGGACAGCTATCAGCATGTTGCCCGGCACCGCTGGGTCGACTGGACAGTACCGCTGGCGCTGGGGGACTCGCATCGTGGCTACCGGGTTCTGGGCACCAACAACGATTACTTCCGCCATTACCGTTACGGTGACAAACACGCGCTGGAACTGGTGGAAGGGCAGGAATTTACCGGGATTTATGATGCGGTGCTGGGGGCAGAAGTAGCACGAAAACTGGGCTATCAGGTGGGCGATGCCATTGTGGTGGCACACGGAGCCGGGGCCACCAGTTTTACCGAGCATGACAATAAACCCTTTACGGTGGCCGGTATCCTCCAGCCCACCGGCACCCCGGTCGATCGCACCGTACATGTTACCCTGGAAGGCATTGAGGCGATTCACATAGACTGGAAGGCCGGAGCACCGGTACCGGGCTTTGAGATTTCTGCCGAACGGGCCGCCCGCATGGACCTGCAGCCCGAGGCCATTACCGCGTTTCTGGTGGGCCTGAAAACCCGCAGTGCCGCTTTCCGCCTGCAGCGCGAAATCAATGATTACGGGCGTGAAGCCCTGCTGGCCGTGGTACCGGGTATTGCACTGGCGGAATTGTGGCGCGCCATCAGCCAGTTTGAAGTCATCCTGCGCATTATTACCCTGTTTGTACTGGTTGCCGGGCTGCTGGGCATGCTCACCACCCTGCTCTCGACCCTGAATGAGCGCCGCCGTGAAATGGCGATCCTGCGTGCTGTCGGCGCTCATCCGCATCAGGTCTTTCTGCTGTTCGTGCTGGAAGCGCTGATACTGGCGGTTCTGGGTGTTCTGCTGGGTGCGTTACTGGTGGTACTCGGGGTACAGCTGGCACAACCCTGGGTCGCTGCCGAATACGGTTTGCACCTGCGCAGCTGGCTCCCGCAGGCAACGGATGGCCTGCTGCTGTTGCTTGTCGTGGGACTGGCCATTATATTCAGCACTATTCCAGGCATGATTGCCTACCGACGCTCCCTGCAGGACGGTTTGACCGTGAGGATATGAAAATGAAAGTGCCATACAGGCCGGGCGTGATGGCCCTGTTGCTGATCATCGGGTCGGGACTGGGCGGCTGTGGTGAAGAATCATCACAACAGAACACTGCCGACACCTCCCGGACTCAGGCATCCGGCACCGACGACCTGATGCCACCGCGTCAGGCCGGCAATATGGATGCTGCTGCCGTCAAACTGCCGGATAATGCACCGGAAATCGGCACGGACATCAAAACCCTGATCACCACCCCAACCCCTTCCCGGGAAGGGGTGCGCCAGATACTGTGGGATGATCTCATTCCGGAAGAGTATGATCCTGAAAAGGTCATGCTCAAGTATCAGGAGCTGATCGACAATACCCCGGAGGGCTCACCGGAAGAAAGGGTGCTGCTCGACAAGATCATGGAGGAATTCAATAACGCACCGGCCAATGATCAGCTTAACGGTCTGCGGGTACGCATTCCCGGTTTTGTTTCCCCGCTGGATGAACGTAACGGACAGGTCGGGGAATTCCTGCTGGTTCCCTATTTCGGCAGCTGTATTCACTCACCACCGCCCCCGGTGAACCAGACCGTTCTGGTCCAGCCGCAGACAGGAAAAAGCATTCCCATGGAACAGATTTACGAACCGGTCTGGGTCAGCGGTGACATGAAGGTCACACTTTCGGATACCGAACTGGCACAGGCGGGCTATCTGATTGAGAATGCGGCACTGGAAATTTATACCGAAGAAAACGCACTGCCGGAGTCGGAATTGCCGGAATAAGCACACGGCACGGCTCCAAACCCAAACCATGCCCGGATGCAGAAGGCTCCACATCCGGGCATGAGCATCACTTTCAGATCACGGCGGATCAGGCCGGATCGGCTTCCTTCATGCTCAGGCGCATGCGACCCTGGCGGTCGATCTCGATCACCTTGACCCGAACATTGTCCCCGACCTGCAGGTAATCAGTGACATTGGCCACCCGTTCCTGACTGATCTGGGAAATGTGCAACAGACCATCCTTGCCGGGGAGAATGGTGACAAAAGCACCGAAATCCATAATGCGGGCCACCTTGCCACTATAGGTCCTGTTCAGCTCAACCTCGGCAGTAATGTCCTCAATCATGGTTTTGGCTGCATAGGCAGCATGTGCATCCACAGCAGCAATCTTGATGAAACCATCGTCATTGATATCGATGGTAGCCCCGGTCTGTTCGGTAATGCTGCGAATGGTTTCCCCCCCCTTGCCAATCACTTCACGGATTTTCTCCGGATTGATCTTCATGGTGACGTAACGCGGTGCGTACTCGGACAGGTCATCACGCGGTGCTGCAATCACCTTTTCCATCTCGCCCAGAATATGGAGACGACCGGCCTTGGCCTGCTCCAGCGCCTGCTGCATGATTTCCCTGGTGATACCGTTGATCTTGATGTCCATCTGCAGGGCAGTGATACCGTCCCGGGAGCCGGCCACCTTGAAGTCCATGTCGCCCAGATGATCCTCATCCCCGAGAATATCGGTCAGAACGGCAAAACGCTCCTCTTCCTTGATCAGCCCCATGGCAATCCCCGCCACCGGAGCCGATACCGGCACCCCGGCATCCATCAGCGCCAGCGAGCTGCCGCAGACACTGGCCATGGAACTGGAGCCATTGGACTCAGTGATCTCGGAGACGCAACGAATTACATAGGGGAAATCCTCCATCTTCGGCAGGGTGGCCTTGACACCCCGCTTGGCCAGACGGCCATGGCCGATTTCACGACGCTTGGGAGAGCCCATCATGCCGGTTTCGCCCACGCTGTAGGGCGGGAAGTTATAATGGAACAGGAAAGCATCCTTGTACTCCCCGGCCACGGCATCAATAATCTGCGAATCACGCTCGGTACCCAGTGTAGCCACCACAATAGCCTGGGTTTCACCGCGGGTGAACAGTGCAGAACCATGAGCGCGCGGCAGCACGCCAACCCGGACCGATATGGGACGCACGGTGGTAAGATCACGACCGTCAATACGTGGCTGACCGTCCAGTATCCGGCCCCGCACCACCTTTTTCTCCAGGTTCTTGAATTCCGTTTTGAGCAGGTCTTCAGATGGCCCGGTTGCCCCTTCAGCCGGCAGCAGCTTTGTCTTCATGGCAGCCTGAATCGCCTCAATGCGGTCATGGCGCTCCATTTTGTCGGCGATCTGGAAAGCTTCCACCAGATCAGCCTCACACTGTGCACTGATGCTCGAAACCAGTTCGGTGTCGGTTGCCGGCGCACTCCAGTCCCAAGCCGGGCTACCCACCTCGGCTGCCAGCTCATTGATGGCATTGATGGCAATCTGCATCTGCTCGTGGCCATATACCACGGCACCCAGCATGATATCCTCACTCAGCATTTTGGCTTCGGATTCCACCATCAGTACCGCATCAGCGGTCCCGGCCACCACCAGCTCCAGATCAGAGGTCTCCAGCGCTTTGGGAGACGGATTCAGCAGGTATTCGCCATTGCAATAGCCTACCCGTGCCGCCCCGATCGGCCCTGCAAAAGGAATACCGGACAGGCGCAGCGCAGCAGAAGCCCCCAGCATGGCCGGAATGTCCGCAGGAATGGCCGGATTCAGGGACATGACCGTGGCAACCACCTGCACCTCATTAACAAAACCTTCCGGGAACAAAGGCCGGATCGGGCGGTCTATCAGGCGTGCTGTCAGGGTTTCATCCTCACTCGGGCGGGCCTCACGCTTGAAAAAACCACCGGGTACCCGGCCTGCAGCATAGAACTTTTCCTGATAGTTGACGGTGAGCGGGAAGAAATCCTGCCCCTCCCGTGCGCTCTTCTGACCGACCACCGTTACCAGAACCACGGTATCATCCATGGAGACCATAACAGCGGCGGTGGACTGGCGGGCAACCTCCCCGGTTTCAATGCGGATGGTATGCTGCCCATACTCAAATGACTTGACGGTTTTTGACATTATTGATCCTGTAATAAAAAAATAAACTGGATAAAGGAAATGTCACGGGCAGGCTGTTGATAAATATTCGTACCCACGCTGTACAAATACTTATAAACAACCTTCCTGTGTGACATTGAGCGGATATTACCGGCTGAATGAAAAACACCGCAAGGACTGCGGCGTTTTTCCAACCTGCCCCTTAACGGCGCAAGCCCAGACTTTCGATAAGCTGTTGATAACGGGAAAGGTCTTTACCCTTCAGGTAATCCAGCAGCTTGCGGCGCTGGTTAACCATTTTCAGCATGCCACGCCGGGAATGGTGGTCATGCTTGTGTTCGGCAAAGTGGTCGGTCAGGTGCTTGATTCTCGCTGTCAACAGCGCAACCTGCACCTCCGGCGACCCGGTATCCGTATCTGAACGGCGGTGTTGATTGACAATTTCCGCCTTTTGTTCTGCATTCAGAGACATCGTCCAAAGCTCCAGATTATTAAGGTTGCTAAAAAGCGCCCGAGTATAACACTGCCCCTGCAGAACAACAAAAGGAATTATCCGGCCACTTTCAACCCTGCTGACCGGCCTGCCAGGACTCGCTCAACTGGGTATAGGATACCAATGCTCCGGTGGCCGAAACCAGTGGGACCAACAGCACCCCCGCCAGCACCAGACCCAACAGTCGACTGAAACTGCGTGACCTCTTGAGGAAATGCCAGCCGGTATATACCGCAATCAGCATCAGCACAAACAGGGACACCCCCATGATCAGGGTCAGGACAATATCCACCGGCGCATGAAACTCCGGTAACATCGACCCGATCAGCCAGGCTCCGAAAGCCGCAAAATAAGCCGGAACCAGCAATAACCCCCAGCAAACCCCAAACAGCGTACACTGCCACCATGAAAAGGCTTTGACTGCTGACATAAACACTCCCGAAAGTTGAACGGTCATCTGCCCCACACAGATAAACCGTTTTACCCCCGGATCATGCATTCTGATGAGCAAAAGCCGGGTAACGGAAGCCAAATCACAGACAAAAGCCATAAAGCAGCAGGAAAACCAGACCAGCTGCATCCCCCCATCAAGGCAGTCATCAAGGCAACATAATCAGCCCAGCACCCGCCGGGGAGCCAGCCCCCGATCCAGTACCTCGGCCAGTCCCAGAAACTGCTGCTCCGGCCCGTAAACCCGTACCAGATCACCGATTTGTACCGGGTACCCTTCCAACACAGTCCGTCCCAGCTTCTGTCCCTGTCGAAAACGCAGCATCAAGGCCGACTCCAGCGTAACAGCCTGTAAATGTGGCAGAGCGGCATCCATTGGCAGCAGCAGCGCATCCAGGGCCGCCAACCCACCCTGTTCATAAGCTGCCTGCAAAACTTCTGGCGCATGCATCGGCAACGCCTGAAACGGATTCACCCACTCACGTGCCAGCCGCACGACATAAGCACCACAACCCAGGGCAAGACCGATATCTTCCACCAGCGTCCGAATATAGGTCCCCTTGCTGCATTGCACTGTCAGCATCAGGCTGTCAGCCGTAAATCCCTCCAGTACCAGCTCATGAATGGTGACAGTACGGGCCTTGCGCTCCACCGCGATACCGGCACGTGCCAGGCGATAAAGTGGCTGGCCATCCTGTTTCAGGGCAGAATACATGGGTGGAACCTGACTGATCTCCCCCCGAAACGGGGCCAGTGCCGATTCCAGCAGGCTCAGGGATAAAGGAGGAACAGTACCGGCAGGCTGCAGTTCGCCCTCGGCATCACCGGTGGTACTGGTAAACCCGAGCCGGGCGGTTGTGACATAGGACTTGTGGGCATCCAGCAGGAATGCTGACAGTTTGGTGGCCTCGCCAAAACAGATGGGCAACATGCCGGAGGCCAGCGGGTCAAGGCTGCCGGTATGCCCGGCTTTTTCCGCCTCAAACAAAAAGCGCGTCTGTTGCAACGCCTTGTTGCTGGAAATACCGACGGGTTTATCCAGCAATAAAATACCGTTCAGCGGACGCCGATGCCTGCGTGCCATTCCCATACCGGCGAATCAGGAACGGGAGGTGTTTGGCCCGGCAGTGTCCGCAGCCTGATCATTCGCAGCTGCAGCATCCTCACCCTCATGATCCTCATGGGCAGCGCGGTCTTCCGCGACCACCCGTTCAATCAGGGCCGAAAGCTGGTTGCCCCGGCTCTGGGTATCATCATAGATAAAACGCAGCTCCGGTGTAACCCGCAATTTCAGGCCCTTGCCCAGTTCGCGGCGCAGAAAACCGGCGGCATGGTTCAGGCTTGCTTCAACCTCACGGGCATGCCCGGTGTCCAGCACATCAAACCAGACTTTGGCATGAGCCAGGTCCTTGGAGACCGTCACATCCAGTACCGTGACCATCCCCACTCGCGGGTCCTTGACCCGTTCCCGGATCAGGATGGCCACATCGCGTTGCAGCTGTTCGGCCACCCGTTCGGCACGGGAGTAACCCCGAGATGCATGCCTTGCCATCAGATTTTCCGTGCCACCTGCACCTGCTCGAAGACCTCAATCTGATCTCCCACACGCACGTCATTGTAGTTCTTGACCGCAATACCGCACTCGGTGCCCATGTTGACCTCGTTCACATCATCACGGTGACGCCGCAGTGACTCCAGTTCACCCTCGAAGATCACCACATTGTCACGCAATACCCGGATCGGATTACCGCGTCGCACAGTACCCTCGACCACCAGACAGCCGGCCACCTGACCATAGTCGGAGGCACGGAAGACATTGCGCACCTCGGCCAATCCCAGAAAGACCTCACGGGTTTCCGGCGACAGCATGCCGCTCATGGCATCCTTGACGTCATTGATGACATCGTAGATGACACTGTAATAACGGATCTCGACTTCATTATCCTGGGCAGTCCGGCGGGCAGCGGAGTCCGCACGCACATTAAAGGCCACCACAGTCGCACCGGAAGCCACAGCCAGATCAATATCACCTTCATTCAGGCCGCCAATGCCGGAAGACAGAATGCGGACTTCCACCTCATCGGTGGACAGCCCCAGCAACTCGCTGCGAATGGCTTCCACACTGCCCTGAACATCGGCCTTGACCAGCAGGTTGACCTGGGCGCGCTCACCCGCCTGCATCTGGCTGAAGACATTGTCCAGCTTGGCACTTTGCTGCTCGGCCAGACGGGTATCACGCTGCCGGTCACGACGCAGGGAGGCAATCTCACGCGCCTTGCGCTCATCCGCCACTACCAGCGCCTCATCCCCGGCACCGGGTGCACCGGAAAGGCCCAGAACGGAAACCGGGATTGAGGGGCCAGCCTCCCTGACCGGGCGTCCGGACTCATCAAACATGGCACGCACACGTCCATATTCGGCACCGCACAACAGGATGTCACCCTTATGCAGGGTTCCTTCCCGAATCAGAACGGTAGCCACCGCACCGCGCCCGCGCTCCATGCTGGCCTCAATGACATTACCCCTGGCCGGCGCATCCGGGGAAGCACGCAACTCCTGCACCTCCGCCACCAGCAGCAGGGTTTCCAGCAAGGCATCAATGCCCAGTCCGGTTTTGGCGGACACACGCACCACCGGAATGTCCCCCCCCCAGTCTTCGGTCAGGACATCCTGCTGGGCCAGCTCACTCAGGACCCGGTCCGGGTCGGCTTCGGGCTTGTCCATCTTGTTGATGACCACCACCATCGGTACACTGGCCGCTTTTGCATGCTGGATTGCCTCTTTGGTCTGCGGCATGACGCCATCATCGGCTGCCACAATCAGCACCACAATATCCGTTACCTGTGCCCCGCGGGCACGCATCTTGGTAAAGGCCGCATGCCCCGGCGTATCCAGGAAAGTCACCGTGCCATGGTCCGTATCCACATGATAGGCACCGATATGCTGGGTAATCCCGCCGGCCTCACCGGAGGCTACACGGGTTTCACGGATATAATCCAGCAGCGAGGTCTTGCCATGGTCCACATGCCCCATAATGGTGACAACCGGCGGACGGACTTCCAGATCAAAGTCAGTCGCATCATCCATCATGGTGGCCAGAATGGCGGCATCATCCATTTCCTGCATCGGCAGTGCTTTATGCCCAAGCTCCTCAGCCACCAGAATGGCGGTTTCCTGATCAATCGACTGGTTAATCGTTACCATCATGCCCATGCGCATCATCGACTTGATAATGTCGGTAGCACGAATGGCCAGCTTCTGGGCCAGATCGGAAACCACAATGGAAGCCGGTACTTCAATCTCGCGCACCACCGGAGCCGTGGGCTTTTCAAACCCGTGCTTGACCTGACGCTCAACCGCTCCGGCATCACGCCGGCCACCCTTGCGCCGCACGGTAGGCTGACGTTCATTTTCACGCCCGCGGGTCTTGACCTTCTTGCGGTCATTCTTTTTGCGGGTATTGACAGACACGTCAGAAGAGTCAGTGTTTGTATCAGGCGTATCAGTCTCGCTGCTGCCCTGATCAATGGTATTTTTCGGTGCCAGGGTCTGCTTGGGCTTGGCACGTGACGGGCGACGCTTGAGTGCGGCGGCGGCTTCCTGCCTGGCAGCTTCCGCCACCACATTACGCCGTTCCAGACCGCTCATGTCGGACACTTCAGATTCCGGCACCACCCCGACCGGCGTGGCTACGGCATCAGTGGCCTCCCGATCCGTGGCTGGCGCAGCAGCGCTCTCAGCAGCCGGAGCAGTGGAAACGGCTTCCGTACCGGATACCGCTGACACGTCTGCAGCAACCGGGGCTGACGCCACTCCGGTCGCCGGAGTCTGCTCAGAAGCCGGTGTTTCGGCAGCATCCACTGCTTCGGGCGCTGCTGCAGGCTCCACCACCGCAGCCGATCCGGCCGGTGTCGGAGTAACGGAATCCGGAGTCGTTACCGGCCCGGCTGTGTCATCTGCACCCGTTGAGGCAGGAGCAGCCGTTGATTCCGTACTGCCGCCAGATTCCTGCTGACGGCGCAAATCGCGCATGCGCAGGGCTTCCAGTTCACGCCGCTCACGCTCCGCTTTCTGGATCAGCTGTTCGCGCGCCTGCCGATCAGCCTCAGCCTTGCGGGCCAGCTCCTCGGCACGGCGCTCGGCTTCAGGATCATGAACGGTATCATCAGCACCGGAGCGGCGTCCGACGATAGTCTTTTTCCTGCGTACATCCACACCGGCGTTCTTGCGTAAAGTGCCTGACGCATCGCGTTTTTTCAGGGTAATTTTCTTGCCACCACCCGCAGTCACGGTTTCCGTACCCTCATTCATCCGCTCCAGCAGCATCAGCTTCTGGCTGTCGGTTATCTTGTCCTCAGGCCGGCTCACATCAATACCCGCCCGCTTCAGCTGACGCAGCAATACATCAACGGGAGCCTTCACCATTGCGGCGAGTTCTTTCACTTCAATATCTGACATTTCGTCCTCCCGTCATGCTCAGGACTGCTCATCCTCAAACCATGGCGCACGTGCGGTCATGATCAGGGTTCCCGCCCGCTCTTCATCCATTCCATCAATCTCCAGCAGTTCATCGACAGACTGCTCAGCCAGATCTTCCATGGTCCGGATGCCCATCCCTGCCAGCACATAGGCGAGGTCCTTGTCCATTCCGTCCATGTCCAGAAGATCATCTGCCGGAATCGGCGTATCCTTGGCAATGGCCTCGGTCAACAGCGCAGTCCGGGCACGATTACGCAGTTCGTCAATGATTTCTTCATCGAAAGCTTCGATTTCAAGGAATTCTTCCCGAGCCACATAAGCCACTTCTTCCAGGGTAGAGAAGCCTTCCTCCACCAGAACGATGGCGACTTCCTCATCCACATCCAGCCTGTTGACAAACAGCTCCAGGATGGCCTGCTGCTCAGCGGCGGTTTTGGCTTCGGCCTCATCGACACTCATGACATTCAGTATCCAGCCGGTCAGCTCACTGGCCAGCCGGACATTCTGCCCGCCCTTGCCGATGGCCTGTGACAGCTTTTCCTGATCCACCCCGATGTCCATGGTCCGGTTTTCTTCATCCACCACAATGGAGAGTACCTCTGCCGGGGCCATGGAGTTCATGACATAAGTCGCAATATCCTCATCCCACAGCACAATGTCAACACGCTCACCATTCAACTCGGTGGTCACGGTCTGGATACGGGAACCGCGCATGCCGACACAGGCTCCGACCGGATCGATATTGGGCAGGTTGGCCCGCACCGCAATCTTGGCGCGCAGGCCCGGATCACGCGCTGCCCCCATGATCTCGATCATCTCCTGATTGATCTCGGGCACTTCCAGCTTCATCAGTTCAATCAGGAAATTCACGTCGGTACGACTGACGATAATCATCGGGCCGCGTGGCTCCTGCCGGATTTCCTTCAGGAAACCGCGCATGCGTGCACCGACATGGGCATTTTCGCGCAGGATCATTTCCTCACGCGGAATCAGGGCTTCGGCATTACCGCCCAAATCCAGAAATATCCCCTTGCGATCAATGCGCTTGACCGTCCCCATCAGCAACTCGCCCACCCGGTCACGGTAAACAGACACCTGCTTTTCACGCTCGGCCTCACGCACTTTGGCGACAATGACCTGCTTGGCAGTCTGGGCAGCAATACGGCCAAACTCCACCGAATCAATCGGCTCTTCCACGTAGTCACCGATCTGAACATTCAGCCCCCGGCTTGTGGCGTAGCTCAACAGAATCTGGCGCTCGGGGCTTTCAAACTCCGGATCTTCATCATCCAGCACCTTCCAGCGCCGGAAGGTCAGGTAATCACCAGTCTGCCGGTCCACCTGTACCCGTACATCCATCTGCATGCCATAGCGTTTGCGCGTCGCCATTTCGAGCGCTGTTTCAACGGCCTCAAAGATCAGCTCCTTGCCAACATCCTTTTCATTGGAAACGGCATCAACAACATAGAGGATTTCTTTGTTCATGAACCAGCGACACTCCTTTTCTTGCCTTTCTTGGGTTGGGCAGGCATGACGTACTGCAAGCGGCCACGCGCTATCGCATCATAGGGAATTTCAATCGGTTCACCCTCGACAGCAAGGCCGATACCCGCTTCATCCGCAGCCTGCAGGACACCGACAAAATTACGCTTGCCGGCTACCGGCATGTGGGTACGGACCTTGAGGTTCTGACCGATATAGCGCTGGTACTGCACCGGATGGAACAGGACACGATCCAGACCGGGTGAGGATACTTCCAGTACATAAGCCACCGGAATCAGGTCTTCCACATCCAGTACCGCCCCGAGCTGCTGGCTGACCCGCCCGCAGTCATCCACGGTAATACCCTGATCGGAATCAATAAAAATGCGAAGCAGCGCACTTTCTGCATAGCTACGGTACTCATGGCCCCAAAGGATATAGCCCATTCCGGTTACCGTCGTTTGAATCAGATTGTCGAGCTGTTCCTGCATCAGACCTGCTCCCTTGTTCAGGGGGTAATAAAAAAGCCCCTTAACAGGGGCTTTTTTATGATTTTGGTAGCGGGGGCAGGATTTGAACCTGCGACCTTCGGGTTATGAGCCCGACGAGCTGCCAGACTGCTCCACCCCGCATCAGAGGCGTGAACTATAGACAAATTTGCGCAGGGTTGCAAGCCCGGTTCCGGCTTTTTTAAAAATTATTTCACGACCACCGCCACCCACTTTTTCAGGGCATTTTCAGCGGATATAACGGTAGATAAACCCCGGAAAAGCCGCCACCATGAACAGACAGAGCATAACCACAAAAAACTCCCAGTCCTGGGCATGCCGGGCACCCATCTGCCGCTGCTCCAGTGCCAGCCCGAGGCCCAGAGCGACAAAAAACAGAACCAGCCACTCCAGCAGGCGCACCCAGACCCGCTTGACCGGGCATTCCAGCACCAGAAAACAGCGCTGACTGAACCAGGGCAGATTGGCCAGCCCCAGCAGGATCAGCAGGTAAATACCCTGTACGAACAAAAGACTCATAAACTGCTGGCCTGTAACGCCATCGAACAAACACCCATCAGAACACCCGGAAAAATCCCCAGTATCAGCATCAGCACACCATTCAGCCCCATCACGATCCGGCAGTCCAGACCCACGTCAGCGCCCACGGAGCCGGCACTGTCAGGTTCGGGCTTGTCGAAGTACATCATCTTGATGGCCCGCAGGTAGTAATAAGCCCCCGCAACCGACATCACCACCATGATCACTGCTGCCCAGACCAGATCCGCATCCACCACTGCCTTGATAACGGCCAGTTTGGCATAAAAGCCCACGGTCGGCGGGATACCGGCCATGGAAAACAGCAACAGCAGCATGATGAAAGCCAGCCAGGGATTTCGCTCGTTCAGGCCCTTGAGGTCATCCAGACTGTCGGCCTCAAAACCCTCACGTCCCATGACCACCAGCACCCCGAAAGCCCCGGCCGCCATCAACGCATATACCAGCACATAAAACATTGCGGCGCTGTAACCACCATGCGTTGCCGTCATCGCCCCCATCAGGATAAAACCCATATGGGCGATGGTGGAATAGGCCAGCATGCGCTTGAAACTGGTCTGGGCAATGGCCACCAGATTGCCGCCGGCCACCGACAGCAGCCCCAGCACCAGAAACAGCTGTGACCAGCCGAACGACAGCGAAGCCAGCCCTTCGGCCAGCAGGCGCATCAGCAGTGCAAAAGCGGCAATCTTGGGAACACTGCCCAGAAACAGGGTCACGATCGTCGGCGCACCGTGGTAAACATCGGGCAGCCACATGTGAAACGGCATGGCACCAAACTTGAAGGCCACTGCAGCCACCAGAAATACCAGCGTGAACAGCAGGGGCAGATTGCCGGTAATGCCCGGCACACCCAGCAGGAACTCATGAATCTGGCGAATGGACAACTCCCCGGTCAGGCCATACAGCATGGACAGACCATACAGCAGCAACCCGGAAGCAATCGCCCCCAGCACAAAATACTTCATGGCGGCCTCGTTGGCCCTGCTGTCATCACGGCGCATGGCGACCAGTGCGTACATGGACAGGGCCAGCAGCTCCAGCCCGAGATACAGCACCAGCAGGTTATATCCCGAAACCATGATCATCATGCCCAGCACCGCAGTGAGCGACAGTACGAAAAACTCCCCGCGCCACATGGCCTGGTCGCGCAGGAACTTGCGGGCATAGACAAACACCACCATGGTCAGCAGCAGGATGCTGATCTTCAACACCCCACCCAGCTCATCGATCACATAGTGCCGACCCAACCCCACCAGGCGCTCATCACCCGTGAATGCATGGGTATAGACCACGCCGGCTGTGGCCAGCAGGCTGGCCTGGGCCGCCAGATAAGTCACCTCGCGCAGGTCTCGGGTCAGGAAAATATCCAGCAACAGCACCACGCAGGCTGCCGCGAGCAGGAAAATCTCGGGCATGGCGTAATCGAAGGGCGACATCATGGCTTAATTCCCCGGCTTGTTGGTACTTGTATCAGACAGCATCACCTGCTCCATGAGCTGGTGCAGTGAAGGCTCCATCAGATCGGTAAGCGGTCTGGGCCAGAGTCCCAGCCACAGCACCGCCGCCGCCAGCAGTGACAGCACCACAAACTCGCGCCGATTCAGGTCCTTCAGCTGGTTGACCGCATCGGTCCGGACCTCGCCGAACAGCAGGCGGCGCACCAGCCAGAGGGAATAGGCCGCCCCCAGAATCAGGGTCAGCGCAGCAATGACCGCAATCCAGATATTGGCCTTGGCACTGGCCAGAATAACCATGAACTCGCCCACAAACCCGGACGTACCCGGCAGACCGGCATTGGCCATGGAAAACAGCACGAAAAAGGCTGCAAACCAGGGCATGCGATTGGCCACGCCACCATAGGCACTGATTTCGCGTGTGTGCATGCGGTCATACAGCACCCCGATACACAGGAACATGGCCCCGGATACAAAACCGTGCGAAACCATCTGCATCATCCCGCCCTGCAGTGCCATAATGGCACCGTTGGAGTCCGTGCCGGGCAGCAGGCGCTGAATCGGGAAAATCAGGAAAAAGCCCAGAGTCACAAAGGCCATGTGGGCAATGGAGGAGTAGGCAATCAGTTTCTTCATGTCAGCCTGAACCAGCGCGACAAAACCGATATAGACAATGGTCCAGAGCGACAGCAGAACAATGACCCAGGCATATTCAGCCGCCATGTCACTCACAATCGGCAGCAGGAAGCGCAGGAAAGCATACCCCCCCACTTTCAGGGTAATGGCTGCCAGAATCACCGAGCCGCCGGTCGGGGCTTCGACGTGTGCATCCGGTAACCAGGTATGTACCGGCCACATCGGAATCTTGACCCCGAAGGCAAACAGAAATGACAGAAAAATCAGCAATTGGGCATCCATATCAATGCCCCGTATTCGATACATGTCCTGCAGGGCAAAACTGCCGGACTGCTGGTACAGGTAAATCAGGCTGACCAGCAGAAACACCGAACCCAGAAAGGTATACAGGAAGAATTTAATGGTGGCATAAACCCGGTTCGGCCCGCCCCAGATACCGATGATCAGGAACATCGGAATCAGCATGCCCTCAAAGAAAATGTAGAACAGGATCGCATCCTGTGCTGCAAACACGCCGTTCACCAGCCCTTCCATGATCAGGAAAGCCGCCATGTACTGTGCCGGGCGATACTGAATCACCTCCCAGCCGGCCAGAATGACCAGAATGGTGATAAAGCTGTTGAGGATGATCAGGGGGATGGCAATCCCGTCCGCTGCCAGTGCGTAGTCGATACGGATACCGAAAGCATTGATCCAGGGCAGCTGCTCGGCAAACTGCATGCCCGAGCGCGCCAAATCGTAATGGGCATACAACAGCAGGCTCACCAGAAAGGTCAGCACGGTCACGGCCAGTGCCAGCTGCCTGACACCGTTGCGTTCTCCCGCCAGCAGAACCCCGGCTCCACCCAGTATGGGGAACCAGATCAGGAAGCTCAGGATGGGCCAATCAAGCATAAATACAGTTTTCCTTCATCACTATCCGGACACAGGGTTCAGGCGGATACGGCAAACAGGAGCCAGCCCAGCAACAGGGCCATCCCGAGCACCATGGTAAAAGCATACTGGTACAGATAGCCGGTCTGGAAACGCCGTAACCAGCCCGCCAGCCAGCGCACCACCCGCCCCAGACCGTTCACGATCAGACCGTCGATCACCAGACGCTCAATCAGGGTCAGAAAGCTGTTCCCCAGATACAATGCGCCATTGGCAAACACCTTCTGGTTGAAATCATCCAGGTAGTATTTATTTTCCAGCAGCCGGTACAACCAGCTGAAACGCGTCCGGAAACGCTCGGCCCAGGAATCATCACGCAGGTAGATGTACCAGGCCACCCCCACACCGGCCATGGCCAGCCAGAATGGCGGTGCCAGCAAGCCATGCAGCATCAGGCTGAAAGCACCGTGAAAATCCTCGACCGGCAAGGTCTGGTGGTTTGCATGCACCATGATGGAGCTGACACTGACGGCATCCGAAGGCAGTAACTGGCGGAAAAAATCACCATAGACCATGGGGCCGACCAGATACCCGGCCAGTACGGCGGGAATCGCCAGCAGGATCAGGGGAATGGTGACCACTTTCGGCGACTCGTGCAGGTGGCTCAGGGTATGGTCATCCATGCGCTCGGTCCCGTGAAATACCATGAAAAACATGCGAAAGGTATAAAAAGCGGTCACAAAAACACCCAGCAGCAGCAGTATATACGCATAACCGGCAGCAGCCAGCTCCGACTCATGCACCGCTTCGATGATCAGGTCTTTGGAGAAAAATCCGGAAAAGCCGGGGAAACCGATCAATGCCAGCGAACCGGCCAGCGCGGTCCAGTAAGTAATCGGCATGTAGCGCCTGAGCCCACCCATCCGGCGCATGTCCTGCTCATGGTGCATGGCCATGATCACCGAACCGGCAGCCAGAAACAGCAGCGCCTTGAAAAACGCATGCGTCATGAGGTGGAAAACCGCCACCGAATACGCAGACGCTCCCAGTGCCACCGTCATGTAGCCCAACTGGGACAGGGTGGAGTAAGCCACGACACGCTTGATGTCATTCTGCACGATCCCGACCAGCCCCATGAAAAAGGCCGTCGTTGCCCCCACCACCAGAATCAGGTTGAGCGCCATCTCCGACATTTCATACAGGGGTGACATGCGCGCCACCATGAAGATGCCTGCCGTGACCATGTTTGCCGCGTGAATCAGGGCGGAAATCGGGGTCGGGCCCTCCATCGAGTCCGGCAGCCACACATGCAGCGGTACCTGGGCCGACTTGCCCATCGCCCCCACAAACAGCAGGATCATGGCTACGTTCAGGGCACCGGTATTCTCCAGCCCCGGCAGGTGGCCCGGCTCAAACGGCAGGTTGCTGGCCACCTGAAACTGCCGGAACACATCCAGGTAATTAAATGAGTTGGTATAGATCAGGATGGTGGCAATCCCGAGAATGAAGCCGAAATCCCCGACCCGATTGACCAGAAAGGCCTTCATGTTGGCGTAGACAGCGGAATCTTTCTTGAACCAGAAACCGATCAGAAGGTAGGACACCAGCCCCACCGCTTCCCAACCGAAAAACAGCTGCAGGAAATTGTTGCTCATCACCAGCATGAGCATGGCGAAGGTGAACAACGAAATATAACTGAAAAAACGCTGGTAGCCCGGATCATCATGCATGTAGCCGATGGTGTAAACATGCACCATCAGGGAAACAAAAGTCACCACCAGCATCATCATGACGGTGAGGTTGTCGACCAGAAAGCCAACCTCCATCGTGACACCATCGATCACGGACCAGACATACAAGGTGTGCTCAAAAGGAGCATGCCCGAGCGAGACCTGCTGCCACATCAGCACGGACAGCAGGAAAGACAGCGCCACCGAGCCGGTGGTCAGCCAGTGCGCCCCCCGGCGTCCGACCTGCCTGCCGAACAGACCGGTGACAATGGCAGCCAACAGCGGCAGTAACGGAATCAACAGCGCAAGAGTTTCCATGCTCACCCCTTGAGGCTGTCCAGGTTCTGGACATTGATGGTTTTGCGGTTACGGAACAGCGTGACCAGAATGGCAAGCCCGATAGCCGCCTCGGCAGCAGCCACCGTCAGAATGAAAAACACGAATACCTGCCCCCCCATGTCATTCAGGTATTGCGAGAAGGCCACGAAATTCAGGTTCACCGCCAGCAGCATCAGCTCGATACACATCAGCAACAGCAGCATATTCTTGCGGTTCAGGAACATGCCGGCCACACTGATGGCAAACAGAATGGCCGCCACGACCAAATAATGTGTCACGGTTATCATGGGGTTTTCCTTTCCTGAGGCTGTTCGGATGCCATCCGGACCAGACGCACCCGCTCACTGCGCTCCACCCGCACCTGCTGGCTGATATTCTGGGAACGGGCATCGGGCCGCCGGCGCAGGGTCAGCACAATCGCCGCCACAATCGCCACCAGCAGGATCACGGCAGCAATCTCCAGCGGATACAGGTAATCCGAATACAACAGCTCACCCAGTGCTTCGGTATTACTGTAATCCGGCGGATGCTGCACGCCCTGATAGCGGTCGCTGAGCCCGAAACCGGCCGACTGCAGCACCAGAATCATCTCCAGCGCCACCACCACCGCCACAAACAGGCCGACCGGGAGATAGCGGACAAAACCTTCACGCAGCTCGGCCTGATTAATGTCAATCATCATGATCACAAACAGGAACAACACCATCACTGCTCCCACATACACCAGCACCAGAACAATACCCAGAAATTCGGCCTGCAGCAGAATCCACAGGGCCGCGCTGGTGAAAAAACACAGGATCAGCAGCAAGGCGGCGAAAACCGGATTGCGCACCGTCACCATGCCCGCCGCCGCCGCCAGCAGCACGGCAGAAAACAGGTAAAAAAGCACTTGTTCAAAACTCATGGCATCTCCCGCTCAGCGATAGGGCGCATCAGCTGTTTTCATGCGCTCAATGCGAGCCTCATATCGGTCCCCCATAGCCAGCAGCCTGTCCTTGGTCATGATGTTTTCACCCCGGTTTTCAAAGTGATACTCAAAAATATCGGTTTCCACAATTGCGTCCACCGGGCAGGCCTCCTCACAGAAACCGCAGTAAATGCACTTGAACATGTCAATGTCATAGCGCGTGGTGCGCCGGGTCCCGTCCGGTCGCTCCTGCAGCTCAATCTTGATGGCCAGGGCCGGACAGACGGCCTCACACAGTTTGCAGGCAATGCAGCGCTCTTCACCATTCGGATAGCGCCGCAGGGCGTGATGGCCACGGAAGCGGGGTGAAATCGGGGTTTTCTGCTCCGGATACTGCACCGTCACTTTACGGCGAAAGAAGTAACGTCCGGTCACCGCCATGCCCTTGCGCAGCTCGGCCAGGGTAAAAGCCTTGAAATAGAACTTCAGCTGTCTGCTGACATTCATACCCATCTTGCACTCCTTACAGCCATGGCTTCCAGCCCATTCCCACCGCCAGCATCTCGGCAAATATCCACACCAATGTCACCGGGATCAGCACCTTCCAGCCCAGACGCATGATCTGGTCATAGCGATAGCGCGGAAAAGTGGCCCGGAACCACAGGTACAGCAGCAGAAAAAAAGCAGCCTTGAGCAGCAGCCAGTGAATCCCGTTACCAAAAACCATCCCGATATAAGGAATGGCGATCAGGCTGTCCCAACTCTCGAACGGCGACAACCAGCCCCCCAGAAACATGATCGAGGTCAGGGTCGAAATCAGGATCATATTGGCATATTCAGCCAGGAAGAACAGCGCAAACGCCATGCCTGAATACTCGACATGGAAGCCGGCCACAATCTCCGACTCACCTTCCGCCACATCGAAAGGTGCCCGGTTGGTTTCCGCCACCCCGGCAATAAAATACACCACGAACAATCCAAACAGCGGCCAGAGAAACCAGTGCGTGACACCACCGGACTGAGCACGCACAATATCGTTCAGGTTCAGGCTGTTGGAAGCCATCAACACCCCCACCAGCGCAAACCCCATGGCAATTTCATAGGAAATCACCTGCGCCCCGATACGCATGGCCGACAGCATCGAATACTTGGAATTGGCTCCCCAGCCGGCCAGAATCACTCCGTACACCCCGACAGAAGTCAGCGCCATCATGAACAGCAGCCCGGCATTGATGTCTGCCAGCACCATATTCTCCGAAAACGGGATGACCGCCCAGGCGGCAAACGCCGGTATCAGCGCCAGCATTGGAGCCAGCAGAAACAGGTAACGGTTGGAGCGATCCGGGATGATGACTTCCTTGAACAAAAGCTTCAGCACGTCGGCAAAAGGCTGAAATACCCCCCGTGGCCCAACCCGGTTGGGTCCCAGACGTGCCTGCATATAGCCAATGACCTTGCGCTCGGCCAGTGTGGTATAGGCCACGGCCAGAATCAGCGGAATCAGGATGGCCACCACTTTGAGCAGCAGTACAATCAGGGTCTGCAGCATCTCGGGAACCAGCTGCCACACGGATGCAAACCAGCTCATGCCTCAATCTCCCCGACCACCGGACTCAGTTCCAGCCGCCCCGACAGTCCCCCGAGCGGATAAGTGGCATCCAGCCCGCCCATGATATGGACGCAAGAGCGCGGAACGCCCTCATCCGCCTGCACTGGCAGCTCCAGCGCCGCCTGCTGCTGCACCCGTACACGCCCGCCATCCACCAGACCCAGACCGGCCATGTCCTCCGGATGCAGGCGTGCCACAGCGGGCGGCACCAGCGCCTGCAGGGCCGAAGCACGGCGCACCAGCCCGTCATGACGGTACATATGCACCTCACCGACACGCTGCCAGCCGGCCTCCCGTGCACCCGGCTTCAGTGGCTGCTCAATGCAGTAACTGTTATCCGGGCGTACCCCCTGCAGTTCCAGCCGGAGTTCAGCCAGCACTTCACGCGCATTGACATAATCAAACTCCGGCAATGCCAGACGGTTCCCCAGCACCCGCAGGATTTTCCAGCCCGGACGGGCCTGTCCCGGCGGCGGGGTCACCCCCCTGAAACTCTGCCACTGGCCCTCGGCGTTTACAAAAGTCCCCGAAGTCTCGGTAAAGGCACTGGCCGGCAGCAGAATGCTGGCATATTCGCGCATACGGTCACTGGCGAACGGCGCAATCACAATCACCTGCTCGGCGGCAGCAAAGGCCTGCCCGGCCAGCAGGGGATTATTGAAATCCTCCGGCTCGGCATGCAGGAGCACATAAGCCGGCAAGGCCGCCTGCAGCATGGCCATGACATCCCGCCCCTTTACCGCAGTTTCCAGACCGGCAGCGGCCCGATGCGGCACCACACCGGCCAGCCAGGCACCCACACTGTTGGCACTGGCCGGCAGATAACCACAACGTGCGCCGCTCAGGCTCGAAATCACCGATGACAGCGCCCGCAAATCCGCCATACCGGCATGCTGCATGGCCAAATTACCCATCAGCACCATGGCCTGTTCCGCCTCACACAGGGAGCGGGCTATCTGCCGTGCCGTCTCGCTGACCGTCAGTTCGGCACACAGCGGAGCCACGGTATCCGGCAGCGGCTGATCACGCAGCTCACTGACGGCCTGTGCAATCGCGGCCAGTTCCGTCACCATGTCAGCCGGTGCCACGGCACGCTGAAGCACATCGAAGTTATAGGCCACCCGATAAGGGTTGACCGCCATGACCTGCGCCCCTTTCAGGCTGGCCTTGCGCAGGCGGTGGTTCAATAATGGCTGGTCCTGACGCGAATTGGCCCCGATCAGCAAAACTGCCTGTTGCTGCTCCAACCCGGCAATACTGCAACCCAAAGCCGGGGCGGTGGAAACCCGCTCCTGATCAGAAAAGTCCAGCTGTTGCAGACGATGATCAATATTGCCCACACCCAGCGCCCGCATGAGCTTCTGGAACAGGTACAGTTCCTCCAGCGTGGCTCCCGGCGAGGCCAGTGCGCCGATACGGGCCGGCTCCACCTTGCGCAGGACCGCTGCCACGGCGTTGAGTGCCGTGTCCCAGTCCACTGCCTGCCAGCTGCCGTCTTCCTGACGCAACATGGGTGCAGTCAGGCGCTCAGGACTCGCCAGCCCCTGATAACTGAAACGATCCCGGTCTGAAAGCCAGCACTCGTTCACCGCTTCATTATTGCGTGGCACCACCCGGATTACCCTGCCGTCGAACGTGTGCACGGCAATATGGGAGCCGACGGAATCATGCGGTGCAATGCTGTCATGGGTAATCATCTCCCAGGCTCTGGCCTTATAGCGCGAGGGTTTGGCCGTCAGTGCTCCAACCGGACACAGATCGATCACATTACCGGACAGCTCTGATACCACGGTTCTGGCCACATAGGTGCCGATCTCCATCTGCTCCCCGCGCCCGGTCGCTCCCAGTTCCCGCATACCGGCCACTTCCTCACCGAAACGGACACAACGGGTACACTGAATGCAACGCGTCATCTCGGTTTCAATCAGCGGGCCAATGTCCTTGTCCCGAACCACGCGCTTGATTTCAGCATATTCCGAGGTACTGCGCCCGAACCCGACCGCATTGTCCTGCAGCTCGCACTCGCCCCCCTGGTCACAGATGGGGCAATCCAGCGGATGATTAATGAGCAGAAACGCCATGACATCACGCTGGGCAGCCCTGGCGCGTTCGGAGCGGGTGGAAACCTTCATGCCCTCAGTCACCGGTGTCGCACAGGCCGGCAAGGGTTTGGCGGAACGCTCCACATCCACCAGACACATACGGCAGTTGGCGGCGACCGAAAGCTTTTTGTGGTAACAGAAGCGCGGCACCCGGATACCGGCCTCATCCATGGCCTCGATCAGCATGCTGCCTCTGGGAGCTTCCAGCGGGCGACCATCAACCTCAATGGTGACGTTGTCTGTGCTCATGCTGCCTCCTGCGCCGGCACGACCACCATGCTGTGACCATGACGCACATAGTGCTCGAACTCGGGCCGGAAATGATTCACAAAGCTCCACACCGGCATCGCCGCCGCATCCCCCAGGGCACAGATGGTACGGCCCTCGATTCTGCGTGCGACCTGATCCAGGCGTTCAATGTCCTCCATGCGTCCCTTGCCTTCCACAATCCGGGTCAGCAGCCGATACAGCCAGCCGGTCCCTTCGCGGCAGGGGGTGCACTGGCCGCAGGATTCGGAAAAATAGAACCGGGAGATGCGCTGCAATGCTTTCACCATATCGGTGTACTCATCCATGACAATCACGGCCCCGGAACCCAGCATCGACCCGCCTTTCTGGATCGACTCATAGTCCATGCTCAACCCCAGCATCACTTCTCCCGGCACCACCGGCACCGAGGAGCCGCCGGGAATGACGGCCTTGAGCTGCCGTCCTTTCCAGACACCGCCGGCCAGCGCCAGCAACTCCCGGAACGGAATACCCATGGGCACCTCGAAGTTTCCCGGACGGGCAACATGTCCGGAGACGGAAAACAGCTTTTCGCCGCCGGACTTTTCCACCCCCAGATCGGCAAACCAGCGTGCACCATTGCGCAGGATGGCCGGGATGGATGCCAGCGACTCGGTATTGTTGATGGTGGTCGGACGCCCGTAAAGCCCGAAACCGGCAGGAAAGGGCGGCTTGAAGCGTGGTTGGCCCTTCCTGCCTTCCAGCGACTCCAGCAGTGCCGTTTCCTCACCACAGATGTAGGCCCCGGCTCCCAGACTGCCGTGCAGGTCAAAATCAATACCGGAACCCTGAATATTCTGCCCCAGCAGCCCCTGTTCATAAGCTTCGCGCACGGCCTGCTCAAAACGCAGGAAAGGCGCATCCATGAACTCACCGCGCATGTAGTTGTATCCCACCGTGGCCCCGATGGCATAAGCGGCAATGGCCATGCCCTCGACCAGTGCATGCGGATTGAAACGCAGGATGTCACGATCCTTGCAGGTACCCGGCTCGGACTCATCCGAGTTGCAGACCAGGTACTTCTGCCCCGGCATTTTGTGGGGCATGAAACTCCACTTCAGCCCGGTCGGAAACCCCGCGCCGCCCCGCCCGCGCAGACCGGAAACCTTGATCTCCTCGATAACCTGCTCACGGGGTGTCTGCTCCTGCAGAATCTGCTTCCAGGCTTCATAGCCCCCGACCTTGAGATAACTGTCCAGTGTGTGGGATTTGTCACCAAACTGGCGCGTCACGAAACAAACCTGATCGGTCATGCGCTACTCCAGTCCATCCAGAATCTGATCCACCCGCTGTGGGGTCAGGTCAGTATGATAGACGTGATTGATCTGCATCATGGGTGCATTGCAGCAGGCCGCCAGACACTCCTCCTCACGCTTGAGGAAAAAGCGCCGATCCGGCGTGCTCTCCCCGAGCCGAATGCCCAGTTTCTTTTCAACATGGGCCAGAATGGCCTCACCGCCACGCAGCATGCAGGAGATATTGGTGCAGACGGAAATGCTGTATTTCGCCGCGGATTTTTCATCCAGCTCGAACATGGAGTAAAAACTGGCGACCTCGTACACGGCAATGGCCGGCATGCCCAGATAAGCTGCTACCGCATCCATTTTCGGTACCGACACATAATGATCTTCATGCATCACGGCGCGCAAAGCCCCCAGCACCGCCGACTGACGCTGGTCAGCCGGATAGCGGGCCAGCCATTTTTCAATTTCGGCCACTTCATAATCACTCAGGACAGCGCTGCCATTGTTGTTGTCCGTTGTCACCATTACCTGTCCACCTCCCCGAACACAATATCCTGGGTACCGATTATTGTTACCACATCCGCCAGCATATGCCCGCGCACCATTTCATCCATGGCCGACAGATGGGCAAAACCCGGCGCACGAATCTTGAGCCGGTAGGGCTTGTTGGCACCGTCCGAGACCAGATAACAGCCAAACTCCCCCTTGGGGTGTTCAATGGCGGTATAAACCTCGCCCACCGGCAAGCTGTAACCCTCGGTCATGAGCTTGAAATGCTGGATCAGCGCTTCCATATCCTGCTTCATGTCCACCCGCTGCGGCGGCGTGATCCGGTGCCCTTCCAGCATTACCGGCCCCGGATTGGCACGCAGCCAGTCAATGCACTGACGGATAATGTCATTGGACTGGCGCATTTCTTCCATACGCACCAGATAGCGGTCATAGCTGTCCCCATTCGCCCCGACCGGAATGGCAAAATCCAACCGGTCATAGACTGCGTAGGGCTGTTTCCTGCGCAGATCCCATTCCACGCCCGAACCACGCAGCATCGGCCCGCTCAGTCCCAGCTGCAGGGCACGCTCCGGGCTGACCACCCCGATACCAACCAAGCGCTGCTTCCAGATACGGTTATCCGTCAGCAGGGTTTCATACTCATCGACACAGGCCGGAAAACGGCGGGTGAAATCCTCCAGAAAATCCAGCAGGCTGCCTTCGCGGTTGCTGTTGAGACGCTTGAGGTCCTTTTCACTGCGCCAGCGTGACGGTTCGTACTGCGGCATGCTGTCCGGCAGGTCACGCCCGACCCCACCGGGACGGTAATAGGTGGCATGCATGCGCGAACCCGAAACCGCCTCATAGGCATCAATCAGGTCTTCACGCTCGCGGAAGGCATACAGAAACATGGTCATGGCCCCGACATCCAGCCCGTGCGCCCCGATCCACATCAGGTGGTTGAGGATGCGCGTCACTTCGTCGAACATGACCCGGATGTACTGCGCCCGCAGCGGCGGCTCCACGCCCAGCAGCTTCTCGATGGCCAGCACATAGCCATGCTCGTTGCACATCATGGATACATAGTCGAGCCGGTCCATATAACCGATACTCTGGTTATAGGGCTTGCTCTCGGCCAGTTTTTCCGTGCCCCGGTGCAGCAATCCCACATGCGGGTCGGCACGGACAATGACTTCGCCATCCATTTCCAGCACCAGCCGCAACACACCATGGGCTGCCGGATGGGCCGGTCCGAAGTTAAGGGTGAAGTTGCGAATCTCAGCCATGATCCTGTTCTCCCGGAATGGCATCGACCCCGGCATCAGCGTCGGCACCACTGCGCACCACCCGTGGCACCAGGGTACGGGGTGGTATCGAAACCGGTTCATAGATCACACGCTTCTGCTCCGGATCATAACGGACTTCAACCTGCCCCGAGAGCGGGAAATCCTTGCGGAACGGATGCCCGATAAAACCGTAATCCGTCAGCAGGCGGCGCAGGTCGGGATGGTTGTTGAACAGGATACCGAACAGGTCAAAAGCCTCACGCTCATACCAGTTGGCAGAAGCCCAGATACCGACCAGACTCGGCACCAGCGGGAAATCATTGTCCTTGCAGAAGGTTTTCAGGCGCATGCGCCGGTTGTGCCGGAAAGACAGCAGGTGTGCCACCACGGCAAAGCGCCGACCGGGTGCCATATCATCCGCCGCCCGCTCGCCATCCGGTGTATCAGCCTCAAAGTCAAACGGGTCCGGACGTCCGGATACCGCACGGCTGAAGCCTTCAGAACTGGCACCCCCGGTATCCCACTCATTCCGGCCCCAGGCCAGATAATCCACACCGCACAGATCACTCAACTGCTGAAACGCCAGCGCACTGTCCTGACACAGAAAACTGGCGACTTCAAGCCAGTCATCCGCATCCACTTCCAGCGTCAGCTCGTCATAAGCCAGTGTGACCGTAAACGGCTTATAGCCCTTGAGTTGCTCCTGAAGATAGGTTTTCAGGCTTTCCAGTCGATTATCCATGATTTATCTGGCTATGGTATTGGTGCGGCGGATTTTATTCTGCAGCTGGATGATCCCGTACAGCAGGGCTTCGGCAGTGGGCGGGCAACCCGGAACATAAATATCCACCGGCACGATGCGGTCACAACCACGCACCACTGCATAGGAATAGTGGTAGTACCCGCCACCATTGGCGCAGGAACCCATGGAGATGACCCAGCGTGGTTCGGCCATCTGGTCGTAAACCTTGCGCAGGGCCGGTGCCATCTTGTTGGTCAGGGTGCCGGCCACGATCATCACATCCGACTGGCGCGGACTGGGCCGGAATACAATACCGAAGCGGTCCAGATCATAGCGCGCGGCCCCGGCGTGCATCATTTCCACCGCACAGCAGGCCAGCCCGAAAGTCACGGGCCACATGGAGCCGGTACGTGCCCAGTTGATCAGCTTGTCGGCACTGGTGGTGACAAACCCTTTTTCCAGTACGCCCTCTATTCCCATTCCAGCGCCCCCTTCTTCCACTCATACACAAAACCGATGATCAGGATACCGAGGAAAATGGCCATGGCCACCAGCCCCTCCGTACCGATTTTGTCCAGTACCACGGCCCAGGGAAACAGGAAGGCGATTTCAAGGTCAAAGATGATGAACAGGATGGCAACCAGATAATAACGCACATCGAAATTCATGCGCGCATCTTCAAAAGCCTCAAACCCACACTCAAAGGGAGAGTCCTTCTCGGCATCAGGACGGCGTGGCCCCATCAGCAGCCCCAACCCCAGCAGCACACCAGCCAGCGCAGCACTGACCGCCAGAAAGACCAGAATGGGCAAATAGGTTTCCAGCATGCCAACTCCTAAGCATTGCCATCAGGGCAATTCATTATTTAATAAACTGCAAACAGTGAGGATGCCTGTCTGACCAGTTAATGGTCGGGGTGAACTATAGCCCAGCCACCGGAAAAAGACCAACCTCTTGTCCGGCCTTATACTCAGAATTAATAATGCCTGACACTGAACCCCTGAACCGGCATCCACCCGGAACTTACCGTAGTGTACGGCAAAAATGCAATGGCTGCGCTCCTGATTACCGACCTTTAACCCTTCCGGTACCAACGGGCCTTGCCCCATGCCGCATCACCCGCTCAGGGTTAACGTTGCAGCCTGATGCCGATGTTACCGAAAGATGTCCGGATTGCTTATGCCAGCGGGTATTTGCAGGCAGGATTGAGCCATTAATAAAAATAACTGATGAAAAAAAATGGTTCCGCTGAGCAGTGCATCAACGGGCTCTCCATCATCTGGCGGAACAAGCTGCCCCAACAAGAATGACAAAAAGGTAGACTGACCATGAGCCATGTCATTGGCATTGATGTCGGAAACTTCTCCGTCCGGGGTGTCCTGCTGGACCGGCACGGAAAAATCAGCGCCACCGCCCGGCACCATCACGCAATCCGCCAGCCGGCAGCCGGTTTGGCCGAACATGCCGCACAGGAAGACTGGTGGCCGGGTTTTGTCAGCGTTATTCACCAGCTTCTGGAGCAAAGCAGGATCAGACCCAAAGCCATTGATGCGCTCTGCTGCAGCCTGCCGGAAAAAACGCTGCTGCTGCTGGATCAGGCATTCAACCCCCTGCACCCGGCCATTCTGGGCCAGCTCGACAGCCGTGCTGAAACCGGAGTGGCGGCACTGCGCCGGCAGTGGCCGGACCGGCAGCTGCAAAGTCACGGCAACCTGCCGCTGCATGCCAGCGCCCTGCTGCCGCTCCTGCATGCCCTGTTACGCCAGCACCCGGAACTGGGCATAAAGGCACGTTATCTGGCCGTCGGCAACAGCTACCTGCTGCAACGCCTGACCGGTCATTTTGTCACCGACTACCACAGTGCAGCCCTGAGCGGCGTATTCGAAACAGCCGCCATGAACTGGGCAGAGGATATGCTGGCCAGCGTCGGGGCCCGGAACTGGATGCCCGAACTGCAGTGGCCCGGTGAAATTGCCGGAGAACTCAGCCGGGAAGCCGCCGCGCTGACCGGATTGAATGCCGGCCTGTCGGTGCTGACCGGCAGCAGCGCCCGGCTGACGGAAACCCTCAAGAACGGTGCCACCCAACCCGGTAACATGACCATTCATTACGGCACCGAAGTCAGCCTGATCCAGCCGGTCAGGCAATGCCGCAACGATACGGGTCTGTGGAAGCTGCCCTACCTGTTTCCTGACAGCAGGTGTCTGATGGGGGAACTGCTGCAAAGCTTTCGCGGTCTGCGCCACGGCCAGCCGGACGAACACCATGCCTTTGAGGACATGTCCTACGAAGCCGGCCAGAGCCCGGCGGGTGCTGATGAACTTATCACCCTGCCCTGGTTTCAGGGCGCACGCACGCCGGTACACGACCCCCAAGCCAAAGCCATCCTGTTCGGCCTCAAGCTCTCCCACAACCGTTCCGACATTTTTCGCTCCCTGCTGGAAGGCGTCAGCCATACCATGGCCGCCAATATCCAGGCACTCCAGCAGGCCGAACCCACCCAAATGATCCATGCCGATGGCCAGGGCACCCACAACCGCAGCTGGCTGCAGGCTACCAGCGACATTACCGGCCTGCGCCAGATTGTACGCGAGAACCATTTCGGCGGCGAGCTGGGCAATGCCCTGCTGGCAGCTTTCCAGGTCGGGCATCTGGTCCTGCCGGATGTGGAGCACATCAACCCGGTGCGGGAAGTGATCACGCCACGCCCGGAACTGGCCCGCATGTACCAGCGCCATCACCGTATTTTTCAGGCACTTTACCTGCAGAACCGGGCACTGATGCAACATATGGATGTTTTCTGACACTCCGGAGCGCCAACCCTGAACCGGCCTGCAGCCATGCAGTTACTCCGGATACAGCGACGCCAGCCCGCCGGCACCTGATGCCGTATCCGGGCTGCGCCCCGGTGCCTCGGGATGGAAGCCCTGCAGCGCCTGCCACAACCCGATACCCCGCCACGGCTCACGCTCACCGGCATACAGTGCCGCATTGAGCTGGTCCAGTGCCCGACGCAAGGCCGGGTCAGCACGGGTACGCAAATGAGCCATGGTCGCCGGCAACAGTCCCGGCTCCTCACGCATCCAGTCCTGCAGGGCGGCTTGGGCAGCAGCGGCATTATTGGACTGGCAGGCTTTTTTCAGACGCGCCAGTGCCCCCACCCGCTGCCCGGTACGTGCCCGCTGCACGCCCGAGCGCTGGCGCTGCTGGCGCAGAGACCAGAACAGGCTGACCAGAGCCACAAGCACAGTGCCAAGCCCGACCCACAACAGCCAGCCCATGCTGCCCGCATCCGGCAGCGATCCCGGATCACTGTCCGACTCCAGCCCGGACGGTGCCGGCACCCGTGCTGCGGTCTGCGCTTCCGGACTCCCGGCAGGCGGGCTGACCGGTGCAACAGCGGGCGCGGTCAGGGGCTCACCCGCCACCCTGACATGCTCGGCCTTCAGCTGTGCCAGCTCCATCCGGCCATCCGCTACATTCCACCACGGCAGCTCCAGCGCCGGAATATCGAACGCCCCCCCCCCGGTCGGTACCAGCACCCATTTTTCCTGACGGATGCCGATCATGGTGCTGTCATTGACATCATTGCGGAATTCCGGCTGATTGGCATAGGACTTGATGCCATTTGGCACCTTGAGCTCCAGCGCTGGCAGCTGCTCCGCCAGCAGCCCTTCGGCAATAATGGCCAGGGTGAGCGTGACCGGCTCCCCGGCCTTGAGCTGGTCCAGCGGCTTGTCCCAGTAGGCATTCAGGGTCAGCTTGCGCGCCGGCAGCCAGCTGCCGGTCACGGTTGCAGGCTGGGGCTGAACCGTCAGGGTCAGCGGTTCGGACAGACGCCGGATCAGCCGGCCTCCCCCGGAGAAATCAAACGGATCAAAACTGCGCGGTCCGCCCTGATCCAGCACACCCTCAAAAATGGTCTTGCCCAGCACCAGCTCACCACTGGCCTGCGCAAACACGGCATAACGGCGTTCGATGACATTGTAACGCCGTCCCTTGCGCTCGGTGACATACTGTTTCACCCCGCCCAACTGCTGCATCGCCCCCTTGCCGCCGGCAATTTCCGGATGCGTCATGCTGGCACGATTGCGCTGCAGCGGAATGGCATGCAGCAGGCGCTGGGTCACCACAACCTGCTGCTGCACGTAGGGTGTGGCCGTTTCCGGCACCAGCTCGACGATAACATCATCCTTGCCGATCAGGCTGCCGGCACTGCCGCCCGGCACCTGATCCATGACCATGATGTCGATGGAGGGGCTGCGATCAGTACCGAAACGCAGGGCAGGGATGCTGAGCTTGCCGGTACGATTGGCAAACAGGCGCACCTTCCACACCGTCTGCTGGCTGAAACTGCCGTTCACCATGGAAAAATTCTGGCTGGTGGAGGTACCGACCACCTGAAAATCCTGGCTCAGGGGCGAAAAATCCGGGCTGCCGGGACTGGCACCCGTGGCCACAAACTCCAGTTCAAACTCCTCGCCCAGTCCGACCGGATTACGGTCCGGCGTAACCGACACCGCAGCCAGTACCAGCGTGGCCTGCAGCAGCAGGCAGAGCAGCAGGCAGCCCTGGAACATTACACGTTTCACCACCCATCTCCTGTCGGTTGCCGGGCCCGCTGCTGGTACTGGTAATAGAACTTGCGCCGCCACAGACCGGCCGGATCATCCGGAATGCGCCGCAGCCACTGCTCGGTTGCCTGTTTCTGCTCACGATCGGCGGCACTCGCCTGTGATTCCTGTGGCGGTGACGCCTGCCCTTCACCGTCGCGCTCCTGCTGCTGATCTTCACCCTGAGCCTGCTGATCCTGCTGCTGCTCGTCCTGCCGGGCATTCTGCTGTTGTTGTGAATCCTGTTGCTGCTGTGCTGCATCGTTCTGTGGTTGTGAGCGGCTGGAGCCATCACCGGCCTGTTGCTGCTGAGGCTGACCCTGCTCCTGATGCTGCTGCCCGCCGGATTGCTGCTGTTGCCGTTGCTGCTCCTGCTGCTTCTGTTTCAGCAGTTCAAGATTGTAACGGGCGTCCTCATGATCGGGCTGCTGTGCCAACACCTGCTCATAAGCGGCAATCGCCTCCGGATAACGCCCCAGACGGGCCAGCGCGTTGCCATGATTATACAGCCCGTCCAGCGTGCGGCTGTTGGCATAAAGCTGCGCTGCACGCTCGTAATCACCCGCCTTGTAGGCCGCTGCCGCTTTCCAGTCCGGATCACGGAACAGCTGTGCGGCCCCGGCAGCATCACCCGCTTCATAGGCGGCAATGCCCTGCTGGTCCGGTGTCTGCCACAGGTCTTCCCAGGTGGCAGCCTGCACCGGCTGCGGCGGCTGCAGCATCAGCACACACAACACACCAGCCAGCCAGCCACGCCGAAACAGCAGGGCCATGAACGGCACCAGCAGCAATGCCAGCCACACGCCTTCGTTGAACCACTGATCAAACTGGCGCTCCTGACCGCTGACCAGCTCGGCGCCATCCAGTGCCGAGGTCCAGAAACTCTCCAGCTGCTGCAGGTCCGCATCCCCGATCTGTGCCTGACGATACAGTCCGCCACCGTCACTGGCGATGCTGCGCAGGGCGGCTTCATCCAGCCCCGGCATCACCGTGCGCCCCCCCGCATCCATCAGAAAGCTGCCATTGGCCAGCGGTATCGGTGCCCCCTTGCCGGTTCCCAGCGCCAGTATCGATACCGTGTAACCGGCCTTGAGGGCATCCGCTGCGGCCAGCCGCGCCCGTCCGGCATCAGATACCCCGTCCGTGACCAGCAGGATGCCGCCCTGTGGGCTTTTGGCCTGCTGCAGCAGCTCCACCGCCTTGCTGATCGCCAGTTCCAGACGGCTGCCCTGTACCGGCATGATGTCCGGTCCCAGATTCTGGACCTGTGCAGCAATGGTGCGGGTGTCATCCGTCAGGGGAGCAACCACAAAGGCATCCCCGGCAAACACCACCAGTCCGGTCTGCCCATCCCGGCGCAGCTTGAGCAGGTCGAGCAGCTTGAAACGTGCCCGGTCCATGCGATTCGGTGCCACATCCTGTGCCAGCATGGAAATCGACAGGTCCAGCCCCACTACCACCGACTGCTGCAGCCGGAAGGTGGGGGTTTCACGCTTTTCCCAGGCCGGGCCGGCCATGGACAGCACAGCCAGCAGGGTTAGCAGGGAAGCCAGCACAAAAGCCGGAAGGCGGCGCTTGCGTGCCCGCCCGCTCAGGACAAAGGGAGCCAGCGCCGGATCAACCAGGGTGTCCCAGCCACTGTTATCGCGCCCGCGCAGCCAGTAAAACAGCCACAGCAGGGGAATCAGCAGCAGCAGCCACAGCCAGTGTGGAAACAGAAAATGCAGATCAGCCATCACAAGCCAGCCTCCAGACGCAGCAGAAAGGCCCCCAGCCCCAGCCCCAACGCGGCCAGCAGGGGCCAGCGGAACAGCTCCTGCTGCGGTCGCCACTCGCCTGCCTCTACCTCAACCGGCTCCAGGCGGTCCAGTTCGGCATAAATACGCTGAAACTCCTCGGTATCACGCGCCCGGAAATACTGGCCGCCGGTTTTGGCCGCCACCGCACGCAGCAGGCGTTCATCCAGCTCGGCATTCGGGTTGACCAGATTGAAACCGAGCACATTGCGGGCATTCTGGCTTTCCGAGCCGATACCGACGGTATAAATCTTCAGTCCTTCCACCGCCGCCATTTCCGCAGCCTCCAGCGGGCTGACACTACCGGCGGTATTGGCCCCGTCCGTCATCAGGATCAGCACCCGGTTTTTCTCCGGACTGTCCTGCAGGCGCTTGATCGCCAGCCCGATGGCATCACCGATGGCGGTACGCTCCCCGGCCAGCCCGATGGCCGACTCACGCAGCAGCGTGCGCACCGTCTCACGATCAAAGGTCAGCGGTGCCTGCAGGTAGGCCTGATCCCCGAACAGAACCAAACCGACCCGATCACCGACCCGCTGGCTGATAAACTCGCTGGCCACCAGCTTGGTTGCCGCCAGACGGTCAACCACCTGTTGATTGATGCGGAAATCCTGCTCCTGCATGCTGCCGGACAAATCCACGGCCAGCATCAGGTCACGTCCGGCAGCCGGCAGCGCCACGGCATCACCGACCCAAACCGGACGCGCCACCGCCGCGATCAGCCCCAGCCAGGCCAGTGCCGCACACAGCAAGGCCAGCCGCGCCAGCAGGTTCTGGCCCCTGACAGCCCCGGACTGCAGAAAATCCTGCAGAAACGGTACCCGCAGAGCCACCCCGGACGGACTGGCCGGCTTCAGCAGCCAGCGCACCAGCCAGGGCAGGGGCAACAGAACAAACATCCACCACCAGCTGAACTCATACATGACCCGTCTCCTGTTGCCTGATCCAGCGCCGTATTTCACCCGCCAGCGCATGGACATCGGCCACACTCTGCTGCTGGTAGGGTGCCTCGGTCAGGGCATGGGCAAACTGCTCACTGAACACCTGATCACCGGTCTGGCGGTTCAGAAACGCCAGCCAGCGTGCCCCGCTCAGACCCGCCGTCACAGGCCGCCCCTCAAAAGTAATGGCAATCCGGCGCATCAGGGCGGACAGCTCACGCAGCAGGGTCTGCGGGTCATCCCGATACAGGGACTCCAACCGCTCCAGCTCCTGCAGGGCGGGCTGTAACATGGCCTTGCGCTCCCTGCGACGCTGCCACCAGCGCCACACACGGTGCAGCAGCAAAAATACCAGCAGCAATATCAGGGCCGTCAACAACCACCAGCCCGGTGCAGGCGGCCAGACACTGATCCCGCCCGGCAGGTGAATATCACGCAGCGGCAACTCCGGATTCATCGCACACCGCCTGCCAGCTTCTGCAGCCGGATCAACTCTTCATCCGCCGTCGACAGCTGTACCAGCGTCATGCGGTGCTTGCGGGCAAACTCCTGCAGACTGGCACTGGTCTGGCGTCCACGCGCCAGATAGCGCTCGCGCCAGCTTTTCAGGCCCAGATTGACCCACAGACTGTGACCGGCACCATCCGTAAAACGGTAACTGCCCTGCTCCGGTATCACCTGCTCAAACGGGTCACGGATGGCAATCAGGGTGACAGGGGCCTGGCGGTTGATCCGTGCCAGCTGCTGCAGGGACTGGGCTTCGGCCTCGCGGAAGTCGCTGATCACAAACACCTCCGCACCCTGTTCAGCAACACGGCATAGCCGTCGCCAGCTGTCTTCCAGCGCTACCTGCTCCCGACCCTGACCGGCCTCCCGTCCCTCCCTGCGGGTGAACTGGGCCATATGGCGCATGAAATTCAAAGCGGCCCCCCGGCTGCGCGCCGGCTTGAACTCGGCATAATCGCTACCGGATTGCACGACCCCGCCCGCCCGGTCACCCTGGGCAATGGTCTTCCATACCAGCAGCCCGGCAACCTCGCTGGCCAGCACGCTTTTAAAGCGCCCACGGGTAGCGAAGAACATCGCCGGGCGCAAATCCAGCCAGATCAGCACCGGACGCTCACGCTCCTCCTGGAACACCTTGGTGTGCACCCGACCGCTGCGGGCTGTCACGCGCCAGTCAATGGTGCGGATGTCATCGCCCGGCTGATACAGGCGTGACTCGGCGAAATCCATGCCGCGCCCCTTGAACACCGAACGGTGCAGACCCACATTACGCGCCCGTGCGTGATGACGCCGGATCAGGTTCAGAATCTCAACCTGGGGCTGCAGGCGCAATAATGACTGCAACGTACTGAATACCAGCCCCTCGCCGTCCCGGCCCGGCATCAGGGAACAGCCACCAGTGACAGCAGTTCATTGATCACGTGCGTGGCGGTCATGCCATCCGCCTCGGCCTCGAAAGTCAGCAGCAAACGATGGCGCAGCACGTCATGAGCCACATTCTGCACATCCTCCGGGCTGACATAATCATGCCCGGCCAGCCAGGCATGAGCACGTGCACAACGGTCCAGCGCCAGCGTGGCACGCGGGCTGGCTCCATAGGCGATACTGCCGGCCAGTGCACCGCCGTAACGCTCGGGCTGGCGGGTGGCCAGGATCAGCTGCAACAGGTATTTTTCCACATTTTCGGCCATATACACTTCCAGCACCTCGCGCCGGGCGGCCCGAATCTGCTCGCGGCTCACCACCGGCTGCTCCGGCGGCTTGTCCTTTGTCACTTCCTGCATGGCCTCCTTGCGCCCCAGCAACAGGATCAGGCGCTCCTCCTCAGGACCGGGATACCCCACAATCACCTGCATCAGAAACCGGTCCAGCTGGGCTTCAGGCAGGTGGTAGGTGCCTTCCTGCTCAATCGGATTCTGGGTCGCCATGACCAGAAAGGGGTCCGGCAGTTTCCAGGTGGTCCCGGCCACGGTGATCTGGCGCTCGGCCATGGCTTCCAGCAGGGCGGACTGCACTTTGGCCGGGGCACGGTTGATTTCGTCAGCCAGAATCAGGTTATGGAACAGCGGCCCTTTCTGAAACTGGAAGCTGGCATCATTGGGATGAAAGACCTCGGTACCGGTAATGTCTGCCGGCAGCAGGTCGGGGGTGAACTGGACCCGGTGAAAATCGCCTTCAATGCCCTGACCGAGCATGTGGATGGCGCGGGTCTTGGCCAGGCCCGGTGCGCCTTCCACCAGCAGGTGGCCATCTGCCAGCAGGGCAATCAGCAGCCGGTTGATCAGGGATTTCTGGCCGACGATTTTTCGCTCCAGAAACTGGGTCAATTTGTCAAAGTTTTGTTTTTGATTCATGCTTGCCATTGGGATACCAAATTTTTCTGAAAATATACGCAGTTGTAATCAGATTCAAGTTAACCATGGCAGGCACAATGACCGCAACCGGGGGAAATTCCATGACCGTTCAGCAACAGATCGAAACCAAACTGCAGCAGGCCCTGAATCCGGCCGTTCTTGAGGTGGTGAATGAAAGCCACATGCACAGCGTACCACCCGGATCGGAGTCCCATTTCAAGGTCACGGTGGTCAGCCCCGCATTTGACGGCCTGAAACTGGTGGCGCGCCACCGCCGGGTGAATCAGGTGCTGGCCGAAGAGCTGTCAGGCCGCATTCATGCCCTGGCACTGCATACGCTGACACCGGACGAATATACCGCAAGGGATGGCAGGGTGGCGGATTCACCACGCTGCCACGGCGGCTCCAAACAGAGCTGAGTCCGGATCAGCCCTGCCCGTGCAGCAGGGTCAGGTTGCGCACGGCGTTCTCGTTGCCCTGTGCAACGGCCTGCTGCAGCAGCAACTCGGCTTTGCCGGCATTCTGTTCCACGCCCCGCCCGAGAATATAAAGTACGGCCAGATTATTCTGGGCTTCGGAAAAACCGGCATCCGCCGCCTTTTTGTACCAGATCGCAGCCTGACGGAAATCCTGTTCCACACCGCGCCCGTCTTCATAAAGCAATGCCAGATTATGCTGGGCCTTGACAAAGCCCTGGCGTGCCGCCTTCAGGTACCATTCCAGCGCCTTGCCCGGATCCTGTGCCACACCGTAGGCACCGTCCTCATACATGGCCCCGAGCATCATCTGGGCTGCGGCATCTCCCCGGAATGCCAGCCGCCGGATTTCCTCGGGGCTGCGCCCGTCCAGATTGACCGATGACTCGTGGTGTTCAACCGTTGATGCGGTCTCCGCCTCTGCAGTCCGGGTCAACACCGCAGCCGCACTCCCCATCTCCTGTCCCGGCACCCCGCGTGCACCGGCAACTCCGGCAGCTTCCGGCTCCATCCCGGCCAGCACCAGTCCAGCCCCCTGATGCCCCCGACGGGCGGCCTCCACCAGCCAGAACCGGGCCTGTTTTACGTCCCGAGCCACATACTGGCCATTGGCATACAGCACACCCAGCCCGTACATGGCCTCAATATTGCCTTTGCTTGCTGCACTCTGCTGCCACTGGAGTGAAACCTGCGTATCCATCGGTACCTCACCGCTACGGTATAACAGCGCCAGTGCATACTGGGCGTTGTTGTTGCCAGCCTCTGCCGCTCTGGCATACCACGTCAGTGCCTGATTCAGGTCTTTGGCAACACCCTGCCCGCTGTGATACAGCAGGGCCAGCTGGTATTGAGAGTCGGGATTGCCGTTTTGTGCTTCAGTCTGCAGCACGGAGACAGACGAGGGGGAGCGTTGTCGTGCCTGCTTCCTGCCCTGATACCAGCTGGCCACATCCTGGCCCGTACTGGTGGATGACTGCAGCTGTCCGGCAGGTTGCGGTGTGTTATGGGTATTCCGGAATGCCGGATTCTGCGCTACAGCAGGCATCACGGCAGTCATACCCAGCAACAGGGTGGGTAGCAGGGCGGGTAAAATCCAACGTTTCTTGTTGTTATTATTGATTGTTTTCATGTCGGCTCCGGATGGGGTCAGGTTTGGGTCAACCCGTTTTTTTACTCTCCGTTATAGCGCCTGATGCCCGAATCCTGCCTGAACTGCGAGTGTCCGGCCCGGTGATTTCAAGGTAACCTGTCGTATTACGGTTACAGTCTTTCGCAAGAGGTCTAGCATGCAAGTACATGACCAGAAACCTGTTTTATTTTCTATCAGCAGGATAAATCCCGATTAACGCGCCAGTTTAAAATTATCCAGCCACATGGAAACCCGCTGCAGGGTTTTCTGCAGCTGCTCGGAACGTACCGGTTTGGTCAGATAAGTGGTGGCACCGGCAATAACGCCCTGCACTTCATCCAGCGGTGAGGTTTTGGCGCTCAGCATGATGATCGGTATCTTTTTCAAGCCCTCACGCTGGCGCAGACGGCGGCAGACCTCATAACCATCCAGCCCCGGCATTACAATATCCAGAAAAATCAGGTCATGGCGGCCTGCCTGCACCCTTTCCAGCGCCTGCTCCCCATCCTCGGCGAACTCGGCAGCAATTCCCGCCTGCCGCAACTCCAGCTCCAGTTGCTTGCGGATGGCGGCACTGTCATCCACCACCAGCGCCAGGTGTGTGGTAACAGACGGCGGTGTGACAACGGGCGATGCGGGTACTACCGATACCGGCTCAGGCGGCAAGGGTGGCGGCATCCCGGTGATATCAGGGACCGGAGCAACCGACAAGCCGGCGGGCGATGATGGCAAAGGAGGGGGTGGTGTTTCCGCCAACTGCCCGGCAGGTAGCAGTGGTGGCGGTGTGTCCACCCGTACAGCCGCAGGATTCGGAAGAACTCCCATAGCCGGCAAAGGCGGTGGCGTTTCCACCTGCCCTGCAGCTGGTGGATCAGGTATCGGCCCGGGCCCTGAGTCAGCCGCCACATCCGGTGCTGCACTCGTGTCCGGTGCCGGAACAGCCTGCAGCAGCAAGGCACGCGCCTCATCCAAACTCCGCAGCACCCGAGTCACCAGCAAAGGCCGCTCCAGCATCACATCCCGGGGTTCCGATGATTCCCGGTCAGCAATGCGCACAATCATGCAGCCCTGCGGATTAAGGGCATCCAGTTGCACCAGCGTATCATCACTCACCACCAGCAGACTGGCATGCGGCAGCTCACACTCCTCATAGCGCCGTCCCTGTGAGGCACTGAACGCCATGACACGCCGGATGACAGCCGCTTCCCGTGCCGCCAGATCGTGCAAACAAACGCCAATTGTCGCTTCAGACTGGGACATGCATCCTCCTGTTCAATTCCATTGCTCAGGTCATTGCTCAAGCCACCGCCAGCTGCGTCCCCAACCACTTCTGCAGCTGCTGCTCCAGCACCGGGCGCTGTACCGGCTTGGTCAGATAGCCATCCACACCGGCCTGCCGGGCCATATCCCGGTGCTTGCGGGTCGTGCGTGATGTTACCATGATCACCGGCAAATGGCGCTTTTCCGGCCATATCCGAATCGCCTGGGTCATCTCCAGCCCGTTCATGCGCGGCATCTCCATATCGGTCAACACCATATCAACCGCCTGCTCATTCAGGAGCTGCAGGGCATCCAGGCCATCCACTGCAGTCAGAACCCGATAGCCCAGCCCCTCCAGCATCAGCTGCATGGACTTGCGGTTACTGAGCGAGTCATCCACCACCAGCAGGCTGGCAACAGCCGCAGCCCGAACCGGCAGCACGGCAGCAGACTCCGGCTGCGTACGGGTCAGGCGGCCATGTTCGAATTCATGCAGCAGGCGGCTCATATCCAGCACCACCGCCACTGCGCCATTGGCCAGAATGCAGGCTCCCTGAATGTTCGGCACCTGACTGAGCCAGGGAGCCAGCGTCTTGAGCACAATATCACGCGAAGGCAGAACCTCATCCACCTGCAGGGCGTAAACCTGCTTTTCGCTGCGGCAGATCACCAGCGTGTGAGTCCGTTCGGCACTGAATTCAGCACCCGGCCAGCCCAGCAGGTCGCCCAGGGCAGTCACCGGCAACCGGTAACGGCCACTGTCAATCTGCCACTGACCGTTTTCATCCTGATGGCACTGCTCGGGGGTCACAAACAGCAGTTGCTCCACCGCATCCGCCGGAATCGCCAGCAAATGCTCGCCCACCGCCACCACCAGTGCATGGGTGGCAATCAGGGTCTGGGGTACCCTGATACGAAAACGGCTGCCCTGCCCCGGCGTTCCGGACAGCTCCAGGGTTCCGCGCAGGTTTTCCACCGCCACCCGCACCACATCCAGCCCTACTCCGCGCCCGGACACATCGCTGACGGCATCACGGGTACTGAAACCCGGCAGCAGCAGAAGACGCAGGGCCTCTTCATCCGTTATCGCCTCATCAGCCCCCAGAAGACCGCGCTCAATGGCCCGTGCCCGGATCGCTGCAGCATCAAGACCGGCACCATCATCCTCCAGTGCCAGCATAATATCGTTCCCGCGCCGGCTCACGTCCAGCGTGATCCGACCTGCATCAGGCTTGCCCTGTGCACTGCGTGCCTTTGGTGCTTCGATGCCATGGTCCACCGCATTGCGCAACAGATGCAGCAATGCCTCAGACAGGCCCTTGAGAATATCGCCGTCCACCTGCACCTGCTGTCCGTGCACCGTGATACCGGCCTGCCTGCCGGTACGGCGGCAGGTTTCACGCACAATGCGTTCCAGACGCGGCACCAGCTGGCCAAACGGAACCAGACGTGCCGACAGAACCACCTCACCCAACAGCCGCTGGATACGCTGCTGCTGATACAGCTCATCCGTCAGACGCCGAACCCGCTGATCCAGCTCACCGGCCAGTTCACGGCTGTCCGCCACGGCCTCCACCAGCAGGTTGACCGTACCCTGTACATCGCTGTAAGCCTCCAGCGCCAAGGCACCCGGCACGGCTTCCCGACGCTGTGCGGTGCCGGAGACAAGCTCGCGCTCCTGCTGCGCCATCCGGCCTTCCAGCTCCTCCAGCCGCAGACGTACCTGTTCATCCTGCTGGTACAACTGCTTGCCCAGCTGACGGGCCTGCAGCAGCAGTTCCGCCGAGTGACTGGATGAAGTGATCAGTTCACCGGCCAGATTGAGCAGGCGCTGAATGCGATCCTCACCGATGCGCCTTTCCTGCCGTACAGGCAGCCCCGGACCTTCGGGCACCGCTTCACCACCGGCAGCAACCGCTGCCCCACGCTCGTCATCGGCAGCTTCCTGCCCCAACGCAGCCAGCACATCCCGCAGCGCGGCCTCATCCGCCAGTGACGGTACCGCCGCTGCTTCCCGCACACCGGCCAGCTGCCCGATCCAGTGCTGCAACGCCTGATCCAGTCCGGCCTGCTCCGGCGGCAGACTGCCATCACCCTGCAACTGTTCGTACATGGTTTCCAGACAGTCCGCCGCAGCCTCCAGTACCGGCCCCAGCCCTTCCGGCACCGGAGTGAGCGGAAACTCCAGCACATCCTCCAGCCGGTGGGTGAAACCCGCAATCGCGTCCACCCCGACCACACCACTGGCCCCCTTGATGGTATGCGCCAGACGCGCTGCCTGAGCGCGCAGGGCAGCACTCGCTTCACCGGCAGCAACCCGGTGCAGCAGCTGCGCCAGCTCCGTCACCTGAGCCGGCGTTTCATCCAGATAAGCCTGGAGCAATTCCGGATGGATGCCCGGACTGAAAGCCAGTACCGGGGTGGCCGGCACCTGATCCGGCGCTTCCGGCGCCTCATCCACCGCTACCCGCAGGCTGAGCAGAAACGCCTGCAACAAGCTGATGTCCAGTGGCTCCGGCCAGTCAGCCTCGGTCAACTCCGCCACCAGCAGGCCCAGATGACCGGCATCCTCCGGCTCCTGCAAGGCCAGTGCGGTCAACTCCAGCCAGGAGACAAACCGGCCCTGTGCCAGCAGCGCCGTCACCGGAGCATCGGGCTGCCGGATGCCCCCCAGCACCCAGTCCAGCACAGCGCCCAGCTCAGGCCACTCGTGCATCCCGGCAGCCAGCTTCAGCCGCTCATATTCATCCCTGACCCGGACCAGCACAACAGCCACTTCGGCGTCAGGTTCAACGGAAACCAGCTGCAGGGCAACGTCTTCCAGCTCGGCACTCAGCGCTGTACGCTCTGCATCCATGCCGCAATCCCCCTTTATCAAAGTCTCAAGGTTCCAGACGGAACACACTGACCGAACGCACCAGCTGCTGCCCGTACTCCGCCATCTGCCGGGTCAGGCGGGTCAATGATGAAATTTCACTGCCGGTTTTTTCAGCCGCTTCCAGAATCCGCCCCGCCCGGCCCTGCAACTCCCGGCTGACGGCAACCTGCTGGCCGGAGTCGCTGGCAATCTGCTCTACCGAACGCACCAGCTGGTTTGTAGCCTCCAGCGTGGTTTCCATCTGTTGTGCCGCCGCTTCGGCACGGCTGGAACCCTCAGCGACTTCGGCAATGGTTTCGTCCATGGTGGTGATGGTGGCATTGGCTTCCTGCTGAATATTGCGCACCAGCACATTGATCTGGTCAGTGGACTCGCGGGCATTTTCCGACAGGTGCTGGATTTCCTCGGCAATCAGCGAAAAACCGCGCCCGGCCTCCCCGGCAGCATTGGCCTGCATGCTGGCATTCAGGGCCAGCACGGTGGTACGTTCGGAGATGGTGCCGATAATGTCGATAATGCGCGAGATTTCCTGGGTCCGTTCGCCCAGACGTTTCAGGCGCTTGCCGGTTTCCCGTGCGGTATCGCGGATACCGGACATGCTGTCCAGGGTGCGGGAAACCGACTGCCGGGCCTCGCGCAGGGTTGCACCGGTACTGGTGGCCATGGTGTCGGCCTGCCGGGCTGAGGCGGCGATTGAATCCAGCCTCCCCAGAATCAGGCCCATCTGGTCCAGGGTCTCCTGGGCTTCGGTACGCTCCAGTGCAGCCAACTCATTGACCGACAGTGCATGCCGGTCAACCTCAGCCGAGGCGGACTCCACCGACAGCGCAATACCCCGCACCTCCGCCAGCACATCACCGGTATCCTCTGCCAGCTGGTTGATCGCATCAGCCAGCGGGCCGGTGGCATCCTCGGTCACGGTGGCACGCACGGTCAGGTTTTTTTCACTCAGGTCAGCCACGGCTTCCAGCAGTGCAAAAACGGAGTTGTTGAGGCGCTGGTGGTCGGCATTGATTTTTTTCTGGGTGGCGATGCGCTCTTCCACCATACCGTCAAAGGCATCACCCAGCTCCACCAGTTCATTGTGCCCGCCCAGTTGCACCCGTGCATTCAGGTCCCCGGCGGCAATGTCGCGGATGGTACCGGTCAGGTGTGAGACCTGGGAGGAGATGGAACGGTAGATCAGGTAGCCCAGCAAAGCCACCAGTATCATGCCCGCCACAATCAGCGCAAAAGCCTCGATCAGGAAGTTCCGCGCCTCCAGACTCGCTACATCAAACGTCTGGTACACGCGCTGGATATCCTCCTGTACCCCCTTGGCAAAATGATCACGCACCGGACCGTAATCCGCCTCCAGATCATTGAGCAGGTAAAGTTCCAGCGCCCCACGGTCCTCTGCCCGCATCTGCCCGATGCCCTGATCCAGCACCGTCATCAGCTGCTGAAAGTTTTTCTCGCGCAGTTCGCTGTCCTGACCTTCCTTGGCACTGCGGTAATGCGGGAAGACTTCCTGCTCCAGTGTGGTTTTCAGACGCATCAGGTGCTCCAGCCCTTCCGCCCAGGTGCGCTGACCGTTGGAAACCTCATGCAGCAATATCTCGAACTCGCTCTGGATACCGTTGAGCAGGTTGTTACCCACATCAATCGCCACCACCCGGTCCCGAATGTCGCGGATGGCATTCTGGTTCTGGTTCAGGGCAAAAATGGAGCCACTGCCGATCAGAAACAGCAGCAGCAAAGGGACCAGCACCAGCAGAAATATCCGCTGGGCCACTGTAATTCTGTTCCAGAAACCTGCCGGACGCTGCTTTTGCTGCCCTTGTTGTATCTCACTCATTCCAACCATCCTTTCCAGACCGGGTCTGTTGCCGGCACCCACCGGCCCTTTGACAACAGGGTGACAGCCACAAAATCCGAACCCTGGTTGTCATCCTGAAAATCCATGGGCAATCCGCCCAGCAGAAAACGCCGCCCCCTGAAAACCTTCAGAAAATTCTGCCGCTCCATGGGCAGTCCCTGTTCAGCAACGGACTGCAGGCCATACAATACCATACGTCCGACAATATACCCTTCCAGCGATACCTGCCCAAGCTGCTCCCCCAGCGCAGTCCGTGCCTCCTGCACAATCGGCAGGGCACTGTCCACCGCGGAGGGCGTCACTTCAGTCATCACAACCCGGTCTTCAATACCGAAACGGTTCAGGGTATCCAGCAGGTTGTCTGCCCCGGTGAACGATACCGCGCTGAACAGCCAGCGCTCCCCCTTTCCTCTGGCATAGGCGATGAAACGCCCGACCGCCTCATAGGTACCGACCGTTACCACCAGACGGCAGGGCTTGCCCGACTGCTGCTCCCAGTGCTTGAGCGAGTCATAACCGCTGCGTGCAGTAAACGTATTGCGGGTGTAAACACCGACCGGACCAATATTATTGCGCTCCGGATCATCACCCTCCATGGCCAGCATGTCCCGGAGCGCCTTCAGGGGCAGCGCCATTCCCTCTTCGTCCTGCAGCGCCTCACGCAGCCCCTGAATACCCGCCATGCCATAGGCATCATTCTGGACAAAGGCACACACCTGAAGCGGGTCCACGCCGAACCCCAGCACCTTGCGGATCACCGCCGCCGTCTCCTGGGCATAGCTGGCACGGAAATTCAGGATGTCGCCCTCCCCCGGACGCAATAAGCCCGCGCCACTGAAAAAACCGACGGCAGGAATACCGGCGCTGGCCAGCAGGGGCAGGGATACGGCTGCAGTGGGAGTACCGACATTGCCCGCAAACAGGAAAACACCCTGCGCCATCAGGCGTCGGGTGGCCTCCACGGTTCGGGTGGGTGTATAGGAATCATTGGCACTGAGCAGCACAATGCGCCGTGCACCGACCGACTGTCCCTCCAGAGCCGCCTGCATCCCCTGCAACATCCCCTGTCCCAGCCCCTGAGAACGCCCCTCCAGATCCAATACCGTCCCCAGTACAATCTGCTCATCCGTCACCCCCTCCCCGGCAATCCCCCCCGGCACTGCCGACAGCAACCCGGCACCCACCAACCAGATTATCCAGCCTGCCAACCTTCCTGCTCCTCGCTTCATCGCTCCCTCCCGCTTATCCATACCCTGACTCAGGTATCCACACACTCACGCACTGCTGCGCCCCGCCAGACGCAACAGACGCGCATGATCGAGCTGCAGCCACAGGCACCCGTCCTGGTGCCAGACACGCTCGACCCAGACCGGCATGTCCTGTCCGGTCCCCTCCTGCACATTATCCCTTGATGCCGTCTGCTCCAGCTGGCGTGGCAGGTCATCACAACCGACCACCACCGGAGCCATGGCCTCATGCTGCAGCCACAGCAGATAACGGAACACCCGCCGTACTTTGGCCTCTCCCAACAGGACATGATGCATATCCAGCACGGGGAAAATATCTCCACGCACGTTGACCAGACCGGCACACCAGTCCGGTGCAAAGGGAACAGGGTAAACCACGGTTTGAGACAGGACCTCCGAGGCCGTTCCGGGCTCAATGACAATACGGTACTTGCCAACCGGGTAATAAAATGCCGATTGCGGCATGCCAATGGCTCCATGTGTTGTAATGCCGGACACAGGGTACCGGCGGTTTGTATCGAAACCGGACCAGGCTGGCACGGCAGCTTTCAATGCACACTCAGACACTCAAAGTCGGGCCAGCGATGCCAGAATATCGGTATCGGTATAGGGCTTGACCACGTAGGCAGCAGCCCCCAGTTTCATGGCCCACTGCCGGTCTACCGGGTTGGTCTTGCTGGACACCATGATGACGGGGATGTCTGCGGTGGCTTCATGGCGTTTAAGCTGGCGACAGGTTTTATAACCGTCACCGTCCTCCATGATGATGTCGAGAAACACCGCATCCGGCTCATGCCGGACAGCCAGATCGAAAGCCTCATTGCCCGATACCGCCATCAGCACCTCATACCCGGCTCCGCGCAGAATGCGGGACAGGTTGGCACGTTCCGTCATGGAATCATCAGCAACCAGAATGGTCTGCGGACTTTTGCGCACCAGTGGCGTTGATGCTGCCTGATCATTTCCGGCTGCGGCCATCAAAAAACCGTCGGAAACACCGGAATCACCCGACCCCGGTGAAGAAAGGATATGCATAATATCACCTGCCATCACAACCTCAATGTACTCACAAACACACCCGACATCCCCTGTGGATTGTGGGGGCAGCAAGGCATCCTGCAGCACTCTGGACGCAAAAGCCGGGATTTGCCCTCTTAACCCCAAGGTTCTGAGCATAGTCAAAATCGTTACGTTTGCAAACGGTAAACCGGAACGGAACGGTTAATAACAGCAGCAGCTGGTGCCACCCGACCGCCCTGAAGCGCTGGTCAGGGCAGCGCATTTAAGTAGCATTCCGGTAGTAACCAGGAAACGCCTGTCCACCCGATACGTCCCAATACGACTGCAGACAGGTAATGCGCGGCAGTCCGCTGCCATTTTACAGATGAATCTCGGGCAGGCGGGTGGCATACTGAATACATCAGGTGCCGGGATGACTTCCACACCCGGTTGCCTGTCAACCCCGTTTGCCGGGAGGAGGGCTGCATCATTCCGCCGGATACGCCTGGCCTGAGCGTGGAACGACGGGATGAGTTCATGATGCCCCCTGTACCGGTGTTCAGCTGCATCTGGATATGCGTGAAGAACCATGGATGGAATGAATTCATTTGACTTTATTATTATTGGTGCCGGTTCCGCCGGTTGCATTCTGGCCAACCGGCTGTCTGCGGGCGGAAAATACCGCGTGCTGCTGTTGGAGGCTGGCGGGGCCGATCTCAACCCCTGGCTGCATGTGCCGCTGGGTTATGGTCACAGCTTCCATAACCCGCATGTGAACTGGTCATACGAAACCGCCCCCGACCCCGGCCTCAATAACCGCAAGCTATACTGGCCAGGTGGCAAGGTACTGGGTGGCTCCAGCGCCATTAATGCCATGGTCCATATCCGCGGGCTGCCGCAGGATTTCGATCACTGGGCCGCCATGGGCAATCCGGGCTGGTCCTGGCGTGAGGTACTGCCCTGGTTCCGGCACATGGAGCATGATGCACGCGGCTCGTCAGTCTGGCATGGCAGCGACGGGCCACTTCCCGTCAGCGATATCACCCCCCGCATCCATCCCCTGTCACAAAGCTTCTTTGCGGCCACTGATGAGCTGGGCTTCAGGCACACACCGGATTTCAATGGCGAAAACATGGAGGGCATCGGTGTCTACCCGCTGACCCTGCAACGAGGCCGGCGCATCTCCAGTGCCACGGCCTTCCTGCGTCCGGCCCTGACCCGGCCCAACCTGAGCGTGCGCCTGCAGGCCCAGGCCCTGCGCCTGCTGTTTCCCCGGCAGCATGCCAGCCATGCCCGTCCGCGGGTCTACGGCATCGAATACCTGCAGCACGGGGAGAAACGCACGGCTTATGCCCGCCATGAGGTCATTGTGAGCGCCGGTAGCGTCAATTCGCCAAAACTGCTGCAACTGTCCGGTATCGGCGACCCGGCCCTGTTGCAGCACGTCGGCATTCCCGTAGTCCGGGCCGCCCCCATGACAGGCCGCAACCTGCAGGATCATCTGGCCCAGACCCATTACTATCGCTGCCATTCCCGTACGCTGAACAATGAACTGCACACGCCGGGCGGCAAGTTCAGGGCGCTGTGGCAATACCTCACAACCCGCAGCGGCCCGTTGTCCCTGGGCGTGAATCAATGTGGCGGCTTCATCCGCAGCGACCCGCACCAGACGGCCCCCAACCTGCAACTTTACTTCAATGCACTGACCTGGCAGCCCGATCCGGACAAACCACGCCGGATTCCGAATCCGGACCCGTTTTCCGCGTTTTCCATGACCTGGAATGCCTGTCGCCCCGACAGCCGGGGTCAGATCAGCATCAGCTCCCCCGACCCGCTGGATACCCCTGCCATTGTGTCCAACTACCTGTCCACGCCCCATGACCGGCAGGAAGCGCTGGCCGGGCACCGGATTCTGCGCCGTCTGGCTGCCACCAGAGCCATGCAGGCCATCATTGAACGGGAGTACCTCCCCGGCCCCGAGACACAAACCGATGAACAGGTCATGGACGATCTGCAGGCCCGTGCCGGTACGATTCACCACCCGGTCGGCACCTGTACCATGGGACCGGACCCGAAGCAGGCGGTTGTTGATGCGCGTCTGCGAGTCCACGGACTGCAGGGTCTGCGGGTGGTGGATGCCTCGGTTTTTCCCGTCATCACCTCGGGCAATATCAATGCACCGGTCATGATGGTCGCTGAAAAAGGAGCCGCCCTGATTCTGGAAGATGCCGGACAGCCGGCAGAGGGCTGATTGTCCCTCAAAAAAGGCCAATCATCATGACAACATTTAATCCGGCCTGCCGGGCTGCCATACACTGCAGGGTATTGAATTTATCGTCGGCAAGCAACAACCAGAACTGCCACGATTCCGCAAAACAAAAATACCCTGAGGGAGCAGTCAAATGCCTGTCGGATCCACACAAAGTACCAGTTTCAGCCGCCCCTGGCTTACCAATACCAGCCAGGTGTCATCCACTGCCAATACCGGCAATGCCTCTGGTACCGGGACATCGCGCTTCAGCAACCTTGCCGGTACCGGCACCAGCAGCCTGTTTGGTTCCGGTAATGTCCAGAACCAGCTGATCCAGCTGATCCTGCAGTTACTGCAGCAGCTTCAGTACGGCAATGGCCCCACGCCGGCACCAACACCGGCTCCCGTGCCTGCACCGACGCCCAATCCGGTTCCGGCTCCCGTGCCTGCACCGGTTCCAGCACCTAACCCGGTTCCGGCTCCCGTGCCCGCACCGGTTCCCAACCCGGTACCGATACCTGCTCCGGTCCCAACGCCAGCACCGGTTCCGGCCCCCGAGCCGGCAAAACTGGCACTTAATGCCCAGCAAAACAGCATTCTGGCAGGCATGTTTGCAACCGGCAGTCAGGGCGTCGTGCCCGCCGGTTATCAGGTCAGCGTACTCGACAGCAGCGGCAACAACCAGATCAGCAGCAACGACACAATCATTGTCACCGATGCACAGGGTCAGACCGTCTCACAATCACGGCTGAGCGGTGATGACATCTATGCCCTGCGCTTCCGGGAAAGCATGATCAACAATGTGGAAAGTGCCGGAAAGGGCTGGGATTTCGATCCGGGCCTGCAGCTGGTCAAGATTCGAGACGCGGCAGTCAACCCGCCTGAAAACCGCCTGTATACCGACAAATACGGCTGGCAGCAGCAGGAAACCGTTCTGGAGCGCAACCAGTTCTGGGAAGTGGTGAACCGGGGTGGGCAGCGTTTCATGCTGGCCCGTACCAGCGATAATCAGGGTAATGCAATCCGGCCTTCCGATGCCCTGAACGACCTGTTCAATCATCCCGAGCGCTATTCGGTTGACTGTGCCACCCCCATGGCCATCTTCAACCTGAAGGCCACTCTGGAAACCATCGGAGAAGACGATTTCAACCGCAATGTCGGCCAGATCACCCTGTCCGGCTGGTATGACCAGCAGGACGGCAACTATGACGGCGGCTTTATCGGCAAGGTGCGCACGGCCCAGGCAGGTACAATCACCGTCAATGGTGTCAGCAATCTGGCCGGGGAAACAGCCCTGTTTGATCCGGCCAAGGGCGATACGCTGATACCGGGCAACAGCTACTATTTCGACAAGCCGGGGGATAACACCAGTGACGAGCAGGGCTGGAATGCCATTTACCTGGGACTGAATGACCAGGGCCAGCACCGCTTCTGGAGTTCCAGTGTCGGCGTGGTGAATCTCAATTTCAAACCCGACAGCTGGCAGCCAAGCTCCGGCTTCAGCAACTACTACCTCGGTGCAGCCATTGCCAATCCGAACATTGACCGACTGCAATCCTGGGATATGGATGGCTCCGTGAGAGCGTAGGGCTGTACCCGCGTACAGGAATACCTGCGCCTTTTGCCCTGCCGATCGCTGATCAGCAGGGCTTTTTCCTTCTGGAAACCCGGCATAATTTGCACTTCCCTACACCCGCTCATGGCGTTACCATGTCAGGCATTTACCCTGAAAAACCTTCACTATCCAACCCAAGGAAGAGCGATGAAAGTTTTAGTGCCTGTCAAACGGGTGATTGACTACAGCGTCAAGGCGCGGGTCAAGAGTGATCAGTCCGGCGTTGAACTCAACAACGTCAAAATGTCCATCAACCCCTTTGACGAAATTGCCGTCGAGGAAGCCATTCGCCTGCAGGAAGCCGGTAAGGCCACGGAAATCGTGGTGGTCTCCATCGGTGTCGACAAGGCCCAGGAAACCCTGCGCACCGCACTGGCCATGGGAGCAGACCGGGCCATCCTGATTCAGGCGGCCGACTCGGTGGATGTGGATATTGAGCCGCTGGCAGTCGCAAAGCTGCTGGCCAAAGTGGTTGAAGAAGAAAAGCCCGGTCTGGTCATCCTCGGGAAGCAGGCCATCGACAACGACATGAATGCCACCGGCCAGATGCTGGCAGCTCTGCTGGGCTGGCCCCAGGCCACCTTTGCATCCAAAGTCGAGCTTGACGGCGACAGCGCCAGTATCACCCGTGAGGTGGACGACGGCATGCAGACCCTGAAAATCGGCCTGCCCGCCGTGATCACGGCCGACCTGCGCCTGAACGAACCGCGCTATGTCAAGCTGCCGAACATCATGAAGGCCAAGAAAAAGCCGCTGGATGTCAAGACACCCGCCGACTACGGCGTGGATGTCAGCCCGCGCCTGACCGTCAAGCAGGTGGTTGAGCCACCGGCACGCAGTGCCGGGGTCAAGGTGGCTTCGGTGGCCGAACTGGTTGAGAAACTGAAAAATGAAGCGGGGGTGATCTGATGAGTGTTTTACTGGTAGCTGATGTCATCGCCGGCCAGCTGGCTGCAGATGTCACCGCAAAAACCCTGAGCGCTGCCAGGGCACTGGGTGGCGATGTACATGGCCTGTGCGCCTCGTCCAGTGCCGAGACGGCAGCAGCCGAACTGGCCAAACTGGACGGCCTGAGCAAGGTGCTGTGTGTCAGCAGTGACAACTACGCCCAGGGTCAGGCCGAACCGATGGCCGACCTGATCGTCAGTCTGGCCGGCAACTACGATCACATCGTGTTCCCCGCCAATGCCTTTGGTAAAAATATCGCCCCACGCGTGGCTGCTCTGCTGGATGTCATGGTGATTTCCGATGTCATGGACATCATCGGACCGAATGAATTCAAGCGCCCGATCTACGCCGGCAATGCCATCCAGACCGTGGTTTCCAGCGACAGCAGGAAAGTCCTGACCGTGCGTACCGCCAACTTCGATGCGGCTGCCACAACCGGCAATGCACCGGTGGAAACCATCGCAGCGGTCGATTCGGCCATTGTGCCGGAATGGCTCGGCAACGAAGTCCAGAAAAGTGACCGCCCCGAGCTGACTTCGGCCAAAGTCATCGTTTCCGGCGGTCGTGGCGTCGGCTCTGCCGACAACTTCGAGCTGATCACCACGCTGGCTGACAGGCTGGGCGCTGCGGTGGGAGCTTCCCGTGCCGCCGTGGATGCCGGCTACGCACCCAATGACTGGCAGGTTGGCCAGACCGGCAAGATTGTGGCACCCGAGCTTTATATCGCCGTCGGCATCTCCGGGGCCATCCAGCATCTGGCCGGGATGAAGGACTCCAAGGTAATTGTCGCCATCAACAAGGATGAAGACGCCCCGATCTTCCAGGTAGCCGATTACGGCCTGGTTGCCGACCTGTTCAATGCCGTACCGGAGCTGACCAAAGCACTGGAATGACCTGGTACCGGGGCAATACCAATACCACCAGCCCGGTAAATCATTCATGCCAGCCATCAGCGCTGGCATGGTGTTTTTTTGGTGTTAACCAGCCCCACCCCGTAGAATCACGAGCCAATTACCACCGGAGGAGCAACCATGGATACGATTGAACGCGAGGTCATGGAATATGACGTGCTGATTGTCGGCGGTGGTCCCGCTGGCCTGAGCGCGGTCATCCGCCTCAAACAGCTGGCAGAAGACCACGGCAGGGAAATTTCGGTCTGTCTGGTCGAAAAAGGATCAGAAATCGGTGCCCACATCCTGTCAGGTGCCATCCTCGAACCCACGGCACTGAACGAGCTGTTTCCCAACTGGAAGGAGCGCGGTGCACCACTCAACACCCCCGTCACTGAAGAAAGCATGCTGTTCCTGAGCGAGACCGGCAGCCTCGCAACACCCAAGGTTTTCATGCCACCCGTCATGCACAATGAGGGCAATTACATCATCAGTCTGGGCAACCTGTGCCGCTGGCTGGGAGAGCAGGCCGAAGCACTGGAAGTGGAAATCTATCCCGGTTTCACTGCCGCCACCCTGATCGACAACGAGGATGGCAGTATCGGTGGCGTGATCACCGGTGACATGGGCATCAATCACGATGGTACACCGGGACCGCAGTTCGAGCCGGGCATGGAACTGCGTGCCCGTTACACCTTCTTTGCCGAAGGCTGCCGGGGACATCTGGGCAAGCAGCTTAAGGGCCGCTTCAATCTTGACGCGGACGTGGAACCGCAGACCTATGGTATCGGCATCAAGGAGCTCTGGGAGGTTGATCCGGCACAGCACCATCCCGGACGGGTGATCCACACGGCCGGCTGGCCACTCAAGCCGGATACCTATGGCGGCTCCTTCATTTACCACCTGGAAGACAATCAGGTCGCTGTCGGCTTTGTGGTCGGTCTGGATTACCGCAATCCCTACCTCAGTCCGTTCGAGGAGTTCCAGCGTTTCAAGACCCACCCGGATATCCGTGACACCTTCAAGGGTGGCCGCCGCATTTCCTATGGTGCACGCGCCCTGAATGAAGGCGGCCTGCAATGCCTGCCCAAAATGACCTTCCCCGGCGGGACGCTGATCGGCTGTGAGGCCGGCACCCTGAACATGCCCAAGATCAAGGGCACCCATACCGCGATGAAATCCGGCATGCTGGCGGCTGAAGCCGCCTTTGAAACACTGACGGACAAAACCCCGGTGGAAAACGCCGAGTTGACCCACTATACCGAAAAGCTCAACAAGTCCTGGGTCTACCGTGAACTGCACACTGCACGCAATGTCCGTCCCAGCTTTAAATGGGGCCTGTGGCTCGGTACCCTATATACCGGCATTGATCAGGTGCTGTTCAAAGGCAAGGCACCCTGGACCATCAAACATGGCCATGCCGACAATGAAACCCTGCTGACCAAGGACAAGGCCAAACCAATCCAGTACCCCAAACCGGATGGCGTGCTGACTTTTGACCGGCTGTCATCGGTCTTTCTCTCCGGTACCAATCACGAAGAAGATCAGCCCTGCCACCTGACACTCAAGGACCCGAGCGTCCCTGTACGCATCAATCTGGCACTGTATGATGGCCCCGAACAGCGTTACTGTCCGGCCGGTGTGTATGAATTCGTGCCGGACGAAAGCAGCAAGGACGGGGATATGCGCCTGCAGATCAATGCGCAGAACTGCGTGCACTGCAAAACCTGCGATATCAAGGACCCGACCCAGAACATTGTCTGGGTAACGCCGGAAGGTGGCGGTGGCCCGAACTACCCGAACATGTAAGCGCATCATGACGCCATAAGGCTCCGGCCTCAAAACCTCATGCCCCTTGCCTGCCTCAGGTGAGGGGTTCCCGCCCCATGAACAGGCCCGCAACAACCCCACCAGCCCATGATGAATATAACATCACAGATGCATCCCTCCTGGGAGCCGGCCCTGAAGCAGGTGCTGAACCAGCCTGCGTTGCTTAAGCTGCAGGCTTTCCTGCAGGCCGAGCAACAGGCCGGGAAATCCATCCTGCCACCGGAGCCGCTGCGCTTCAATGCCCTGGCCAGTACCGCGCTGGATCAAGTCCGTGTCGTGATTCTGGGCCAGGACCCTTACCCTACTGCCGGGCATGCGCATGGCCTTTCTTTCTCGGTACTGCCGCAAGTCAAACCCCTGCCACGTTCACTCAATAACATTAACAGGGAGCTGTTGAGTGATCTGGGTGTGGACAACCGCCATACCGGCTATCTGCAGCCCTGGGCGGCACAGGGGGTGCTGCTGCTCAACACCGTGCTGAGTGTGGAAGAGGGCAAAGCCGGCAGTCATCAGAAAAAAGGCTGGGAAATGTTGACCGATGCCATTATTCAGGCCGTCAGCAACCAGCCACAGCCGACAGTATTCATACTCTGGGGAGCACAGGCACAGAAAAAGGTATCGCTCATTGATACCACACGGCATCAGGTGATCGAGAGCGCCCACCCCTCCCCCCTGTCTGCCCGCCGGGGTTTTTTTGGTAGCCGCCCGTTTTCACGCTGCAATACCTTTCTGGCACGGCAAGGCCGGGAAGCAGTGGACTGGCAACTATAGGCATAACCGGGCACCGTTGCGCCCCTGCCACGGCCAACTGGCTGCCGCTGGCCGTGTCAGCTCGGAAAGCCGGCTACAGCACTTGCCCTGATGGCAATCAGCCTCTACCATGCCCGTTTTTTGTACCGCACAATACTCATGAACAAACTGCGTCACCTGCTGGCCCAGCTTCCCTGGATACCCGTGATTCTGATCACTGCACTGCTCGGTTTTGCCCCTTTTGTGCCCGAACCCCACCTGTGGGAAAAGCTGAAAATGCTGGGCAACGGCACGCTCACACGGCCAATCGATATATTCGACCTGTTCTGGCACAGCTGGCCTTTTGCACTGCTGGCCGCCAAACTGCTCTGGGGCCGGGGGGAGTAACAACCAGGCAAGCCACAAGGCTTACTGCTGCAGCACAATCCCCTCTTTGGCAGCCCATTGCCCCATATCCTGCTTCATGAGCGCATTGGCCATCAACTCCGGAAACTGATCCGGGGTACAGGCGAAGGTCGGTACGCCCAAAGCAGCATATTTCGTCGCCATGGCATGATCATAAAATGGTGCGCCTTCATCGCTCAGCGCCAGCAGCGCAATCATCTGCACCCCGGACGCCACCAGCTGCGCGGTGCGCTTGAGCATCTCGCTGCTGTTGCCGCCTTCGTACAGGTCACTGATCAGGATCAGCACGGTATCTTCCGGACGGGAAATCAGCCCCTGACAATAGCCCAGTGCCCGGTTGATATCAGTACCGCCCCCCAGCGCCAGACCAAACAGCAGATCCACCGGATCATCATGCAGCTCGTCAGTCAGGTCGACAATCGAGGTATCGAAAACCACCATGCGGGTACTCAGGGCCGGAATCGAGGCCATGACAGCGGCAAAAATACTCGAATACACCACAGACGGAGCCATTGAGCCACTCTGGTCGATACACAGCACCACCTCTTTCAGCGCAGAACGCTTGCGCCCGTAGCCCACCAGCTTGTCCGGCACAATCGTATTGTACTCGGGCAGGTAATTCCGGATATTGGCACGGATGGTACGATTCCAGTCAATCTCCCGAAAACGCGGACGGTGATTGCGTACCGCCCGATTGAGCGCACCTTTGACTGCTTGCTGCATCGGCTGCTGCAGGCGACGCAGCAGGTCCTCTACGACCTGATTGACCACCTGCCGGGCAGTATCCCTGGTTTTGGCAGGGATCACATCCTTGAGGGAGATCAGGGTGGCCACCAGATGAATATCGGCCTCCACCGCTGCCAGCACTTCAGGCTCCAGCAGCAATTGCTGCAAGCCCAGACGCTCAATGGCATCCTGCTGGATCACACGCACCACCGACGATGGAAAATACTGGCGGATATCGCCCAGCCAACGGGTAACATTCGGTGCAGAACTACCCAGACCACCCCGTCGTCCACTGCCCCGACTACCGTCACCATCGCCGTAAACAGCGGCCAGACAGCTGTCGATACCCTCTTCCGTGCTGCTCAGGGTGCAGCCGATACCATCGGATTCACCACCCCCCAGAATCAGACGCCAGCGTTGCTGTCTTGCTTCAGGCTGCATCCGTTACCTCCACATCCAGTCCCAGTATCATTGCCACCAGTGGCAAAGCCGCCGCCGCCTGTGCAGCATCAAGGTCACGAGCTACCGCTGCTGCAGGCAGGGCCGCTTTCCCCTCCCTGACCCGCTCCCCCATCTGTCGCCGTTCGGGAGCCGTAAAGGTGGCGAATGTGCGCCGCAATACCGGCAACAGCTGTTGAAAGACCACCGCATTCAACTGGCAGACCCACTGATCAATCAGGTTCCACAATGTTTCGTCATACACCAGCAACTGGCCACTGTCGCGCAGAAAACCATCCAGCCAGCCGGCAGCCTGAGCAGGGTCATTGGCACCGGACAGGGCAAGCCCGAAGCGCCGGGCACTTTCTGCATCGTCCAGTATCCCGGCCTGCAGCAGCAGACGGCAGCAGCGCCCGGCCAGCAGGGCATGGAGCCCGTTCTGATCCAGCAGGGTCTGCAGGGTCTGCACCCATTGAGCGCTGAAATCCTCTTCAGCCAGCAGGTTGAGCGCATCCTGTATCGCCTGAATCTGCCTGAACACGGCCTCGGCAGCTTCCTCATTGAGTGCACTGCAGGCATTCGGCAACCCGATGCAAATGCGTGTCACCATGCCGGAAACCACCTGGCTCACCTGTTCCAGTGAGGTCTTGCGCACATCACCATAGCGCAGCAGACGCACCAGCTCCGGCAGGGCCTGCATCAGGTGGAAAATGTCGCTGCTGACAGCCGCCTCACTCTGCAGGCGCAGCATCAGCACATCGACCGCCTCCGGCAGATTGGCATACAGGGAAGCATGTGCCATGGCAGCCAGCTGTTCCAGCGACGTTGTCTCCCGGGCCTGATCAAGCAGCCGCCGGGTCGCTGCCGTTGCCAGGGTATTGCCCCAGAATCCGGCCTCAATCAGCCGGATGGCAAATTCCGGCTGCCACAGGAGACGCCAGCTTTCTTTGAACGTGCCTTTGCCCCGTGCCGTATTACCACCCTTCCCCCAGGGAATATCGAGCATGCCCAGACGCCGCAACAGGTAACTGCGCTCCAGGTCACTGGGTTTACGCAGGTCCAGCGTCAGCCCGGTATCACTGGCGGAAGGCTTGAGACGCAGGCGCTTTTGCTCCCGCGTCAGGTCCTGCTGCAACGGTGTCTGCGGTGTTTCATCCGGTACCTCACCCAGCGCTTCACCGATCAGCAGCTTGCGCTGCAGTAACTGCATCGGCAGGGCATCACCAAACAACATCACGCTTTGCACCGATTCATTCATTTCAGCCAGACCGGGCAAAGGACGCTGGCGCATGGCAGCAAGCGTTTCGGCCAGCCGCACCGCCTCGATGACATGGGCTGAGGAAATATCCATGCCCTGTTCGCGGAACGTGTGGGCAGCACGGGTCAGCCAGCGGGTGGTGAGCTGACTGCCGGCCATTTCCGGTGCATCTTCTGCAGTGAAGGCCGGGCGCGAAGCATGCCAGAGATGGGCATACCAACCGGGCGCATCCACCCCCGCCCCGTAACCGCTGGCATTGCTCAGGCGCTCATGTGTCCAGGGCACCCAGGTGGCAGCGGTTTTCAGCTTTGGAAGTCCTTTGAGCAGGGCATTATCCGCCCTGGCGGTCGGCAGGGTCTGCAGCACCGGTGCGTGCCAGGCCCCGCAGACCACGGCAATGGTTTTGAAGCCATCCTTCTGTGCCTGCCGGATGCATTTGCGCATGTGGGCTTCACGCAGCTGTTCACGCGCATGTTCAGCAGGTGCACGCGGTGCATGGGTATCCACTTCCTCACGCAGGGCGGTCATCGCTTCCAGAATGGCCTCGAACAGGGTCCCGGAATCATGCCGCTCTTCAACCATGTGCTCCCACCAGCGTTCGCTGTCGGCATAACCTGCTGCCTCGGCCAGCAAGGCCAATGGGTCATGACGAATCAGGGTATCGGGTTCGGAGACAGTCGCAGCGGCAGACTCAGGCGTTTCCGGCACAGACTCTGCTGCCGAAGTCGCTGGTGCTTCCGCCGCCTTGTCACAGGCAAAGCAGTTACTGATCGGCAGGTCCATGAAGCGCACCGGAACCTGCTGCTGCAGGGCATAACGAATCGCCTGCCATTCCGGTGAGAATGCCGCAAAAGGGTAATAAACCGCCCGCTGCGGCTCATCCGGTGCATAAATCAGCAGAGCCACCGGAGGCTGCATCTGCGCATGGTCGGCCAGGCTCAGCAAGACATCAGCTTCGGGTGGCCCTTCCACCAGAATGCAATCCGGCTGTAAAGCGGTCAGTGCCTTTACCAAACTGCGGGCCGAGCCAGGGCCGTGGTGGCGAATGCCGAAAACGTGGTGTGACATGCGATAAGACCCCTTACAATACGTCTTTACACGCCCGATACAGGTCCTTCCAGTCGCTGCGCTCCTTCACCACGGTTTCCAGGTACTCTTTCCAGACCACACTATCCTGCACCGGGTCCTTGACAACAGCGCCGACCAGACCGGCAGCCAGATCACTGGCAGTCAGGCTGCCATCGCCGAAATGTGCCGCCAGCGCCATACCGCTGCCCACCACCGAAATGGCTTCCGCCGTGCTGAGTGTGCCGGAAGGTACTTTCAGTTTGGTTTTGCCATCATCAGTTACCCCGCTGCGCAGCTCGCGAAAAATGGTAACCACACGGCGAATCTCTGTCAGTGCCGGTTTTTCCGCCGGCAGTTCCAGCGCACGTCCCAGGCTGGCTACACGCCGGTCAACAATGCTGGCTTCCTCCTCCAGGGTATCCGGAATCGGCAGGATCACGGTATTGAAACGGCGCTTCAACGCGCTGGACAGCTCGTTCACCCCCTTGTCACGGTTATTGGCAGTGGCGATCAGGTTAAAGCCCTTTTGTGCCTGACATTCGGTGTTGAGCTCGGGGATCGGCAGTGCCTTTTCCGACAGAATGGTGATCAGGGTATCCTGCACATCAGCCGGAATACGGGTCAGCTCTTCCACCCGCGCGACCAGACCGTGCTGCATGGCGTGCATCACCGGACTGGCAATCAATGCCTCCTGTGACGGCCCTTTGGCAATCAGCTGTGCATAGTTCCAGTTATAGCGCATCGCCTCCTCACCGGTACCGGCCGTGCCCTGCACAATCAGGGTGGAACGCCCGGAGACGGCGGCAGCGAGGTGCTCTGACACCCACGACTTGGCGGTTCCTGGCAGGCCATACAACAGCAGGGCCCGGTCGGTCGCCAGTGTGGAAATGGCGATTTCCATCAGGCGCGGCTTGCCAATGTATTTGGGGCTGATCTCCACGCCCCCCTCAATCGTGCCACCCAGCAGGTAGGTGCGCACCGCCCACGGCGACAGCTGCCAGTTGGGTGGGCGGGCATGGCGGTCCTGTGTCCGCAGGGCCTCCAGCTCGTGCGCAAATTCGGTTTCAGCGTGCTGACGCAGGATGGCCTGAGCTTGGGCCGATTTCGGGTGATCACTCATGATGGGTCCTTTGGCGGTACGGTTTCCAGCGCGGCGAGCATATCGGCACGGAAACGCAAGATAAACAGGGTGTCGTTCAGGAGACGGTGAAACGCATGTTCCTCAAGCTGCAGCGGCTCCTGCAGCTGGCGGGTAAAATCATCCACGCAATCCGGGTGAAAATAATAACCGAGGTGGCGACAGGCAGCATGGGCCATGTAGACCTGCTGGTGTTTACGGGTCAGGCGTACCGCCAGCAATGCCAGCACCTTCAGGGAAAAGCCCCGGCTCCAGGGATGGGACAACCGGACCAGCACATCCAGCTGCTTCAGTGTACTGTTCTGCTGCAACAGGGTCAGGGCGGTGGCTTCTGCTTCCGCCGGACTCAGCACCTGCCACAGGGAATGATGTGAGTCCTCCCGGGTCAGCCACAACTGTGCCCAGGTACTGTCGGGGTAACGCAGCAAGGCAGCCTGCAGACCACCGAGCAGGGCCTCCTTCCAGTCACTGTCCTGCACCAGGACCAGCAGTTCCGCCGGATGCAGCTGCCAGCGTTGTGTCCACACCCACGGCGGCACAAAAGCCAGGGCCTGTTCCAGCCACCAGGCCTTGGCCCCCTGTCCACGGGGTGGTTTTTCCTCGATACCATCACGCAGCCAGGTCTTATCCCAGGTTTCCGGCAGCCGAACCTGCAGTTGCTTTTTACCCCCCAGACGGCTGAGCAGGCCGGGACGGACCTCCACATCCAGCCAGCCGAGCAACAGGGTCTGCATGCGCTGACTGAAAGCCGAATCCGGCAATGCCCCCAGCAATTCCGCCGCCAGCTGGCGTACGCCCTTGCTGCGGTCATCCAGGCAACTTTCCAGCCAAGGCTCATCGTCCGGACTCAGGTTGGTGCGCAGCGCCTGCAACAGGGCCAGCCGCACCGGGGCAGCCTCCTGTTTCCATACCGCCTGCAGCTGTGCAAGCGCCTGGGCAGGACTCCGGCTGCGTATCTGCTGCAGGTATTCGCAGCGCTGGTCCGGGCTGCCCTCTTCCCACACCAGTGCCTCAATATCCGCCGTATCCGCTACCTTCAGCGTATCCAGCGGCAATATCACCAGATTGCGCCAGTCCTCATGCTGCGTCGTCAGCCAGTACCCGCGCGGCCCCAGTACCGCACTGATGGCAGGACGCAGGTCACGGCTCTGGCGAGCCTGCTCCATCAATACCGGGATAAAACTCACCGGTACCTGTCGATGCTGCTTTGCAACCTGTATCAGCCAGCCTGCCAGTAACGGACGCAACTGACTGTCCGCCAGCAGGCGGCCCAAGTGCATTTCGGCAGCCGCCGGAATCAGCGACGGACCCGGTTCAGGCTGATTATCAGGGGTTGGCAGGACACCACTGAACTGTGCGGGCAGACGGCCTGCTGCCTGGTACTGCAGCGCCAGTGCCGCAACCCCCAGGAAAGCCGCCTCCGGAGCCTCTGCTGCAACCTGCCCTGCCGGGTACAGCTGTGCCAGATAAGGCTGCAGGGCCGCATCGCCCTGCAAGGGCGGGTGCTGGCGTTCGGTGCCCAGCAAGGCGATCCTGAGCAAATCCTGCTGCAATGACATATCAAACCTCCCGGAGGGTTGCTGACCGGGATGCATCACAGACCTGCAATGCATGACCATCCCACTCGCCAAAGATATTCAGCACATGACCACCGCTTCGGCCCAGCAAAATCCACGCCTGCTCATCACTGATCGTGAGTGGTACAACATGCTGCGCAGCATCAACCAGCCACCACTGTTCCTCATGGCGCACCGGGATGGCATCCGCAATGGCAAACGGGAAATGGCCCAACCAGGGACACCGGGCCAGTGCCGTGCTGTAAGCAATAAAATTTGCAGTCAGCGGAGTAAATACGCCCACGTTATCCTGATGCACCGAGGCAGGGGATGGGCCGGAAACGGGAGGCAAGGCCCGCAGGGGAACCGCCGAAGGATAGAAAACCACCTCACCTTCCAGCCTGCTGCCGACACTGGGATATAAGGTCATCGCCTGGTTTTGCACGGCAAAATCCAGCAGCAGGGCAAAACGCTGTGTATTCAGCCCATACAGCCAGGTACGCTGGATACGCATTTGTCCATCATCATCCTGCGCCTGTCCCATGACCTGCCAGTGATCACTGACCCCCGGCAGCACTTGCAGGGCATCCTTTTCCTGAGTGATGCCGATCTGGGCCTGCACATCGGCCTGCACATCCGCAGGCAAGTGGTCGCGCCGCTGCCAGGCTTCCAGCAGCAGATGCAGCCGTGCCAGTGCCGCCAGCAGGTTTTCCTGCCATGCCCCCCCCTGATAGCGCAGACTGGCCGCCTGCTGCAGACGGCGCGCCAGACCGGGGGCCTGGGCATCAACCATGCGCGCGGCCATGCGCTGCCATTGATCATCATCCTGTTGGGACAGGCCCTGACGAATCAGATCAAACAACCAGCGCTGCAGCTCTTCAATGCCCGCATTCATCTTGTCTTCGCGGGCAAGCTGGCGCTTTTGCTGGGCGGCAGCGCGTTTTTTCAGGGTGACTTCATCAACAGGCGCATTCCGGGCAGCAGCCTTCTCCGCCTTGTTTCGGGCGCGCTGCTCGCGCTTGCCCAGCCACTCCTGCACCCATGCCGGCGGCTCGCCCGCAGTCAGCGTGTCGGGGCTGGCAGCCAGTACCAGCGCCAAACCCAAGCCATGTTTACAGGGAAACTTGCGGCTGGGGCAGGAACATTTGAAAGCGGACTCCACCGGAACAATAATGGTCTGGTAGGGGTTCTTGCCACTACCCCGGATTTCACCCCAGACCACGCCATCAGCCTGTCCCAAAGTTTGCCAGCGTTGTGGCTGGCCCAGTTTTTCGCCCGCCTTGAGTGAAGCAGCATCAGGTGCCAGGGCGGCAACATGTTCGGTTGTCCAGATTGTCATGCATTATCGTGGTTCTATTGATGGGACAATGAAAACGGCTACTTTGAAGCTTGCAGCACGCTTCATCAACGAATACAAAATAAGGCTGGCCTGATGGTAGCCTTGTTGCCGGATACTTGCCAGTTTCCTGCAGCAGGAACTGATGACTGGTAATTAATTACCCCATCAGTGCAATGATCGAAGTTTCCGGAAATTTTTCCGAAACCTGTGCACGATGATCTGGAAAAGGCGGGAGCCATGACGGGCACAGCAAGTGATGACATCACCATACTGCCCACGCACAGAAAACCCGCCACGGTCGAATCGGCATACCCTGATTCGGTTTGCCATGGCGGGATATTTTCATGAGCACTGCCCTGATTCAGGGCTGAATCCGTCAGGCGCGTTGGGTCGTACCCTTGATGACATAATTACCGGCACCCGAGCTGTTCTCTGCCACAGTCGCCGTATTGTTGTTCAACAAGGTCTGATCGCTGTTATCACTGCCGTAGGTCGTGACGCCATTCAGGTCAAGGTCCGAACTCAGATAACCGGGAGCAGCATAATCAAAGGAACCATTGATATTACCGTCTGCCTTCAGGATGTCGGACAGCAGACTGTTGGCATCATTGCCCGGACCAAAAGCGGTCACGCTGTTATCACCATTGGCGTCACCGGCCCACAGGGCAGCCTGGCCATCAACCACGGTAAATTCCTCCCCGCTGACGGTATCCGGGTTGGTGAAGTCAATTAATGTCCCATCCGCACCGGTCAGGCTGACTGCGCTGGAGGTGGTCACATCCAGGTGATTGCGGTGTGCCAGTGTGACGAAATACTCCCCTTCCGGCACATCAAAATGCAGATCGGTTGTATTGGTATCGGCGTTGGCCACATCACCGTCACGCTGGATAACGGCAGCCTGCGTGCTGATAACGGTATCCGGGTTATTGACATCACGCAGCTCAACCAGCACCCAGTCTACCGGAGCATTGTTACCCGTGGTTTCCAGGGTGACAGCCGAGAGGGTTTCCGTGCCGTTATAGCCATAGCTGCCATACGGCTGATCTTCCGGCAACAGGGACTGCTCACGCAGTGTATCAGCCATCAGGCCGCCGATATTGGCTCGATAGGCACCCTGCAACAGGCCTTTCACCTGCAGGGTAACGCCGTCTTCCGTGGCCTCCACCGTGCCACCGCCACCGGTTCCAGGCACGTTTCCAGCGCCATTGCACTGGCGACCGTCAGACCGCCCCCCGTCACCGGAGCCCTGCACATGCCGGCCACCATGAAGCTTGCCGGAATCAACATGGCCGAAATGTCCCTTCCAGCCATGCCCGCCCCTGCCGATGTCATTGCTGCCACCGGTCTGGCACCTCCCTTTGCCGGAATGCCTGCCAATCTCCTGCGAATTCCGGTGACTCTCGTTGCCGGAACCGGCTTTTTTACTGCCACACTGGCTGCCGGTACTGCGCCGGGATTCACCACCATCATTCCTGATCGAGCCCAGCTGCTGCTTGATAATGTTCTGCAGGCATTTGCCCTCGGCACCACCCGAGAAGTGTTTTTGTACTCTGGACCCAAAGGAACGTTCGGCTTTCTGCTCCTGACCATACTCCCGTGTCTTTGAGCATGCCGAATCGGTGCGGGTTGTCTGGGGTTGAAAATGGGTCGTTGGTCGACTGGCACAAGCTGTCATAACTCTGATCCTTTTGTTTTGGGTATTGTGGTTGAGTCTTGGGGTATCGGTTATTATAAATAAATATTATCATAAATAAATAAAATATAAACCCCGATCGTGACTGAAGGAGGAAAGGCCGGGATTGATGGCAAGTTGTCGTGCATTTGCATCAACCCCGGAACGCACCATGACAGATTGTCCGTCAGTAACCGACAATACCGTAATCCTGCTGCAAACCGGAGGAGTCATCTGCCTGCAGGATCACATAATAATGCTCGCCAGCGGCATCGTAGAATACGAAACGGCCATGCCCCGCATGCGGCTTGCCATCGACCAGAAAAGGCGGCAGGGATTTGCGGCTTTCAAAGGCGAGGTAATCATAATCATACTGCTGCAGCTCGGTATCCTCGCTGCTCATTTCATTGTCCCAGGCATACCGTGCCGCCGGAATGGCCAACACTTTGCCCGCTGCCCCTGAATGATCCAGGGACTGAACACCGACCAGCTGATCCAGACTGCCGTTATAAAGCATGTCCTGTTCCCGGACTTCCGAAGCCCGGAAAACATTGCCACAGCGGGTAAAGATGCGCAGCCCGTCCGCGGATATCCACAGGTTGCCACAGACCTCATGATCACCATGGTAAGGGGAGTCATACAGATAGCTTGCCGCACCGGTGCTGATGGCATAGGTTTCCAGGTCTGATGGTGACAGGCCATTGTCGGCACCATAGATCCGCTGACCATCCGGATGCAGTCTGGCTTGGGTCCCGGCAAAAATGTAATCGCCAAGACTGGTGGAGTCCGTACCGTCTGTCAGGTTGATACTGTGTATCCTGCTCCACTGATCCGTGAGCGGGAACACATAGGCATGGTTATTGCCGCCGAGAACAACATCAACACTGTCGCTGGAAACGGGCCAGGTACGCTTCAGAACCCCCTGCTCCAGATCAACCAGCGACACCCAGGCATCATGGGCCACGGCAGCAGAAAGGCCATCCGGGCTGACTGAAACGCTGGTCGGAACCTGAGGCAGATCCAGTGCGGCTTCATCACCACTGGCCGGATCACGCACATACAGGCGGTTCGGATTGGTAGCCACCATGACCAGCCGGTCCAGGGTACGGCTGTATTCGGCATCCAGCACCCGGTAATCCAGGCGCGTGACGGGCCGACTGGCATGCAGAACCACAGTAGCCGTATCACTCAGGCTGCCATCACTGACAGTGACACTGAACTGGTAATCCCCCGCCACATCGGGCGTGAAGGAAAGGATGGCTACATTGGTATCGGTCGGGCTGACCACACTGTCTGCCGGACTGGCATCCAGGGTCCACCGGAAAGACAGGGCATCACCATCCGGATCGTGGCTTGTCCCGGCATCCAGACTGGTCGCCTGTCCGAAACGGACATAACGGTCTGACCCGGCTTCCGCCTGTGGTGCCTGATTCGTCACCTTCGCATCAGCCGTCACTGCGACATAATCGGCTGTGCTCTGCAGCCTGCCATCCGATACCACCAGTTTCAGGGTATAAATACCATCAACAGAGGCCAGGAAACGGGGCCTGACGGTATCAGACAATAACAGGCTGACACCGGCCCCGACCGGAGCAGCGGAAACACTCCAGTGATAGCTCAGCGTGTCACCATCAGCATCACGACTGCCACTGCCATCCAGTTCGACCTCCTGCCCCACAGTCACGGTCTGATCCGGTCCGGCAGCCGCCACCGGCTTGCGGTTAAAATCCGCATTATCATTTCCGCCACTGTCTCCACAGGCACCGAGAAACAAAGACAGGATCAGAACGGCAGCTCCCCTTGAAACCAGATAATTTGATTGGTTCATTCAACAAACCTTCTTAAATATTATTTTTACTTATAGCAAAGCAATAATGTAACCAACCCTAAAACCATATGCCACTACCTCTGTACACGACAAAAATCATAACTGACTGATTTAGCGAGTTGAAGTCCGCCGACAATCTGTTGCACCCTCTTGTGACCAAACAAAGGAGGTTGCAATGGATTTAGCCGACGGACTACGGAA
>Ga0116152_10000062_pt1 | contig 75920 bp, 49 predicted proteins | sample AD_UKC119_MetaG_FD_89894 | JGI IMG/M metagenome (GOLD analysis project Ga0116152, IMG submission 89894) | Active sludge microbial communities of municipal wastewater-treating anaerobic digesters from Hong Kong - AD_UKC119_MetaG | ecosystem: Engineered > Bioreactor > Anaerobic > Digestate...
ACAACAAGGTCGGGGCGGCAGTCAGCCTTCATGAGCTGTTCCACCGCATCTTGCAGGAATGCGGCTCCCATCGAATGGCCAATGAGAATGAGGGGGCGCCCATGGTTGGCCGGCTCCTTGTAAAGGTCTTTCACAGCACGAACGGCGGCGCTGATGTCTGATCCGACACCGGCAAACGGATTTGGATCCACATAGAAGAACCTATCGTGCTCTTTCACCGAGCAATCGTCATTGATAGTCCAAATGTCCGGGCGATATTCCATACCTTTGTCCTTGCGCCACGCTTCAATGGAGCCAGACGACCAATTGAAGCCGCGAATCATGACTAAGACCGCTGTAGGACGCTTTTGCGTCACACATTTTGCTAATTGCAGTTGTGACTCCTGCACCGTCGGCGTTGGTGCGACCTTTGGTGCTTCATCGCCGAAGAGCAGTTGCGCCAATAGAAACGGGAAGATCACGCCCAACTTCCGTGTTCGTCGATTCATGTGTTACACCTCCAATCACGAGTTCGTGGAATCAGCGAGAGGCAATTGTCAATACGCCGTGCGATTTCTCAAATGTAAAATGCATAAAACCTGTTCCGCGGCGTTTTTTCGCGGTGCGGTGGGGAATTGTGCCTTACGTTACCACGCATGAAATTGCACGCTTATATGCCCGAGGGCTTGATTCCTGATTCGCCGAGGAGCCTGGTCGGTGTTCCTTACTGCGGATCTCAATCAGTTGAAAAAGAAGGTTGTCGACCTAGCAATCGGTCGAAGGATTATCTTGCGTTTCGTGGAGATTGCGACATCTAAGAAGGCATGTCGGTCTGATTGATCGCCACGTCAAACGCGGGGGAGCTAAAGAACAGGCCGCCTGGTATGCGTCCCGAGTGAGGCGCAGGTCCAAACAAATGTGTATGATGAGTTGCGAATTGATCCAAATGGAAGCAAGATCGGTCCACGCCGGCGGCGTGTCCTTCGCCGCGTATCTGTTCCGTTGCGTCTTCAGCGGCAAGCCCAAGGATCAAGATGCCGGGGTGGATTGATGTTGGCGGGATCGCCTCTGCAGCCAATCAGTGGATCGACGTCCTACGCCGAACTATCGTAGTACCGCGTGGTTCGCAGCCCGAATGGATCGATCGTTCACATGATTCGGTCGGGAAGTGACCAAGGCCTTTTCGCCGTGGTCCCATTCGATGCCCGATGTGTGTCGCATTGAATGTGATCGCACTGGAGTATACGGAAGGAAACAGACCTTAGGACGGATCCACGGTGTCTGCATGCGGACTCCTCCATACCGTTCGCACCATTAGATACAAATTGGCGGTTAAGGCCAAATCCGGCTCGCGCACAGCATACGGTCGCTGTAGTGTTCCGGCAGCAATACTCTTACGAGTTGCCACTGCCAACGTCCTCACCTTGATGCTATTCGCATGTCATTTCACTCTGATAATCCAAACAATGCTCATGTTAACCGGGCGTGTCTCTGTCCCGATCCGAGGCTCATCGTGATCTCCCGTCGTTGGGTTTCGAATAGGTTTATTTCCACCGTGCGCTGTGTTCCCAGTGCTCGAGAACCCTTTGCCTCCGACCGTCGCGCCGACTTCCATGTCCCATGCGCCTTGATGCCAATGGCCTTGGAACGTATCGTCCTGCAAGAGTCCGGTCACAGAGTTGGTTCCTCGCAGGAACCTCCTTTGGGGGACCCCATCCTTGCAGGCTCCGTTCAAATCCGGGATACGAGTTTCATCAATGATGGTCGTGGGATCGTCTTTGTCCAGGGGACCGTTGCAAACCAACCACCCGTCCGGCAATTGCAAGGGGCGTTTGCCGCCGTGAGACTCATTCGGAACGGCAGGGTCGTTCACGTCCCGATGCCACGCGACGATGGAGCCGATCGGAGGCAATCTAGAGGATTGAATTGTCTCTAGTTTCTGCTTGAGCAGCCGAATCTCATCCAGGACGCCGATTGTCTCACGTGTGATATCTCTGACTTCGCCTTCATCACCTCCTGTTCCGAATACGAACACAAATGTGATGCACGCGATAGCGGTGATTATCTTCGACATTCTTCACCTCCAACTAGTCCATTTGCTTTCCGAAATGTCAGTTGCGCTAATTCACAGAGAAGCCGCGTTCAGTTCTCAGACCGGAGAATCCTAGTGTCGTCTGAGTCTACGGGCTTCTATATCTTCCCACAACACGTCGCGATTTCGGTCAAGACCTCCGTAATCCTGAGCTAGTTTCGACTTGTCTCATGCTTGCTCCGTAACCGATGGAAGTCAACGATGCGTGGCTAGTCGGGCGCGATTGGCCCGTCGCCGCTGACTTGTCCCCGTATTTGCCTACATCTGCTCGCAAACAACCTTGTAAACGGGCTTACTCGCCAGATCCACCGCCATCTCCAAGGCATCGGGAGCATCGTCATGCTTACCCACCGGGAACTGTCGAAGCTGATCGATCAACAGCTGATGCCGCTTGCAGAATCGCAAGTGCCCCTGGGCGACATCTGGTTCAAGGCTGGCAATGCGCGATTGCTTATTCGTGCGACTCGTAATCGGCTTGATCTTGAGTCTGTGCCCCGCAGCGCGAACCTTGTCCTCCAGATTCTGGATCATGAGTTGCTGAAAGTGGTTCGATTCGACGGCGAAGGATTCAAACTTGTATCGTTCGACGTACTGAACGATCCGCCGAATCGTCTCGTCCGGTGATCGCCGCTTCAGGTCGGCCGCGATGATGTAGTTGACCTTCGCCTTTCGATCGCGCGCCAGCACGATGATCGCGCTGAAGTCTCCATGCTTGGTTCCCAGTGATGGATCGCAAGCGCCATAGAACCGCGCGTTGTGACCGAGTGCGTCGAGCAGGTGTCTCTCATCACGGAACTCGTCATCCCAATAATGAAACGTGTGCCCCGCAAACAGGCACTGCTCCGGATCGAGCGGCTCGTTCTGCTTCTCGGCCTGAAAGCTCGCCCTCCCCTCCGCTTCACGCATTTCCATCAGATCGAGGTAGCTTTCAAGCTCGGGCCAGAGCACCTTGGCGCCCATGAGCATTGGTTCCCGATTGGCTTCGAAGAATGCCCGGGCCGCGTCGCGCCCCGAGTGCCCCTCGTGTTCGGCGCGATCGTGATAGATCGCCGCCCATCGTTCCCAGAGGTCTGCACGTTCGCTGAATGCCTCCACGGCCCGGTACGTCTTTCCCTTCCATCCGCGATGGATTTGCGGATCGACGAGTTTCGCGAGCAGGGATTCGTGATGCAGGATCGTCCCAACCACAACGACGTTCGTATCGGGATGTCCGGCCTTCAGAAGCGTGCCGTTGAACCAGGAGTCCAGCTTCTGGCGCTGTTCCTCAACGATCACCTCTTCGGCATCTTCGAGGTCATCCACGACAATCAGCCCCGGACGATGATCACCATGACGCGTGCCGCGAATCGCCTGGCCCGCGCCGTACGCACGTATCATGACGCCGTTCTTCAACCGAACTTGGTTGTCGCGCCATGGCTTGGGCTGACCGCGCCCACCCTCACGATGGCACGACTCCGGGAAATCCAAGAGCAGTCGCTCATTTCTCATCACCTGATCCTTGACATGGCTGAGCAATGTCGTTGCCTGCGGCTTCGTTGCCGAGATCAATAGAATCAGGTGTTCCTTTTCGTACAGCGCGCACCAAAGGACATGCGCCAAGGCCACGATTGTGCTCTTGGCGTGTCCTCGTGGCGCCGCGACGGCAATCCGAGCGCCGCGCGCCTGCTGTGCATCGAGCAACATGTCGAAGAGCTCGCGATGCATCCGCGAAAAGGGCCGATTGCACGTCGATGCGAGATACACTCGGGCGAACATTTCAGGCGATTGGGCAGCCAACCGCCGTCGCTCGGCCCGAATGCGCGATTGTGAAAGGTGATATGCGCTAATTGTCGCCTGGTTCATCGTTCAAATCCTCGGCAACCGTAGGACGATCCGCGGAATGCCCGATCTCGCGCAGCTCTTCGGCGATCCGGCCGCGCTTGATCTCGTCGGCGATCTGCGTGATCCGCTGTGTGGATTCGCCGTTTCCATCGTCGTTCGCAGACATGGCCAATTGCAGCAGGCGACCGGATTCGGATTCGAGATCCCGGTACTCCGGAAGCGTCCCCATGTGGTGAATCATGCCGGCCTCGACCTGCTGCTTGGCCGTCGGGAGGTATCCGAGGCCTTGCATCCGTTGTATGAAATCACTGAAGACTTGGTAACAGCGGTGTTCGGCATCCACCCTCACGGCTGCAGGAACATCCTTTGCCCGTATGGCGCGTCGAATCCGCTGGATGACCGTCTCCGCCTCCACCACGAGTCGGCCGGCCATCTGCGAGACGAGCTTGGGATCTTTGAGGAGGACCGTCGACTCGCGAAGCGCCTGGCGATCGCGTTCGATGGTTCGATCTGACGTCTTGAGGATCTTGGCCATTTCCGGCGTGGAATAGCCATCGGACAATAGGGCCGCGACGAGTTGTTGGCGCGCCTGACGCCCGATGTTCCTCGGATCGGTTATTCCAGATTGAATCTGCTTCAACAGGTCGAGCGTGACTGCGTCGCCTGTATCGCCGTTATCGCTTGGAGTTTTCCCATCGCTCACGCCGACACCTCCTCGGTCTCGGCGATGCGATAGCGCTCGACGAGATCCGCCGGCGCATTCCGCTCGCCGACGCAGTTGATCCAGCGCCGCACAATCACGTCGCAGTAATGCGGGCTGATCTCGATCGCGAAGCACCGCCTTCCCAGCTTCTCGGCCGCGATCAACTGTGATCCCGAGCCGCAGAACGGCTCGTAACAGATCTCGCCACGGCGTGTGTGCTGGCGCATCGGGATTGCGAATACCTCGATCGGCTTCGACGTGGGGTGGTCGGTCTTCTGACCGGCCGCCACCGTCGGGATCTGCCAGATCGTCGAGATGTGATCGTCGCTGACCCGCTTGGGCTTGTTGGGTTTCACCCAGCCGAAAAAACATGGCTCGTGCTGCCAGGTGAACCACGATCGATTCAAAACCGGCCGGTCCTTGACCCACACGATCTGCTGGTGCACGAAGGCGCCGAATTGCTGCCAGACCGATTCAACCATCGACTGTCGCCGGCTGGCGTGCCAGCAATACCACGCTGCATCCTTGGTGATTGCCTCGGCGACGGCGACGCGGACGAACTTCTCGTACAGGTCGGGGTTGGCATCCGCGTCATCCCAGGTGATGCCGTAGCTGCCCGACCAGTCCTTGTTCTTGTCCTTGCCGGGGCGTTTCTTCTTCTTGGCGGTCGGGTGGTTGGTCCCGTCGTAGCCGACGAGGTAGGGCGGGTCAGTCGCGAACAGGGTCGCCTGGTTGCCATCCATCAGCCGCTGCACATCCTCGGCGTTCGTCGAATCTCCGCACAGCAGCCGATGATTGCCGAGAATCAGCAATTCGCCCGATTCCGTGACGGCGGGCTTGTCCTTCTGCAACGCCGCCTCGACGTCAAAATCGTCCTCGCCCTCGCCGCCATGCTCGTCGAGGAACTTGCTGACGATGTCCTTGAGTTCGCCGTCGTCAAAACCAGTCAACTCAACGTCGAAATCCGGCATCCCCTCGAATTCCTGGAGCAACGAGACGAGTTTTTCCTCATCCCAATCGCCCACCGTCTTGTTGAGCGTCAGGTTGAGGGCCTTTTCTTGTTCCAGCGGCAGGTCAACGACGATGACGTCTACCTCTTCGTGCCCCAGGTCCTGCATCACCTTGAGGCGCTGATGACCGCCAACGATGTGATCGGTGCGCCGATTCACGATGATCGGCTGCAGGTATCCGTAGGTTTCGATGCTGAGCTTCAGGCGATCGTAAACGGCGTCGCCGGGTTTCAAATCGATGCGCGGGTTGTATGGCGCTGGGTTCAGATCCTCGATCTTGGCTTTCGACAGTTTCACTGTTGTGTTCTCCTTCGGGCGCACCGGTGGCGCACTGTTTCATCGATTCCGATGCGGGCCGGGATGCTCGCGTTCCCCTTCCGCGTTCGTGTGCAGATCAGCTTGGGGCCGTGCGCAGATTTTTTGCGCATTCTTGGCGCAGCCGTCGAGCCGACCGGCACGTGAGATGGATTGTTCCTATACTGGTTCCTATGCTGGTGTCTTGGCCTCAGCTTCTCGCATCGGCCGCGGCGATTCGCCGGCGTCTCGCTAGCGAACCGCCCAGTCGCTTCCACCAATAGCATTGCGCTAAAGGCTCGGGGCATCTCGCCCCTAACGACCGGACATTTAGATTAGTAGCACACGGATAGGACCTTGGCAAACGTGTTCTTGTGAATTTTCTTGTCGTGCTACTTGCTTTGCGCAGTATGGCTGATTTTTCTTCCCGTACCCTGCCGCGGGAGAATCTACGCCAGCCCTTCGGCGTTGCCGACGTGATCAATTGTGGGACGCGAAAAAGGTCGGCGATCAGCCTTTGAGACTCTGCCACTTTGTTGACAGTTCTGTGCCCACCAAACTCTGGTGTCGGGGCCGACATGGCTCTTGATCGCACGTGTCAATCGAGTATCGTGACCAATGTCCCAATGATGAATTGTCCCAGCGTTTTCGCGGGCAGAAGTCGGTCCCCAACGGGCGCGTTTGGGTTGCTCACACTGAAACCCGCCATGCCGGAAAACCGATGTCGCCCCCAAGCGGCCCCGACACTCGTAACTCACAACGTAACCAAGAGTTACGCGATTTGGCGGCCCGGAAAACCCGACAAAAACGACACACATTTGGGCCAAAGAAACCGAGAGGAACCTAGGCGTGCAGGGCCTCCCCGCCAGTCGATTCCCTGCTTGCGTACAGAATCCGTAACGGCTCAGCGAGTCGTGGGCTCCGAGTCGGATTCCCCCGTTATCTTACCTTGCACAACTCGGGCCGCTGTCTTGACTTGTGCTCTTGTGTTCGGATGGGCGACTCGCGAGCATTTTTTCCGCGATTCCACTATGACGTTCTCGATACTGAAGCCGTATAGGGTTCGACAAATGCCCTTTCGACGTGATGGTCGAGGTTCGATCCGCGGAGGATGCCCCGGCCGCGCCAAGAAACCTGCCCTCACCGCTATGCGTCATGTCTATCCGCAATACCGAACGAAGCCGTCCTGTACGGCCAGATCATCTCGCCTGGCAGCGAATCGAAGTCCGGATTCGACGGAACTACGAATCGACTGCCCAACTCTCTGGAATCCCAGAATCGCAGCCACTTCCTTGATCAACGCATCTTGCGGAAGGCTGATCTGCCTCCTAAGGACATAAGCAATTGCTGCCGCAATTTCCTCAGGCGCTATTTGATCGATGTCACGCTGATCTTCAGACCTGTTTCCCTGTATACGAAACTCATCATAACTCGATGGATCGCGAGACTTGGGCCACAGAAATACTTGGCCCTCATGCTCAACCACCTGCAGCGGCGTCAGCGGAAGGAGCGCTTCAACGCGATTGCGTATCGCCGAGCCGAGCCGCGACATGCCCCAGCGGCTTATCGCGCGCCGAGTGGCGACGTCGATGTGGATAGGTCCTTCGTGTTCCACGATTTCCTGAAGCAGGTGGGTGATCATCTTGTTCGATGATGTATCGTAGAACTCCGATGACGGGCGCAGTGATCCAATCTTTCGAAACGCGGAATAGACGGGGAGCGGATCAAGCGGGCCATCGTTGGCGACCACATCCTCGAATTCATGTACCTCGGGATCCGCGGGAGTTTCCTCAGTGAGCCGGGATTCATCCGGGGCATCGTCATCGATTTCGATATGGCGCCCTAATTCAATGGCCGCCTGGATAGCAGACTCGATCTGCGTCATGCACTGATCGGGATCGGTCCACCAGTCTGAAGACCAGACGCGATGAAGCCTCCAGCCCAGGCCTGTCAGAACGTCTTCACGAAGGCGATCTCGATCTCGCGCGGTCTTTGCACTATGATAATTTGCACCGTCGCATTCGATGCCAATGACGTATCGCCCCGGGTTGTCTGGATCCCGGACGCCCAAATCGATGCGATAACCGGAACACCCCACTTGTGTATCGACATGGAATCCCCGTGCTCGAATGCGATTGCATACATCCTGCTCAAAAGGCGACTCAAAGTCGTCGCCCCCGCGAAGGGTAATGGCCTGTGAGATCGCAGCAGGCCCACGTTCGGCATAGTCCAGAAAGCACCTCAGATCCCGAACGCCTTGCTGTCGTGTGCGCGACAGGTCAATTTTCTCGGGACGCAATGACGAAAACACGATCACTTCCTGTCGGGCGCGCGTGATAGCGACATTCAGTCGTCGTTCTCCACCATCACGGTTCAGAGGTCCAAAGTTCATCGACACCTTGCCTGCCTGGTCCGGACCGTAGCACACCGAGAAGAGAATCACGTCTCGTTCATCGCCCTGTACGTTTTCAAGATTCTTGATAAAGACGGGTTCATCAGCTTCGTCGCCGAAATAGGGTTCGATTTCCGGATTCGCGCGGATGGCGCAGTCCAGCAGATCCTCCACAAGCGTCTGTTGCGCCATACTGAACGTGACAATGCCGATGCTGTTTTTCGAACGCTGCGGGTGCTTTAGTCGATCCAGTACTTCCGAGACGACGGCTTCCGCCTCCGACCGATTGGTTCGTGACTGGCCCCGATCGTAGATGCCCTCAGGGACATGCCGAAGCGACACTCCCTGCCCAACGTACGGCGACGGAAACGTCAGGAGCTTGTTTTCGTAGTAATGGTAGTTGCTGAACGTGATCAGGCTTTCGTGTTGAGATCGATAGTGCCAACGGAGGTCAAGCCCAGGCAGATTGGCAGACTGGCATTCATCGAGAATGCTCTCCATCTCCTGAACCAGATCGTCATTGTTCTGTTCGTTTTCATCGGCACGTTGGAAGAAGTTTGTCGGAGGCAGCTGTTTGGGGTCGCCGACAACCACCACCTCCTTGCCACGCGCGATTGCGCCGACAGCATCCCAAACCGGGATCTGCGACGCCTCATCGAACACCACCAAATCGAACGGCGGATGAGAAGCGTCTAGGTATTGAGCGACAGAGATTGGGCTCATCAAGAGGCAGGGCTTTAAGCGAGAGAGGAGGTTTGGGATTTTCTGAAAGAGCCCGCGAATCGGCATGTGTCCACGGCGTAATCTACGCTGCCGGTTCAACACACCCGTCTCAGACTGCTCGTTTGCGCCAGGCGCCGCGGGTGGTTTCTTGGCGCTGATTCGACTGGTGAGCTCGCGCCGCGTCAGCTTGAGATACTGATCGTCGGTCACACGGAATTCATGCACTTTGCGTTCGTGCTCGGGACTGAAGAACCGGGCAAGGACCTCGCTCTGTTGAGTGGCCCATGAGACCCATTGTTCGTAGAAGGTGCGATCGAAGCTCGTTCGGAGTTGCTCTGTTGCGACTTCGCCGGATTCGTACGCTTTGGTGAGTTCGCTCAAGTCCGCCTTCATTGCCTCCGTGCGTACCAGTTGCCAGTTGCACCAAGCGCGGAGGACACGCATGTTCGAACTCAGATTGGTGAGCCGCGACCTCAAGTCCGAAATCCGAAGGCGGGAATCGTCTGTTTGCCAGAAAGCGGAGTCATCCGTCACGCCGAGTCGCGCTTGAAAATCTGTGCGTGCCGATTGAATCGCCCTAAATGTTTGAGAGAACCGATCAATCAGATCTCGCAAATGGCCTCCGGAATCCAACGCTTCGTGATGCTCCATGAGCACCTTGGTCCAGTGCTTCCTGAATCCCTCTGCGTTCTCGTGCCTGGATCCAGCTGCTCTCGTGGCAAGATCGCGAAAGCCCGAAGACCAGGTCATCACGTGTTCAAGCGATCCCCAATCGACAGCGCCGGCGTTCCAATGAGATCCCAGGAGCGCCGAGCAGCGGTTTTGAGCAGTCGCAAACCACAAGTTGAGTTCACGCAACGACCTCGCCGTCGAGAGGTCCTTTAGAACTCGATCCTTGTCGATTTTCTGGTTTTCCTTGGCTACGGTTCGTAAGGCGCGCTGTACTCTGCGAATGGTGAAGAATCGGGGAATAAACCACGAGACAGTCGCCTTGTTGTATTGCTGTAGCAGGGCATCGAGATCCAGGGAAAGAACCGCTTCTTCGTAATTCGCAAAGACGTTGCATCTAAGTTCGTCGCGCTCACGCCCTCGTTTAATGACGCCCGCTAAGTAGGTCGACAACTCCGACCATTCCGGATCAAGCAGCAGCGGGGAAGGAGCTTGCGGCGGGCTAACGAAGAAGTTCAGTAGTTTGTCGACAAACGCCAATTGGCTCCACGCCCAATCGGCGCCGAGTGCGAATGTGGGGCCGAGTCGAGACGAGAGCTGCTGCAACTGATCACAATATTCGACGAGGCGACCGAGGTCCTTCTCGACTTCGGATTGCAATGCAGGTGTCCATGCGGAAATGCCTGCGCCGGTCCATGTGTTGCCTGCGATCTGTCCGCATGCATGCCCCGCGGTTTGCATTCGCTGAATCAACTCTCGCCATGCATCAAGCATGGACCGGTCGATGGATTCTATCCCGGGAAACTTGATTCCAATGTGCATTTGGCTCTTGAGGCCAACGAGCTTCGATGTCGCCTGGAACACGGACTCGCCAAAACTACCCAATCGGTGTAATGCAGAAACATACTCGTTCAGGTCCATCCGGAGGCGTTGGAGTCGGTCCGCTGTACGGCTCCACTCTCCCGACGATGCCGACGTCCGAAAGTCGACGGCCTCTCCGAGCTGATCGATGATGTCACGCTTCCGCGATTTGTTAGAGTGGATTTCCATACAGAAGGGGCCGAGGCCGCATCGCTCCAGCCGGTCTCGGACTACACTGAGGGCGGCCATCTTTTCGGAGACGAATAGAACGCTTTTGCCCTCGGCTAAGGTATGAGCGATCATATTCGTAATGGTCTGAGACTTGCCGGTTCCGGGGGGACCAACGAGTACGAAGCTCTTTCCCTCTGCGCCCGCCATGACCGCCCGAAGCTGTGACGAATCGGCTGGCATTGGACAGCAGACAGCTGAGGGCGGGTATTTTGTGTCCAGATCCTCGACCGCCGGAAACTCGCCGTCGGATGCGAACTTCTCCGTACTCGTGTGTATCAAATGGCGGACGACCTTGTTCTTCTGAAGGTCCGCCGTGCGTTCCTCGAGGTCCCGCCACATCAGGAACTTGGTGAATGAGAAAAAACCGATACTCGTGGACTCGATAACATCCCATCTCGGCGTGTCCTTGATGGCCTGCCTGAAGATCGTGAGGATCCGCTGAACATCCACGCCATGATCGTCATGTGGTATCGGATCCAGTCCTTCCAGCCCAAGCCCGTGGTCTTTCTTAAGCAACTCCAGCAGCGTGATATTGACCCTGGGTTCTTCATCACCTTGGCAGATGCGAAAGCCCTCCTGAATCGAATGGCGATGCACTTCAACGGGAATCAGGATGATGGGAGCCAATCGTGGTATTTCTGATACGGTGGTTTCATACCATTTCAGGAATCCGGCGGCCAGGTAGAGCGCGCTGGCGCCGCCTTCCTCTTTTGCGGTGCGGGCTGCGCGGAAAATCTCGGTGAGTCTCCGGCTCAGATCATTCTGGTCGAGATCCACATACAGTCGCCGTGCCGCAAGTTCCGCGCGCAACAGTTCATTGAATGCATCACTGCCGGTTCTGACATGATGCAGTTCGGCGCTGCGATCGTCGGATTCGCTGAATTCACTTGGACGCGGATTGATACGGAATTCCATGCCGTCGGCAAGCGCATCCTCAAGACCCCCGATGTCCGAACACAATACGGGGACTGTCTTCTTGGTGTTGGATTTGAAGTTGATCAGTCGATTGTGCAGGGAAAGATCGAGTAGCTTGCGCTTCCAGCGATCAAGCCGCGTCGCCGCCGTTTGAGAATCCGGCTCATCGCTGCCTTCGTGCACTTCTGGAAGATCAAAAACTCGAACATCTCCGGTGGTGGCTGCGGCGCCATCCTCGGTGGGGTCGATTTCGCCATCGCCGCGGCGGGATGGCAGGGGCCTGATCCGGCTTTTGCGGCAACGCTTGATATCGATAACGGCGCGAAACTCCTCTTCGTTGATGAGTCGCCGCCTCGCCGCCTCTACTGCGGTGGTGAAGTCATTCGGGGGCGCTGATGTAACGATGGTGGATTCAATCACAATAATCTCATTCAGATCGATCCGCTTGCGTACCCTTAACAAGTCGTCCGACGCACAATCGGCGAAACACTCTTCGATAAGCCATACGCCGACAAAGGCGTGGCCATCGATGATCATGAGGATCGGATTCAACCCGGATTGTTCCAGACAGGCCGCCATGAGTAGCGCCAAATCCAGGCATGTGCCCAGCCTGGTCGACATGATGCGGTCCGGGAGGCGCACCTTCTGGCCGGTCACCTCGAAGCTCGCAGGGGGGCTGCAATAGGCAATACCACGAGACTGGATTGTCTGGTAGATCGCCTGTGCGATTTGTCCGATGCGTTTTGGGCTTCGCGATTGGTACCCGCTCAGCGATGAGCTCCCGGTGTTATCTTTGAGCCAAGCCGCCGCATCTTTCAACAGGCGCTCGACTACAGGATCGTTGGGGAGAACAAATGCTGCGAGCAGTTCTGGAATCGAACCGCCGAGTCCGCTCCATTCGTCAAAGGCCAGGAACTCGATAGAGTCTGACTTCCGCGCGATGACCTGCTCGCCATCAACCACATCGATAACAAGTGACCCCCGGACTCGCTCGGTGATGTCCATCAGGAATCTGGCCGACGGTCGAATATCCAATGGCCCCTTCACCCACGTGCCGCCCGGCGCTATTTCGCTGACGTTTAGTTCGTATGGTGGGAAGAACTCCGGTTCACTTGAAATGCGGATTCTCAGGTCCCTTGAAGCCTCCTCAGCCGGATTGGATACTCGGAGTTGCTTGATGATCGCGATGTCATTCTGCTGCATCGCGTAATTCACCCTGTGGTCGAGGTCCAGTTCAACTTTCAATGATGCCGACGGTTGTCGAGCGATGATTGTCACTTGGTGTATCCTCTTCTGTGGGCGCGCCGCTAATAAAGCTGGGTTACAGTCGCACGCCCGGTGCATGAGCGCCGTCCAGGCGAACATGGCCTGTCCGAATGCAAAGCCAATGTACGGTGTGTTGCATACCCAGCCCCAAGAATCCCTCGAATGTACACTCATTCCCTCGAGCGGTTCAAGCCCTGGCTCGGCTTCGGTCGGCCGTCTGTGAGATAAGTTAGGGATTCTTGAGGAGGCTCGTTGATTCAGCGGACGCCTTGCGATCGCGTTCATTGGCTCAATTCGAAGTCTTGAGGATCGTGACCATTTCCGATGTCGATTGGCCGTTCGCCAACAGAGCTGTGACGGGTTGCTTAGTCGATGCGAATGCCGACGGCCGTATCGATGGCCTCGATATACAGGGCGTATTGAGCCGGCTCACGCAGCGCTGAGGCGGGCGTGTGTCGCAGGCGGACACGGATCGCGTCCTCGTCTCAGGGCCAGTCGATTGCTTCGTCGCGGGTCCCCCTAATCTCCCGTCGATGTTTCCGGCGCCACAATTGGCAGCGCCCTGTCCGCCGACCATTCGCCAAAGCTCTTGTAGTAATTCATGACCGGTCCGTACCCGGCGCGCTCCGCGGCGAGGGCGGTCAGGGACGCGCGACCGCCGCTCTGGCAGTGCGTGATGATCGTTCGGCCTTTCCTGAATCCGGCCCGCCTGAAGAGCTCCGCCAGTTCTTCCTTTGACTTGAGTCGACCCTCGGTATTCAGCAGGTCCTTGTGGGGCAGGTTGATTGCGCCGGGGATGTGACCGCCTCGCGGGTTCTTGCGCAGGTCGACGCCTTCGAATTCCCCCGCGGTTCGCGTGTCGAGAATCTGGACGCGCGGATTGTCCAGCGCTGACATGAGTTGCGATCGATTCGCCAGGTCCACGGCGGCTTCGCGATTATCCGGCACGAATCTGACGGCGACGGGCGTCGTTCGCGTCCGGTTCACGCGAATGCGCCCCGCGTCAATCGCGGGCGCAAGGGCCGGGTAGCCGCCGTCGAGCACCGCGACGTGTCGAACGCCGAAATGCTGCAGAATGAACCAGACGCGCGACGCTTCCGTCATTCTGCCATCACCATAGATCACAACGTGGCTGTCGCCGTTGACGCCGAGGTCGCCAATGCGCCGACGCCAGTCGGCGATGTGGGTCAGGTCCGTCGCGTCGGCGAGGCTCTCCGTCTTCCATCGTTTCGCATCGACATGGATGGCGCCGTCGATGTGCCCCGCGTCGTAAGCGGTCTCGTCCCGAACATCGATCACCACAATGGGGCGCGGCGCCGGCGCGGCCAGCTGTTCGGCGAACGAGTCGCGTTCGACGACGATGTCCCTGAACCGTCCGGATCGTTCGGCGCAGCCGGCGATCAGCGTGGCGATCAGAACGGAGACAGCGTAACGGCGGCGGACGGGACCTGTGCGCATGGGCGCTCCTTGGAAAGCGGGGCGGTCATTATGTCAGACAACGACGAAAATCGTGGGCCATCGGCATTCACGCGTCAATATCACGGATGTCACAGCGTCGTCGATCGACGTCATTTGGCGACCCCTGACTCCGTCGGTATGCTTGCCGGCCAATGGCGGCATGCGAACGGCGCCGGGCGCGTGCGCAGCGTGTGTCCGCATTCATGCCGCACGAACGGATGATATGGATGTCATCTCGCGGCGGCGCTCAGGGCCTGGATGGCGATGGCGATGGATTTCAGCGAATTCAGCGGCAGGCGAGTGCTCATCACGGGCGGTCTCGGTTTCATCGGAAGCAACCTGGCGACGCGCCTGGTGAACGCCGGCGCCAGCGTCACGCTCCTCGACGCGATGATCGAGGGGCACGGCGGCAACTTCTTCAACATCGAGTCGATTCGCGATCGCGTGATTGTCAACCTGAGTGACATTCGCGAGGAGACGACGCTCGCCTATCTCGTTCGCGACAAGGACTACATCTTTCATCTCGCCGGCCAGAACGACCACGTTCTGAGCATGACGAATCCATTCCCCGACATTGACATCAACATCAAGGGATCGGCGGTCCTTCTTGAGGCCTGTAAGCGGCACAACCCAAAGGCCAGGCTTGTCTATACCGGGACGCGCGGCGAATACGGAACCGCTGTGAAGCTGCCTGTCGACGAAGACCAGCCGATGCAGCCACGCGGTATCTATGAGCTCTCCAGCCTGACGGCGCAGCGGCTCTTCCAGATCTACCATCACAATCACGGCGTGCGATCTGTCACGCTGCGTCTGACAAACATCTACGGTGAGCGGGCCCAGATGCTGCACCATCGCTTCGGCGTCGCGAACTGGTTTGTTCGTCTGGCGCTGGACGACGCGACGGTCACGGTCTACGGCGACGGCTCGATCATGCGGGACTTCCTGTACGTGGCCGACACCGTCGACGCAATTCTGATGTGCGCCCTTTGTGATGACGCCTATGGCGATGTGTTCAACGTGGGCAATGACACGACGTCGAGTTTCGGTGAGCTGGCGAACGAGATTGTCCGAATTGCGGGGACCGGCCGAATCGCGCATGTTCCCTTTTCGGCGGAGCGGGCGGCGGCCGAGCCGGGTGACTTCTGTTCGGATATCCGTAAAATAGGGCGAATTGTCGGTTGGAGACCGACGACGACGCTTGAGGATGGTCTGCGTCAAACCATCGACTTTTATCGCGAACACAAACAGCACTACTGGTCCTCGGAATGAAGATCCCGTTTCTCGATCTGAGCCGCGAGCATGAGACGATTCGCGAGGCGCTGCAGGGCGCCGTCGATCGCGTCATCCGCAGTGGGTTCTACATCCTGGGCCCCGAGCTGGAGGCCCTCGAGCGCGAGTTCGCGGCCTGCTGCGATGTCGAGCACGCCGTGGGTGTCGGGTCCGGAACCGATGCGATTCACCTGGCCCTGCGAGCCGCGGGTGTTGGCGCAGGCGACGCCGTCGTCACGGTCGCGCACACGGCGGCGCCAACGCTGTGCGCGATTCAGCAGGCGAATGCGACGCCGGTCCTCGTCGATATCGACCCTGTCACGATGACGATGGACGTAAATCGTCTGGCCGAGTGTCTTCAGTCCCGTCGCGATATCAAGGCGATTGTGCCCGTCCATCTTTACGGCCATCCGGCGGATATGGATCCGATACTTGCGCTGGCGGCGGAACATGGCGCCGTCGTGATCGAGGATGTCGCGCAGGCGCATGGCGCCCGTTATCGGGGGCGGCGTGTCGGCTCGATCGGACAGGCCGGCGCCTTCAGCTTCTACCCCACGAAGAATCTGGGGGCGCTGGGCGACGCCGGCATGGTCGTGACGCGCGACGCCGATTTTGCGGAACGCGTGCGGCGTCTTCGAAACTATGGCGAAGTGAGCAAGTACCGAAACGCGAGCTTCGGCGTGAACAGCCGGCTCGATGAAATGCAGGCCGCGATTCTTCGCGCAAAGCTGCCGCATCTGGACGCGTGGAACGCCGCGCGTCGCCGCGTCGCCGGCTGGTATCTTGAACGGCTCGGCCCGGACGCCGGACGCGCCCCGCAGACGGCGGCGTGGGCCGAACATGTCTTTCACCTCTTCGTCCTGTGTCACGAGGGGCGCGACGCGTTGCGAACGGCGTTGCAGGCGCGCGGGATCGGAACGAGTGTCCACTACCCCATGCCACTCCATATGCAGGAGGCGTGGCGCGGACTCGGCGATCGTGGCGCGTTTCCGGTCGCGGAGCGGGTCTGCGAGACGTGCGTGTCGCTGCCCATGTCTCCCGCCGTGACGGAGGCGGATGTGACAGTCGTCGTGGAAGCGATTCATTCGATCGTCAGGGAGGAGCGCATGGCCGACGTCGGACCGATGGCGCCCCACGGGAAGGTCAGGGCGGATTCATGAGCGAAACAGCGAGTGGGGCGGCGCCCGTGAAAATCAACCGCGTGATCGACACATCCGCTCGGTTGCGTCATGAAGGCGGGCCTCTGTTCCGTCGCTTCGCGCGACACCGCCGCGGCTGGAAGCCGCTGAACGATCTGCAGAAGGCGGGCGCGGAGACATTCCGCAGAATGGTCGCCTCGGGCGAGCTGACCTACGAGACAATCGCCTGCCCCCTGTGTGACGGAGAGCAGTCACTCCGCCTGAGTGAGATCGACAAGTACGGGCTCGAACAGTGCGTTGTCATCTGCCGCACCTGCGGGTTTGTTTTCAATAACCCGATGCTGACGGAAGCGTCCTACATCCGCTACTACGACACGATCTATCGCCAGATCTACATGGGCTACGAGCGGCCCGTCGATTCCTATTTCCAGGAGCAGTACGAGGAGCGCGGCAAACGCCACGTGGACTATATCCACGAAGTTGCATCCAATGATCTTGACGGCCGACGCGTGGTTGAGATCGGCTGTGGTTCAGGCGGCATCCTGCAGGCCTTTAAGGAACGCGGCGCCCATGCGCTCGGCTTTGACTTCGATTCCCGATTCGTCGAGTTTGGCGCCGAACGACATGGCCTGGAGCTCTACTCGACCGATTATCGCGACTTTGCGTTCGATCCACCCGCCGATGTCGTCATCCTGTCGAACGTTCTCGAGCACATCCTGGGGCCCGTCGCACAGCTTCGTGATATTCGAAAGATCATGGCCGGCGACGGTCTGCTCTTCATCGAGGTGCCGGCGCTGGAAGGGCGGCGATTCGGCTGGTCGCTGCAGCTCGCACACGTCTCCTACTTCTCGGCGGACACGCTGGACTGCGTGCTCCGACAGGCGGGATTCAACGTCGTTGATATTCGATACCATGAGACGTTCATTAACTGTGTGGCGCGATGCGCCGAACCCGATCCCTCGGCCCGCCCGGAAAAGAGCTATCGCGAAACGCTTGCGTTCCTCAGACGGATGGAACGAATGGGCTGTCTGGACTACCACAAACACCAATGGTATTACCCCTACACCGTCGGTCCCCTCGACATGCTGATCAAGGCGGTGCGCAACCCCCGCCTGGCGATGGATGTTCTGGCGGGACGCCGATCGCGGGCGCATTGATCGGCGATGCGTTGCAGGTCAGGCGATTCGATCGTCGCCCCGGAGTTGAAGTCCCAGTGAGTCGCGCGGCGGCCGTCGCGTAACGGTGCAATCCCATGGCGCTCCGCCGCAACGTCTTCCATCTGTTTCTCTACGGGTTGTCGACTGTCACGACGCAGGGCCTGACCTATTTCGTGCTGATCCCGACCGGCACGCGCTACCTTTCCACGGATGAATATGGCGCCGTCGAGGCGCTTCAGGCCTATTCCGCGATTCTCGTGATCTTCTTCTCGTTCTACCTCTCGTCCGCCTACACGCGGCAGTATTACGAGGTTCGTGACGATCGCTCGCAACTGGCGCGACTGACGTCCACGATTCTCGTGCTCCTTGTCGCGATGGGCGCCCTGCTCGCCGCGCCGGCCTACTGGGCGGGGCGATACTACCTGCAGGGCATGCAGGTCGAGCCCGGGCGATACACGCTGATCCTCGCCGTGCTGCTGCCGTTGATCAATATGCTCATGGCCCTGGCGAATGTCGGGACGGCCTACCTGAACCAGGTCAAACGCAACGTGGCGATCAACGTGGTCAGCGTGATCGGCGCCGTGCTGTCGACACTCGTCGGCCTGATCGGCATCGTGTATTTCGACGTTCGAGAAGAGGCGTTCTTTGCCGCAACACTGATCATCAATGTCCTCTCGGCGGCCTATTGTCTGTACGCCCTCTACAGGGAGTCGCTTCTCGTCTGGGCATTTGACTGGCGCCTTCTCAAACCCTGCCTGGTCTTTGCCGTGGGGACGCTGCCGTTCTCCGTATGCGGCTTCATCTGGAATCTGTCCGATCGCATCGTCCTCGGCGTTTATGAGGGGGTCGAGCTTCTCGGCAAGTACGCGCTGGCGTACAAGGTCGCAATGCTGCTCCAGCTGCTCTACAACCAGTTCTGGAAGGTTGCAAATCCCTACCTCCTGTCGTGGCTGGCGGAGCACAGGGAAGAGGATGAGCGTGACCTCCATCGACTGATTGCGCTGTACACCTACATGCTCGGTTTCGGCGGTCTGTTCCTCATCTACTTCGGACCGGCGCTGCTTCGATTCATGGCCCCGCAGCAATATCAGCTCGATCCGGACATTCTGACGCTCTGCGTGCTGGCGATCGTCCTGCTGGGCGTGCGAAAGTGCTGCGACAGCATTCTCTGGTATCACAGGAAGCTGATGTCGATGTTCCTGCTCGTCGGCCTCCTGCCCGCGTTGCTGAACCTCGTCGGCAACATCATCTTCATCCCGATGTTCCGCGAATACGCCGCCGCCTGGAGCACGCTCGGCACGGCGATCGTGGTCCTGATCATTTCGATCCGAGTGAACTCGCGGCTCGATCGAATTCCCCATGTCCCGCGAATCACCTTCGGCATGATCTGGATGATGGGCGCGGGGCTCGTCGCCTGCCTTGGCATCCGACGATTCGCCGCCGACGCCTGGTCCATGCCGGTCCAGTCGGCGGCGCTGGCGGCCGTCTTCATTGCGCTTCTGGCAATCGGCGTGCGGCGGCTGGGCGGTCTCGCCGCGATCCGCAAGGAGATGGCGCTTGGCGCCCTGGCCCGCGAGAATCGTCCGGCGCCAGGTGGGGGGCCGTCGAGTGACTGAACGCGCGCACTACTGTCAGGCCTGTCACGGATCGACACTCCGTCCGATGGGCGGAGGTCCGTCAGAGCCATCCGTCGCAATCTGCGCCGACTGTGGAACAGTCTATAACCGGGCGTCGCGCGATGTGTCGTCCGATGTTGTGTCGGTTCCGGCCGAGGCCGCGATTCGTGAGTTCAGCGCGTACAACCTGGGCGCCTATCAGAATGGCTCGTGTGATCGGATCCTGCGCGCACACGTACCACCGCGAGGTCGGGCCCTGGACATCGGCTGCTTTGACGGCGCCTTCGTGGCGTTTCTGAAGTCCCGCGGATTTGACGCATTCGGCCTGGAGATGCAGGAGGACATGGTTGCGTTCTGTCGTCGCCAGGGGCTTGCCGTGTCCGCCGGGATGTTTCCCCACGCCCTGCCGGAGGAGATGCTCAGGGGGCGTTTCGATCTCATCACGTCCCTCGAAAGCGCTTATTACTGGGATGATCTCGAAAGTTGCGCTGAATCGCTGAACACGCTGCTGAATGCCGACGGCCACGTGATGATCAAACTCGTCCAGGGAACGTCGGATTACTTCAGTGAAGTTCGACGATACGACGAACGCACGCGCGACTTTCGATCGCTCCTCAACATACGGGCGCTCAGGGCGCTGTTATCGCGATACGGATTCGACTTCGTCGCGGCGACACCCCACGCCTACATTCACGATCGACGGCGCTATCATCCCAACCCGATTCTGCGATGCTGGTATCGCAACTGGAATCGTCTCCGGAGCCTGTGGGCCGCGAAAATGTGGCCACCCGAAAAGTGGGACAAGATCGTTGTGCTCTTTCGCAAGCGGGCGTGATCGCGTGCGAAGGTTCGGGGCGACAGCGACTCGGTGTTACTTCATCGCCGGACAGACAGCCGTATAGACGACGTAGTCGGCCCGATTCCGGTCTTCCTCGCGAAGCGTCTCGGACATGCCCCGTTGCAGGCTGAGAGTCATCACGCGCACCCCGGGCCGCAGTCGCCGCAGCTGCTGGACGAGACCGCCCTGAAAGTCGCTGTGGAACTGGCCGACGAGATGGATGACCCGGCCGTCGCCGTTTTCCAGGGCGTCGGCGATGGAATCCGCCATCGTCGCGTCCATGACGCACTGCGCCCGATAGGCGCCCATGAGCGGTTCGTTGTCCGTGTTCTTTGGGTTGTGGGGCGAGTCCTTTGCGTCCGCGCTCGATCCGCCCGTCATCACACCGAAGAATCGATCCCGATAGCCGTCTTCGGGAAGAAACGCCGGAGTCTCCACGAGCGCCCGCTGGGCGGGTGTCAGTTCGGATAACCGCTCGAATCCCTCCTTGTTGGCGATGCTCTGATACCGACGCCATGGCGTATTGGCGGCGATGACGCGCGTCCTGGCGCCCTGCGCGACGTCGATGATCGGCTGGTAGTTGTTCATCCAGTCGGGCCAGCCCATGGAGAAGGCGCGATCCTCAAACGTCGCCCGATCGATGTCGCCGGCAAGATAGGAGCGCGCGATGGCGCGGAAATTCGTCGTCGCCACCTCCTGGATGAAGGTGTCGCGATCGATGATTCCCGCGACGTAGTCATCCGCCGTCGCCTGCCGCCGGCGATCGAGCATTTCCAGCGAGAGCGCCGTGTCCGGCCATCGCGCCGTCGCGTCCTCGACGAATGCGAGTTCTGTCGCATGGCCGACGGCGTCGTCGTGCTGCTCCCCGATGATGATGACATCCTGACGCTCGGCGGCGCGGATCATATCCTCCCAGGAAACGCGCGAACCCGACGCATTGAAGATCGGCAGCGACTCTCGAAGCGAAGTTCGGGCGCCCGAGTCAAGGCGTGGGTCGATCGTGATGTGTTCCGTCTTCTGACAGCCCGGAACGAGCGGCGAGCTCGCGATCGCAATGGCCACGAGAAATCGAGATGTGTACAGCGCGCGACGTTGGTGAAGTGTTTCGTTCATGGCGAACGCGTCTCCGATTGAGATTGGATACGCAACGCGCAGCGCCAGTCGGCGCCGCGATGTCGCGAGTGAATTCGCTCTGTCGTTGAGAATCTCGCCGAAGGCGTGTCCGTCGTCAAATCGGCGTCAGGCGAACCGGAATGGGGGAGCGCGTCGTCTAGTCCTGTGCCGCGGCGGCCGGCGCCGGCAGCGGGCAGCTGCTGACGGCCCATCGCAGGATGTCGCGCTTTGTGACGACGCCGACGAGCTTTCCGTCCGCGTTGACGACAGGGAGACAGGACACACTTTCATCGAGCATCTGCTGGGCGGCGGCCGAGACAAACGCGTCCGGCGCGATCGTGACCGGCTTCCGCGACATGATCTGATGGACGCGTCGCTTCAGCGTGTTGGCGTCCTGCGATCGCTCCATCGAGGCGTTGCCGACAAACGGACTCAGCTCCCGAAGCACGTCGCGGTCCGAGACGACGCCGAAGACTCGCTGCCTCTCCAGGACGACAACGTGATGACAGCGATGCGAACTGAAGCTGTCACGGACCGTCTTCAGAGAGTCGTCCATCTGCACGGTATGGACCGGCGTGGACATGATGTCCTGGATCGTGACGGCGCACGGGTTGTTGTCGTTTGAGAGCATATCGGCCATCCCGGAAATGACGCTCGCGGCGCCTATCTCAAGGAGTCGGACGACCTCGTCGCCGGCTTGATCGGGGGCTGTCCGGGAAGGACCAGACGCCTGATTCTCGGGCCCGGGGCGATGCGCTCAGTTCTGGTCGGAGACCGACATTCCCGGAGCGAAGCCCAGCGGGACAAAATTGAAGTCGCCGACCTCGTCGTCGTCGGCGTCCATTCCGTCGAGACGCGGAAAGAACGACTGATCGCGCTCGCTGAAGGGTTCGAGCTGGTCGAACCAGGAGGCGGTCGGATCGAATCGGGCGAAGAAGGGCTGGCGAACCAGGCTCGGATCACGGGCCTGCAGGTACTCGAGCACGAAGACGCGTTCGTCGCCGATCTCTGTCACGCCGAGTACGTGGACCTTTCCCGGGAAGGCGGACATCGAAGGCCCGCGGACGGTTCGCGCGAGTCCCGAGACGCGGCTGTACGCCTTTCGGTAGATCTCCCACGCCTTGACGAGCGGCACCTCGAAGTAGCGCCGGGCGCCCGTGTCGCGCTCGACGAACATGTAATAGGGGATCGCGCCGAGTCGGACGCCGCTGCGCCACAGGTCGGCCCACGCCGTCGCGTCGTCGTTGACATGTCGAATCAGCGGCGACTGCATGCGTATGTTGGCGCCCGTCGATCGAATCCGGCGCACGGCCGCCTGCGCGATGTCCGTGGAGAGCTCCGTCGGATGGGAGTAGTGGCCCATCAGCGCCAGGTGTCTGCCCGCCGCGACCACCTCCTCAAACAGCCGCATCAGTTCGTTGGCGTCGTGATCCGTGACGAAACGCTGCGGCCAGTAGCCGACGGCCTTGGTGCCGATTCGAATTGTCTGGACGTGTTCGAGATCCGGATGGAGCAGGGCTTCGAGATATCGTCGGAGCGTTTTCGTTCCCATGATCATCGGATCGCCGCCGGTGAACAGAACGTCCGTGACCCAGCGATGTTCGCGGAGATACTGCACGAGCGTTTCGACTTCGTGGCTTGCGAATTTCAGGTCGTCATCGCCGACGAATTGCGCCCATCGGAAACAGAACGTGCAATACGCGTGGCACGTCTGGCCGTTGCTCGGGAAGAACAGGCACGTTTCGCGGTACTTGTGCTGCACACCGGCGACGGGCTCGCCACGATGCCTCGGGACGTTATGCGTCATCTGGCCGGCGGGATGCGGATTCAGTTGCCCGCGAATTCGCTCGGCGGCGTTTTCGATTGCGTCGGCCGGGGCGTCGGCGCGAACGAGTCGCGCAATGGTCTCGTAGTTGTCCTCCCGAAGCATGCCCTTCTGCGGAAATGTCAGCTGGAACATCGGGTCGTGCGGGACACGATCCCAGTCAATCAGTTCACGGGCGACGTATTCGTTCGAGCGAAAGGGCAGGACGGCGGAGACAACCCGAACGGCTTCCTGAAGCGCCGGGGAAAGTCGGCGCCAGTAGGGCGTCTTTTCGACATTCGCCCGGGTAATCGGCTTGAATCGCTCGGCCTCGGATGGGTTGAGGGGCTGGTACATCGCGAGCTCCTTATTGATTGAGACGACGAGGCGCCGACCCCGGCTCTCGGGGATCCGATGGTCCGCAAGAGGAGGTTCGAGGTATCCCTGCCGTCGGGACTTTCGGGGCCGCTGACGTGGGTCGCCAGGAGGATCGCGGCTCAAAGCCACGACTGCGCCGAGGAGCGTTCAGGTGGAGAACGCCGATGAGGCCCCAGTAAATAGATTATACGATTTTTTGGGAAGTTCGACAGTCACGAACGCGTGAGGAACTCGGCGTGCGTTTGTAACACACGGCGAGGAAATGCTTTACAGCGTCGATCGGGATGGGCGCCGAGGTGGGTCGCGCCGGGGCGAAGGGGCCGCGGACGCCGTACCGGGGGCCCGTGAAGCGTCCGATAAACCCAATGCCGTTTCAGTTGTCGGAAGCCGCGCGAAGGGCGTCTTCGCTCGGCGTGCAGGCGACGATCGCTGTGTCACCTCGCAGTTCGCGGACCCGAACGACCGACAGCAGCTGACCGCTCGTGTCACCGCCGACGATTCGGATCTTGTCGCCGGGGGCCGGCGCCAGGTCGAGCGACGTTGTGAACGCGATCCCATTGATGGAGCAGTCACAGAGCCAGCCGTCATTGGCGCGCATCTTCCCCGCATCCGTCCAGCGGATCAGGCCCCGCGTCGCGTGGCGCTCCATGACTCGGCGATTGGTCGGCGATGTAAACATGATTCCGGTCCCCCTCTGTCGCGCAAGATCGGCACGAACTGCGCCGTGGATGATGATCCGTCGGCGGTTTTTGCCGATCGTTGCGGACCGTCCGGAGAAAATACCGCAGCAGCGGCGGGGGAGATGGATTATGCGACGCGGGCGCGGCGTCGCCGCGGCGACGCCGCCACGGCGTCCGCAAATCTCGGGAATCGATGAAGGTAGGCGTCGATGATTGCCGCCCGATCGGATGGCGGCACGGCGTACGCGTCGCAGATGTGTACGTGCCCCTCCTGGATCAGCGATGTCGTGGACACGCCGGTCTTCAGACGCGCCAGCAGGCCGGCGCCAATGGGTGTAAGTTCGGCAAGCAACGCGTCAAACGCCGAGGGGACCGGCAGGGCGTTGAGCCAGGCGATCCGCACCTGTGGAAGGACGGAGCGCTGTTCGCCGCCGTCGAGGGCGTAGAACAATCGAACGAGCGGGCTGTTCAGGAACGCCATGAGCCCGGGCAGCCTGGGCGCCCGATCGCCGCGGAGGCGAATGCAGTGAACGGAGTTCAGCGCCACGAGCCCGCCGTGCGCTTCGAGGGCGGCGATCAGTGTGTCGGCTGTCTGACGCGTAACGACTTTCGGCGCGTTGAAGATCGCCGGATCGCGAAGCGACGCGCCGGCGCGGCGAGCAGCGTCATCGACCAGCGACGGGTCATAGAGAATCGTTCGCTGCGTCGCGCGCAGCGTGTAGCCGCGAGGATCAATGTCGCCGCCTTCGATCAGCGATCGCCGAAGCGCCGAATGTGGCGTCGGCGCCAGCAGGACATCGCGCATCCGACGAGGCCCCGTGTTGACGCCGTCGCGAACCTCCGCGAATGCGTCGAGCGTCGTCCCGGCCGCCTTTCGAAAGTGGCGCCAAAGGCGCATTTCAAAAGGGCTGTCGAAGAAGAGAATTTGCGCATCGTCGCCGCGCGCCGCGTGGGCGGTTCCTGCGGACACGGATTTTGGCCCGGCCGATGAGAGATTCAGGATGGAAGCGGAGAGACTGTCCGTGGCGCGCGACGCCGTCAGAATCACGCTGCCGACCTGCGCCCTGAAGACGCGATCGTCAATGCGGGTCCAGTGCTGCCGGGTGAATCGATGGGAAACCGCGTGTCGCAGTTTTGCGTACGCCGTGGCCGACGCGAACGTATCGGGGACGATGTACGAGACGACGCCGTGGGCCTTCGTCATCTCCAGCGATCGAAGAATAAAACAGCCGAACAGGTTCAGGCGCCCCGCATGCCCGCGGCGTTCGGCGAAGGCGCGAATCGGCGCTCTTAAGTCGGCGCGAGATTGGCGCGAGTAGGTCGGCACGTAGGGCGGGTTCATCAGGAGGATGTCAAACACGCCGTCCATGTCGCAACCCGTGGACGCCGACTCCAGCGTGTCGGACACGACGACGTTCCGGCGGACACGCTTCTCGATTTCCGGATCGGGGGCGCCCGCCGCCCAGACGCCAATCCCGAGTCGGGCGATCGCAATGGCGCGTTCATCGATATCGCCGCCGTAGAGGCGCTCTGCTGCAATGCGCGCTCGCAGACGTCGCATCCCGGCGTCGTCGTCTCGCCGGACGTTATCGACGCGAGCTTCAAGCTGCGCCAGCGTTTCGGCGGCCGCGATCAGCAGGCGCCCGGCGCCGCACGCAGGATCGCAGATGCGAATCTCGCCAAGGAGTCGGCGGATCGATTCGCGATCGCCTGTCGGAATCTCGCCTTCACCTCGCACGATGGCTGTCGCCAGCGCCGGCTCGATGCTGCGGCGGGCCACGAGGAGTTCGGCGAGCGCCGACTGCGCCATGTAGCGCGCCGCGCCGGCGGGTGTGTAGTGAACGCCAACGCCGTCCGCAGTCGCCAGTTGCTCGTGTACGCTCGCGAGCAGCTCGGCCGACGATTCGTGTGAATCGAGGTCCGGGAGGCTTGCAGTGACTTCGCGTGTGAGTGTGTCCAGTGTCGGGTCGATGGCGCCGTCGTATCGCAGGGCGGGGGCGAGCGGCTTGTCGCCGAAGAGCGCCTGGGCCGTCTGTCGAAGGAGCGCGCCGCGCAGATCGTCGGCGGTCCCGTCCCGTCGAGCGGTGTTCCGAACGTATCGCAGCAGTCGCGCCTTCGCCTCCATAGGGAAGTTATCGACGCCCGACCGCCAATTCGGCGAGTCGCGACGCGAGGCGACGGCGACGTGGGCGCATGAAAAACGCCCCGGCCTTCGGGCCGGGGCGTCCTGGTTCTCTGTCGAAGACGGCGAGGTGACGCCTACTTCGCCTCGGCGGGAACGGGCGTCTCGTGATACAGGTGGACATCCCGCTGCGGGAACGGGATCGACACGTTCTCGGCGTCAAATCGCTTCTTCACTTCACGCGTCACATCCCAATAGACGGTCCAGTAGTCGCTCGTCAGCGACCAGGGGCGGCAGACGAAGTTGACCGACGAATCGGCGAGTTCGTGCATGCGGACGACGGGTTCCGGATCCTTCAGCACCAGCGGGTGGTTCGTGAGGATGTTCTCCAGGATGCCCTTCGCCTTGTCGGTATCGTCGCTGTAGCCGATGCCGAATACCATGTCGACGCGTCGCGTCGAATTCCCCGTGACGTTTGTGATGACGTTGCCCCAGATGCTGTTGTTGGGCACGACGATCCGCTTGTTGTCCACGGACTTCACGGTCGTCGTCATCAGGTTCATCGATTCGACAGTTCCCGAGATGCCGGCCATATCGACGAAGTCGCCCACATCAAAGGGGCGATACACGAGAATCAGGATGCCGCTCGCAAAGTTGCTCAGCGTGCCCTGCAAAGCGAAGGCGACGACGAAGCCGGCGGCGCCGATCGCGGCGAGCAGTGGGCTGATCTCGACCTCCAGTTGTCCGAGCGCGACGATGAGACCCACGATGACGATGGATCGACGCGCCGTACTGACGAGGAAATCGCGAAGCAGATCGCTCGTTCCGCGCATCATCTTGACGGCTCGGCGCACGGCGCGACCGACGATCCGAGCGAGAACCCAGAAGGCGAACAGCGTGAGAAGGAACAGCCCGATGTTCTTCGCCCATCGCATGCCGCCTTCCTCGGAGACGATCCATCCCTTGATCGTGACCCAGGCGGCGCTGGCGTCCGAGACATCGATTTTTGTGCCGCTGACGGCCGTCACGTAGGTGTCGTACTCCGCGCGATCGCCGCCCTTGGCCTTGAGTTCCGTCAGAACGATGTTGAGGCGGTCGACGATCTTGGTGCGCTCGTCGCGCAGCGTGACAACACTGTCGAGCTTCTCCTTCTTCTCCTCGGCCTTGGCCTCGGCGGCCTGCTTGGCGGCCGCTTCCTCCCGCTCCGCGTTCTGGGCTTCGTGTGTGGCCGACGCCGCTTCGCGCTCCGCCGTTTCGGGCGCGTTGTCAGCGTGATCGTCCGGCTGTTCCGCAACCGCCCTGGCCTCGTCCTTCTTGTCCTCAGCGACGGCCTTGGCTTCTTCCTTTTTCTCGGCGGCCTGTTCGGCCTTCTGCTTCGCCTCCGCGATCTCGCGATTCGCGCGCTTGACCTTCAGTTCTTCCTTGCTGATTCGATCGACCTGTTCCCGCAGGAGCACCATCCATGCGTTGGCCTCGATGACAAGCTCGTCCCTGGTCAGCGGCTTGACCATCAGCTCGAGATCCTCCTTCGGGACCTTCGTGGCCTCGCCCGGCGGCAGGCTCCGGTCGATGGTTTTCGGCGAGGGGGGCGGCGCGTCGTCGGCCAGCGCGTGTGACGCCCACATTGTGGACAGGGAAAAGACAATCGCGGCGGCGAACAGCGCCAATCGCTTCTTCAGCATGACAGGATCACTCCTCTGGATCAGAGATTCGCTTGGCAAGGGGTGGCTCACGCTCCGTTCGAGACGCCTGGTCCCATCGAAGCGTCGCCGCCGGGCATTCTATGCCGTTCGTCGTGATGAGCAATTCGTGCGGATTTGCGTGATCGTCATCCGACTTGGAAGATACGCTCCCAAGGTTCAGTCCCTCTCTGTCAACAGGCGTTCAACGGCCGACGCCCCGACGGAATCCGCTGTGAATTGAAGGTGATCGATGAAGCGCTGTCTGTTTTTCGTTGTTTTTCTCGTGATGATCGTTACGACCGGATCGGGATGCGCCGGCGTGTCCGGCGGCGAATTCGAACGGCGAGGTCCGACCGCGAATGACGCCGCGGCCTGTGATCCGATCTTCCAGCTCTACTGGGACGAGCAGCTTCGGCGGGGCCCCGAGTGGGGAACCTATCTTGCGGACCATCGTTATGACGATCGGCTGTCGGACTATTCGCCGTTCGCACGGCGGGTCGCCGAAACCATGGACGTCAGGATGCTGTCGATGGTTCGCAGCGCGATTCCCGAAGTGGCCGACGAAGAACAGCGGCTCAACCTGCAACTGCTCGAGCGCATACTGGCCGAGCGCGTGGAACTCGCGGCGTTTCCCGGGGAGCTCATGCCCGTCAGGCAGCAGGAGAGCCCGCATCTCACGCTCGGCATGCTGCACACGTACCATCCCTTCAGGACGCCGCAGGATTGTTCGAACTACGCAACGCGGCTTCGCGCATTCGATCGCCAGGTGGGTCAGCTGATTGATCTCATGAACGAGGGTGTTCGGCGCGGCATCGTGTGCCCCCGGATCACGATCGAACAGACACTACCGCAGATCGAAGCGATGATCACTTCGGATCCGACCTCATCGGCCCTCTACGAACCGGCGAAGACGCTTTCGGCCGAGGCGGGTGGCGAGTCGTCGCGCGCCGCCATCGAGGGAGGGACACGGGACGCCATAAAGGCCCTGACGCGCCTGCGCGATTACCTGAAGAATACCTATCTGCCCGCCTGCCGCGACAGCGTGGGAATCTGCTTCCTGCCCGACGGCAAACGCTGGTATCGCGCCCTGGCGCGCCATCATACGACGACGGACCTGACGCCGGAGGCGATCCATCAGCTCGGTCTGGACGAACTCGCGCGAACCCACGATCAGATGCGCGAGATCATGAAGGAAGTGAAGTTCGAGGGCTCGCTTCAGGATTTCATCCGACACATGCGGAATGATCCGGCGCAACACAACAGGAGCGCCGAAGAGATCATGCGACGCCATCGCGAGAATCTGGCGATCAGCGACGCCAATCTTCCGAAGCTCTTCGGACGCCTCCCGAAGACGCCCTATGAACTGAAGGAGATAGAGGCGTTCCGCGCCGCCGGTGCGCCGGCCGGCTACTATTACAACGCGCCCGACGATGGCTCTCGACCGGCCTACTTCTATGTCAACACGTTCGCGCCGGAGACGCGACCCATCTATACGATGGAGGCGCTCGCCTATCACGAGGCGCAGCCCGGGCATCACCTGCAGCTTGCCCTGTCGCAGGAACGGCGTGACTGGCCCGCGTTTCGCCGGTTCGAGTACATCAACGCCTTCATCGAAGGATGGGCCCTCTATTCGGAACGTCTCGGCTACGAGCTCGGCGGCTATCGCGATCCTTACAGTCGATTCGGCCAGCTCACCTACGACACGTGGCGCTCGGCGCGGCTTGTCGTCGATACGGGGATGCACTACTTCGGCTGGTCCCGCGAAAAGGCGATCGACTTCATGAAGGAGAACACGGGACTCAGCGAACAGAACATCGTCTCAGAGGTCGATCGCTACATCGCGTGGCCGGGCCAGGCGCTCGCATACAAGATCGGCCAGCTGGAGATTCTCCGGCTCCGCGCCGAGGCCGAACAGGCCCTGGGCGACAAGTTCGACATCCGCGCCTTCCACGACCACCTGCTGGAGGAAGGCTCGCTCCCGCTCTCCCTCCTCGCCACACGCATGCGGGCCTGGATTGAGACGCAGAAGTAGTTGTCCGGTCCGCCATCCCTTTCGATCGGCTACGGCAATATAGACATTGGCCTGAATTGCCGGCCGACGCCGCGCCTGACAGCGACGAAATCCCTTGTCGCCCGTTGGCCCGGCCGGGTACAATGACGCCATCGGACTCGGGTGGGTCCGCAGTTCTCAAGGGGATCTTCGTCCATATTTGCGATCGCATCGGCTCATGGGGCGCGAGTCGTTGTGGCCGCATGTTGATGTGATCCGTCTTCTCCTGTGATGGCGCCTCGTCCGTGTGGATGTCCCACGCAGACGGCGCCGTCCGCGGTCTTCAGATCCGTCGAACGAGGGTAGTATTCGCATGATGCGACGCGTCCGTGCGGCGTTTTGCAGTCGGGCTCTGTGGAAGATCGGCGCCATCGGCGTCCTGCTGGCGGGTCGTGGTGAACTCGTCGCCCAATCGATCGTCGCGTGCGATCCGCTTCCCAACAACACCTACGGGTCATTTGCCCTCGGCGTCAGCGCCGACGGGTCCGCCGTGACCGGCTACAGCCGGGAACCGCTGTTCATCGGCTACATCGATCGGCCCGTTCGCTGGACGTTCCCCACTCCGACAACGTCGTCGCCACTGAATCTGGGCCTGCTTCCCGCGCAGAGTTCTTCCTACGGCGTCGGCATCAGTGACGACGGCAATGTGGTCGTCGGCTACTCGGCCAGCGTCATCGGCAAGGGGTTCCGCTGGGCGCAGTCGCCGGCGCCCAATCCGGGTCTCAACGACCTTGGCCTGATGGAGGGCGGTACCTACCTCGTCGGTCGACAGGTCAGCGGCAACGGTCAAGTCATCATCGGCTGGGGGGATACGACATCCAACCTCGATCCCGCCTTTCCCACGAACAGGATGGCCTATCGCTGGACGAGCCTGAATGGCGGGACCTTTTATCCACTCGGGACGATCGGCGGACCAACATCGACGGCCGTCGGCGTCAGCTGGGATGGAAGCGTCATCTGTGGTCATTCCCAGGACCCGCTCGGAAACGAGATGGCGTTTCGATGGCTGAACAATGTCATGCAGAATCTCGGCGTCCTTCCAAACGGCGATTTCTCGAAAGGCTACGCCATCAGCCAGGATGGCGCCGTCATCGCGGGGCAGGCCAACGTCGGTGGGACGCAGTACACCGATCTGCACGCGTTTCGCTGGAAGGATGGCGTCATGCAGGACCTCGGCTACCTTTGGCCGAATACCAATGGAACCGCAGTCTATGGCGCGAACGCCGATGGTTCCGTCCTTGTCGGAGAGAGTGGCCATTTCCGCGCCATGCTCTGGACGCAGGCCCTGGGCATGGTCGATCTCGAATCACTGCTGACGAGCCTCGGCGTGGACCTGACGGGCTGGATTCTCAACGACGCCCGCGCCGTATCGCCCGACGGCCTGACGATCGTCGGCAATGGCTCGTTCAACAGCGCGCAACGCGGTTGGATGGTCAAGGTTCCGTACCTGCAACTGCCCACAGTCGTCACCCATCCTGTGTCGCAAACCGCGTGCCTGCCGACGGACGTCACGTTCACCGCGGAGATCACGGCGATCGGCGGAGGCCTGTTGAGCGTCAACTGGCGAAAGGATGGCGTGGGGCTGAGTGATGGACCCACAGGGTTTGGATCGACGATCGTCGGCGCCGACTCGCCGACACTGACCATCCAGGGCGTCACACCATCGGACGCCGGACAGTACGATTACGTCGCCACGAACTTCTACGGGAATGCGACGACCAACGCCGCGCAACTGGATGTTGTCACGCCCGCCATCGGAACCTTTGGTCCCTTCGACACGGAAGTCTGCGAAGGAGGCGACGCGTCGCTGTCGTTCGGCGTCGTCCCCATGGATGGTGGCCCGTACACGTTTCAGTGGCGTCGCGGCTTTGGTCCCAATCCCGTCATGGCGCCGCTGCCGGATGGACCCACGGGAAGCGGCTCTGTCATTGATGGCGCGACGACGACCTACCTGACCATCGCGAACACGTCCGCACAGGACATTGCGACCTATGACTGCGTCGTGACGTCCACCGGCTGCGGCGACATCTACAGTACGACGGCGATCCTGACAGTTTATCCCGGCGGGACCGGCGATGGAGATCTGAACAACATGACCAACGCGCTGGATATCCCGGGCTTCATGGCGATCCTGCTGAACGGCGGTTCGCCGAGCGCGAGCTACTGCGCGTACGACATGAACGGTGACGGCGTCGTGGACTTCGACGATCTCCCGGGGTTCCTTGCCGCCGTGCTTCAGTGACGATCGCGGCGCTCCGGCGACTCAGGGCTTTTTTCGCAGGAGCGTCCAGTGGGCGAACATGTCGCCCTCCAGATCCATGGACATCGGCGCCGCGTCCCACCCGAGCGCCTGACCCATCCGGCGCGCAAAGGCGGAGTCGTCTTTGTCGAACGCGATGACTTCGAATCCATTGGCCTCCCACATTTCCCTCGGAAACGGACATCGGCCGTCCGCCCACGGGATATAGGGCTTGCCCGCGGGCGCCGGGGCGGGGCAGAGGTTGTAAATCAGGGCGAGACCTCCGGGCTTGAGGATGGCGTGCACGGCGCGGACATACGCCTCGTCCGAAACGCCGAGGTCAATCGTCATGCGGGGATCGACCTTTTCCGCCGGATGGATGTAGCCGTTCTTCAGCGTGTTCTTCGACGTGAAGATGTCGTAGCCCTCGCCGATCGCTTCGCGCACCTTCGCGTCTGTCGGAAAGCGCCCTTCGACAAGCTCGATGCGGCCATCTCGACGATTCGGGTTGCTGATGACGCCCGTGTCGGACGGTTCGCAGTAGATCGCCCTCAGCAGCGTGTCGACATCGACGCCCGTGACGTCAGCGCCGGCGCCCGCCATGAGTCGCAGATGGCCGATCGTGCCGTAGCCGAAATCGAGGAGCTTCCTGCCCTCGAACGATGTGACTCCGTTTTCGCCAAGAATCTCGACGAGGCGGCCGTAGAAGAGCGGCGTTCCGTAAAGCGTGTTGTAGTAGCGGGATTCCGGGATTGTGATTTCTCGCATCCCTTGTCGATCCGCTTCGGGCAATTTTTCCCAGGCCGCTTTCGGGAGGTACTTTCGATCCGGGCCCGCGTAAATGGTCCTCGGCTCGACGTTGGGCAACCGCGCTGTCGCCGCAAGAAACTCCCGGGCGAGCGGGGTTCTGAACAGCGGGGCGAGTTTCTTCCCCTCGTCACAGATCCGCTGAACCGCCGTGACTTCAGGCTGGGTCGTCGCTTCGGGAGCGGGGCGGGGCGTCTCGGACTGGGCCGCGAGGGTGATCGGGCGGAGCAAAAAAATGATGAGCAGGGTGCGACGCATGCGAGGGTCCTCTCTCCAGTTCATTGGGTCGTACGGGGCGGATCGCCTTGGGGCTAAACGGAGCGGCGGGGCGTCGTTATCGGCTCTCTTCCTCGGCATGTCCGGCTTCGTCGCTTCGGCGCCAACCAGAATCTTGAATGGGGCGCGTAACTTCTTAGAATGGGAGGAGCTAAGCGCCCACCCGCCCGCCGGCGTCCGGGGTCGATCTCCGTGTCCTCCGCGCGGGGCCCTCAGTCCTCCGGCTGACGATTAGAAAGGCATCGCCATGGACATCGATCCAGAACTGCATTCCGGTGACGATCCGAATCCCGTAGACATTCACGAAATCCAGACGACGGCCAAGCGGCGTCCCGGCCGCGAGGGGCCTGCGGTTGACCGGCTCTTCCGCGCCTGCTGCAAGCTGGAAGCGAGCGATCTGCACCTGAAGGCCGGCTCGGCGCCGCGATTCCGGCTGGGTGGTGACATCCGCTCGGCCCAGGAACCGCCGCAGACCACGGAAGATATCGAAGAGATGATCTTCGAGATCATCAGTGAGAAGCAGAAGAAGTACTTCTTCGAGCATGGCGCCCTGGACTTCGCCCATCAGGTGCCCGGGCTGGATCGCTTCCGTGTCAATGTCTTCCGGCAGCGCGGCATGACGTCGGTCGCCGCCCGCCGCGTCACGAAGGACATTCGCACCTTTGAGGAACTCGGTGTCCCGACAGTCCTCCGCGAAGTGTCGAAGCACCATCAGGGGCTCATTCTGCTGGCCGGCATCACCGGGTCCGGCAAGTCGACCACGATTGCGGCGATGATCAACGAGATCAATATCAATCGCGCCTGCCACATCGTGACGATCGAGGACCCGATCGAGTACCTCTTCGACGATAAGAAGGCGTTCATCAACCAGCGTGAGATCGGTATCGACGTCGCGGACTTCCACGCGGCTCTGAAGTACCTGATGCGAGAGGACCCGGACGTCGTGCTCGTTGGTGAGATGCGCGACCGCGAGACGTTTGAAGCGGCCATGCACGCCTCGGAAACGGGCCACCTGGTCTTTGGAACGATTCACGCGTCCAGCGCCGCCCAGACGATCACGCGTATCCTGGACCTCTTCCCCGAACACGCCCGCGGCCTGATTCGACAGTCGCTGACCTTCAACCTGAAGTCCATCATCTGCCAGAAACTTCTGCCGAGCATTCATCCGTCGCGATCACGAATTCCCTGTTGCGAAATCATGATCGCGAACGCGTCCATTCGAAAGCTCATCGCCGAAGAGCGCGACGCGGAAATCACGTCGGTGCTCAAGTCATCGACGCAGGAGGGCATGCAGGACTTCACCGAAGCGCTCTATCGACTGATTACCGATGAGTACATCGATCTGAAGCTCGCCCTGGAGGTCGCGCCCAACCCCGACGAACTGAAGATGCGCCTCAAGGGAATTACCTCCGGCGCCTCGGTCATTCTCGGATAACACGGTCCATGGCGTTTCGAGTGAAGCGCCAGTTGCAACGGACGCCCGGCGGGCGCCAACGGCCGTCCTCCATCCCAGCCGCGGCCGGGAGGAATGGTTCCGGTTTGCGCGATGAGGCGCTGCTGGACGCGTGTTGCGGACCATCCTAGTATTGAATGTGCGACCACTCGCGCGGGGTGAAGCGTGCGACGCGCGCAGCGGACGCGCTGAGGGCCGAGGTATGCCAAAGCTGGAAGTCAAAATCAACGGCAAGAAGACGCTGTTTCCCATCGGGAAGGACCGAATGACGATCGGTCGCCAGGAAGGGAACGACATCGTCATTGCTGAAAAAGTCGCCTCGCGCCGTCATTGCGAAATCGTGCACGAGGGCGGCCACATCATCGTCAAGGATCTCAAATCGGCGAACGGGACGTGGCTGGGAGAGAACCGCATCGTCGAGGCGGAGCTCACGTTCGATGACACGATCCGAATCGGGTCGACGTTCATCCGGCTGATCCCCGATCATGTGCGCGCCAAAAAGGGCCGGAAGGCGCCCGTCGCAACGATCGTCGAAGAGATCGAGGACGAAATTCCGCAGGGATCGATCGACGGCTCCGTGGTCAGCTCGACGCTGGCCGTTCGACAGCTGGCCGCCGGGCCGCTCTCCAAACAACTGGCGCCCCTGCTGGCCGCCAGTGTGAGCATGACGCCGCCGACCGGCGCGCCCTCCGCGACGAAGGAAATTCGCCTCATCAATCGGCGTGGGAAGCTTCTGACGAGTGGCGAAGGCAAGACGGAAAAGGCGGCCGACGCCATCGAGGCCCTGCGCCAACTGCTGTTCGTCGCCTTTCGGACGCGCGCGACAGACCTCCACGTCGAGCCCAAGCCCGAAACCTACGGCCTTCGCTTCCGCATCGACGGCATCATGCACTCCGTCGGCGAAATCACCTCGAAAATCGGCGACGCCCTGATGAACGTCATCAAGGTGCTCTGCGACATCGATATCTCCAAGCGGACCGTCGTGCAGGAAGGCAACTTCTCCGTCGAACTGCAGTCGCGCCGCGTGGACTTTCGTATCAACATGACGCCGACGATGCACGGCCAGAAGCTCGCCCTGCGATTCCTCGACAAGGGAACAGTCCCGGACAACTTCCACGGTCTGGGAATGGCCGAGTCGGCCGTGGCCGAGCTCGATCGCATCTGCACGCAGGACTCCGGCATGGTCATCCTGGCGGGGCCGACGGGCAGCGGCAAAACGACGACGCTTTACACGGCACTGAAATCGATCAACGCCGACATGCGGAACATCGTGACGATCGAGGATCCCGTCGAGTATGAACTGGCGGGCACCACGCAGATCTCCATCGATCCGCGAAACGACCTGACATTCTCGTCGGTCCTCAGCTCTGTCCTCCGACAGGATCCGGACGTTATCCTGGTGGGTGAGATTCGAGATCGCGAAACCGCCAAGATGGCCATGCAGGCCGCGACGACGGGTCACCTGGTGTTCACGACGATTCACGCCAGGGACACTGTGGGGACGATTTTCCGGTTGCTGGATCTCGGCGTCGAGCCGTTCCTGATCGCCAGCGCCGTCACGATGTGTATTTCACAGCGTCTCGTCCGAACACTCTGCCCCAACTGCAAGCGGCCCTACAAGCCGGACGCCTCGCAAATTCGGACCATGGGACTGGAGACGCGTTCCTACACAGACCTTTATGACGCAGTGGGTTGCAAGAAGTGCATGAACGTCGGGTACGCGGGGCGGCAGGCCCTCTTTGAGATCCTGATGTTCAACGCCCAGCTCCGGGACGTGATTCTGACACGGCCGACGATCACGGAAATCCGCAAGGCCGCCGGCGAATGGATGTTCGAGACCCTGAACGAGTGCGGTTACCGCAAAGTGATCGAGGGCCGGACATCCTTCTCGGAAGTGGACCGCGTGGCCAGCATGGCCTGAGGTCGGAATCGATTCGGCAGGGGGGAAATCCGTCCGGGACCCACACGCGTGGGCGCTCCCGAAGGTGTTCACATCCCCGCCGCCAGTCGCTAAAATATTGGTTTACCAGCCCTTGCACGCCTCCCGGCGCGCGAACCGGATCGTAGGACCCCAGACGAGGACTCACCGCGCTTATGACCGACGCGATCTTCGCCGACACGCAATCGTTGATGCTCGGAGCCCTGCCGGAAACCGGCGGCTACTTCAGCATCCTCAAGCTCATCCTGTTCTCGCTGGCGTTTTTCGTCTGGGTGCAGAACGCCGCATGGGCGAGCAACGACCTTCGCAAGAAACTGCTGCTGACGCGCAGTGTCTGGAACTGGGCGATCTTCCTGACGGGATTGCTCTGTCTGGTCATCTGGCTCATCGTGCCGATCTTCTGGGTCAGCCTGGCCGTCTATTTCCTCATCTATGTCCCGACGATCATCAGCTACGTTGTGTTCCGCAACAAGCGCGTGCCACCGTCGCAGACAGTTCTGTCCGCCGCACACCTGCAGCGGCTCACGTCCGGCGCCCGTGTGTCCGAGGACGAGGCGTCGCACGCGCGGGATCGCGTTCGGCTTCGCGATCGGGACGGCAAGACGCCGCCCTGGCCGACGGACGCCGACCAGCATCGCGGTTATCAGGCGACACAGGATCTTCTCTTCGACGCCATCTGGCGCCGAGCCAGCGATGTGCGGGTTGACCTGCTGGTCAACGAGCCGGCGCGCGTAATCTACAAAGTGGACGGCGTGGACGCGCAGCGTGATCCGATCGACGCCGAACTCGCGCCGTCGGTCTTTCACCATCTCAAGCGCGTCGCCTGCATGAACATGGAAGAACATCGCCGACCCCAGCAGGGCGAGTTCACGGCGAGCATCGGCGCCGGCGAATCCTCCACGCGGAACGTCACGGTCGACATGAAGACGTCCGGCAACACGAAGGGCGAGCGGATTGTCCTGAAGCTCTTCTCCGACGAGACGAAGTTCAAGGTCGGCGATCTCGGCCTGACGCAGACGCAGATCGGCAAGTTTGAAGAAATGCTCAAGGAGAACCGGGGCGTCGTCATCGTCTCCGGCACGCCCGGCGGCGGTGTCACGAGCACGCTCTACGCGATCATTCGCGGCCACGACGCCTTCATGCAGAACATCCACACGCTGGAAGTCAGCAAGGCGCTTGAACTCGAAAACGTCACGCAGCATGTGTACGACAGCCAGAACGGCACCGTCTCCTACGGCAAGCGACTGCGATCGATCATCCGCACGGAGCCCGACGTCATCATGGTCGGCGAAACGCCGGACACGGAGACGGCGGAACTCACGGCCCACGCCGGTCGGCAGGGCAAGCGCATGTATCTGGGCCTGCCGGCGAGTGATGTGTTCTCGGCGCTGAAAAAATACCTGCAGGCGGTCAACGACGCCCCGCTGGCGGCGGGCAGCCTGATGTGCGTGACGAATCAGCGACTGGCCCGCGTCGTCTGCACGGCGTGCCGCCGCGCCTATCGACCCGATCCGGGGCTGCTCCGCAAGGCGAATCTGCCTACGGATCAGAATCGTCCCTTCTACCGGCCGCCGAATCCGGAAGAGGTGCCGGTCGACAAGCATGGCAATCCTGAGATCTGTCCAATCTGCCAGGGCACGGGCTATGTGGGCCGGACCGGCGTCTTCGAGATTCTGCTGCTCGACGACGAACTCCGCGGGCTCATCGCCAACGGAACGCCGCTCCAGACGATCAAGACGGAGGCTCGCAAGCGCGGCATGCTGAATCTTCAGGAAGTGGCCCTGCACAAGGTGTTCGAAGGTCACACGAGTATCAACGAAGTGCTGCGCGTGACGACGGACGCCTCCGCCAAGGCGCCGAAGCGGCAGCCGGCCTAGCGAATGGTCGCCGCGCGCCTGGCGCCGGCGCTGAAGACACAACCGGGCGCGCGTGGCGGACATCGGCCACTCGCCCGAAACCTCGGCGGCCCCTGGCCCGCCGACGCGTGAAAGACAGTAGATTCGGAGATTGATTCGATGCTCTTTTCGCTCATCGTCGCCCTGATGGTCATCCTCGTCGCGGCCTTCTGGACGTATCAGGGATTCTTCAGTTCCGCCATCATGTTCTTCGAGACGCTGCTTGCGGCCATGCTGGCCTTCGCGTTCTACGAGAGCCTGAACTCCCTCTGGGCCGAACAGCTGGGGGACGGACTGGGACAACCCATCGCCCTGATGGTGATTTTCGTGGCCAGCCTGGCCGTCTTCCGCACGCTGACCGATCGCTATGTCACGCATGATGTGGAACTGCCGTTGCCCGTCGCCCGCGGTGGTGGCGCGATCTGTGGTTTCTTTTCCGGCATGCTGCTCGTCGGCATGGCGCTGATCGCGATTCAGATGCTGCCCATCGGTTCAGAGATCTTCGCCTTTGAACGGATGAGCTACGACAAGGAGAAGGGCGGTCCCGCCAAGATGTCGGGGCTCGGCATTTTCACGCCGGACGCCTTTACCTACGGCATCATCAGTTCCCTGTCAGACGGGGCGAAGTTCGGCACGGACTCCGACAACAGCCACTCCCTCCATCGTGTGAAGGCGGATCTGATCAAGCAGCTGTACTCCCGCAGGGCCGCGCCCCAGTGGGAGGCGCGCGTCTTCCTCGAGGATTCCGATCTCGAAGCCAAGGCGTATTGGGAAGAACGCGCCGGCGTTGATATCCCGAAGCATGAGCTCGGCGAACGCAACGCGATGATCCGAACGTTCGAAACCCGGCAGCCTAAGGGAACGAACAAGTTCCTCGTCTGCACAGTTGTTGTGAAGAAGTCCGCGGCGCCGGAAGGCAGGAACCAGATTCGATTCCGCCTTCCTCAGTTTCGTGTCGTCGGCTTTGATAACGGCAACGAAAAACAGAATCCGAGCGTCTATCTGGCGTCCGGCATGTCGGACATCTACGTGAACAAGCACACGGGGCCCACGCCCGTCGCCGATCAGCAGCGCGAACGCCTGGTCGGGTTCAGTCCGCTGACCAACTTCATCCTCGATTCGACTAGCACGAGCGTCATTGAGACGGAAAACGGCTACCAGTTTGACGTCGCCTTCGAGGTTCCCGACGGCTTCAAGCCTTGGTATGTGGAATTCAAGTCCGGCGCCCGCGCCGACCTGTCGCGAATGAAGAAGTCCGAGCCCGAGCCGGCATGGGCGGCCAAACCGCAGGGGACCGGCGGTATGTCCGGCGCCACTGTCAAGGAAGAAGTCGCCGCCGCGCCGACGAATCTCTGGGATGTGCCGGCGGTCGTCATTCAGAAGACCGGCTTTACCAATGATCTCCCGCTGCAGATCGCCTCGAACGATCAGAATCTTCCGCGCGACATCGGTCAGGGTGAGCTCGTCGGTAAGACGGAAGGCGTTCACTTCGCCTGGGACGTGCCCATCGAAAAGCCGCAGGACATCTTCTTCGTGCGGTTCATGGTTCCCGAAGACAAGGACATGTTCATCGTCACGTTCGACGATCCCAAAAAGAAGAGCATGTGGGGACGCGCGATTCAGTTTGCCAATCGCGTCGTGGGCCAGACGTCCATCACGGATTCAGCCGGACGCCAGCATTTCGCCATCGGCCAGTACGCCATCGCGAAGATCAACGGTACGTGGGTCTATGAGATCCAGTACTGGCCGAACGCCGAGATTCCGGAACGCGCCCTGAAGGATCCGAAGCGCGTGACGCAGCGCGTCCTGGATGAAGCGGGACCGGCGAACAGCTACTTCGGATTCATCTTCCTCGTCCCGAAGGACACAGTCGAGGTCAAGGAATTCCAGTCGGGCAGCGGCAAGCCGCTCGATCTCAATATCGCGAGGTAGTCGCCGCGACTTGTCACGAAGTCGCCATGCGATGGGCGTGACGGATCAACAGGGAGGCGATGGGAATGCGACGGATCGCATGGCTGGCCGCATGGATCGTCCTCGTCGGGGCCGCGCCTGAATCGTCGGCCTCGCCGGATGATCCGACCACGGCGCCCGCCGAGGAGCGCGAAGCGCCCCCCGCGGATTCCGCCGGCGATCCACCGACGCCTGTCCCCGGCGCCATCGATGTCGATGCGGCCGTCGTTCGCGTCGTCCAGCGGGTCTCTCCCTCCGTCGCCGTGATCGAGGTCGACCGGCGGCCCGCTGCGATTTCACGTCGCGCCGCGATCGCCGACAATCGATGGATCAGCTATGGCGCCGGCGTCTTTCTGCACGCCGACGGCCGAATCCTCACCTGCCAGCATCTGATTGATGGCGCCGCCAGCATCACCGTCGTCCTCCAGGACGGCCGTCGACTTTCGGCGCGGCGCATCGCCGAGGATCGTCGATCCGATCTCGCCGTCATTCGCGCCGTGGGCGCCGCCTTCGATCCGGCGCCGATCGGCGAGGCCGAACGCCTGCATCCCGGTTCGCTCGCAATCTCGTTCGGAAATCCCCTGGGGCTCGCCACGGATGGCCGCGCCGCCGTCGGCTTCGGCGTGATCAGCGCGATGGATCGAGCGCTGCCGCCGGAATTTGGTTCCGACGAGGATCGCTTCTACGGCGAGATGATCCAGACGAGTATCCTGGCCGGTCCGGGCAGTTCCGGCGGACCGCTCTTTTCGATGCGCGGCGATGTCGTCGGTATCGTCGCCGCCGTCCCGACGAAGGGCGGAAACCTCTCGCCGATCTCCTTTGCCATTCCGATGACGGCGCGCAATCGCCGGATCGTGGAGGACCTGTCGCTGGGGCGCGCGATCGAACACGGCTATCTCGGTGTCGAGGTCGACGTGCTCTCGCAGGAGGAACGGGAGGGCGCCAGGCTCCCGCAGCGTGTCGGCGTTCGAATCGCCGCCGTCTTCGCCGACGGACCCGCGGATCGCGCGGGGCTTCGCGCCGGCGATATCGTGACCGCCATTCGCGGTCGGCCCGTGGCCTCCGTCGACGGATTCGTCAGTCTCATCGGCTCCTACACGGCCGGTGAGCGCACGACGTTCGATGTGATTCGCAAGTCGCGCAACATGCTGATTACGGCGACACTCACGAGACGGCCCGATGTGCCCGACCAGCGCCTGCCCGAGGCGGAATTCGATTTCCGCGGCGCGACGCTGGGTCGTGTCGACGCCGCCATGCGCTCCGTGGCGAATCTCCCGGAATTTGCCATGCTCGTTGTTCGCGTCGAGGGCGATTCACCCGCGCATCGGGCGGGTCTTGCGCCCGGCGACGTCATCACGCGTGCGGATGGTTCCCTCATGCAGCCCGATATGGCCGATCGTCTCGTCGCCGCCAGGGGCGATGTGATGCTGACGCTGGCGAGTGGCGCGACGGTTATTGTGAAGCCGTAGCGGCGAGCGTCGCCAAGTCGTCGCGTTACACCGGAATCACGGTAAGATGCGTTCGGACGCGGTTGATTCAGCCACTCAACACAAGGACGCCCGACGATGGATCACGCAATCGACATGCCGATTCCCGACGTGGAAGCGCTCAAGCGACTGGTTCGCGATGTTCCCGACTTTCCGAAGCCGGGCATCTGTTTCAAGGACATCACGCCGCTGCTGGGCCATCCGGCGGGTCTGTCGATCGCCGTCGAGTACCTCACGCAGCCGTGGCGACATCGTCACGTCGATCTCGTCGTCGGCGCCGAGAGCCGCGGGTTCATCTTCGGGACCGCCGTCGCGCGAAATCTCTCGGCCGGATTCGTCCCGATTCGCAAGCCCGGCAAACTGCCGCGCAAGACGCGCAGCGCCTCCTACGAACTCGAATACGGAACCGATTCGCTGGAGATCCACGAAGACGCCGTCCGCCCCGGCGCAAACGTCCTCATGATCGATGACCTGCTGGCGACCGGCGGAACGATGCGCGCCTGCTGCGATCTTGTGAATCACTTCGACTGCCGCATTGTCGGCTGCGCGTTTCTCATTGAACTCGAGGCGCTGAAGGGGCGCGATCGCCTGTCAGGCGTCGAGGTTCACTCCGTACTGCACTATTGAATGGGAGAGGTGATCGATTCGCCGATCAACCGGGGGATCGACCTTTCGCCGTCGTGCGCGCGCCGAGCCACACGAGGATGTGTCGACGCAGTCGTGTGATGGGCCGGAAGATCAGCCGATGGCCCGCAATCCAGAAGGGCGGCGATTCGCACTCGCGCAATCGCGCTTCGTCTAGTTGATCCGGTCGCAGTCGGCGCCAGTGCTTCAGCAGGTGATAACGATCCGATTTCTGAAGGATGCGCAGGATCCAGCGCGACACGAACCAACCCGATCGATCCCATGCAATCTGAAAATCGAAGAGCCAGGGACCGCCGTCGTCGCCGACGAGGACATTTTCGCGTTTCTCCAGATCCACGTACGCGATATTGAGCGCGTGCATTTCCGCAATCAGTTTCTCAAGCCGCGGAAAAAAATCGTCCGGAAGGGCGTCATTTTTCATTAAGGGGCGCCCCTCAATAAAGTCGTGGACGAGCCCCGTGTCCTGCCATACGCCTGTCAATTTCGGCACGCCGTCCAAGTGTTGCGTTTTTCTTAACAGACGACTTTCGCGTCGAAAAAGGAACCGTCCGGTCCATCGCATGGGCACACCGAGCAGCGACGCCTGGCGACCGATTTTCAGGACAGCGCGACCAGAGTCACTTTCATAAAGTCCTGTCGCCGCAAAGAAATCGTGCTTAAACGTTTTCACGCGCGTGTACGTCCTGCCGTCGACATCGAAGGTGTCGGGCGGTTCGTTTCGCCCCATGGCGCGAAGCCACGCGGGCGATGTTTTTTTCTTTTTGGCGCCGCTCATAGGAATGAGTTTATCTGGAATCGCCGTTTCCGCATCCGTTATTTGCGATGATTCATGTCAGGAAGTGGCGCTGGTGTTTTTGGAAAATTTTACCCAGCTTCGCACGTTTTTGTTTCCTATCATTGTAGTAAACCGTTGTGTGACGAGGGCGGCGTGGGACGATCTCGTTGCATGGTTTCGTGTTGCTCCACAATGAAGAGGCCCGCTCATGCTCAGGCGGAAGACGGCCATCTATGCGCTCTTGTCGCTTTACGATATTGCGACGCACGCTCCCGACAATTCAGGGAACAAGGGAATGCGCGCTGGTGACATTTCCGAGCGGCACGCGCTGCCTCGCGCGTACGCCGCAAAGATTCTCAGCCAGCTCGCGGGCGCAGGAATTCTCCATTCGGATCGTGGTCCGAGAGGTGGGTTCCGGCTTCAGCGTCCGGCGGCGGACATCTCCCTGTATGAGGTCTTTCAGGCGGTCGGCGCGATCGAGACGTTCGACCAGGATGACAAGGACCTCAACGGACTCCCCGCTTCCGTCCGTGGCGCCATTCGCGGCGTGACGGATCACGCGGCGGGTGAATTCAGAGAGTACCTTGAGCGGATCACCCTTCAGGATGTCGTTCTGCGACAGACGGAAGAAGTCCGCGTTCCGTCCTGAGACGGATCCGACAATCACGATTCAGGAACAGTATCATCAGGACGCCGGCGCGACTGCGCCGGCGTCCCGGTTTCGCGCGCTTAGTCGCCGGCGGGCCGTGTCGTCGGCGCCGGCGGTTCAGATGTCGGGCGGCTCGTCGTCAGACCGGCGGCGCTCGCCTCGCGGAAGTCGAGGATCGCGTCCATCGCCTGGTAGTACGCGGCGTCCGCCTGATAGTAGTAGCTGTCCGCGTGCTGATTGCGCTCGTGGATGGCCGCTTCCGGCTTTTCGCTGATCAGCTTCGCCTGGCGTGATTCGAAAAGCTCGGTGATGCGACGCCATTGTCCGAGTTGATCACAGATCGGAACAAACATCGCTCGCTCCAGCCCGCTGGCGTTGTCCGTCAGCTCCCTGAACAGCGCATAATCCTCGATCGGATTCTCAAACAACATATAGACGCCTTTTTCCACGAGCGCCGGATTCGTCGTTGCGATCAACCGGCGAACGATCTCCACGCGCAATCGCGCGTCCTTCGGTCGACGCAGCAGCGCCTGCGCGCGCCGCGCGATTTCGGGATTCTCGTGACTGATTGCGATGGCCACGTCGGGCAGCGCCGCGTCGCCCATGGCCTTGAGTTCCCGCTGGGCCGCCTCGCGGAGTTGATAGCGTTCGTGGCCGAGTTGGGCGATCAGTCGCCGGATTCGGTCGCTGGTCGCCGATTGCGAAGTGGGCCGGCTCTCGGCCTGACTCGTCGGAGTCGACGGCGGCGGCGGTCCGGCGCCCACGAGGGCGCTGGCCAGCAGAATCGCGATTGAACACAGAATTCGCATACGCCGATCCGTCTCGAAACAAACCAATCGTCGGAACCGGCGTATTGTATCGCGCCGCGGGGCCGGCGCAGCGGGTTGAGCCCCGCCTACGGCGCGATGGAATGGGCGACGGGTTCGCCAAGCAGGGCGTAGGCCGCCATCGCGACCGTAACGCCGGCGATGGTCATCGCGGCGCCGGTCTTGGCGATCAGGCCGATGAGACGGCCGATGACGGCGGAGAATCCGACCTTGACGCCCGCGCCGTAGTCGTTTCGCACGCTGAGCTCGCCCACGATGGCCCCGACGAAACAGCCCACCAGCCCGCCGACGATGGTTCCGATGATCGGGATCGGGATCGTCAGGGAGATCATGCCGACGAAGCCGCCGATGAGGGCGCCAAACATGGCCTGCCGACTGGCGCCCGCCTTCCGGGCGACCAGGGCGCCGGCGAGAGCGTCGAAGATCTCCGCCAGAATCGCGATCCCGCCCAGGACGGCGAGCCAGAACCACGTGAATTTCTCGAAACCATAGTACCAGTCGTAGGCGGTCGCTCCGAGGAGGATCAGCCACGTTCCCGGCAACTGGAATACGGCAAGGAGCAATCCGGCGCCGACCACCACGAGCAGGCCCAGAAACAGCAGCATATCCATGTGTTCGACGCCTCCAGATCCCGCGTGACCCAGGTTCGGGCCACATTCCCGTGGGATTGACGGTTTCGCCGTCATTATTTGCAAATCCGCCGCGCCATGCGAGCGACGACAGCCTCCCAGCACTGTCAGCCGATTCGACGTGGGCGATTGCGCCGCCCGGCCCCCGATCCGCGAAATCGGACCAGATAATGGCGGTCGCCGGCGCCGATCAATCGATTACAACATCATGGGAACCTTTTTCACCCGAGCGGCGTCGAAATTCGGGGCGAAACCCGCAACAAACGCGGGGACAGTTCGCTCTCGCCGGCCATCGTAATAACTGAATCACTGAAGGATCTGTCGCGCCGCAACATCGCCGCTCACCCCATCCATTGCACCGGAGGACTCGCCATGTCGCCTCGAATCCCGCTGATACTCACATTCTGCGCCTCGCTCATTCACAGTGTCGCCCTCGGGGCGCCCGATCTCGATCCCGGCGGCGAGGCCGCCATCCAGCGCTCCCTCCGCATGCGCGACTTCGAGCGGACGATTCAGCTGATCGATACGGCCCTGGCGGACGCCGCGGCCGATGAACGCGAGTATCTGATGTATCGGCGCGGGCTGGCCCTGTACTTCCTCGACAGACATCAGGAGGCGATTGCACAGTTTGAGGCGCAGCGATCCGCCTATCCGGAGGGGCCCTGGGCGATCAAGGCGATGATGCGGACCGCGGACGCCTACGTGGCCCGCCGTGAATTCGAAGCCGCCGAGGCCATCTACGCGGAACGCGTTCGCGAACTCGTCGGGCCCGAACGCAAGAAGCGTCTCGCGCAGACGTATATTGAATTCGCGGACGAGTACTTCAAGCCGACGGATTCCCTCTCCAGGCCGGATTTTGCCCAGGCGGCGCGATTCTACGATCTGGCCCTCGGGCTTGAGCCCGGCGATCCCCTGGCGGAGACACTCGCCTACAAAGTCGCGCTTTCATCTCTGAAAGCCGAGGATTGGTCGACCGCCGCGAGTCGATTCGACGCCTACCTTCAGCAATACGACGCCGACTACCGCACGCGACTTCTCAAGGTCAACGCCGCCGCCGCGCTGCCGCCGATCCGCAGGGCGGTCGGCGCCCACATTCATGACGCGCGGCTCGGTCGAGGGCGGTCATTGCTGGCCCTGGGAGACAAGGTCGCGGCGCGACTCGTTCTGTCCGATCTCGTCGCCCTGATCGACGCTGACAGCGAGGGCGAACATGGCGCCGTCTGGCCCGAGGCGATGCAGCTGCTGGCCGCGACCTACGGCGTCCCGGCGCCGGCGGACGACGCCTCGATGAACGCGGCCATCGCCGTCCTGGACAGGCTCATCAACAAGGCGCCCGAGACGAAACAGGCGACGCAGGCCGCCTTCGACATCGCGGTCTCCTACGCGTCCCTTTATCGAAGCGACGACGCCATCGCCGCCTTTCGGGCGTTGATCGATCGGCAGCGCATTCGGCCGGAAGGCGCCGAGGTCATCGAACTGGCGGCCAGACACTCACAGGAGGCGCTCTTCAGCATTGGTCGCCTTCTCGCGGCCCAGACCCGCTACGCCGACGCCATCGGTGTATGGAATGAATACGTCGCCAAGTACCCGAGCGGCGAGCACTGGTCAGATGCGCAACGCTCGATCCTGGACGCCGAGTACGCGATCGGCGCGCTGGCGCGAAAGGAGGATCGCTTCGACGATGCGCGGACCGCGTGGAACGCATTCCTTCTGAAATACCCGTTGGACAATCGGGTTCGGCAGATTCTCTTTGACTTCGGCCAGATGGCGTACGACGAACAGGTGAAACGGGAACGGGCGGGGGAAAGCCCGAACTGGCAGGCGCCGATCGCCGAATGGCGCAAGCTGGTCAGCAAGTTCCCCCAGTCGGAAGAAGCGGGGCGGGCCCAGTTCAGCGTCGGCCAGACGCTGGAGAACAAGCTCGCGGATCTTGAGGCGGCGATCAAGGCGTATGAAGCGCTGAACTGGTCGGCGTATGTCCAGAAGGCCCGGACGCGGCTTCACGAGATGAAGAGCGTTCAGCTGGTGGTCGAGACGCCGCGTGTGTTTCGCACGTCGGAACCCGCAAAGATCACGGTCGACACGCGCAACATTGACAAGCTGACGATCAAGCTCTATCGCATCGACATGGAAGACTACTTCCGCAAGCGCCACACGCTTGGCGGGGTCGACGATCTCGACCTGCTGCTTATCAATCCCGATCAGAGCTTTGAATACGAAGTGAAGAACTTCGCCCGCTATCGACCGCTGACGCAGGACATCGAGGCCCCGATCGAAGGCCCCGGCGTTTTCGCGGTCTATGTGAGCAATGAATCCAGCGATCTGACGTCGTCCGATGGCGCCGCCACGAAGAAGCTGGAGGCGACGACGCTTGTCATGCGCAGCGACATTGACATCCTCACGCGCTCGACGCGCGAACAGATGCTCGTCTTCGCGCAGAACATGCTGACGGGCGAACCCGCCCCGGGCGTGCGGCTGCTGGTCTCCAATGGAGAGAAGACCATCCTCGAGGGGACGACGGGGCCTGACGGTGTCTGGCTCTCCTCGGAAAGGGAAATCAAGGAAAACTCCTCCGCGACAGTCCTGGCCATGGCCGATGGGCATGTCGCGGGCTCGGGCCTGTCGCTGCGCGGTCTTTCCTTCTCAGGAGGGCTCAAGCCGCGCGGCTACATAACAACAGACCGCAGCGCCTATCAACCGGGCGACGGTGTCAACATTCGCGGCGTTCTCCGCGAAACGAGCAATGGCCAGTACACGCTGCCGACGCAGCCCGAGGATCGACGCCAGCGATGGAAGATCGACATCCTCGACGCGAAGGGACGCACGCTCCAGACAGAGGAGATTGCGATGTCGGCGTTCGGGACGTTTGCGACGTCGTTCACGATCGCGGAGGACGGTCCCGTCGGCGACTACAAGATCGTCGCCCGTCGACCGGATGGCCCCACCTTCGCGACGACCTTCCTCGTGCAGACGTACCAGCTGCCGAAGGCGTATCTGTCGTTTGACATTCCCGAACGCGTAATCCTCCGAGGTCAGCCCATCAGGGGCGCGATCGTTGCGAAGTACAACTACGGCGAGCCCGTTCGAGATCGCGAGATTGAATACGTCCTGATGGGAGGAGACGGGACAGAGCTGCATCGCGTCGGCAGGACGGACGACAAAGGTCGCCTGGAGTTCGAATTTGAGTCGCGTTCCATGCCCGAACAGGGAGAGGTCACTCTGCTTGCGATTCAGGCCGAACTGGAACTCGATGCGACAGATACCGTCGTTATTGCGACGCGGACCTTCAGCGCCAAGGTCGATGTGAGCCGTTCGCTCTTCCTCGCGGATGAGCCCGTTGAAGTCACTGTGGCCACTGTCGATCTGAAGGACAAGCCTGTATCCCGCCCCATGAGCGTCACGGCCTATCGACGGACGCGTGACGCCGGCGAGTGGGCGGAAACGAAGATGGCGTCCGCCGATGTGACGACGGATGAGAAGACGGGGAAGGGCCGCGTCAGCCTCAGGCTGACCAAGGGCGGACAGTACACGATTCGCGCCGAGGGGCTCGACACGCTGGGGAACACGGTCACGGCCGCTTGCGCCGTGACCATTTCGGACGAGGATGACAAGACGCGCCTCCGGATGTTCAGTGATCGCCAGCACTACAAGGTCGGCGAGACGCTTGCGCTCGACGTGCATTCCCGCATCGAGCCCTGCAAAGATGCGCCGGCGCCCGCCGGATCGCCGCTCGCGCTGCTTACATTCGAAGGTGACGGATTCCTCTCGTATCGAACCGTTCGTCTCGACAAGGGGCACAACGAGATTGAGATCCCGATCGAACACGCCCACTTCCCCAACTTCCGAGTGGCGGCGGGGGTGATGGACACGCGTCGGCTCTACGACACGTCACGCGATTTTACGGTGGAACGACGCCTGAACGTGACGCTGACACCGGACAGGGAGAGCTATCGGCCGCGAGATGAAATGGCTGTCGAAGTCGCCGTGACGGATCATCAGGGCAGGCCTGTCAGCGCCGAATTCGAACTGACGATGGTCGATCACGCGCTGCTCGTTCGCTACCCGGACGCGACGGCGAATATCGTCGATTTCTTCCAGGCCGGCGCGAAGCGCGTAACGTCGTCGCGCGTCCAATCGAGCTGCGAATTCCATTACAACGCCCGAACGCGCGACATGGTCACGGAGATTCTCGATGAGAATCAGCGGATCGTCGAAGCGGCGCTGTTCGACGGCATTGTGACGGCCGGCAGCAGTATCGAGCGACTCGGGTCCGTCAACCTGATCGCGCCGGCGCCCCAGAGCGCCGCCGGTCGATCTGACCTGGACGGTGACGGCGTCGCAGATGAGAAATCCGCAGTGGATCGGGAAGCGGGAGAGACGCGCGCGGGTGGACGCCGTCGAGGGCTTGCCGCTCGAAAACCGTCACGGATGGCGCTCGAGCTCGCCAAGAAGGACAAGGCGCCGGGGGGCGGTGGCGGGTTCGGCGGCGGTCGAGGGAAATCGGGGGAGGACTTCGTCGGCTACGGCGAAGAAGAGAGTGACTGGAGCGCCCCGGCACAGGAGCCGGCGCCTGCGCCGAATCCGCGGGACGCGCTTCGAAGTATCGAGGCGAAAGTCGCCGTCCACAACAAGCTCAACTTCGCCCGCAACGAAGCCCCGAGTCTGGCGGCGACGGACAGGAAGCTGGCGTCGATCGTCTCGGCGGCGCCGCCGCGGACTTATTTCCCGGAGCTGGCCTACTGGAACCCGCGCATCGTCACGGATGCGACGGGCAGGGCGACAGTCAGCATCGTCGTTCCCGACTCCAGCACCAAGTGGCGTCTCATGGCGCGCGGTGTAACGGGCGACACGCTTTGTGGTCAGACGAGCGTGGACGTCACGAGCAGGCATGACTTCTTTGTCGAGATTCTCGCGCCGGACGCGCTGGTTGAGGGCGATCGATTTGTCCCGGCCGCCCAGGCGCACTGCCTGACGGATTACCACGGCGACGTCAGTGTGAGCCTGACGTGGAGCGTTGACGGGGACGAGGAAACAAAGGCGACGTCAAAAACGCTGACCTTCGACGGTTCGGGTGTGCAGCGCGTCGAGTTCGATGCGATCGAAGTACGCCCCGTGAGGCTGCGCATGACATGCGTCGCCCGGACGCTGTCGGCGCCGACGGACACCGACAAGCCGATCCAGGACACGGCGGTACTCGAGATTCCCGTGGATCCGTGGGGGATGCGCATCGAGTCGCACGCCTCCGGTACGGCCCACGACAGCCAGGTCGTCGAACTGAGGCTGCGCGTTGGCGGCGCCATTCACGATCGGCGGCTCTCGATTGCCATCGGCGCCGATGTGCGGCACTGGCTCGTCGACGAGGCGCTCTGGGCCGGACCGCGATGGCGCGGCATCGAACAGGCGTACCAGTCATGGCGCATCGCGCCGCCTCGAACGCACGCCGACGCCGCGTCGTCCCTGCTGGCGGCGCTCTACACGTCGGGCTACGTGAAGGGGCGTCAGACGCCCGGTGACGCCGCCACGGAAATCCTCCAGCTCGACGATCGCGTGAACAGCCTGATCGCCCAGCTCCTCGCGGCGCAGAATGATGACGGCGGCTGGGCCTGGTGCGGCAAGTCCAGGTCGAGCGACCTGTGGACCAGCGCATACATCGCCTGGGCCCTCGGCAAGGCGCATCGCGACGGATTCCTCGTTGCGGAGAACGCCCGACGACAGCTTGCGAGTCTGCTGCAGAAGGCCTTCGCCGACGCTCAGCCGGCGCAGACGGAATTGAAGGCCACGATCCTTCACGGTCTTTCATGGGTCGATCACGCAGACTTCGGTCACGCCAATCGACTCTTCCGCAATCGACAGTCGCTCAGTTCGGCGGGGTTGGGCCATCTCGCGCTGACGTTCCTGCAGATCGATCGCAAGTCGATGGCGATCGAGACACTCGAAGCCCTTCAGCAGAAGGCGAGGGAAATCGATCAGAGCCGGAAGACGTGCCGCGTCATTCCGACAGACAGCAACTCGGAGTGGATGCAGAGCGAACTGGAGGTCACGGCGCTGGCGCTGCTCGCGCAGTTGCAGGCCGATCCGTCGGCCGACAGCGTGCCGAAGATGGTCGACTATCTCACGGGCGCCGCGCGGGCGGAGGGATGGCGTCCGCACAAGGCGCGGGGCGTCGTCATGGCCGCGCTGGCAACCTACTATGCCCGTGGTGAGCGGGAGCGGAGCGACTATCGACTCGCGATCAGCGTCAACGGGAAGATGCTGAAGGAGATCGAATCCGAGCGCGATGGAACGACATTTCTCGTCGTTCCGGCGGATGCGCTGACTGACGGTGATCAGCGAATCGCCCTTGACTACGATGGCGTCGGCGATTTCACGTACGCGATCACGTTGTCCGGGTTTACGGCGGAGTTCCCGAATCCGAGGGAGATCACGGATCCCGCCGGCTGGGCGCACGATCGAAGCGTTCGACCCGAGCCGCCCGAGTACGAAGGCCGCCCGATCCAGCCGGGGTGGTCCGTCGTCCGTGGCTTTGTACGCAGCGGGACGGTTCACAACGAGGCGGCGCACGTCGCTGTCGGCGAGACCGTCGACGTTCTTGTATCCCTGGCGCGCAATGAAAGACTGCAGAATGACGCGGGTGACACGGACTACATTCTCGTGCAGGAACGCATCCCGTCCGGCTTCCGGCTGCTGCCCGAGACGCTCGCAGGGAATCACCTGGCGTATGATCTGCGGGACAACGTGCTGACGCTCTATCACGGCGGAATGCGGAATCTCGGCGTGCTGACGTATACCCTCGTGGCGACCACACCCGGCGAATACCGCATGGCGCCGACGCAGTTGCGCAGCGTCTATCATCCCGAACGCTACCACGTCAACACATCGGATCGAGTCCTGACGGTCCTTCCTCGCGGCGCCGAGAACCCGGATACCTACCGGATGTCGCCAGATGAGCTTTACAACATGGGCCGGCTGTCATTCAACGACGGCCGCTACGATGTCACGACGACCTGCCTCAATCAGCTCAACGCCGAAGACTGGGTCGTGAAGGATCACATCTACAAGGAAGTCGTTCGGATGCTCCTCTCCTGCGCGCTCGGGCGCGGCGACAACAATGCGATTGTCGACAACTTCGAGATTCTCAAGGAGCGCTTCCCCGAAGTGATCATTCCGTTTGACGAAATCGTGCGTGTTGGAGACGCCTATGCGAAGACGGGCCAGCACGAACGCGCATACCTCGTCTATCGCGCAACGGCCGACGGTTCCTTCTCCCGCGACGCCCGCATTGGCGGCGTCCTCAAGGAACAGGGGCGCTTCCTCGACTCCATCGACTTCCTTGCGTCGCTGTGGCGGGCCTATCCGGATACGCCGCAGGTGGCGAACGTGTACTTTGCGTTGTCGCAGTCGCTCTACGCGGAGGCGAACAACGACACGAGGCTTCGGCCCAGGCGGGGCGCCACGCGTCCCGTTTCCAGAACGGCGCTGATCGTCGAGACGATCCAGGTTCTCGACAACTATCTCGCGCTCTATCCGAAGAGCCCCGTGGCCGATGAGGCGTCCTACTCGCTGGCGAACGCGTGGCTGGATCTCAATGAAGATCAGCGCGTGATTGCGCTGACGGACGACCTGATTCGCGTATTCCCCGACAGCAAATGGGTCGATCGATTCCGCTACATGCAGGCGCTGGCGTGGTTCCGACAGGGGGATTTCGACAAGGCGCTCTCGCTCGCGCTGCAGGTGGCGAAATCCACATGGAAGGACGAGCAGGGGATCGAACGCCCCAGCCCGAACAAGTGGCTTGCGCTCTACATCGCCGGCCAGATCTACCACGCACAGCTCAATGTGGCCAAGGCCATCGAGTATTACGACCAGGTCAAGACGCAGTTCTCCGATGCCGGCGAAGCCGTTCGGCTCTTCGAGCAGAAGTTCATCCGTCTGCCCGAAGTGACGATCTTCCATCCGGCGAAGTCGGCCTACTACGAGTCTGAGGATTGGGAAAAGGCGCTGAAGGTCCACGGGATCGCCGGCGCGCCGGCCGCGGCCGAGAAGTTCATCCTGCCCTTTGCTCGAATCGACTATCGCAACGTCGATGAGGTCGTCCTCCAGGTCTATCGCGTCGATCTCATGAAGCTGGCCCTGGCCGAGAAGAACCTGAACAACATCGCGGGCGTCAACCTCGCCGGTGTGCGGCCGCTGGTCGAGAAGACCATCAAGCTCGACGCCGAGCGCCGATTCGTGGATCAGTCCGTGACGACACCGCTTGAACTGCCGGTCGACGAGAGCGAAGGTGGCGTGATCGAAGGCGCCTATCTCGTCATCTGTCGTGGCGCGGATCGCGTCGCCAGTGGTCTCGTTCTGGTCACACCGCTCGCGCTGGAAGTGACGGAGGACGCCGACGCCGGACGCGCCCGCGTCAGCGTGGTCAACGCCCTGAGTCGCGGCGGCGCACGGGATGTCCACGTCAAGGTGATCGGCAGCGCCATGAGCCAGTTCCGAACGGGTGAGACGGATCTTCGCGGCGTGTATGTCGCCGAGGGTCTTGCCGGCAGCGCCACGGCGATCGCCCGCGACGAAGGAGGCCACTTTGCCTTCTATCGCAACCCGACAGCGACGATGCTCGCCATGGCCAACCCCCGCGAGCTCGAACGCGCCAAGGGCGAGCGTATGTCGCAACAGCAGGTGGACTACTTCTTTAACATCTCGGATGACAACCGTTCGATTCAATCGGGCAACGTGTCCTACCTCCAGCAGATATTCGATCAGCGGGATGAGGGCGTGCAGGTGCAGAAGGCCCAGTAGGGCGAGTCGATTCCGATGGCGCCGCAGGCGGTCGGACGCAGTTGCAGGCGGCGCCGAAAAGCGAAGAAAATAGGGCGAGGCCGAATGGCCTCGCCCTTTGTCATTGTCTGATGCGTTGCTTCACCCGCCCCGAGCGAAGTGAAGTGACGCCCGATCATCCACGGGTATCGAAACGCCCGGATCCGGAGGATCGCTCGATCGAGTTGCCGAAAATCAGGCCCTGCGAACTGGCGGACAACGAGAAATAGGGCTGAAGGCCACCGGTCACTGTCACGCGATCGCCCGTCTGGAATCCGACAGTGTTCTCGACATCGTAGACGACGCCGCTGCCCGTGCGGATTCGCAGGGGGCAGGGCTCGGCGAAGCACGGGGGACCGTCAAGCAGTTCACCGGTGAACGTCACGCAGCTTCCGACGCGCGGATCAGGAATCTGCGGCAGTTGTGTCTGCGGGAAGCAGAAGACGGCGTCCGGATCAACTTCGCCCGTGACCCAGATGGTGTCGCCGATCGAGAAGTCGCCGAAGTTGCGGATTCCGAATTCCGTACCGCAGTCCGCGACGAAATGCCAGCAGCCGCCCTGTGTCACATGCGTGACGACACCGCAGCCGGAGAATGGATCGCCGACGCACGACTGGGGATCGCATCGGAAGCAGAGATTGAGTGTAAAGTGCGGGTTCGACGGATCGTTGGTATCGAACTCGAGCGCGCCCATGATGGGATCCGAGCCTCCGAGACCTCCGGGATCGAGCGTTGAGAACATGCGGAGCGTGATACCGGAACAGGGCTTGACGCGCGCCGACAATCCGCCAACGGGCTGGTCATCGCCGGCGCCGTCTGTGCCGGCTCCGAAACCACCCACAAATCGTGCGCCGAATCCATCCGGAAGCGTGACGTTCTCGATGTTCAGTTCGACCGCCGTGGCGTTGCGAATGTCGAAGTCGAAGGTGAATTCGCTCGGATTCAGCGGCAGATTGAGCGTCGCATTGTTGGCAATCGGAATGTTCCGAAAGGAAATGTCAAGTTCTGCAACGGCCGCAGACGGATCGACGATGAATCCCGACGCCGCGGGCGTCGAGCCATTGACATTGTGGGCGGTCACTTTCCAGAGGTATGACTGGCCGACAGGTACGGAAAGCCCCACAGGCTGATGGCTGAACGTCTGAATGCCCGATTGACTGTACAGGACCTGATCTGTACTGCTGAGAATCTGGAACTGAAAGCTCTCAACGAAATCCGTCGGCGACCACTGGAATTTCACGCCGCCGGGTTGCGGCGTCGTCGCCCAGGGGAGCGGACACTGCAGAGCGGGGGTTCCGGGCGGGTTGGAACCGACGCCGGCCGTCGCCCGCAGATCGAGGCCGAACGAGTACCCGCTCATGATGCCATCCGTCGTGATCTCCAGGTTGCCCGCGTAATCGCCGGCGAAAGTGGCGCTGAACGCGACGTTGATCGGTACGACGCCGAGCGGCGGAATTGACGTCGGAGGATCTGACAACGTAAAGACAGGTGACCCACTCGTGACGCGTACCCGAATCGGGAGAACGCAGTTCTGGTTGTTTCGGATGTGCAGCAGCTTGACGCTCGTCTGTCCCGTGAGCGCCTCCGGCAGCGTCACGACATCGCCGTCGTTCAGCGCCACGCCTTCGTCCAGAACTGTCGGAGCAACGAACCCCACGTCTTCGATGCACGTGAACGCGGATCGTCGCGCGAGAATCTCGTCGAGCGAGCACTGGCTGAATTGCGGATTGCCGCAGGATTGAATGATCGATCGCATGATCGAGCATGGCGCCGTGCAGATCGTGCACATGTCGCCCGATCCGTTCATCTGGTCGCAATGCCACGAACCCCAGTTGTGTCCGATCTCGTGCGCGAGCAGGTTCAGCCGCTGGTTCCCGAATCGCTTCTCCACCCAGCATCCGGACGGACCGCAGATCCCGCCGATCGTGCCGAGGCCGACGACGTTTCCATCCAGGTTGCGGCCGAGCCAGAGCGTCGCCATCTGGGCGTTGGCGTCCGCCTGCGTCGTGCGCCACTCGGTGCGAAGTCGGCTCAGGACAGTCCCGCCGTCCGTCGTGTCCGCATAGATGTCGTTTGCGGCCGTGCGGAGCACGATGCGCGCGATGACATGGGTCGTGCTGAGGGGCGGCAGTTCGTAGACGACGGCGTTGATCTCATTGACGTTGTCCTCAATCCACTGTTGTGCGGCGGCCCGCTTCTCCGCCGTCGTTCCGGGAAACGTGTTGATAAACGGGACTTCGGCGTCGCAGCCGAGGCGCGCGATGAAGGGTCCGACGGGTTCGCAGTCTCCGGGATCCTTCTCGCCGGCGAGGGGAACGGCGCCGGGCGTCAGTTGGCTTCCGCAGTCCCCATCGCGCTCCGTGCTCGCCTCCAGGTCGTACAGGGCGTATGTCGTGGCCGTTGCCGTCGGCAGGCGGCGCCGCGCCGCTGTCAGACCGTACGTTGTTCCGGAGGGAAGCTGGATTCTCACATCCATTCCTTCGGATGTGATCGAGCCCGTCACAATGGCCTCGGGAATCTCCCTGAGGTTTCCGCGAATCGTCCGCACAGGCCCCGGATCGATGGGCGTCAGTCCGTTCTTTCCGTCGTCCACCCATACCTGAAAGTCCTCCGCTCTGATCGAATGCGGATAGACACTCAGCGTGACCATTCGGCCGTCCATGGGGAAAACGACCTGCGCTCGCTCCGCACGCGTCGGCGCGTCGTTGATCTGAAGCAGGGACAACTCACCGACCCGCAGCGCCGATCTGAGGCTTCGAGCCACTGCGTCGCCGACCGGCGCCGCAGTGGGGTTGACGTCCGCCAGCGCCAGTGGCGCCGAGAGACACAGCGCCAGCATGGCGCACAGCCATCGCAATCTCTGTAAGGGGGTTGGAATTGACATGAAAGTCCTCCGAAATGGGTAGAACGATACCACCTCGCGATTCTCAGATCGCAGGTAACGACGCGGAAAACCCCTTCGCAGAGGGGCAAAACCACCCACTACATTCCATCCCTGGCGCCACCAATTGAGAGCGGGGCGGCGCGCCGCTTCGCGATGCGATCGATCGCGCGTGCGCTTGCGAATCTGTCACGATCTTAAGAACCGATGACACATTCAGCGTCGAATCAACTGCGGCATGATGACGAACGCATCGCCACATCTGCCGACGCTGCGGACGATCAGATTAACATCATGATTCGAAGATTGCACAATCTCATTGCGGGATTCTGATCGATATTCCTGAGTGGAGCGTTGTGCCATGCCAACGTGTTGTCATGGTGCGACAACAGGATGGCAACCTTCAGAAGGGCGATATGATCAACGGGGAACACGAATCAATGTGGCGCGGTCAGTTGCGGTCGGCCGGAATCCGACGCTTCAGGTCGACATCCGTGTTGTCATGGCTGGCGAGATGGCGTCGCGCGACACGATGCGGGCGGCGCGGCGCGCGTCACTTCGATTCACCCGCGCCATTGTCCGGACCGCCTGCGAACGCGACGCTCAGAACGCCTTGATACGAAGCTGTCCCTTCTTCGCGATGTCGAGTACTTCGCGCATGTCGTCAAGGGCGTTTGTCAGTCGTCGCGCCGAAAGCAGAAGCTCTTCGTACAGTCGATTGTCGTTCAGGAGCGAACCCATCGTTCCCTTCGGGCTGTTGAGTGTCACGACTGTCTGGTCGATGTGATTCAGGACCGCCGTCAGACGATCCGACGTCTCCGTGAGCTGGCGCATCAGGTTACTGACGTCAGCCGCAACGACCTTGCTCTGGGCGGAGAATTCGCGAAAGTCCGCCATTGCGTCGGCGCCGCTCTGCGACATGGCCCGCGCATTCTCGAGCGTGATCCGCAGGTTCTCGACATTGTCCGGATCGGCCAGAATCGTATTGAAATTCTGCAGCGTCATGTCGAAGCGCTCAACGATCGTCGCAAAATTCGCCGTCATCTCCTTCTGATCGACCGACGAGATGGGGCGATCTTCCAGCAGCGCGTCGAGGTTCCTGGCGACAGGTTTCAACGCCGCCGCCAGATCCGCGACTTCATCCATGACGCGCTCGACCTGGCCCTGCACCTTCGGCGGCAGCACCTGTTCCGGCATCGAGACAACGCGGCCCGCCAATACGCCGGTTCCGTCGACAGGAAGGCTCACACCCTTCGGCGCCGGATTCAGCACGATGCGAATCGGCGGTCTCCCGAACTGAATCAGGCCGGGCGCCACTTCGACGGACGCGTCGGATGGCAGCTGGTACTCATCGTCGATCGCCACGACGATGCGAATGCCCTTCGTCAGGTCCTCGGAATCCCAGAACTTGATCGCCTTCGTCTCGCCGACGCGCTTGCCGTTCAGTGTGACGGGCTGCCCTGTGGAGATGCCGTCGACGGCGTCCTCGAAGCGCACACTGATGTCGTAGGTGCGTTCGAACAGCGTGCGACCCCCACCGAACAGGAGCGTCAGGACGAACAGCAACGTCAATCCCGAAAGGGCGAAGACGCCCACAATCGTTTTCTGATGTTGTTCCGCCATGGCCGGAGCCTCCGTGACTTCTTCACAGGACCGGCGCCATCAATCGGCTCAGCCGACTTCCAGCGCTCGAAGGTCTTCCTCGTTCGCGCGGCCGTCCACGAATCGCCGGACCCGCGCGTCATCACATGTCTTGAACCACTCGGGAATCGCGTCGGCAATGATCCTGCCATTGCTGAGCATCACGATGCGATCGCCCACTTTGAACGCGCTGACCATGTCATGGGTGACGACGATCCCCGTCACCTGCAGTTCGCGCTTCAGCTTGAGAATCAACTCGTTGATCACGTCGGCGCGCACGGGATCGAGCCCCGTCGTCGGTTCATCATAGAACACGACTTCCGGATCCAGGGCGATTGCCCGCGCCAGGGCGACGCGCTTCTTCTGGCCGCCGGAAATCTGTCCCGGCGTGCGGTTCTGCAGGCCCGTCAGTCCGACCATCTGCATTTTCTCGGCAACGATCGCCTCGATCTCGGCGGGCTTGTGCTGGCTGTGCTCGACCAGCGGAAAGCCGACGTTTTCCCCGACGGTCATCGAATCAAACAGCGCCGACATCTGGAAGAGAAAGCCCATCCGTCGCCGGATCGGGACGAGTTCCTGCTCGTCGAGCGTGTCGATGCGCTGCCCGTCGAACCAGACTTCGCCGCTGTCGGGGCGGAGCAGACCGATGATGTGCTTGAGCAGCACGCTCTTGCCCGTGCCGGATTCGCCGATGACGACTGTCGTCTCGCCGCGCCGCAGCGACAGGCTGACGCCGTCCAGAACGCGCAGCGCGCCGAATCGCTTCGACACGTTGCGGAGTTCGATCAGAGGTCGATTGTCCGGCTTCCTGGCCACGACGGTTCCTTACAACAGGGACTGGAATCCAAACCACGCGATCTGAATGTCCTGCAGGATCTGGGCGAGGACGAAGTCGATCGCGAGGATGACGATGAATGACGTGACGAACGCCGACGTGCAGGCGCGGCCGACACCTTCGGCGCCGGGCTTGCAGTAGAACCCCGAGTAGCAGCTGATCAGCCCCAGGGCGGCGCCGAAGAAGAAGCTCTTGATGATGCCGCTGTAGAGGTCGTACGTCATCACGGCCTGTCGCGTGTAGTCCCAGTAGGGGCCCGGCGCGATGCCCTCCAGCACGACGGAGACGAACCAGCCGCCCATGGCGCCCGTGAAATCGGCGAAGAGCGTCAGGGCCGGCGTCAGGATGAAGCAGGCGAGGACGCGCGGCGCCACGAGATAGCGGATCGGGTTCACGCCCATGCTGCGCAGGGCGTCGATCTGCTCCGTGACATTCATCGTGCCCAGTTCCGCCGTCAGGGCGCCGCCGATGCGACCGGCCAGCATGATGCCCGCCAGAACGGGGCCCAGCTCACGCACGACGGACAGGTTCACGATGGACCCCATCCGCTCCTCCATGCCGATGGCACGGAACTGCTCGACGGCCTGCACGGCGATGACCATGCCGACGAAGGCGCCCGTGATCATGATGACCGGGAGCGACTTGTAGCCGACTTCGTAGAGCTGCGGCGTCAGCAGCCGCCAGTTTTTCCGGAATGTGACGCCGCGGGCCATCCAGTAGAACGTCTGGCCCGTGAAGATGAAGAAATCGCCCAGGATGTCGATGATGCGTCGGAGCATTCGCCTCGTTCCGCGCTGAAACCGTCGCTCGGCCGGGAGTCTCCATCCAACCAGGCCCGAACCACGCTCCAACAGCGTAGTCAGCCGAAAGTCCGCCGGCGTCTCGCAATCGCTAAAACGGTCTCTCGTCGGAAGTTATACACCATTTTTCGGCGAATTGTGGGCCCGAACCGCAATGCCCGGGAATTCCGGCGGCGCCGCCCCCGCAAAGGGGCGCCACGCCACTGCTCTCAGGCAGCGCAGGTTGCAGAGGACCGCCCGTGTTCCACCGTTGTCAGACAGTGCGGGTCAGAGAGGGGCGCCCCGTGGCGCTACACTCAGGCGGTGCGAACCTCCGGGGGCGATTCCATTCGAACTTCGCGTTAAGAGACCGGCGTCCCGACGGCCAGGTCGCGTCGGGCCGCGACGATCGTGATGCTGAAACCGGCGATCACATCGACGAGGGACATGAGCCCGAGGATGAGGAACGTCGAATTCCCGGCCTCCTTCGCGACCAGGAACTCCACGACGAAGACGACAAACACAAGCATCGACAGGGCGTGATCGAGGATGCTGGACGTTCCCGTCCGCGTCGCCTTGAACATCTCCGCGAAAAGAACGAACAGACCCGCCGCGATCAGCATCTCCCCGGCGCTCATCGACCAGGCGGCGCCCGATATCAGCGTCGCGCTGACCATCGGCTTCGCCATGACGGCCGTCGCGTCGCCGGTCAGCATGATGATGTTGTAGATGACGAGCAGGACTCCGAAGAGCGGAATTACGGCAATCGATTTCATAGTCGCGTGTCCTTCGTTGGGGCCAGGGCGGGATTCTAGGGCATTTTTCGTCGCCTGCGCAGGCGTCGACACGCAAACTCCGCGTCCACCCCGACCCGACGCCTGGGGCGCTGAAATAATGTGAGCGTTCCTTAACGGAAAGGGCCCGGATGATGCAGGAGAGCCGCCAACGCCTGATTCGCCGCCTGCTGGCGTCGCTGGCGCTGGCCATCGCGGCGTACGGCGCCTGGTTTGGCTACACGCGCATCACCTATCGGCCGGAATCTCGCGTCGCCTACTGGGAGGCGAAGCTGCGCGAACTCAACCCCGAGCGGCCGGGGATGGTCCCGTTCGATCAGGTTCGGCCGATGCTCCTGAGGGCGGAGCAATGGGCTGTCGATTGCCCGGACGCCGCGAATCACAAAACAACGCTTGAATTCATCGGGCGCGGGAATTGGGATCCAACGTCCAATCCTGAGGTCGCCTGTGCGAGGTCCCTGCTGACTTCCGAGCCATTCGCGTCTGAGTTTGCGGCGCTTCGCGAAGCGATTCAATCGGCGTGGGTCGTTCCTCCCTGCCTGTCGGACTCCGGGGAGACCGACACGTGGACGGGGCGCTGGGCGGCGCGGGACATTCTGATCGCTTATTCCCGGTTTGCCAGAGAGGAGTTGCACGATTCGCAGGCCCAACTTGCGGCATGGCGAGACGCTCTGAAATTTGCCCGAATATACGCCGATTCTCGAACTTACTTCGGCTGCGGATTCGCCATGAGCTGCCGCAGCCGCGTCGCCGTGGAAATCGCGCGTTCCGTCTCTGAGATTCCCGGCGACGAACGAATACCGTTCATCAACGAGCTGATGGTTCCCACGTCGGAATTGTCGCTACGACCTTCACAGCGGATCGCCGGGCATGTCATTGCGGAGCGATGTGAGTTCGATCGCATCTTCGTGAAGGATGGCGGCTGGCTCGATGTCGCCTTCGCACACGAGCGATACGTCAACTGGCATTCAAAGCGATCTCGCCTGTGGAACCTCACGGCGCCGATCTTCATGTCACGCGAGGAAACGGAGTCGCGATTCGTGCGGGAGTTGGCGAAACTCGATCAATGCCCGTCATTAGTCGCCCTTGGAAACGCCTTTCCGTACGAGCGCTCACAGGATTACGAAGCGTCGCTCCTGCTGCTCCGCGTCATGCACTACGCCTGGTTTGATAACTTTGCGGACTTGATTCGTCTTCAGTACATATCCGACACGCTGTGCGAAGGGGCGGCGTGCATGATCGCCCTGCACAATTATCGCATCGATCACGGGGCGTATCCCGCAACCCTGGAACTTCTTGTCCCGGCCTACATGCCACGACTCCCCATCGATTTCGGCGACGGCAATTCGCTTCGATACCATCCGATCGAAGGAGACTATCTGCTCTACAGCGTTGGTTCGGACGGTGTCGACGACGGGGGGACGCCCTATGACGTGGATTCAAAGGGCGAGGGTGAATGGCGCTCGACGGGGACGGATGTCGTGATCAACGTGGGACGGCGGCCATATCGATGACAAACTCCTCTGACATCACTTCTTGTGTTGGCGTCATGTCATCGAACGCCCGAGTGGTCCCCGAATTCCTTCCACCGTCTGCGCCTGCGCCCGAGCCGATTCGGCGTGTCTCATTCTGGAAGGGATTGGCCTGCTACTGGTGTTCGCCCAGGGCCAGAAACTACCTCAACGCGGGGCCCGGTCACCGGGCGATTGCGGCCTTCGTGATTTCGAACGCAATCCTCATGGCGGAGCTCGCCATCACGCTCACGCTTGTGTTTGATGACGAAACGTCTTCGAGCGATGGCGTTCGATCCCGCGCCGCGATGGCGATGATCAAGATGATGTCGCATATGTCGTCGGTCGGCGCCGCCGAGCCCTACATCCTCATGGCGATCCTCACCCTGCCTGTCACGATTGGGATCCTGTTCATTGGCGTGGGACTTCTCGATGCGCCCACCGAAGGCGCGGGCGAGCGTATCGGCGTTCTTGTCAGGTGGGCCGTGAAGCGATCGCTCTGGTGGGGAACCGCGCTTCCGTGGGCGGGCGCGATTGGCGTGCTCTTCGCGATAATGAATCAGGATTCGCGTCGTTTGCCACCGGGTCGAGGGCTGAAGGTCATACTCGAGGTGTTTTCAACTGGCGGGGCGCCCCTCTTCCTGCTTGCCCTCCTTTATTTCATCTCGTTGGCGCTCAGGGGTTCAAGGGGCGCCCGACGCGTCGTCGGCGCAACTGTTGATGGCCCGGGGCTCAGCCACAGGCGCCCTCAATGCGAAGATTGCGGTTACATCATCAGCGGTCTCAACGGGAACGCCGCTTGTCCCGAGTGCGGTCTCCCCGTGGCGCGCTCCATGCCCGGAGGTCGCCGCAGTGAGCTCCGCGATGTCATGACGGGATTCGCCGCGTGGCGCCCGAAGAGCTGGATTCGAGTCTGGAAGACGCTGCTGGCCCAACCAGACGCGCTTCGGCGCGTGCCGATTCTCGATCCAGCCGTCGTTTCTCGAGCCTTTGTTCATGGCCCTGTTGTCAGCGTTCTTCCTGGCGCGGTCCTCCTGATCGCCGCAATTGTCAGAGTTGAATTGGTTCAGGACAAGACGCCCCTCGTGATCGCCTGTTTCGGATTGCTCTACGTGATGGTTGTGGCGATTCTGCAGGTTGTCTATGCCGCTGTCGTCGGCCTGTATGCGCCAATCCGGTATGGCGTCAGAGATGTGAGGGCAAGTAGCAGTGTCGCAACCTACGCCGGCATGCTCTTCTACATTCTTCCGATCGTTGCGAGTGTGATGACGCTGGCAAGTTTCTTTCCTTCGCTGAGAGACATCATTGCCCCGGCGGATGTTGTCCGGGAGATTGCGATCGAACAGGTGATCCTGGTCATCGCGGTCTTTGTCGTTTTGTTGATCTACTCGAGTTTCACGCTCATCAACGGTCTTCGAGTGGCGGCCTTTGCGAACTCCTGAACGGACTCGGGAGTGGCGTTGAGCTGTCGTGACGCGAAGCAACGGGTTCAACGGCGCATTGTGGTGTCGGCGCACGCGCGGAGGTTCGCAGTCGACCCCGTCATCGCCACTCATGCAACCTGGAATCCAGCGACCTTATTTCGATAAAGACACTGACCCGACGCCTGGGGCGCCGGAATAATGTAAGCGTTCCTTAACGGAAAGGGCCCGGATGACGCAGGGGAGCCACCAACGCCTGATCCGCCGCCTGATGGCGCTGACCATCGGGGCGTACGGCGCCTGGTTTGGCTACACGCGCATTGCCTATCGGCCGGAACCTCGCGTCGCCTACTGGGAGGCGAAGCTGCGTGAGCTCAACCCCGAACGGCCGGGGATGATTCCGTTCGAGGATGCGCTCTCAGTCTATCGGAATTCGGAGACGTGGTTCGATTCCATGCGGACGGGGCAGGTGGACAATGTTCTGCGTGGCGCCTGGACGCCCGAGACCCGAGGGGATATCGCCCACGCCGTCTCATTGTTCCGCTCGTTGGAGTTTCAGATCGTCCGTGACGAGCATCTCGCGGCAATTCGCCGGGGATGGGTGACGCCTCCGCTCTGTCGCGCGAGACTGACGACCCCGACGACCTGGATGGTTCGCAGATGGTCGATCGTCCTGCTCGCGCAGTCACGTTTCATGTTCAGCGAGCATGATGACGCCGGCGGACGATCCATGGTTTGGGGGGAGATCTTGGCGCTGGCGAACCTCCTCGAATCCTCGAGGCGAGAAAGCGAAATCCGCATTGCCGCCGCAATGCGCTGCAATCTGGCCCAGGAGATCGCCCGGGCCATCGGCGAGACGCCCGCGTGTACACACATCCCGCCGATGGATGGCCTGCTGGCGACAGGCGCCGACCTCGCTGCGTCGCCCTCATCGTTGCTCGCCGGCGCCATCCTTGATGAACGCAGCGAGTTCGATCGGATCTTCGTTCGCGACGGGACCTGGCTCGATGTGTCCGAGGCGTCGGCGCTGTACCTTTGCCCGAAATTTGCCGGGTCGCGGGTGTGGAATCTGATTTCGCCGATCTTCTACACGCGCGACGAGGCGAACGCCGCGCTGGACACGCTCGTATCGCGGCTCGATCGATGTGAGACGGCGGCGCAGGTTCGCGAGGAGTTTTCTCGTCACCCGGATGATCTTCGCTCCGCGGCGCCGCTCATGTGTCGGGGCGCCAACTATCATTACTATCAGGCGGATCTCGTTCGGACACTTGAGTCGGCGTACTTGGGGCGCACGGCAAACGAGGCCGCCGCCTGCCTGATCGCGCTTCACAACTATCGCGCCGATTTTGGCGAATACCCAGTCGATCTGAAGACGCTGGTACCGGACTTCCTGGCGCGCCCGCCGATCGACTTCGCGATTCGCCGGCCGCTTCGTTACGAGCGGCGGGGGGAGGGCTTTGTCCTGTACAGCGTCGGCGCCGATGGCGTCGACAATCACGGTCGCGTCGCGAAAGAACGCGAATACTGTGAGAGCCCCTGGGGGCCCGACGGCGTGGACTACGTCTTCAGCAACGTCGTCAGGGAGCCGATTCGACAATGACAAGCGGCGATCAAACCAGCGTGACGAATGAACTGTGCGGCGTCGTGCCGGACAGCTATCCGCCGATCTACCTGGCGCCGGAACCCAGGCGCCATGTGTCTTTCGCCAGGGCGCTGGCGCTGAACAGTTTCGGATCCCATTACGCGCCGCACCTCGCCGCCGGATCAACGTGGCGAGCGCTCGCGGCGTACGCGATTTGTGTTTTGCTGGGTTTCCTTTTCATTGTCGCCGTGTGGGTCATGGCATTGCGCCGTATGGATGTCTTCGAGGCTGACAGCGTCCGGAAGTGCGTCGCACGCATGGGGATGTACCTGATGGTCGCGATCGACAGGCTCCCGATTCATCCACTGCTGACAATGGCGATCCTCTTTCTGCTTCCCGGTGTCAGCGCCATTGTGTTCGCCGCGGGTGTCGAGCTGTTTTCCCACACCGCGACGGGCGATGGCGCCGCGTCGAAATGCAGGCGCTGGTTCAACAGCGCGCTCTGGTCAGCGACCGCTCTGCCATGGGTCGGGCTTCTCTTCTTCGTGTCGACCATGATCTACGCGGCGACGGAACCATGGTCGGGGTTCGAGGGGGCGAACACACCTTTCGGCGACTTGGCGCACAGCGCGACGTTTTGGCTTGCGCTCTATGCGCTGGGCGTGGCCTGGATGGCGACGTTAACCTGTGAAGGTGGTCAAACCTACGTCGGTCCCGCTGTCGGCCCCGGCTACGCGCCTCGGCGGCCGACATGCCGGGGCTGCGGCTATGCGCTGAACGGACTACGCTGTTACGATCGCTGCCCCGAGTGCGGTCTCGACATCAAAGGCTCGCTGCCGGTCGTTGCGTACGCCGACGATTCGACGGCGCCTGAGCTGGTTGACGTCGAATACGAGGAAGACACAGTCCCAGTCGAGACTCGCGCGGAACAGGTCACGACGGAAGGAGCGGTATGACACGAGAGAACCGCCAACGCCGGAAACGCCGATTGCTGACGCCGCTGGCGCTGGTGATCACCGCATACTTCGTCTGGTTCTGTTACTCGCGCATCACGTACCGACCCGATCCGCGTCTGGCCTACTGGGAATCCAGGTTTCGTGAGATCAACCCTGAGGCGCCGGGGATGGTTCCCTGCGAGGAGGCCGCAGACGTCTCAATGCAGGGCGCTCGTTTGTATTCGGTTTGGAAATCGAAGCCCGACGCGTACGATCCCTTCACTGCGTTGAGCGGGCCATGGGATCCGGCAACGAACGCCCCCGTCTCGGAGGCGCGTGCGCTATTTGCGTCGGATGATTTCAGGACTGAATACGCGCGGTTCAAGGACATTGTCCGCCACGGCTGGGCGGTGTCGTCGGGGTGGAACGATGACAGTGTGCAGGAATTCTCCGGATTCCGATCATGGGCCATCCTGTTATTGACTTACTCTCGCTTCCTGCAGGAAGAACATCAGGATCTCGACGCCCAATACGACGTCTGGCGGCGGATTCTGGAAGCGAGCGATTGCGGTGACTCGTCGCGAGAGTGCTGGCGATTGGTGACTTCCGAGGATATTCGGGCCATGGTTTCGGCCTATGCGATCGTCAGTTGTCGGGAGGGGCGTGAAGATCGCAGGATTCCGATGGCCGACGATTTTCTCACGCCCGACGCCTACCTGGACCAGCCCGTTTCAACGCGTGTCGCGCGGTCGATCGCGCATGAACGTGCGCACTTCGATCGCATCTTTGTCGCGGATGGGGGCTGGCTCGATGTGTCAACGGCGATCGGCGTGAACTGGCGGACAGACCCCTGTTCGCGCCTGTGGAATCTGACGTCGTTCGTGTACTTCAGTCGCGACGAGGCGGAGAAAACGTTCGCAGGATACGTGACAAGACTCGATCGTTGCGCGAACGCGGCGGCCATGGGCAAGGCGTTTGATGACTACTACGAGTGTGACCTCAGTCCGTCGGTGTTGATGTTGTATGGCCGCAGCGGCTGGCGGGGCGCGTACCAGTACTACCTTCGAACCACCTTCCTGGCCCGAACCTGTTCCGAAGCGACCGCGGCGACGATCGCCCTGCACAACTATCGCGCCGATCGCGGCGCGTACCCGGACACGCTGGACGAACTCGTCCCGACCTACCTGCGGCGGCCGCCAATTGACTTCGGCGATGGGGCGACGCTCCGATATCAGCGCATTGACCTCACGTATCAGCTTTACAGCGTCGGGTATGACGGCGTGGATCATCACGGTGTCACAATCGCGCGATTCAACACGCTATCGAGCGAATGGGATACGAAGGGCTCGGATGTTTCATTCGACGCACTCACGCGTGCTGACTGGAGCCCACGTTAATGCAGGCTCAAATGAAAGTGGAACGTTCGTCGGAAACCAGCGACGCGATCTGCGCGCCGGCGAATCTGCCGTCGCTGAACCCTGAACCGGAACCCGCGCGGGCGATTTCGTTCTGGCGCGCCTTTCTCACTCACGGCCTCTCGCCGCATAACGGTCCGCATCTGGCCGCCGGCCGATTTCGCGACGCGCTGTTCGCCTCGCTGCTCGCGGGCGCAATCCTGATCGCTGTCGGTGGGCTGGCCGCCATCCACCTGTGGACTTCATTTCCGCTGACACCGCGAGGCGTTCGTTCAGCACTTGCCATTGCTCTGCTGTGGACAATGGACGTATCGCAGCAGAGCGGTCCATGGTCGCATGTCGTCACTCTTGCCTTTCTGCTCTCACCGCTGTCGATCTCACTGAGCGCCATCCTCCTCGGGCTGTTCGCGGCGCCGATCGCCGCCGCAGGCGACAACCTTCGCTCCACGATCCGACGCTCGATCAATGACGCGCTCTGGACGGTCGTCGCCCTGACACCGCTCTCCCTGCTCATTGTCACGATGATCGTGGCGCAGCAATGGGCGTACGCCGCCAGGACGCGAAACACGGTACTGACGTTTTTCCAATTGGCCTTTCACAACAGGAGCATCGCGATCGTTTCGGCCGTGGCGGGAGTCGTACTCCTGGTTCGCGCCATCCGATCGGGAACCGGCCGCTATGTCGGTCCGGCGATCGGTCCCGGCTTCGAGCCGCGGCAGACACATTGCGAGGACTGCGGCTACCTCCTGGGCGGACTGCCACTGACCTCCAATTGCCCCGAATGCGGCCTCGCGGTCACGGAGTCTCTGCCCGGGGGGCGGCGAGCATCGTTGACGCACGCGCTGTCGCGACTCTCCTTTTTCCGGCCCTTCGCCTATCTGGATGTCTGGAGTCGGCTCTGGCGCCAACACGCATCCGTCCTGCGTGTTCCGATGACATCCTTCCCGACGGCGTCGCGGTTCTGGTGGATCGGGTACGCCTACGCGATGCTGATCGTCGTTTCCGTCTTCACGCCCCTTTGGTACCACGCGGAAGTGAATCGAGATCGCAGCGCCGTCGCGGTTGTCTCGCTGCTGTTGTGGGCCGTGACCGCCTGGCCCTTCGTGCAGTACCTGATGGAAATCATCATGTGCGTCGTCGGACGCGTAATGTTCGACATACGCGACATTCGCATCAGCGCCGCCGCCACGCGCTTCGCCGCCGTCGGCGCCGGACCGCTGCTACCGCTCATTCTTCTACAGACCATCTGCATGTTCGTCCCGCCGTTCCGCGGGACGATGCTCAGCTTCTGCGGCGTGCGCTTTGAGGTCATCGGCGTCCCATCGACGATTCTCGGCGTGATCGCGGCGCTCGTGATCGTCCGATGGATTCGCCGTTGCGTGGATGGCCTGAAGAGCGCCGCGATCGCGAATTCATGAGCGTCGCCGGGGTCACTCGTCCTCGGCCAGCTCCCGAATGAACGCCAGCGCCTCGTCCACATCACCAACCTCGGCGCCGGGAACTCGCCCACGCTGATCGAGTTCGCCGAGGAGCAGCAGGTCGTCATAGTCTTCATGGCGTCGAAGCCGTTGTGTGGCCTTCTGGCCGAGCGTTCCCGCCCGGAGTTCCTGCACGATCATGTGATGCTCGATCAGGAAGGTGGTGCGATCCGTGATCGTCCCCTCCAGTGCGAGCAGACCCGCGCCGACGTGATCCCCCGGATCGATCGCCTTGCCGACATCATGCAGCAGGGCGGCCAGCAGGAATTCCTCGTCATAGGGCCGCTCGTCGCGCGCCAGTTCGAAGACCTGCAGGCTGTGATAGAGGGCGTCGCCTTCCGGATGCCACTTCGGGTTCTGTTTGACGTTTTCGAGGGGCAGAAGCAGCGAGCGATAGAGCTCGAAACGATCGAGAAAATCCTCGGCTCGAGACAGCGCCGACTCCAGGTCGATCTGCGGATTCTCGGTCTGGATCAGCGCCGCCAGCGCGTCGTGCGACGCCCGCTCAATCGTCCTGCCGGTGATCGAACTGCGAAAGGGGTAGTTCACTTTGTCCAGCGAGTACACGGTCAGTTCAATCGGCGACGGGCCGTCGACGTGGATGTGCGTGAAGTGTCGCTCCTCGCCATGCTTGATGATGCGCTTGCGTTCGACGCTGTAACGCAGTCCATGCTCGTCGAGCGTGCGCGTCAGTTCCGCCGTCGTATCCGTGAAGACGTGAAGATCGATGTCCGATCCCCTGCGAACATGCCCGGTCAGTGTGCTGCCGATCAGGTGGGGATGGAACCGCGCCAGAATTCGCATCATGCGAAGCGCCTCAAGACGCATGTCCGTCAGGCGTTCCGTTCGTCGCTCGCCTTCGTAGAACAGGGCGAGCGACTCGATTTCGTCGCGGATCTCTCGATTGGCCGGCAGGTCCGTGGGGCGCGTTCGCGGTCCGAGACCGAATTCGCGGGCCGCCTTGCGCTTGGCCGTGTAGTACTCCTTCTCATCACGCGCGTACATCAGCTGCGCAGCGCGTCGCGCAATCTGGCGTCGAAGCTTCGAATGTGACATGGAAACGTGTGCGCCGATTTGAACGCCCGTCGATGCGGCGCTGGGCGATGCTATGACTATACCCGGGCGTCGCCGTCTATCCAAGTGGTGGCGTCGCTGGATTTCAGAGGGTCATGAGCGACTTGCCGCTCAATACCGCTGCCGCGTCGCCTCGGCCAGCTTCGTCAGGGCCACGCAGTACGCCGCGATGCGCAGCGGTACTTTCCGCTCCTGCTCCGCCGTGTAGACCAGTTTCCAGGCCTTCATCATGCGTCGTTCCAGCTCGCTGTTGACGGTCCGAAGGTCCCAGCGGAACTGCTGCAGGTTCTGCACCCACTCGAAGTAGGAGACTGTGACGCCGCCGGCGTTGACGAGAATGTCCGGCACGACTTTCACATTCCGTCGGCGCAGCATCTCGTCGCCCCGAGGCGTGATCGGCGAGTTGGCGGCTTCGATGACCATCTTCGCCTGAACGAGATCGGCGTTGTTGCGATGGATCACGCCACCCAGCGCCGCCGGCACGAGCAGGTCGACGTCGAGCAGCAGCAGGGCGTCGTTGTCGATCGGCTTCGAACCCCTGAAGTCCACAACGCTGCCCGTCACCTTCACATGCTCCAGCAGCGCCGGCATGTCGAAGCCCTTCGGGTTGTGAATGCCGCCCTTGATGTCGCTGACGGCGACGATCTTCGCGCCTTCTTCGGCGAACAGCCGCGCCGCCCAGCTCCCGACGTTGCCGAAGCCCTGAATCGCGACGGTCGCGCCCTTGAATTCCAGACCGTAGGCCTTGCACGCCTCCCGCGCGATGATCATCGTGCCGCGTCCCGTCGCTTCCTCACGACCTTCCGAGCCGCCGAGATTGACCGGCTTGCCCGTGACGATCGCCGGTGTGTAGCCGTGCTTCTTGCCGTACTCGTCCATGATCCAGGCCATGACCTGGGCGTTGGTGTTCATGTCCGGCGCGGGAATGTCGCGATAGACGCCGAGCGCCATGTCGATCTTGGAGGTCAGACCGCGCGTGAGGTTCTGAAGTTCCTGGCGCGACATCTTCGACGGATCGCACGTCACGCCGCCCTTGGCGCCGCCGAACGGAACATCGACGAGCGCCGTCTTCCAGCTCATCAGGGCCGCCAGCGATCGCACTTCGTTCAGGTCGACTTCCGGATGGAAACGCAGGCCGCCCTTGTAGGGACCTCGAACGCCGTTGTGCTGCACGCGATAGCCGTGGAAGAGTTCGAGATGACCGTCGTCCATGCGAACCGGAATCTGCACGATCAGTTCGCGATAGGGCGTGCGAAGGAGCATCTTGATTTCGGGTTCGAGTTTGATGACGTCGGCGGCTTCGAGGAACTGCTCGTCCGTGATCCGATTGAAGTCGAGGTGATTCGCCGGCGCCTTTGTTTCGTGGGGCCTCGGCTTGTTATTCCTGATCTTCTTCGTCGCCGGTCCCGTCAGTACGTTCGATGCCATAAACCTCAACCTCCTCGGCCCGACGCAGTCCGCGCCGCCAGATCGTATTTCGCCCGGAATGTGCTGAGGCTTGACGCCGGGACTTTGGTGGCGTCCGAGAGTTGGGCCCGCCCTGCGAGGGTTCCGAGAATGGAGGCGGGCCGACGGCGCCGCCGCGGCGCCCGCGACGACCGAATAACCCCGCCGGGCGCAATGCCGGGTGGCATGCGCGCCCCTAAGGTGGGTATGAAGAATTGCGTATTGCTCAGGCTGCTCGCCCACCCCGCGCTGGGCATGGAGAACATCACGCAGGGCGGATCATCGACCCGCCGAACGACTGCTCGCCCGTGGTCTCACGCCACGCCGGGCAGCCGCAGGTCGCGCGCGTTGAGCAGCGCATCAAATGCAAAGCCGGCGCCTTCGATATTCTCTCGCGCGCCTTCCATTCGATCGACGACGGCCACAATCTTCTCGACGCGGGCGCCGGCTTCCGTCAGCGTTTTCGCCGCTTCGAGCACCTGGCCGCCCGTCGTCGCGATGTCTTCGACGAGCAGGATCCCGTCGCCTTTCTCCAGCGCGCCCTCGAAGTCCCTGCTCGTGCCGTAGTCCTTTTTCTTATTGCGCACGATCAGGAAGGGCAGACCGCAGGCCATGCTCGTTGCCGCCGCCAGGGCCACGCCGCCGAGTTCGGCGCCCGCGATCCGCGTCGTCGCGCCGCCGACGTGTTCGGCCAGCCGCTTCCCGACTTCCGCCAGAATCTCCGGCTGCGTTTCGAACAGGTACTTATCCACGTAGAAGTTCGACGTTCTGCCCGATCGCAGGGTGAACGTCCCCTCGAGAAAGCTCGCCGCCCGAATCCTGTCCGCCAGTTCCTGCTTCGTCATACGTTGATCTCCGGTTCGCGCCGCGCCGTGGTTCGATGCTTCTTCTTCAGCGGGGCGACGACGTCTTTCAGAAACGCGTCGACCTGTTGCGGGGCCAGGCCGACAAAGGCCTTCGGATCGAGCAGCCTGCCGAAGTTCACCTTTGCAAAGGCGTCATCACGCTTCAGGCGTTCGAGCAGATCGTTCGGTCGCCCATGCCGCTTCACTTCGTTGGCCGCGTCCTGCGAATGCCGTCGGATGCGCTCGTGCAGCGCCTGGCGATCGCCGCCCGCCGCCGTTGCCGCCATCAGGATGTTCTCCGAGGCCATGAACGGCAGCTCCGCGTCGATTCTTGCACGGATCATCTCCGGATACACGACAAAGCCCCGCGCCACACTCACGACGATCTGCAGGATACCGTCCGTCGCGAGGAACGCCTCCGGCATGAGCAACCGCTTGTTGCTTGAATCGTCGAGCGTGCGCTCCAGCCACTGCTCCGCCGCGTTCTGATACGCCGACTGCGCCAGACCGATGACGAACCGCGCCAGGCCGGTCGCCCGCTCGCAGAGCATTGGATTGCGCTTGTAGGGCATCGCCGAACTGCCGATCTGCGACCTGCCGAAGGGTTCCTCAACCTCCTTCAGGTTCGCCAGCAGTCGGATGTCGTTGGCAAACTTGTGGGCGCCCGCCGCGATGTTGCAGAGCGCCGCGATGACCTGCGCGTCCAGCTTGCGGGAATAGGTCTGGGCGCAGACGGGTTCGCACTTGTTGAAGCCGAGCTTCTTTGCGACGAGCTTCTCGAGCTTCGCCACTTTGGCGCCGGCGCCGTCGAAGAGCTTCAGAAAGCTCGCCTGTGTTCCCGTGGCGCCGCGGATGCCTCGAAAGGGCATCTCGGCGTACAGACTGTCGATCGCTTCGAGATCGCGAACGATGTCCCAGCACCACAGCGCGCAGCGCTTACCGAGTGTCGTCAGCTGCGCCGGCTGGTAGTGGGTGAAGCCGAGGCAGGGCAGCGATCGATGTGTCTTCATCTGTTCCGCGAACGCGTCGAGCGCCGTGACCAGCCACCCCCCGGTAATCCCGAGCGCCTCACGCATCAGGATCAGGTCCGCGTTATCGACGACATCCATGCTCGTGGCGCCCAGATGCAGAATCCCGCGCGCGTTCGGCGCGAGATCACCAAAGGCGTGCAGATGCGCCATCACGTCGTGTCGCAGCGCCTTCTCGTGCTTTGCAATGGCGTCAAAGTCGATTCGTTCCAGCTTTGCCCTGAGCGCCCGAACCTGCGCCGCCGAGACCGGCAGACCCATTTCGTGCTGCGACTCGGCCAGCGCCAGCCAGATGCGCCGCCACGTCAGGGCTCGACGACGCGGAGAGAAGACGGCCGCCATGTCCCGCGACGCGTTTCTCGCCACGAGCGGAGACTGATACGCGTCGTATGGATCCGGCGGACCAATCGACGTTCGACGTGATTTCGGCATAACGAATCGCCTTAGACGTGCAGTTTCAGGAGTTTGATAAGAAACGCGCGATAGTCCGCGTCAAACTGATCCAGGTCTTCCGTGATGTACACGCGGAAGACGGCCTCGCCGGAACTGATCGTTCCGCCGTCGGCCAGGGCGTTCAGTCGCGACGTCGCTCGCTGCTCCATCGTGACGGTCCCCAGATCATTCAGCAGTTTTTCGAAGCCTTCCCGATAATTCGACGGCGCGTCGTCGCTCAGCAGGAAGAGGACGAGCGACCATTCCTGTGCGTAGTAATTCCGAACGTGACCTGTCGTTCGATGGACGGCGGCGCCGGCGTTGGTGCCGAGGATTTCCTTCAGGGGAATCAGATCGTCCTGCTGCAGCGCCTCCCGCAGCGACGGCGCCCGAAGCGTGTTGCGTTCGGGCGTGAAGACAGGGCGATTGTCGACGAGGTCGAAGGATTCGAAGTAGCAGGCCAGTCCTTCGTTGATCCACGCGGGAATGCGACCGCGACCCGTGGCCTCGAGGTACTGATGCAACCCCTCGTGTGCGACGATCGACAGCGTGCCGCGCTGCGAGGAGTAGTGCGACACTGTCACGCCGCGCTCGGAATAGCCGCCGCGCCGAATCTTCAGGTACGTCGGCGCCCGGGCGGGTGAGAATTCCTTCGTGAAACGCTCCCAGTCCGGGCGGGACTGGAAGAGGTAGGCCTTCATGGGCTCGCCTGGCGCCTTCGCCGGCGGGAGCAGCTCACCGTACGCCTCGTAGCACGTCTCCATGAAGTCCGGCAGGGCCTTCACAAAGGCGGGGTGCCTGCAGGTCGTGTATAGCAGGTAGTGGGGCGTACGCGTGAGCGTCCCTTCGGAACGACCGTACGACCACGCCTCGCTCTCGATTTCTGTGGATCTCGGGCCTTCGATTCGCGAAATCAGCCCCGAGCATGACGCCGACAGCAGCAATGCCGCCAGCGGCGTCCCAACCCCGATCCACCTTCGAATTCGTCGTCGCGTCAGCATGGACGCGTATGCTAGGTACCGATCCCGTCTCTGGCAATCGGACGCCCCGGCGTTTTCCGCCCACCCTGCGCGAATGCGACTTTGCCCGACGCCGTTCGTACATTAGGGTAGGGGTTCTCTGCATCGACCCGGTCATACAGGAGTCCGTCGTCATGACGCGTTTTGCGATTCGCCGTAG